>ERZ1034973.235-NODE-235-length-40283-cov-35.561748_pt1 | contig 40283 bp, 33 predicted proteins | sample MGYA00520686_ERZ1034973 | MGnify/ENA primary metagenome ERZ1034973 (study PRJEB33766, sample SAMN09781775) | gut metagenome | biome: gut microbiome | host: Homo sapiens | place: Madagascar | study: EMG produced TPA metagenomics assembly of the PRJNA485056 data...
TAATTATCAATCGTTTATGCAAGCCATTAGTGCGCTGAAGCGCAAGGGCGTAGCCAGTATGTTTCAATTTGTGCCTTGACACAAATTGAGTATAGTATTTAGAGCCTTATAGCTAACCATCACTTACCATGACTAACTAACCATAAAGTCTTGATTTTCAATATTCTTTGATTTTAACACTTTCTGAGTGCTTTTTGGCAGTTTCCGATTTTCCACATATTTTTGCAGTGTATTTCTACCGTGGAGAATTTGCGGAGCTTTTATTTTGTCATATCGTGAACGTAGTTGACAAGGGTTTACGAGTGGTTACGATGAAGGACAAATTTGAAGCTGATAGGCAGTATTATATCGTGGACAGGGTTGACAAAGGTTGTCAATGGTTCACTTCTCTAAGCATTTGGATTGCTGGTAAATAATTCTGTGCAACAGCCTTCTTTAGCCAGAAAAATCCTTTCTTTTTCTGTGGGGTCTCAAAAGCAGATATATACAAATCTGCTAATAACATTTGAGCTTCTGCATTACCTTGCTTGGCTACATAAAGTAGTAAGGATTCTGCCTCACATAGTAATCTGTGTATCCTAATCGAACAAAAAGGAGGATATTCATCCTCTAGCCCAGGCATTTCAGGAGGATAGTTATTAATCGCTTCTCGTATAATATCCTTAGCCCTCATCAATTGCTTTTGTTCTTCTGATAATTGTTGCGTAAAAGCATCATCTACACAAACGAGAATTGTCTTAAAACAATCAAGTGCTTTGAATAAAAAGTCGTTATCCGCAATTATAATTGTATCAATACCGAATGTCTTTAAGCCATTGGTAACTTCTGCATAATTGAATAGCGTACATCTATCCTTTTCTTTCGATAGGGAGCCATGCATATAGAGATTACGTAGTAACCTATAAAAAAAGTTGGCATACTCTACATTTTCTTCTATACAAGTTATCTCTTCTCCGTACTTTGTCTTATATGCTTTAAGAATTGAATCAAGTATTTGTGATGGCAGGGTGGCATTATTTGCAATTTTATAATACAGGACCAATTCGTTGAGCATTGTCTCATAGTAAGAAAAAATCGCGCAAAACAGGATCTTTCTGCTTTCCGTCATCAAACACGACGACATTTCCTCAACATCATTAAAACTATTCAAGATAGTATGATAGACATCATAATTTCCATCGGAATTATTTTGCGCCAATCGGTCAGCCTCTTCCTCTGTCTGTTTTAATAGCGTTTTTATTTTGTATGTAAATAAGTATGTTAAATTGTATGTTATGTATGTTCTCGCGCTAAGCGACTATAAGCAACTTGCTGCTGCCGCGGGTTACAAACCCGCCCCCCCAATTAGGCAGATAAATTGCAGTTTATACATATCATTAAACGCAATATTACCCATACGATTCGTTATAGAGCCTTTTTTCTTTTCATTGCGCTCGCCTTGCACTATCTTTACATAAGATAGGCGGCGGCTCGGCAATGAAAATAAAAAACACGTTTTTTCTTTTCATTGCGCTCGCCTTGCACTATCTTTGCACACACAATGATAAATGAACAATATCCGTCTAAACTCTTAGAACATGCCGTGCAAGAATTGACACGACTGCCCGGAGTGGGACGTAAAACAGCTTTGCGCTACGCACTCTACTTACTAGCACAAGATAAAGATACCGTTCATAATTTTAGCAATAGCCTAACGCACTTATGCGATGATGTAAAACACTGCAAAGTTTGCCACAACATCTCCGACACAGAAGTGTGCGACATCTGTAGCAATACGCAACGTGACCGAACAACAATCTGTGTGGTTGAAAACATTCATAGCGTAATGTCGATAGAGAACACGGGGCAATATCACGGACTTTATCACGTGCTTGGAGGTGTTATCTCGCCAATGGACGGTATCGGCCCTTCTAATCTCGAATTGGATTCTCTCTTTAAACGAGTGGAAGAAGGCTCTATCAATGAGATTATTTTAGCACTTAACCCTACCATGGAGGGCGATACGACAAACTTCTACATTTCAAGACGTTTAGCCGACACGAAAGTCAAGCTATCAGTACTGGCCAGAGGGGTTAGCGTAGGCGATGACCTTGAATATACGGACGAAGTAACCCTTGGACGCTCCATTCTTGGACGTACTCCTTTAAAATAAAGAAATATAACAACAGACATGACCAACCATACTACTTCAAGCAAAGACTTAATACTTGCACGTACCTTATATATAAGTGTATGGGTTGCAGTAACCATCTTTGCCCTTTTATGCGAAAACGACCTACTGCCTATCGGATACGTAACGGCCAACGCACAGACGGAATATATGCTCAACCTACTTTGCATCGTACTAACACTCACATGCACTTGGGGCAGTCTACGACTTTTTGCTACAAAGAAAGTACGTAACAGCATTTCAAACAAAACTAACGGACTGCGCAACTGGAACTTGCTGCGTACCTCTATCTTGGCTTTCAGCATCATCGTCAACCTTATTACTTACTACGGATTAGCCAATAGCACAAGTGCCTTGTTCTGCTTATTGATTACGCTCGCAGGATTCGTCTTTTGCTGGCCAAAACATTATGAATAAGTAGGTGTTAAAAAATATTTTGGACAACTACTTAATTAATACGACGATTCATTATGCTACTACGTCCCCTTGAGCCTGAAGATTTGGAACTACTCTACTCTATCGAAAACAATGAAGACCTTTGGAACTGTTCTAACGCTGACGGCCCCTTCTCGCACTACGTATTAAAGAAGTACATAGCGGAAGCAGCCACCATTCATGAATGTGGACAATTGCGCTTAGCCATTGACATTGCACCCGACAAAACGAACAGTCCATCACGCCCCATAGGCCTTATCGACTTAACCAACTACAATGCTTTGGCCGCAAGAGCTGAAGTGGGAATCACGCTACTTAAAGAACATAGAGGGAAAGGATATGGTACAAAAGCGCTTCAACTAATCGAAAAATTTGCAGTCGAAAGGCTACGCATCCATTCACTACATGCCTACGTTTCGCCACACAACACACCGTCTATGCAACTCTTCGAAAAGGCCAACTATAAAATGATTGCGAAACTGCCCGATTGGCACTACAATAAGGGCAAATACGAAGAAATTGCACTTCTCTTGAAGATTTTTTAAAAAAAAGTAGTAAAACATTTGGTACTTCACAAAAAAGTCGTACCTTTGCACTCGCAATCGGGAAACAACGATACACAACGAGAGCAAATACATAAAAAGAAGTTGAATGGTGTGTTAGTTCAGCTGGTTAGAATACATGCCTGTCACGCATGGGGTCACGGGTTCGAGTCCCGTACACACCGCACATTCAATAATTTTGGTACCCTGACCGAGTGGCTAGGTAGCGGTCTGCAAAACCGTGTACAGCAGTTCGAATCTGCTGGGTACCTCATTTAAAGAGTAAATTTTCATCTGAAAGTTTACTCTTTTTTTATAATACTACTACTTTCAGTTAGGCGAACTGATCTGCTGCCGCGGGTTGAAAACCCGCCCCCAATTAGGCAGATAAACTGCAATTTATACATATATGTGTGCAAGAACAACCTTACCCACATGATACTTTACAGAACCCTTATTTTGTTATCTTAAGATAATGTCTTCGAAAACACTTTGCTATTTCCTTTTTTTTTACGAAATTAGCAACAATTATTTACAAAAAGTTTTGAATTGCTATTTGCACAATTCAAAATAACACAATAAACCACAACTTAACATCTGTATGTCTGAAGACAACTATATGCAGGCGCAAGCCATAAGCACTACATTTGGCTATCAAGAAGAGGACGAGACCCCCTCAAATAACGAACGCGCCTATGCCACTATTAAGAGCAATAATAAGTGGAAGCGCAAGCTTGGCATTTGGATTTCAAAGCACTTGAGCAAAAAGCAATTCACCCTGATCTTGGCCTTACTCGTAGGACTGGGTTCAGCCATTGCTGCTCAGTTACTGAAATTGTTCATTCATGAGATAGAGTTCATGCTCACCTCACAATTTGACGTAACCCACGCCAACTGGCTATTCCTTATCTACCCTGTAGTCGGCATCTACCTTACTGCTCTATTCATCAAATACATCGTACGCGACGACATAGGTCATGGTGTAACAAAGATACTTTACGCCCTATCACGCCGACAGGGCAACATTCGCAAGCACAACTGTTGGTCGAGCGTAGTCGCCTCAGCCCTTACCATTGGTTTTGGTGGTTCTGTGGGTGCAGAGTCGCCTATTGTTCTTACAGGTTCTGCCATTGGCAGCCGATTGGGACAAATATTCCAACTCGACCACAAGACTATGATGTTGCTCATTGGGTGTGGCGCTTCTGGAGCAGTCGCAGGCATTTTCAAGGCTCCCATTGCTGGCCTTATGTTTACGCTTGAAGTGCTCATGGTCGACCTCACCATGGCCTCACTACTTCCACTGCTCGTTAGCTGCCTTACGGCCACTTGCATCACCTATGCTTGGACAGGAATGAGTCCTATGTTTGATTTCACGCTAAACAGTCCCTTTGAAGTCAACCGAGTTCCGACAGCCGTTCTGTTAGGCATCTGTTGCGGTTTCATCTCGCTTTACTTCACACGTGTTATGAACTGGTTTGAACAAGTGTTCGGACGACTCAACAATATGTATAAGAAGTTAGCCTTGGGTGGATTAGTCTTGGCCTTGCTCATTTACTTCTTTCCCCCACTCTATGGCGAAGGCTACAGCACTATTTCTATCCTATTAAATAGTCAAACAGAGGCTGAAGCCAACAACGTACTCAACAATTCACTCTTCTATGGTCACCCCGAATTGTTGTTAGTTTACTTAGGCCTTATCATTGTGTTTAAAGTATTTGCTACGACGGCTACCAATGGCGGTGGCGGTTGTGGTGGTACGTTTGCACCTAGCCTATTCTTAGGCTGTATTGGCGGCTTCGTCTTTTCGCGCCTTTGGAACGTCTACGGCCTTTGGGACATTAGTGTACCCGAAACGAACTATGCCCTTTTAGGCATGGCGGGCGTTATGAGCGGTGTATTCCATGCCCCTCTGACAGGTGTATTTCTCATTGCTGAACTCACGGGTGGCTACCAACTATTCATACCCCTAATGATTGTGTCTGTAGCCTCTTATCTTACCATTCATGCCTTCGAAAAGCATAGCATTTATGCCATGCGTTTGGCACGTAAGGGAGAATTGCTCACTCACCACAAAGACCAATCTATCCTCACCCTTATGTCGCTCGATGCCATTATCGACAAAGAGCGTCCCCAACTCCACCCCGACATGTTTTTAGGTCAAATCGTACAAGCCGTGTCAACGAGCAAGTCGCTCCACTTTGCCGTAGTCGACATCAAGGGAGGCATGTTAGGCGTTATCAACGTCAATAAAATCAGAAAGATTATATTCCGAAGCGAGTTGTATCGTATGTACAAAGCCAAACAACTCATGCAGCAACCTGAAGTTATTCTTTACACTGACGACAATATGCAAACCGTCATGGATAAATTTGCTCGTTGCGATGCAGGCACCTTGCCCGTTGTAAAGTCTGACAACACCTTTGTTGGCTTTGTTTCACGCACCCGACTCTACGCTTCGTATCGACAGATTATGAAGGACTTTTCGGAAGAATAGTCCCATGGGGAATGTGCAAATGATTGGGGAATGTGCAAATGTGAGAATGCTTGGGAAATGTGCAAATGTGCAAATGTGCAAATGTGCGAATGATTGAATAATGTTTTAATTGTTCAGCGTAAGCACATCAACACATCCACACATTTCCCAAACATCCGCACATTTCCCAAGCATTTGCACATTTCCCAAGCATTTGCACATTTGCACATTTACACATTCGCACATCTCCCAAGCATCCGCACATTTCCCAAGCATTTGCACATTTGCACATTCTCACATTTGCACATTCCCCAAGCATTTACACATTCGCACATTTCCCAAGCATTCGCACATTTCCCACCTCATGCAACTATACGGACTTTTAGGCTATCCGCTCGGCCACAGCTTTTCTGCACGTTACTTCGCTGATAAATTTGAGCGTGAACACATTGATGCCGAATATCGTAACTTTGAATTCGACAACATAGAAGAAGCCATGCAACATCTCATGGCACAACCCAACTTAATAGGCTTTAACGTAACCATTCCCTACAAACAAGCCGTTATGCCCTATCTAACGAGCCTTTCACCTGAGGCTGAAGCCATAGGTGCAGTCAACGTAGTTTGCGCACGACATACGGACCATGGGAAACTCGTGTTACATGGTTGTAACTCCGATGTCATAGGGTTTAGCGACTCTATCCGTCCCTTGCTACGCCCTGAGGTACACAAGCGTGCTTTAGTATTAGGTACAGGTGGTGCTTCAAAGGCTGTTATGCACGGTCTTAAACAAATGGGCATAGAACCTACCTACGTTAGTCGCACTGCTACACTGGGGCGCTTGACTTACGAACAGCTCACTCCCGAAGTGATGAGCGATTATAAAGTCATTGTCAATTGTTCGCCCGTAGGCATGTATCCTAAAGTAGACGCTTGCCCCGCTATCCCATACGAGTTGCTCACCCCCGACCACTTATTATACGATTTAGTATACAACCCTCTCGAAACGCTTTTCATGAAGCGCGGAGCAGCACAAGGAGCCGTCGTTAAGAACGGACTTGAGATGCTACACCTGCAAGCCGATGCTGCATGGCAAATGTGGCACACCAACTAAATCCTCAAAAGAACATGGACTTTCTACCTTCCGACCCTGCCATATTAGTGTCGACCATTAATATGTTACTACGCGATGAAGAATTCGACTCTCTTGAGTCACTTTGCTATGCCTTCAATCGCGAGCCACAAGATATTATTGCTTATCTGGCGCAACACGGCTACGTCTATAGTCTTGAGCAAAAGCAAATGCGCCCCAAAGGATACAACGAATGATTACACGCGACAGCATCGAAACGGCCTATTGCTTCTTTCACCAGAAAGAACGCGTCTTTGCCCACTCCACCATGGACTGGCAAAAAGACGATATTGAATATGCCATAGCCTCCTACGTTGACGAGATGAACGCTGAACTTTATCAACTCCTCTCACACGGCAACACCAACTTCTTACGCAACCACGCCACCTTTCACCAAGAACTCATTCAAGCCGTTGAAGAACTTGAAAGAATGTGTAACTAACCATTAGCACATTAAAACACATTAGCATATTTTCCACATGAACCTTAAAACCCCATTACTCGAAACGGCACAAGAACTCTTCGCTACACTGACACGTATCAATCCACAACTTGAAGTACGCAAGCGCTATGACATCTTGCGAAACATACTCAATATAGCGGTTGAACAGCAATTAACTGATGTAACGATTAAGCTAAGTGGACTATATGCTAAAATTGACTATCTCATTAAAAAGCACCAGATCAGTCAAAACGACCGCAGTCTTTCATTTGCCATAAACGATGCCCGCGTACGACTGAGTGACCTTACCGCCACTACTGACGAAGAATTACAAAAAGCATGGTCGCAAGACCTTAAAGCCATTGCCCAATTCATCTCTCTCATATACGATGCTCCCATCCCTGCACAACTTCAAGGCTTTTTTTCTCTAACCTATGAGCGTATTTTACCCCGAAGGATTAAGGATAGTATCGGCAAGGAGTTGAGCTACATTAAATGCACTATCCTTCGTTGGGACGATACTTACATTTATGCTACGCGTGAGGACGATGCCACCGAAGTGTGCATCAACTATATCAAAAGTAGTCCTTACCTACCTGGCGACCGCAGCTACTTACGTCGTATTATGGTAGAGGGCGAACACGTCAATCTAATCCGTCCACGTACCGACCACGATGGCACACTGCTCCCCGAACTCATCATCTATGCCCCCGACTATCTTGTTAACGTTACGTCCGTTGCAGGTTGTTTCGATGCCGTAGGGCGCTCTCCTTGGACGGAATTACTACGCCGCATCAGTCCTTATACGGCTACGCAACCCATCTTATTAGGTAACTTTGCTGGACAATTATTAGACGAGGTGGCCTATAAGAAGGACATTTCATACGCTGATAGCATACGCTCTTTCTTTAAGCAAAATGCACTCGCCATTGCTACGTGCAACGAAATGGGCAATGAGTTTCACCAAATGGCGCAACAACAGAAAGAGAATATTCGTCATATCATGGCGAATGATTTTGAACAACAAACTGACCAATCATTTCAATCCGAAGAAGTAATACTCGAACCGACTTTCTTCTCTGACACGCTCGGTCTGCAAGGACGTATGGACTTTCTTGACCTCAACTACCGCACTATCATTGAACAGAAGTCGGGCAAGTGTAAATGGCTACCGGGCAAGGGAAAAGAGGAATACGCAGGCAAGCAAGAGCCACATTACATACAGATGCTGCTCTATCGTGCGTTGCTCCATTACGACTACAAGCAACTTCGTGCTGACGAGATGCAAGCCTTCTTACTCTACTCGCGCTACCGTGACGGACTTGACCTTGCCACTTCCGCTCCCAAACTCCTTTTCGAGGCTTTTAAGTTGCGCAACATTTTGGCTTATAGTGAGGACTGGTTTACGCGCGGTGGACTACGCCGTCTTGAGACGCTTACGCCCGAACAGATATATCCGCATGCCAATGGTACGCTATGGCAACGCTACAAACGGCCACAATTGGAGGAACTACTTGCCCCCATACATCGTGCTTCTTCATTAGAGCGCAGTTATTACTTCCGTTTCATGCAGTTTGTTGCCAACGAACACGCCCTCTCACGCATTGGCAATCGTACGAAAGAGAACTCAGGCTTTGCAGCTACGTGGAACACTACCATCGAGGACAAACGCGAAGCTGGCAACATATATGAACAATTAAGCATTCACCCCATCGTCAACGATGAGGGAAAGATTGAAGACGTTCATTTTACATTCGACACAACCAAAAGTACTACTATTGATGCCGACCTCTCCAACTTCCGCGAGGGCGACATCGTACTTTTCTATCCTTACACTGCTTACGAGCAACCTGATGCTACCGCTACACTGGTGTTCCGTGGTACGCTCACCGATATTCATACTGACGAGGTGACCGTCCGCTTGCGCAACGCACAGACTTCCCGCAACGTGTTCGACCATTACCACACCAAAGTGTGGGCCATTGAACACGACTTTATGGAGTCTTCATACAATGCACAGTATCGTGGTCTGCACGCCTTTCTGTCTGCTCCCCAATCGCGCCGCGACCTTTTGTTAGGCCAACGCCAACCCTCTATCGAACCGCTCAAGGCTCGCCAAGGAGACTATGACAACGCTGAATTCAACCAATTGGTTGAAAATGCGTTACAGGCTGAAGACATTTATATCGTCATTGGTCCTCCAGGCACTGGTAAGACTTCCTACGGCATGAAAAACATTCTCACCGAAGAGTTGCTTCACGCCAACACCAACGTGCTCCTACTTTCCTACACCAATCGCGCTGTGGACGAGATCTGTAGCAAGTTAGTGGAAGAAGGCATCGACTTTATACGCTTGGGGAGTGACTATAGTTGTGAGAAAGCTTATCGCCCGTACCTACTGAGCGAGCGCATTAATCAGATGGAGCACCCCAACAAGCAATTGGTTATCAATCTGATAAAGCAAACGCGCGTATTTTGTGGCACGACCACTGCATTAAGTGCTGCTTTACCTCTTTTTGAACTCAAGCAATTTAGTCTTGCCATTATCGACGAGGCTTCACAAATTCTTGAGCCACACTTGCTCCCTTTGCTCTGTGCCACACACAACGATGAATGTGCTATCAAGCGCTTTGTACTCATTGGCGATGAGAAGCAGTTACCCGCCGTTGTGCAACAAAGCGCAGAAGAGTCTGACGTAAAAGACCCGCAACTGAATGCTATCAGTCTTCATAATTGCCGACTCTCTCTATTTGAGCGTCTGCTCGACCTTTACGGATTTAACGAAGACGGCTCGCGCAACGAGCAAGTCTGTCACATGCTCACCCACCAAGGGCGTATGCACCACGACATTGCCTACTTCCCCAGCCTCAACTTTTACAATGATGCCTTGTGCGAAGTGCCACTTCCTCATCAAACAGAAGCTACACCACGAGCCAACAGTCCTCACGTAGATTGGAAAGACATGGCCTTACACCACAATCGCGTAGCCTTCATCTCCTATCCTCTTAGTGATGACCTGAATGAGATGGAACCTCCTAAAGTGAACGTTATCGAGGCCAATATTGCTGCTCAATTGGCACAATACATCTACCAAAAATGCAACGATTTTGATGTACTGAAAACGTTGGGTATCATTGTTCCTTACCGCAATCAAATTGCTACCGTGCGTGCTGCTATCGACCGCCTGGGCATTCCGCAACTGCACGACATCACGATCGACACCGTTGAACGTTACCAAGGTAGCCAGCGCGACTATATCATCTATAGTTTCACGGCCAAGCATAAATATCAGTTGCTCTTCCTTACCAACAACGAATACGTTGACGAACGTACTCACCAAGTGATTGACCGCAAGCTCAACGTGGCCATGACGCGTGCGCGCAAGCACCTCGTACTCATTGGCAACGCTCCTCTGCTATCACACGACTATACGTTCAATCAACTTATCAATTACTGTAAAGGACAGCAAGCGTTTATTGACTTCCAACTTTCTAAAAAGATTTTGCAATAGAGTAGCAATTTATTCGTAAGCATCCCATGCGGGCCGTATTGAAAAGACTCCAATACGGCCTGCATGGGATGCTTACGTTAATTCGTTCCTTAACTTCTAATCTTCCATTTCGTCCTCATCTCCCCCTGTTTTTGGTTTAGGGTCAATCAACCCCTCGTCTATCAAGTCGTTGATTGGCTTACTCAGACTACGGCGCAATTCATCGCAATGCGACTGCAAGTTATTGAGTGCTTGGGCATAAAGCGACTTCGCCGCATCTTCGTCCTTATCGGGCCAATGCTGTTGCACCACCTCTTCTATACGCCCCGAAAGAATTGCAATATCGTTTATGCAGAACCCACAGCCACGTTTAGTGCACTGCGATAAATCTCTTGACAAAGAAAGGAATTCGTCAATGTCCCAATCCTCGTATTCATATTTCGTTTCCAAATGCTCATACGATCTCTGCTGCAAAGGTTCATTGGGCACCGTTTTAAGCCTCAACGACCATGACACGACTTTGACGCTGTTATTGCACGGGGTATGATACGATATCACATAGCCATCGAATGCTGTACAGGTACCAAACAACAAATCTATTGGCACATTACATACAATAACAGTTTGTGGCTCGTCGTCGTCGCTCGAATAGCCCACAAATGCCACGTACCCCATACTGCGCATCAAGCAACAATAGTCTTTACAATTCTGAATGGCCTCTTCTCGCTTCAAGTAATCGAGTTGTGGAGAATACCAATAATCGCGAAAATAGATTACTGCCATACTACCTATAAATGAGGCTCCTAACTCCTTTGCCCACTGATTTTGGGGGTCGAACACTACTGGATTGTTGTTTGTCATATTATTTGATTGTGTTAAGTAAGTATTAGTACAAACGATTCACGTTCATCTCAAACAGGTCTGGCGTGATGCGCATAATTTCGTCCATTGTGAAATCTTCCATCAAGTTAATGAATGACCAACAGATTGGCAGGTGGTACTGCTGACGCAGCTCTTTCCAATTATCATTCAAGTCTTCATCGGACTCTAACATGGTGTGTCCCCAATCTGCTGCTTCGCTACGCAGTTGGTCCTCGCACTTGCGGAAGTGGTTATCGTGCAGAATGACGGTTGTGACTTGGCGCTGGGTTCTTAACATCTCGTCCAAGCAATATTTGCTACCTGCGTGGTAAAGTTTGCACGCTTCGTCGGGATAGTGGCAGCCATGTTCGGGACAGGACTTTAACGTTTCTTTTATACCCAATCCCAAACTTACAGTGCCCTTTATAATGTATCGGCGTAGAACGGCAGATTTTCGCTTTTGGTATCTTCGTCCCACACGCAATGCCTCAGCCACAGCATATTCGAGCGAACATTCTGTAAGCTCCGCCACCCGTTTGTTTAGCATGGTGACATGGGCCACCTCCTCGGGGGTGAAAGATGAATGCGCCTGCCATGCCTTTGAAACATACATGCTTCTTCTAAACAATTCGTAGTTCACAGGAATTCTTGTCATAAACGATTAATTTTGTTTTTGCTCACAGCTCTATATAGTACTTTGTCTTGCGTATTTCAAAAATACGCTATAAAATTTGTCATTTGCGCTAATATTCTTTTGCATGCGCTTTACACGTCATGTCGTACTACGTTGATAATCAGGCATTTAATAAGAGCAAGGGGACATACGAACAAACGCAGTATTTTTTTGACGAACGCGTGTGCGCAAGAGGCATCTACGCCGAATGGGAAAACAGGCCAGCAAGCATCTCATGCAGGCTATATTGAAAAGACTCCAATAAAAGCCGATTCGTCCACAGACATTGTATGGGACGATGGAGCAAGCTACCAGATAAAAGCATAGGAAAGATGCATAAAGCGCAGGAAAGGCGGTGCGCCATGCCTTACTCCTTTGAAAATCGGAATTGGCTACCTTATGTGATAGACTCTCACGCCTGAGAGATTGCAAAAGCCAAAGATGCAAAGAGTGCAGTGAAGGAGGTGCTGAAGGCAGAGCATACCGCTGAAAAAAGAAAAGCCTTCATCCTGCGTTGGGCGCAAGACAAAGGCGTATAGGAAAGAGTGATTAGGCAGTGTTCCGCTTCATTAATTCATAACTATTTCATATTTAGTATTTGTAAGATCAAGGAGTTCATTAAAAATACTATTGTCAAAATAAACTTCAGAAGAATATGTTTTCTTTTCTCCATCGTTTGAATATAAATACAAAAATCTTTTAACATATGGACCTGCGAAACATTTGTACAAATATTCTTTATACTCAATTTCTAAGAATACCCATATACCACCAATAGGTATAGAAATATTCGAGTAATTGATATTTTGAAGTTTTACTTTGTATGTATTAGCTATGGAATCGCTTATATTAGCTTTATTATCTTCATTTCTTGCAATCTCTGACCAATTAGGATTAAAGTCGTTGTCAAAAGTCGTAGAATTTCTTTGCATATTTGCCTTTTGGCGACTTCTATTTGCTTCACCTTTATTTAAGGCATAATTCGAAGCTATTTCTTGGATTTTTTCATTAGCCAAGAAGTTTGTATTTTCACCTACCTTGTATATATAAACAGATGATTTAACTATATGGTAGTCAGAATTTGAACTTAGGAAAGCACTTTCTTTCATTTTCATATCTTCCCGAATCTTATCTTCAGGACATGTACAACTGAAGAAAAATACTGAAGAAATAAAAATAAACGATACTCTCAAAATATATAGTAATCTCATATTTTATGTCATATTTAATTAAAATTACCGCAAAAATACAACATTTTTATCATCTCATTCATCTTTTGCATAATTATCTCACTCCACCAATCGCTATTGGGTATAAATCGTGCTGTGGTAACTTCTCGCAGCCGATATAGAGCGTGTCAAAGACATCGGTGCCGTCGGGAACGAAAATAACATCTACCATCTCTATTCTCAAGGCATAGATATGCGAAAGGGCGTAGAAGGACTTTGCGGCATTATTCGTACGTATCAGTATAGTTCTACTAATCAAGCTTTGCGTACAATTATATGACTCAAGTTTTCTCTAAAAAAGGATTATGAGTATCCTTTTTTTAGAGAAAACTTGAGTTGTATGAGCTATAAACTTTTTCAAATCTTACCATACAAACAAAACGCGATAGCACGCTATTACTGCGCACTACCGCGTTTTTATCAATCATATTTAATCCTTTACAGTATATACAGAGCTTATACAATGCCTTGTGCCATCATAGCCTTGGCCACCTTCAAGAAGCCTGCCACGTTAGCACCACGCACATAGTTGATGTAACCATCAGGCTGCGTGCCATACTTTACGCAGTTCTGGTGAATGTCGTTCATGATCATCTTCAAGCGTTCGTCCACCTGTTCGCGTGTCCAGCTCAAGCGCTCTGAGTTCTGGCTCATTTCCAAACCCGAAACGGCTACACCGCCTGCATTGGCAGCCTTGCCAGGAGCGTAAAGCAAACCTGCTTCTTGGAATATCTTGATAGCCTCAGGCGTTGAAGGCATATTGGCACCCTCGCTAACAGCTATCACGCCATTCGCCACGAGTTGACGTGCATCAGCCTCTTCTATTTCGTCCTGTGTAGCTGAGGGTAAAGCGATGTCAGCCTTTTCGCCCCAAGGACGTGCACCTTCTACATACTTCACACCATACTTATCAGCATATTCCTTGATGCGACCACGCTTCTCGTTCTTCAACTCCATTACGAAAGCTAACTTTTCGGCATCAATACCATCGGGATCGTAAATGTAACCATTAGAGTCGGACAAGGTAACAGGCACAGCTCCCAATTCAATCAACTTCTCTACCGTATACTGAGCTACATTGCCCGAACCGCTCACCAAGACGCGCTTGCCAGCCAATTCGATGCCACGAGTGGCCAACATACTCTCTAAGAAGTACACATTACCATAGCCTGTAGCTTCAGGGCGAATCAACGAACCGCCAAACTGTAAGCCTTTGCCTGTCAAGACACCAACAAATTGGTGGGTCAACTTCTTGTATTGACCAAACATATAGCCTACTTCACGACCACCAACGCCTATATCGCCTGCGGGAACGTCCTCATCAGGACCAATATGGCGATAAAGCTCATTCATGAAAGCTTGGCAAAAACGCATTACTTCAGCATCGCTCTTACCATGAGGGTTGAAATCAGAACCACCCTTTGCACCACCCATAGGTAAGGTGGTCAACGCATTCTTAAAGGTCTGCTCAAAAGCTAAGAACTTCAGGACGGAGGGAGTTACGCTGGCATGGAAACGAATACCGCCTTTGTACGGGCCAATGGCGTTGTTGTGTTGTACACGATAGCCCATATTCACCTGTACGCGTCCCTTATCGTCCACCCAAGTTACACGGAAAGTGATGATGCGATCTGGAATACACAAGCGTTCGATGAGGTTGGCTTGTTCAAACTCAGGGTGACGATTGTACTCCTCTTCAATGGTGCCAAGCACTTGGCTTACGGCTTGAATGTACTCTGGTTCGTTAGGGAAACGCTGCTTTAGGCGTTCTACTGTTTCTAATGCGTTCATAATTGTGTATAGTAGTCGTTAGATGTTTGCTGTTGTATAATGGTGTATTTTTTTCACCCCAAATAGCAAAAGCACACTTTTACGTTAGCTTTCCTATTTTTCGACCACAAAAATACATAAAATCTTTTATTTTGTATCCTTTTCTACGAATAAAATAGCAAAAAGATAAGAAAAAGATTTTTTCATAGTCTTTTGAACTTATTCTTACCCCTTTATAAGGATAAATCTGCAAACGTTGACCACGCAATTATTCGTTTATCCAAATTTAAATGAAAGTTAAATATTTAAGATCTATAGTACTTTGTATTGCATAGTACTAACCTTTTACATACATTTGCAACAGAAACGATTAAAAGCACAATCTCTATGAATGTAGACAACGCAAAATCACAGATGCGCAAGGGTATGCTTGAATATTGTGTACTACTGCTGCTGAGCCACGAGGCCAGCTATGCGAATGACATTATCACTCGTCTCAAAGTCGCTGATTTGATAGTAGTTGAAGGTACACTCTACCCCTTGCTCACCCGTCTGAAGAAGGACGGACTTCTATCTTACGAATGGCGTGAATCGACCCAAGGTCCTCCACGCAAGTATTACGCCTTAACGCCCGACGGCCTGCTTTTTCTAAACGAATTAGACGGTGCATGGAATGAATTAGCTCGCACCATTGGCTTATTAAAAGGCATGGCTCCACAAATTGAAATGAAGTAGTACCACTTATTAAAGCTGAAAGCGAAGGACTATTCATTTCAGTACACATTATTAAATGAACACAAACAACAATTATTCTCACTATGAAAAAGAATATTACTGTCAACCTCTTTGGCACTTTGTATGCCATTGATGACGATGCTTGCAAATTGCTTGAGCAATACCTTGACAATATGCGCAGCTACTTTAGCAAACGCGAAGGCGGCGATGAAATAACCGACGACATTGAACACCGTGTAGCCGAACTCTTTAGCGAATTGAAAACGAATGGCGTTGAAGCTATCTCTATTGAACATGTGCGAGATATCATTCAACGTATCGGCAATCCTGAACAAATGGACGAAAGCACGGCAACAAACGAGAGCGATGCGCAACAAAGCACCCATGCTACGCCTTCTCCAACTCCTGATGCCGCTACTACCTCACACAAAAGCAGCCGCAAGCTCTATCGCGACCCTCAGGATCAACTCTTAGGGGGTGTCATGTCTGGTCTGTGTCAATACTTTGGCGGAACTGACCCTCTACCTTGGCGTATTATTATGGTGTTGTTAGCATTGTTCAGCTTTTCGACAATGGGCTTTATCTACCTCATTGCTTGGGCTATCATTCCTGCCGCCACAACTGCTGAGGAACGTTTGCAGATGAGGGGCGATCCTATCAACCCTCAAACGCTCAACGAGGAACTCATGCGCGGAGTTAACCGAACGAATGATTACCTTCGCTCACCGAAGGTTAAGAATGGTGCCCGCAGTTTCTTACGCACGTTGCTCAACATCATTGTGTTCTGTCTGCGACTCTTCGTTATCTTTATTGTGGGTGCCTTCATCGTGGCCACTATCGTTGGTATCATTGCCTTTATCGTGGCTAGTGCCGAACAACCAATGAATGACAATTTAGCGAGTTTTATCCAGTTTTCACCCGCTTTGTTTTGGTATGGCTTGCTTGCTCTTGTGTCTGGTCTTATTTGCCTAAGCATTTTGCTTTATGCCTCATTGCGTATGTTGCTCAAGTCGAATAATACGAAGCCGCTTAGTTCTGCCACTGCCGTCACACTTATTATAATAGCCGTCCTTTCGGCCACCTCAGCTACCGTGTTTGGTGTGCTGTCGGGCATCAACCATAAAATAGCTAAAACAGAATGGCGACTTAAAAACCAAACCATCAACGGCATCTTTATGGAGAATGAGTCACGCAATAAGTTGGCCATCGACGGTTGGAACATCACGCAGGCTATCAACTGTAACGACGACGGCGACTTTTATAGCTATAATGACGACTTTGAAGAGGACAACAACCGCATCGTCTATTACTTTAAAAAGACGGACGAAAATCGCCCCATGTCACTCTCAATGGAACGCACCGAAAATCTCCCCGCAGGCAAGTACCGCATTGAAGCTGTCACCTCCGTCGAAGGTCCTGGCCTCTTCATCTTCTATAATGACGATCACTCCATGGTTCGCTCTCGCGACACACAGCGCAATGGCAATTTTGCTTCTATGAGTTACAATGATGCGATGCAGACAGGTATGCTCCCCGACACGCTCTCCGAACCCTGGTGGCTCAATCACCAACGCAGCGAAGTATCACAATGGAGTTACCAAACGGCCGAGTTCAACCACTATGGTGGCCACCTCAAATACGGCATTCGTGGCACACTCAAAGCAGGTGCCGATAAAGCAGAAATTCTCCGTCTCCGTGTCGTGAAGGTGGAAGATATAAATAAGAAGAGTGAACGATAAACTGCAATTAGTCGAAGAGTTAGGCGCGTTCGTGGCGCATAACTCTTCGACTAATTGAGATAAAAAAGCCTTAACCAAAGTTTAGCAAGCGTTTATTTGTCCTATATATTATTAATGTGTAATTTTGCCTATACAATAAACAATAATATTATGCAGAAATGGAGTAAATACGATTATACGGTCGAACCCTTTACCGAAGACTATTGCGGCAACTTGGCATGGGGCAACTTGGGAAACCTCATTCTTCGTTGCGCCTCATTGCACGCTGGCGAACATGGATTTGGCTACCCCCAAATGATAAAGTTACACCACGCTTGGGTACTGTCTCGCTTGGTTATCGAGATGAGCGAAATGCCATGTTCGGGCGACGCATTTAGCATCAAGACATGGGTTGACCGCCTTTATCGTCAATTCACCGACCGCCACTTCAGTATACTTCGCCCTGACGGCACAGCATACGGGCACGCCACCAGTATTTGGGCTCTCATTGACACGCAAACACGCCAACCCGCTGACCTTGAGAAGTTGCCCAATGGTGGATTTTCCGATACGCTTATACCCGATGAGCCTTCGCCCATTCCTACCATGGGACGTATGCGTATGAAGTCGCCCACTTTAGTAAACACTCACAAAGCGGCCTACTCCGACCTCGACATTAATGGTCATGTCAACTCCATTCGCTACATTGAGCTCTTGCTCGACTTCTTTGATGCGAACGAGTTAAAGGCGCACCCCGTCCGTCGCATTGAAATGGCTTACTGCCTTGAGTCGTACTGCGGTGATGAGCTCCAGATTTATCACGACATCGATGCCAAGAACGACAAACGCCACTTATTCGAAATCAGAAAAGACGAAAGCATTATCGTCAAAGGCAGCATAGAGTTTTAATAAGTAATGAGGTTAGAGTGTTAAAAAGTTACTTATCAAACTCACTAAACTTATTAAACTCATTAAACTAACCAACTTATTATACTCATTAAACCAAATACACTCAACATATAAATGGGAAAAGTACTTATTATTGGTGCAGGTGGTGTTGCAACAGTTGCAGCCCACAAAGTAGCCAAGAACACGGACGTGTTCAGCGAAATCATGATTGCAAGCCGCACGAAGTCAAAGTGCGACGCTATCGTTAAGGCCATCGGCCGTGACGACATAAAGACAGCACAAGTTGATGCTGACAGCGTAGAAGAGTTGGTAAAACTCTTTAATGAGTTTAAACCCGACTTGGTAATGAACCTCGCCTTGCCTTATCAAGACCTCACCATTATGGAGGCTTGTTTGCAATGCGGTTGCTCTTACCTCGACACGGCTAACTACGAACCTAAGGACGAGGCACACTTTGAGTACTCTTGGCAGTGGGCTTACAAAGATCGTTTTGAGAAGGCTGGACTCACCGCTATCTTGGGTTGCGGCTTCGACCCGGGTGTAACCAGCATCTACACAGCCTATGCTGCTAAACACCATTTCGACGAGATTCAATACCTCGACATTGTCGACTGCAACGCAGGTAACCACCACAAGGCTTTTGCCACCAACTTCAATCCCGAAATCAACATTCGCGAGATTACGCAAAAGGGCCTTTATTGGGAAGACGGCCGTTGGGTTGAAACGGAACCGCTCGAAATTCACAAGCCCCTCACCTACCCCAACGTAGGTCCGAAGGAAAGCTACTTGCTCCACCACGAAGAGATTGAGAGCCTTGTTAAGAACTACCCCACTATTAAGCGCGCTCGCTTCTGGATGACGTTTGGACAAGAATACCTCACCCACTTGCGCGTCATTCAAAACATTGGTATGGCTTCTATCAAGCCTATCATGTATCAAGGCATGGAGATTGTTCCACTTCAGTTCTTAAAGGCAGTACTCCCCAATCCGCAAGACCTGGGCGAGAACTACGAAGGCGAGACAAGCATTGGTTGCCGCATTCGCGGTTTGAAAGACGGTAAGGAACACACCTACTACGTTTACAACAACTGCTCTCACCAAGCTGCTTACGAAGAGACTGGCATGCAAGGCGTAAGCTACACCACAGGTGTTCCCGCTTGCATTGGTGCACGTATGTTTATGCTCGGACTTTGGAAGAAGCCCGGTGTGTTCAACGTTGAAGAGTTCGACCCCGATCCCTTCATGGAAGAACTCAACAAGCAAGGCTTGCCTTGGCACGAAGTGTTCGACGGCGACCTTGAGTTATAATATATTTTATCAACAATATGGAAGTAACGCAGCAATTGGAGGGGACAAACCTCTAATTGCTGCGTTACTTATATTTTGTTCATTTACTTTTACCACATGACAAAGCCTTTTCTTACGCTACTATTCACCTTTTGTACCTTCTCTGCTTGTTTACATGCCAACACAAACGATAGCATCACCGTTCGCCACACGGCCGAACAATGGTTTGAAACGCATTCAAGCCAACAAGGCGGGAAGCAACAACGAGTAACAGCAATCGATCGTTCACCGATTACGCTAAAGGTTCATCCACGTGGTTGGCTTTGCCAAAAAGGGAAGCAGTTCGTACTCCTTAGCAAAGATGAAGCAACACCAACTGTTTTGGGGTATGGAAGCACAAGCCCCAAAGGGGCAATCCCCACCGCTCTACAATCCATACTCAACACACAAAGCATCCATCAAAAGTCGAAGGGCTATCCAATAGCAGGAGCGAAATGGAAAGCCACGGCTCCATTGCTCACCACGCAGCACGGAGCTGAAAGTCCGTACAACGACCTTTGTCCTTATTATACCGACGATAAAGGCAACGTGTCCACCAATCGCTGTTTGGCTGGCTGCGTAGCCATCGCTATGGAACAAGTGCTCACCTACTATCGACGCACCTATACCCTACAAGACACCCTACATGGTTGGACCACCGACCACTACTCCGTGCCCGATGTTCTCCCCGGACAAAGCGTTGACACACGACTTATACTTGATAACTATAAGGCAGAGACGGGGACGTCCGAACAACGCACGGCCGTAGCTCAACTTATGTATTACTTGGGCATGGCCGCCCACATGAATTGGGGATTAAACGCCAGTGGAACGAACACGTATCGGCTCATCGAACCATTGCAACGCGCCTTCGGACTAAAGCACGTGGCCTATTTAGATAGCTATCAATACAACCCTGTTGACTATTGGAACTACATAGCCGCCAACATTATGGCTGCACGCCCTGTGTATTATGCAGGAGCCAACCTTGACACGGGCGGACACGCCTTTGTGTTGGACGGACTTGACGACGACGGACTCTTTCACGTTTGTTGGGGCAGTGACGGCGACTACGACGGGTTCTTTCGTTTAGACGTATTATATCCCCACGAACCCGTTTACGATCGCCACGACGTAGTCGACACGGGGTACTTTTGCAATCAAGAAGCCTTGGTCGTATGTCCTGACGAAGTGACCGACGTGGCCCTCCCCGACTCGCTTCACCGCACAGGGCTTGAGATTGCGATTGACTCGCTATGGTTGGTCGATTCTCCTACCAATACGTGTAACACCCGCATGGGCATTGCCCTACGCAACACCTCTTCTCAACCACTCACTACCACCTTCGCCTTCCTGCTCAATGCGCCCACCGATACAGCCACTTTCAAGCAAGCCGATTGGTTAGCCTTCACGGGTTGTACGCTAATGCCTGGCGAGCGCGACACGCTTTACGTTCGTCCCGTAATGTCTCATATAGGACCTCACACGCTCTCAGTCACAGCCGATGGCGAACACATCTTGAGAAGTATCGACATTGACATCGTACCCAATAATGGTAGCATGTGGGTAGCATACGACACCCCACAACTTAGCATCAACGAAGAAGAAGGCACTGCTACGATTACGCACCACATCACTAATCCTTCGACTACCCAACGTGCCTCAACTTACTTCCTTTCTGAATTGGTTGACGATGAGACGGGCGCTGACGTGAAGAAAATTCATAACATATTTCTCTCCGCTGCAGCCGACACCACCTTTCATGTCACGTTTCGACAACTCAAGGCCGAACATTCCTACACCTTTAATTGGTGCTATGGTTGGAATAACGTTGTTTATAGTACTTCCTTCTCTCTGCCTGCCACCAGTGGCATTGAAGGAGTCAAACTAACAAATACCAACAAAACGTTTGATGCACAATACTTCACGCTTGATGGGCGTCCATTGGGTACGAATCGCCCTACCCTCTCCGGCGTATACATTCTGCGCAAAGCCAATAAATCACGAAAAATCATAATCCCTTAATATGCTGAAGAAAGCTAACATACAAACCTTACTCGTTTCAACCACCGAGAATGGTGAAGACCTCATTCGCACCGAGTCTGTAGGTGGTTGCTTAATTGAAGAAAACGGCATCATGCTGCGCTACACCGAAAAGGAAAACAAGGGCACAGCCACGTTGCTCCTTACCGAAGGCCTTGCCGACTTGAAGCGTCACGGTCATACCGAGTCGCGCATGACCTTTGTCGAGGGTAAACTTCTGCCTTGCCTTTACACCACGCCCAACGGTTCGCTCGACTTTAGCCTTTACACTCATAGTGCATCATTCAAGGTCGATGCACAAGGTGGGCGCTTCGAAGCGCGCTACACGATGTTAGCCGCTGGCAAACAAGTGGCCGACAACGTGCTAACGGTGGAGTTTACTTTCTTGGGGTGATTTCTTAAGGTTAACTCGTCAACTTAAAAACCCGTCAACCCATCACTCCGTCAACTCGTTAACTTAAAAATAAAATGTCAGAATTTCCAAAATGGCTTTTAGCTTTAACGGGGCTAAGCCTTATACCTTTACTTATCTGTCCTGTGTACCTATTCGGGGCACAACCTTTTGGTACGAGCGATAGCGCCTTTGTTCGCTTTCTACTCTACATTGCCACCCAACTTCTGTGGTTCTTACCCATCATCGGCTTCTTCACCAGCCTCAACGCGTGGCGCTGTGGTTACAACAAGCGCAGCATAGCTATCGCCATCATCTCTCTTCTTATTAGCATTGGTGGAATAATTGGTGTGTTCTGCTAAGCCACACTGAGAAAACAACGCAGCAACTGAAGGTCTGTCTTCCAGTTGCTGCGTTACTTTTTATTACTCGGTTTATGGATTTGTATAGGTATTTTGAGGAAAATGTAACTAATTGATTTTTAGAGTAAGCTCAAAGAAAAATAACAAAATTCTTTTCTTTACGCTTGCATTGCACTATCTTCGCATCGCATTACACCTACAGAAAGCCCACAGGGATTAATGTGGGTGGGTGCTACTTTTATGAAAAGAGCGTTTACTTGACGCTTGTCTTTGACAAATCGCAAATTTCTCACAATTATTGCTCATATTTTAATATGGCAGTACGGCACAAATGAAACTTATAACACCTGCAATCATAAGCAGCCATCCTATAAGTTTGATTATATGTGCTTGCATACCCCTTGCCTTGAATAATCGAGGACCTTTATAAGCTATAAACCATCCTAAGGCAAGTTCAATTATAGAACCTATCATATCTTTTCGTTTGTAAAATTGAAATGACAGACTTTAATCTGCCATTTCAATAAGATAAGAACTACTTTGTTATAAGATGCCAAATCTCACGTATCCAAAGCACAAGCGATGAACCAAGAATGATGATTACCCAATCTTCAAGAGTCAAGCCACATACATTGAAGAAATCTTGTAAGAGAGGAATTTCGACCATCGCAACTTGGCCTAAGAATATTACTGCCACAATAGCGAGCAAACCTTGGCATCCCTTGAAGTGCAGCGCACTCTTTCCAGTCTCAAAAGCACGGGCATTGAAGAGGTAGAAGAAGTGGGTCATCACGAATGTGGTGAAGAGCAGTGTCAGCTCATAGGTGCTGAGTCCATCGCGTTCGCCAATATGGAGATTAAAGAAAAGGTCACACATTGAAGTGTATTCGCCATGTTCAAAGATATAGAGTATTGCAACAAGTAGGAAGAAGAAAAAGAATCCAACTCCCAATATCTCAATACGCATTGGCTTGCTTAGAATAGATGCGTTGCGGTCACGTGGCTTGTCTTCCATCACTCTGCGTGAAGGTGGCAGAGAGGCCAAAGCGATGGCAGCGAAGGTGTCCATAATCAAGTTTATCCAAAGCATCTGCGTTACGGTCAAAGGAGATTCTGTACCCATAAACGCTCCGACAAGCACGAGGAAGCAAGCTGTAACGTTCACTGTCAACTGGAAGAGCAGGAAACGTTGTATGTTCTTGTACAGCGAGCGTCCCCACATCACAGCATTGGCAATGGTAGAGAACGAGTTATCTTGTATGGTCATGTCTGAAGATTCCTTTGCCACAGCAGTACCATCACCCATTGACAATCCTACATCAGCAGCGTTAAGCGCAGGCGCATCGTTGGTTCCGTCGCCAGTTGCCGCCACTACTTGTCCACGTTGTTTTAGCAATTTTACTAAACGTTCCTTGTCGTTAGGACGAGCACGTGACAGTATCTTGATGTCAACAACCCTATCTTTCAATTCTTCGTCAGACATGGCAGCAAACTCACTGCCTGTAAGAATGTTCTTGTCTGTATCTTTTTCATTCCACAAACCAATCTGTCGTCCAATCTCTTTAGCCGTACCAGAAGTATCACCAGTGACAATCTTCACTTGAACTCCAGCGTTAAGACATTCCTTGATAGCTGCAGGAACTTCTTTACGAATAGGATCTGAGATGGCAAAGATACCGACAAATGTCAGTCCGTTGGTATTCAGTTTGCCATTCTCTATCACCTTTTCGTTTTCTCTCACTTCCGTATAGGCTAAGCCAAGCGTGCGCATGGCCTTGTTCTGATAGTTCAGCAAGTCTGCACCATACGTTTCTTTGTCGGCTTCAGAAATAGCAGACATACCAAGAAGTATCTCCGGGGCACCTTTTACAAACACATACGTTCTGCCCTTAGATACAGACTTCACTACTGTGGCCATATATTTGTTTTCTGTAGAGAATGGCAAGCGATCAATGATTTCAGCATTCTCGCGAATGGACAAATAATCAACGTTCTTGCTCTTGAGCCATAGCAACAATGCGCCTTCAGTAGGATTGCCGATAACCTTTGCACTGTTTTTGTCAGAAAGGTCAAGGTTGGCCGTTGTGTTCACGGATATCATCTCAGTAAGAAAATCATCTGTTACATCGCTGAGCTTTGTATCTGCCACCTGCATCTGATTTTGTGTCAGCGTACCAGTCTTATCCGTGCATATAACAGAAGTCGCTCCCATTGTCTCGCAAGAGTGCATGGTACGAGGAAGGGTATTTTCCTTCATCAGTTTGCGCATACTGAAAGCCAAACTCAGCGTAACCGACATTGGAAGGCCTTCTGGCACGGCCACAACGATAAGTGTTACAGCAATCATAATGGTGTTCAATACATAGGTGATAAAGCTAATCCAATCATCGCCTGTAGCAAAACTTGCATCACCTTCGTAGAAATATATGAAGAGACGACCTATGACAATAAGAGCAGCAAACACATAGCTCGCCTTGGTTATCAAGTCTGCCAATCCGTCAAGTTCTTCGCTCAAAGGAGTTGAACCACCTTCGTCAACCTGTGCTGCCTCAAACACTTTTCCGCTTTCGGTTTTGTCGCCTACGGCAAGCACCTTTGCGGTACAATATCCCTCAAGAATAACTGTTCCCTTCATGATAAGGTTAGAAGCATAGGTGGCCTCCTTGTCAAACATTTCGGGATTGGTAGTCTTGGCTGCTTGCAATTCTCCTGTCAAAGAAGACTCGTTTACGGAAAGATTGAACGACTCTAACAGTTCGCAGTCGGCAGGAATTTCCTCACCCGATTCAAGCAGAACAATGTCTCCTACTACAATGTCCTTGCGTGGCACTTGACAAACGTTGTTGTTGCGTATCACTTTTATTAAGGTATCATCGTTCACCTCATTCAAACTTTGGAAAGTCTTCTCATTACTTCTCTCAAGGAAGAAAGCGATGCTTGTGGCCAATACCAAAGCCACAATGATACCTATAGGTTCAAAGAAAGTTTTGAAACCTGCGCCACCCCAGACAAACTCATAAATAGAGATGCCAATGGACAAGACAAATGCCATGATAAGAATCTTGAAAAGCGGATCTTCAAAACCTCCGAAGAATCCCACGACAAGAATAAGCACCGTAGCGAAAGCGATGATGGCTGGCATGCTCCATACAACGACACCCATACCACCGCATAACACTCCTGCTGTGATTGTAGAAATAACAATCAGTGCTAACATTGAAATGGCAATCCAATGCGTGCATGTCTCTTTGAATGTGTCCCAAAGAGACTCTTTCTCAGGCGGTGTCAATACATTGACACCATACTTTTGTCGGCTTTCGAGCACTTGTGCATCGGTCAAGCCTGTGTAATGATGTTTTTGGTTCATTTTACATTTATGATTATTCCTTTTTTGCAATATCAGTACCATTTAGCCACTCCGCCATGATGAGAACATGTGCCTCTTCTGCTTTGGCTAAAACTGTATGTGCCGTCTCTACAAAGAGCTGTCGCTCCTGTAGGCCGTGAGTTATATCGTGTCGGAGATTGAACTCGATTGCCATGCATATTGGTATAGTATCGAATTCTGTCTGATTGTTGTCCGTATACATTCCTATATCTTACGGACTTGCTTCTTCTTGACTTCAGAATCGGATTATTTGACAGATATTTTGTCGAGATATACCCGATATATCCATGGTATTCTACAGGAACCCATGCACAGTTGCAGTCTTCGTCTATTGTAACAGCAGTACCCTTAGGTATTACTGTAATAATATAAGAATGTGTATTCGCTTCATATCTTAAGTTAAGGTTGCTTGTAACATATCTGGTAATACTAAAGCAATTCTCGCAAATACTAAAAAGCAACAGAATTGTAGTTAAGAACAAGTTTATTTCCTTACGCATGTATATATATTTATTTCATGAACTCCTCTTCATTTATAGGAGTTGCAAGAAAGTTATTTTCAAGTTTACTATCAACGACATTGATTTCGAGCCGATAATTGATTTCGTCTCGTGAATTCTTTATGCCAAAATCAAAAGTATCCCGACTACGTTCATATGATACATTCCGAGTGAACTTACCTTGTTTCACGCTGTCGGTTTCAAGTTCCATCCAATCATATCCATATGCGAGTTTAAGATAATAAACACCTTGCGGAATCTCTTGAACTGTTGTGGTTGTGTTTTCTGCCACATAAACATATCTTATACATTTATCAGTGCGACAATCCATAATCTTGACGGCTACATCACAACCACTTCCCATCGAGATATCGAAATAGTTGTCTTGTATTCCATATATTGGCTTAATACCATAATCCTCCGTAAGGTCTTCATTGGGAGTTTCCAAAGTCCAACCTGCATCCAATAGTTTTTGCTGACCAGGAGTAGGCTCTATAGTCTTATCTTGTCTATATTCTCTGTGATGGCATGAGGTTAGAATAAAGAGCCATAACGCTATAATTCCAATACGGATATTCATTACTAAATGACAATTGATAATTTTTATCAAGGGGCATTACCGCCTTCAGCAATGCCCCTTATAAAGACATTCGTCAGATTTCTTATAATTTTTAATGTACAAGTCCCTGACGATACATTTCATTTACTCTTCCTTGTACTTCAGAATAAGAAGTGCCGAGTTTATCCTTACGAGTTTGACCATTGCCAAAATCACCACGTATAACTCTGCGTGCATTTTCCTCTACGTCACCATTTATAGTAGCAGAAACCTCTTGGGACGTAGTATTTGTTTGCTTAGATAATGATGGCTTTGCAGGTGGTTGGGCAGATGGAGCTTCGTTTGTGGAATGTCTATCTGTTTTGTTCTCGTCAACTTTGGCAGGAGCCGAAACTTTTCCGCAATCTGTCGCAGTAGGAGTCTTTTCTGCTTCTGATGGTTTCGCAGTCTCTGCATTGACCTCTGTCGATTCACCATTAGCATTCGTTTCGTCTAAAGTTTCAGACTTTGCCGTTTTATCGGCTTGTGCAACCTGCTCAAGTGTCGTGTCTCCATTGACATCACTACCATTATTCCTAATACCAAAGAAGTATATACCACCAAGAAGAACAGCGACTGCCACAATGACAATGATGATTTTACCTCCACTTATCTTCCCTGCATTATTGCCAGTTGGAATATTGTCCCCCTCATTCGCTCCATTATTATAGAAGTCTTTGCCATCAGTGGATTCTCTCAGCTTATCAAAATCATCAGACGTGAAAAGTTTTTTCTGCTTGTCAAAGTCTTCTGACTCAAAAAGTTTTTTTCCTTTATTCATAAGCGAAGCCGAGTTTATCCATAAATCTCTGTTGCCAGGAATTCCATGCCGCCATTGTAGGCATCTGCCATAGGTTCAAACTTCCACATCATACTCTCTTCATCGTATACCATGCGTCCGAAGCACACTGCGTCTTTTCCTGGGAATTGGTCTGCCAGTTTATATTCAGCAATAAGTTCGTCTTCATCAGCGTTATATATGCGTGCAACGGGATCGTGTGCATCAGCAAATGACTCACCCTTTTGTATTCGGTCTTTTGCAACTACAGCAGCAAAGACAATAGATGAATACTGACTTACATCAACTTCATCAAGGCGTACATGCATAGTTTCGCCACAATCGTCGTCTCCGCCATCCTCATCTGCCATATCATCCCATGAACCTATAACAGAATCGTCAGCAGAAAGAGGAAGAGTTGCGTCCATCCATTTTTGTGGATTTTTGAAACCTTCTTCTTTCCAAGAACGACTTACTCTACCCTTGAGTGGGGCAAATTCAGGATCGCTGATAGGAGGCTCTGGCATCCAACGCCGTTGGCTCTTGAAATACACAAGGTCTTCCTTTATCTTTATCATACCATCATCGCCAAGCAGAAATGCACATACGTCAAGGTCTGTTCCTGCCCAGATAAGATCGATTTTTACAGTTTTTAATGTCGGTTTATCGAAAACCAATTCATCACCAACGCTGATGTGCTTGTCAAAGTCATCAGCAGAGAAAAGTTTTTTTGCCATAATCTTTAGCGTTTTGGTTTGTTGAAAATATGTTTGTTATTTATTAAATTACTCTTCGGTGTCTCTTTTGTAATATCCTTAGCAGAACATTCATTGTCTGAAGTTCTGTTTGGTCTGCCAACTTTAGGCCTAACAGGAGATATTGTTTTTTTTTCTATATATTTCTCTGAAATGTGCATATTCATCTTTGGTCTCGGAACGGAGGTTGGACGTGTTGGACCAGATCTGGGTTTGTCTTTTTTAGGGGGAGTTATTGGTTGTATAGGTGTCTCTGCGTTGAAAGGTGTCGTTTTCTCTTGGTATTGTTTATTACCATCTGATACAGAGAAGTCTGATACTTTAGTATTGCCCCCATTTCTTCGGAAACGTTTGGCATTTCTGTAAATAATAGAATTTGATGATTTTTGTCGCAATTCTCTATATTGGTCATAGAGTTTAATGACATCATTCCATTGACTATTAGCATAAGCCATTACAAACTCTTCTTGAATACGAGACATTTCTGCATTTTTAATTGCCTTTTGTGCTTCACTTATCCATTCAAGAAGTTCATCATTGGAATTGATAGCTATAGCCTTTTGTGCAAATTCTATGACTTCGGCCCAATTTCTATCTATACGCGCCTTTTGAGCAAGATTATAATTATCTTTATATCTTTGCTCATCTTGCAATCTCCTTTGAACGTCGTCCTTTTTCGCATACCACAAAGTTTTATCAGAATCTATTTGAAGTAATTCATTACAAAGCTTTAAACACAATTGGTAATCAGAAGAACGAAACGCTGCATCAAATGCCAAAGACTTTTCTATTTTCTGTTTATCCAAGACAGAGACACCTTTTTCTATGGTTTCTCTTATATCCTTAAGCCGTGAATCATTAAAATTCATCGAATCAATCTTCTGTAATATATTTTGTGCATCATAGAAGCCTCCTTCGGCAATCTTATCATTTATGTTTTGTATATAAATCTCCAATTGATTTTGACGTATGATAGCTTTTTCAGATTTCTCCTTTATCTGTTCTGCATCAATGTTGTTCTTTTGTAAACAAAGGATTTTGTCACATTTAGATACAGCATCCGTGTATTTGTTTGAGATGAAATCTTGACGTGCCTTATCCAATAGTTCATTGACTTTTTCTATGTTATTCTTCTCTTCATCAATTTGGAGTTTAATAGACGATATACGAACAGATGAATATTTGTCTTTTGAATCTATTCGCAGAATACGTTCATAATAAGCTATGGCATCTTGTAGGCGACCTTCGTTTTCTGCGGTTGCAGCTTTCTCTTTTAGATCGCGTGTCTTTTGTTCTATAGATTTCTGTCTATCGTGTATGTATTTTGCATGCGCCTTTTGTACACGGTCAGCCTTTTCTTTATCGAAATCAATGCCATCCATTGTGCTGTAAATACTTACTACATCTGGAAGTGAACGCTCCGAGAAAGCAATTATGCAATCATCGCTTGTTCCAAGTTTTTTTTGAAGCAGATTTACAAAAGTCTTGTTTGAGAATACATCACCAAGCATTATGATTTGAGAAATGTCTGTGAAAAGAATGCCTTTTTCCTTAATGGTATCGGCAATTTTTCCTGTCAATTTCTCAATAATATTTTTTGTACGATCATTGATATTGTCGTTAAAAACGACAACAGGAATATCGTTGTTAGACTGCTTCTTGAAATGGATATTCCCCAGTGCCACAGGTATATGTGATGGCGATTCGTCAAGTTTAGAAAGCCAACTATTGGCAAACTGAGACAAATACAGCATCTCATCCTGTCGCTCATTAATATCACCTGTGAGAAAATGTGTATCATCTTGCAGGTATTCAAGTACTTCTTCAACTATAGCTTTTTTTCTGCTGTCCACTCCATATCCAGGCTCACATTTTTGGATAATGAGTTCTGATTTCTCACCATCTTGATGATAAATGGAATATAAAAGATTCTCGTTGCAGGCATTGACAACAAGCATATAACCACTGGTAATGCCCCCCTTGCGTTTTCTGGTATAATCTAAGGCAAGTTGTTCGATGGGCAACGTAAACTCTAATACCTTGAAATGTTCATTTTCTAATGCCTGGACAAAAATATCTTGTGAGACAACATCAATATCTTTTGAGAAAGAAAGATATACAGGAATTTCCGTCTTGTCATCAAACGAGTTTCTCAAGTCATTCAGTATCCCCGCATCTGCGAAAATGTCTTTCATTCCTTTTTCAGCACCATACTTCTCATAATGATACTCTTTGTAGTCGGGAAGGATATCAAATATGTCTGCATAATATCCGTTTTTCCCCTCAAGAGCTTCATCGCGGTAGCTCAAACTGTATTTTACAGCATTTGTCGTATTGTTACTATAGAAATATAGCCAAATTCTTTCCTCTGCATTGCTTAGGGTTAATGGGTATTTGTTGGCACCATCCATGACAGCACCAACTATATACCATTTATCTATGTAGAGTGACAATATTTTCATTTTAGAAAATCTGTTGTATTAATTTCTGTAAGTATGCAGCAATTTCTGTTACTATCATCGGCTGATGGTAAGGGAAATCATTCTGACCTGCATTTAACGCTTTCTGATACTCGGGGTCGGCAGTGATGAAATTTGCTATACTTCCAGGTAAATCTTGAACACCTTGACGAAGCTGTTGCTCGTCACCGCTGAATATATTTGTATCGCGACATACGAAATCAATGAATATGCCCATGAACTTGTTGAAATTGTCAAGTTCGGTGAGTTCAAACTGAGCAGGATTACGGAAGAACCTGCCTTCAAGAATTTGATCTACGGCAATAGGTTCACGTATACTGCCATTGCGGATATATACATTATGTTCACCGCAAATATCAGTATTTACTAAATTATGAGTCTTTACGAAATTAGGATTCGTGGTACAAAGACCTCTAGCAACTTCTGTTTTATTGTTGGCGGCTATCTGATTTCTCAAAACCACATTAACATTATAGTCTACAATGCAATTGATGCCAGAATTTAGGCATGCTTGATAATATGAATTCGTGCAGTCTTGACCTGCAGCTTGATAAAGCCAATGAAACAACCTTCCTCCTTTTCCAAATGGGAGTATGTCAACCTGTTGAAGCGTATTTGGAAGTTTTCCATCCTTAATACCTTTGCCTATAAGCATTCCCGAATATAATAATAAAGCTCCCGTTACATAAGCAGGAATAGTGAATACAAAACGTGCATTTCCTGCTAATGACTTGTAGAAGGTATCGTATTCTTCAGATTTGAGTTGATCAAATATACAATTGAGATAATATGGCGCTTTATTTCTGTTTTCTGGACGTGACAACTCATTAATGTTCATAACATTCACTCTTGTAAGATGTCCACCATGGAATGTGACAAGTGCATTTCTGAACGATTGGGAATTGATTCCCGTGCCATTTATCGTATTGAAAAATACTCCAGCAGCTAGGCGAATACTACTTTCGTTGAATAATGTGTTTTGGCCATTGTTCTGTGGATCACGAGCCAACAAAAGAATGTCACTTGTACTGCCGCCTACATCAATTCCAAGGAACATATTGTTTGTGGCAAGACCAAAATTCTGCAATCCAACAGCATAGCTGCATACAGATTCCGCCTCGGTTGTTCCTGTTCCTATCTGAATATTACACATTTGAAGAGGAGTAACCTGTTTGAGATCGTTGAATATCTGTTGCAAGTCATTAACGTCACGATTCATCATCGCTCCAGGATAACTCCATTCAATTTTTGACGGTATGATGTCATTGATGTATAGATAAGCACAGGTTTGCAGCCATAATGACTTTATGAATGCACGTTTCTTCTGCAGACCGATAGTGTCATTCAACCATTTCATATTATAGTGAAGCACGCCTGCTTGGGTTTCTATGATTCTATCTGTCATTCTGTTCACTTGAACATTAGGGCGATTCACAGGTACTCCGCCAGCTATTTCATCCATTTGTGCAAATTGGTTGGTTCGTCCATCGTGTTCTTGTAACCAGGATTTGAATTGTCCGTTACTTGATTCATAGTTGGAAAAGAACAAAAGTTCGTCCAATTCAGCAACCCTGCTGACTGCCGTTGCCTCTTGTCCAACCAGCATTGCCCTATAATTTCTGAAGCAAACAGGTTTCGTCTGATTTGCCTGGTTGTCATGGTAGAATACACAAGTGTTGTTACTACCAAAGTCGAAACCTATTGTCGCGGTATTATTCCGCGGCTTTGCGCTCAAATCCTGTACGACTTCTTGACGAGTTATAAGATAACCAGCACCCAATATGTTGATACCTTGAGTTATTTGGGCTTTCAATCCCAATATTGGTGTATCAAAGAGTTTTATTTCATAATCGGCTGGCAATGTGTTTCCTGCATCCGCAGGTGTCTTTACAAGCGACCTAACATTAACAGCAGGGGATTTAGCGTCAGCATCCTCCATCTTATCAGATGTAAGAAATTTGCCAAATCTGTCTTTTATTATGCCTCCATCGTTTCTATTTTTGAAGAAAGGAAGAAAGTCTGGTTGAGAAGCGTCTGTCTTTTGCGAATATATATAATAGCGAGTCCAGTCATTAGATATGAAATTAGGCCAGAGGATAACTTTCTGCGGTTTAAGTTGCCATTGAATGTCATATTCCTTCGGATTTAGTTGGACAGCATTCCCGTCTACAAGTAAAGTGAATGTAACGACCAATTGCCCTTTGTCATTGATGATTCCTTCAATGGTGACCCCTTGATTGGGTATGTATCCTAAAATACTGGGCAAACTGTTTCCAAATATTTCGATAGCTTGTTCTGAGAGTGGAATGCTGAAATAATGGGTTGTCGTTGCATTGAGGTCTTGTACCTTTAATAAATAGACAGGACCATCAAGAAGAGAGTATGCTGTATTCGATGCTTCAGACCATCCTATAACATACTTGTCCTCACTTAGCAAACTATTAATGTCTCCAACTAATTGCGTTCCTTCTCCATTTGTAAACGTGAAAGTGCCGTTTTGCGTCCTGTACAATGGTACGTTACTATCGAACAATGAGAGGAACGGACATGAGAGATTACTAAATTTTGCAATAGGACCTACTTCTTGTAAAGCTGTGACAGCTATTCCTTGTAACTGTTGCTGCCAATTCAAACCTACAGATTGGAATTGGGTAAAATTAATGTGTGGTTTATTGCCACGTTGGGAATTCACCTTTTGAATAAAGTTCTGTTCATTCGTATTCATGTTTTTTACGAACAAATAGAGCTTTTGTATCTGTTGAGGTTCAAGGTAACGATCTGGATCTTCAAAGATACCATTACGATACCAAGGAATATCTGTAGCCAAATTGCCCAAGTGGCTATAATCTACACCTGTAAAAACAGCTGTCAATGGCGATGTGCCACCGACGAGTTCCCCACGATAGTATATCAACTGGATGAATGGCTGTGTACCAGGATCCCTCTGCAAGTTGTCTTGGTTGCTCCATATATCAGAATCTTCAAAGAGCATACGTCCAAATGCTGATGCGATATCATACTGCTTACCGCTTCTATCAAGAGACAAAGGCTTTGAAAATGTAATGCGCCCAGGGAACAAGGCCATAACGGCAAGTAGCCCTTTCCATTCGCCTAAAAGAATTCGATAATATTGTGTGAGACCACCAATGGCATTTGCAGCAACTGGATTTCCTAAACAATCTAGTGCATATTTGAAAAGTTTTGCACGTGCCCAAGGAGAAGGAACGCCTGATATAAGTGCTTGAAGAGTTTGTGGGTCTATAGCTTGATCTATTTGACCAGTTTGTATCTGTTTGATATATGCAGATGCTATATTGTTTATGTTATTCCAAACGCCAGCAGCGCCATTGGGACTCTGCACGGTACTTGATATGAGTAATGCTTTTTTGGGCATGGTGGCAGTTATTAAAAGTTATACAAAGACTTGAGTGTTTCGAACATTAATTTATAGAATTGTTCTCCACGGTCAGTTATGTTCATCCATTCTTTGTTATTATCCCTTGTTTTGATAAATTCTGATTTGAATTTGTCAAACTTTGTTCTGTTTTTGAATGTACCTAAAGAGTACTTGTGGTCTTTGCCTACATCTTCGTTTCTAAATAGTTTTTTATTCCATTCTGTTTTCATAAGATGTTTCATATCCTTTGCTGTGAACATTCCTGCATCAAACAGGAAATGGTCGCCATTGCCAGCAGAACGATGAATCTGTTGTAGCCATCCTTCCGTTAGACTTCCATTTTTCTCAGGGCGGCAAAAGAAAAGATTGAAATATTCTTTCAAAGCTTTCACCTGCTCAGTATTCATGTCGCGGAATTCCTGAATCTCTTGATGATTGCCAGAACGGACGCCCTCAACAAAATCGTCCTCACCATTACAAAATAATGCAAAGACGAAGAGCATTCCGAATTTTTGGGCAAACTCAATAGCCCTATTTGAGCCAGAGAAATCTTCGAAATTGAATTTGTCGTCAACTATGCGACAAACATAGTCGGTTGAAATGTTGCTTTTGTTGGTTTGCAGAACGTTTCCATTTTCATTCAGAAAATCCAATGCGGCACAAGCAGCCATCAACTCAATAAAGTGCGAATCGTTTTCCTGTTCTTTCCCTCCTGTAATCGTTTGTGTGACATTCTTTTCTGGCATCGGTTTCCAATTCAGATTGTCTGTCCCGAGCATATAGAATTTCTGATATGTGCTTCTTACCGTAGTATCATCATCATAGAACATCATCGCAGCCTGTGAATTCAGAGCAAACTTGTCACTCGTTGCAATTACCTTCTGTTGAAGAATCTGTTCTGGCGTAGGCGTTGGGAATGAGAAATAAGCTGTTAGTAAAGTAGAACCGAAATAACAGTTTGCCAAAATGTTCGCTCCTCCATTTCCAATAAGTGCAACTGCCTCTGCAAGAGCTTTAGGAATGATGGGAATCGAAGATGCTCCTGTTCCGCCAAATACAGAGCCTAATATGAAAACTCTTGGCGGTGTTGCACCATTAGTTGCAGCAATAAGTTGAGCCAAGAATCTCTTCAAGTCATTGGGTTGTTGGTCTTGAGCGGCTTCAATGATGGAATGATACATCATCATTGAACCCAAATGCGTTTGTGCTCTGTATCCATGTAGCAGGTCGAATTCTTCAACGTCTTTTGTAAATACAAGGTCGGCAAGGTCAGCTGCCGCCTTGTTATTGAAACGTGTGTTGTTATAGTCGAAAACACCACTAAACGTGCGTAATTGCTGATAATCAGGAGAAAACTGATAATAATTTATTTTGGCAGAGAAGAATGTATTGCTCAAAACTGATTGGGAATTAATATTTATTCCCTTTGCTTTCTGGTAGGCTTCTTTGACATCCTTAAGACGACTGAAGTTTCCATTGTTGACATCCGTATCAAGTGCCAACAAGTTTATCTCCGTGTCATCAAACATTCCCATTGCACAAAGATGTATTAGAGATTCTATGCAGCGCATACCTGTGCCGCCTATGCCCAAAACGAAATATTGTCTCATATACTTAACATTTTTCTATTATTTCTTTTCTCTCTCCTTGCCAAGGATTGAACCAAACTTTGAGTGGCGGAATACGAACATAACAATGAAGCTAATAACCAAAGACCCAACGATTGTTATGCCGAGGCATTGTATATTAGTGTCGGAGAATTGATTCTGAAAGGCGGTTTTCTTGATGAAATCCATTACATATAAATCGTTATAGAGCCAAAAGCTTATAGCCCCGACAATCACGGAGATAATCAACCATATTCTTCTTTTAATATAAGAACTGTCTTTACCACCTTGATAAGGCGTAAAGTTTGCTAACATGAATGCAACAACAAAGATTGCTACTGCTACAATTGCTGCATAAACGAAAGTCTCGTTTTGCAGTTCATGGAGTTGACCAATTGTCTGAATGTTTCTCATTATAGTATGAATTTTAGAATTGACGTATTTTACTTCGCTTCACTTTTGATGTAGATAGAATAGATTACCTGTCCTCTCATTTTATCTAAGACCTTGTCATCAGCAAGACACTGCTTAATACTTGATGCTACAGAAACATTTTTTGTCCCTGGCTTTGTTATCGATTCAAACTCAAATTTATCTTCATGTTGATCAAAAACAGACTGCACATCACCAATAGAAAGATCAAGTTTGAAGTAATTGTATGGTTTGCCTGAAAGAACGCTTGGATCAAACCAATCTTGGTTGAAACTAATATTAATTTTGCTATGCTTGTCAAACTCTTTGGAGTCTATCTGCATAAAGTTTTCAAGTTCGTTAAGTTCGAAGTCTTGACGACCGATCCTCTCGCCATTTGTTTTTGCTTCATAATAGTCACTATATTCTTGATTGATATCATAGACATTCAAGTTAACAGACTTTATACGATAACAACCAAATGAATTTTTATCAAGCCCCATCTGAATGATTGGTGTGCCAGACTTACGTGGTTCACCTGTTTCTTCGTCAACGACATTAACCAGTTCGTCTTCGATGGTTTTCCAGTCGCATCCGTCCCAATCTTCAATCTCGTAGGTGCCAAAGCCTTTAGACTTGCTTTCAAGAATTTCGTTCTGAACAGAGCAATTATTACCATTTCCCTTCATTTGAGGATGGCTTGCCGATATATGGAATTCATCAATATCAGGGAACTGAGTAAAATCTACAGTACGACGTATGCGCTCATAAATATTATTTTCCATGCGGTCATCAGTGAAAATGATATAGAAACGCTTTTTGTTAAACATCTGACCATTATATGGTTCTACATAAGGCTCAGATATAATATGAATATCATATCCTCTAAGAATCCATTTCTTAAAAGCGTCTGCTAAATATGGGTCATTATCATGCCCTTTTGCAGTTGATGGAGTATAATACTCTCCATCCGTAATCATTACAGATTCACAGTCATCGTCAGCCATCATCTGTGCGGCTTTTGCGAGTTCCGCATAGTTTACTTCCTCTATGTTTCTCAGAAGAGTATAAACGTCACCTTGCTCTTGCTTGATTTGATTTCCCTTAATCGAATAATAAGCAGAAGTTTTATTGACCAATGACGCTTCTACGTCTTGGAAAAATTGAGAATTTTGTCCAAGATAGTTGCAAGTGGAATAATCTACGAACAAATTCAATTTGTTTTCTTGAAGGAATTTCTCATTAGGCTCAAAATTGACAAGATGAAATTCCTGAAGATACTTTGTGTTGTCAGGAGTTATGACAGATTTATTACAGGATGTAAATAACGATGTGTTGATAAATAGAACACATAATAGAAACGGAAAAAATATCTTTTTCATAAACATTTTTGGTTATTATTCGATTAACTCTAAAAACGCATTCGGTATATACGCAGTCACCATCGTCACCAACCCTTCAACGACTACGCCAACTCTCTGTTGTCCTTGCCAACGTGCAACTCTTCCTATAACACCTTTAAAAGCTCCATCAATCACTCGCACTAATTGTCCTTTCTCGAACTTTGGAATTTCGGTTAATGACACGATGGTATTGCCCATATCGGCAGCGCAGATAATCTTCATACTTTCCATCTGATAGTCGGGGACTATCAATGGTGTCTTGTTGATTCTGCAGCCAACATGGACGTGGCGATAGTAAAAACGAAGAAATGGGAGGTTTACGTTGTCGTAAACAAAAGTCTTAATTTGTTCTTCTGTACCGAATGCGAAGAAAATGTTGGGCAAACGTGATTCTGCGACAACTTTACGTTTGCCGTTGATAATTTTAACTGCATTAGTAGTGGGATAGAAAGCGATGATGCCCTTAGCTACAAAATAATCGTATGCTGCTTTCTCTCTTCCATATGTGCAACGGAGGGCGTACCAATGGGGAGTATATTCCTGCTTCTGTTGCTTTAATGTCGTTCCCGTATGCACATTTCTGGTGGACACCCCTGTATGTGAACTCACTGCTGATATAGTGCTTTGAGCTTCGGGGAGGACGTTGGGGATAAGCCCAGCGCAGGGAGGAGTTTCACCACCTCCAACGGTGTGTACATTTTCTGGTGTACATTCATCGATTTTCATATCGGTGCTAACTTTATTCTAGACAGAACTCGGTTAAGTTGCGACACAAAAAAAGCGTGAGTCGTCCTGTTGTCCGTCCCACGAGTCGAGGCTCTAGCACTGCCTATCAAAGTTGAACAGACAACGTTAGAGCCCACGCCGATATGAAAATCGCATCCGTAAAGAGACCTATACAGCATATTACATTGCACCCTAAAGGACACAATCTATGCTTACAAGGTCTCCACGGGATTGATATAATCACACCCGGGACATCTACCGTTGGCTAAGTTCCAGACTTTGATTTTGAATTTGCTAGATTCGACTCGTCAAGAACGAAGCGTCAAGTAAACGCCTTCAATATGTCTGAACTATCGTCCCACCCAAGCCCGCTTCGCACAGATATATCTTTCATATTCATGTACCTTTTCTCGCCACGGCAAAGTGAAAGCAAGCTTTCTTTTGCTCATTTGGCTTAACGAGAAGATTCGATTTTATATGCTCCACACGGCGTGAGCTGTCTCGTGACACCTTTTACAAGAACTCGTCTTGGGTTGATATTTTGCAGAGACATGATAGTTCAAGCGCAAATATAGGTATTTTTTATCAGAATAAGGAATAAATCTTAAATAATCTTATTATCAAAATAGAAATTGGTGAGGATTTATCCAAAATTAGACTTGTTGAAACGGTGCTTTTGCGTGACATTCATTATGTGTAAAATCAACGCTTTTGCGTCTTTCTCTTGGTTGGTATTCCCAAGCCGACCTTTTGTGTGCCGTCCCAATTCGTAAGTTGATCAGCACATCCATTTGAACCGCCAAACGAAACGTATGTGTCGACACTGCAAGACATGTGGTCAACGAACGAAAGGACGTTGTTGAAAAGGAATTCGGTATAAACGACATCCTTTGTAGCGAAGAGTTTTGTCCATGATGTTACACATTCTCTTCGGAAGTCACTGCAACCATCCTAATTCATGCATCCAAGGATTTTGTCAGTAGTTGCTTCCACTCTCTTTGCAGAATCAAGTGACAAGTTGTGCTTTGATGCAGTTGCCATGATGCCGTAATAAATAACGTTGGCCTCCTTTTCGTTAAAGTCTATCCCTAAATAGTCATTGGGGCTTACGTATATTTCACCTACGGCGTTTTTTGCTTTCATGTTTCACTTTTTAGTTCAAAGCTATTGATAATCAATGCATTCAAAAGGTGAAACATCGTATATTTATGTTTCATTTTTAGTTTCATTGTTTCATACAAAAAAACACTGAGAGAAAAAAACAAAAACACTGAGGGAGCGATTACAAAACACTGAGGGAGAAAAATAAAAACACAATGGGAGCGCGAAAGCGCTCCCATTGTGTTTTGAAAAATGAAACATGAAACTAAAAGTGAAACATTCAAGTTATATGTTTCACCTTTCGAAATGATTGATATTCAATTATTTCGAAAGGAAAAATGAAACATGAAAGATAAAGCAAAGATTTCGAAAACGTAGACAAATTGTAAGCGTATCCGCGATGCTGCCTTGTCCACTTTTATTCATCATTATACCTTT
>ERZ1034973.236-NODE-236-length-40109-cov-15.198008_pt1 | contig 40109 bp, 38 predicted proteins | sample MGYA00520686_ERZ1034973 | MGnify/ENA primary metagenome ERZ1034973 (study PRJEB33766, sample SAMN09781775) | gut metagenome | biome: gut microbiome | host: Homo sapiens | place: Madagascar | study: EMG produced TPA metagenomics assembly of the PRJNA485056 data...
TGGGCGTGTTCGGGACTTTCACCCGTTAGAGCGCGCCCATGGCGCGCAAACTAAAGAAAGTGACAGTTTGCCCAGACTGTCACTTTTTACAGAAATTTCATATTTTGTCCGTTACTTTTGTTTATTTTTCACAAAATATTTTGGTCATTTTTCCTCAACGTAATACGCCTAACTGCTGAAATAATTCTGTCACCGGTGCCGGAAATGCACTTACTAGCAGCGCCGCCATCTGCTCCGGGGTTTTCTCCTTCGGAGCGAAGATCCATTCCACGGTCATATCAATAGAACCTCTGCAATAGAGCCGCAGAGGGAATAAAATATTCTCTTCGGGCTGTCTGCCGGTCTTACGCCTGATCAGCTGTGTATAAAAATCCAGGATCAGTTCGTAGTCATGTTCCCTCAGGGAATTATGATCGTCCGAGCGGAATGCTCCCGCGAAAAAGACCCTCTCCTTCTGAATAAATTCAAACTTTCTGGTTAAACCTTCGTATACGGTAAGCCCATCCCCCATCTGTGCAAAAGATTCCAGTAAGAGCTTATCAAAATACCAGTTGATCAGGTCGTATTTGTCCTGGAAGTTCCGATAAAAAGTCTGTCTCGTCACACCGCAGGTCTGCACGATCTGTGTCACGGTCATGGCATCGGTGCCGGAAGCCGCCATACACTTTTTTGCAGCTTCCGCCAGGCGGTATTTTGTTTTATCCGCTGAAGTTTCTTTTGTATTCATTTCGTCTCTTATTCCTTTTGGGGCTTTCTGTAATTGAACTTATTATAGCACAAAAGCTCCCCTGAAAAAAGGGAGCTTTCACAAATCATTTTCACTTTAGAATCTCGTCCCAGTTCTGCACTTCGCACAACATAGGTGCTTCATAGTCTGCATGAAGTAACCGGTAAAAAGGTCCTACCCCCAGAGACTTCATGCCGCCGGCTGCAGCTGCCTCAATTCCCGCTGCTGAGTCTTCCACCACCAGGCATTGTCCGGGAGAAAGTTCCAGTTTACGTGCTGCGACAAGAAATACCTCCGGATCCGGCTTGGACTTTGTCGTATCCAGTCCGCAGCTGATCTTATCCAGATATGGCAGTAATCCGGTCTTCTCCAATATGACCGGTGCATTTTTACTGGCAGATCCTACTGCCAGCAGAAGCCCTCTTTCTTTTAATCCTGCCAGTACCTCTTTCACGTTCTTAAGTACCGCCGATTCATCCATATGCTCCAGTAGTTCCAGATAATATTGATTTTTCCGCTCCGCCAGTTCGGCTTTTTCTTCCTCTGTATACACACGATCCGCTTTTTCCAACACGATCTCCAGCGATGCCATCCGGCTGACTCCCCTCTGTCTTCTATTGTCCTCTCTCGTAAATCCTGTGATCTGCAATTCATCCGCCAGACGTTTCCATGCCAGATAGTGCATCTCATCAGTGGATACCAGCACACCATCCAAATCAAATATAATTCCTTTTATCATAGTTCTTTCCCCCGTTTCTTTTTCGTGTTACACCGAATTCAGTTAATGGTTTAAGGTTAAACCTACCGTGCAAAGGAGATATTATGGTTACTATTCGAGATATTGCACAAGCCACCGGTGTCAGTGCAACAACAGTATCTAATGTAATCCACGGCAGGAACATACGTGTCTCTGCCGAAACGATTCAAAGCATCAACGATGCCATCAAAGAACTGGTTGCCTTTCTCCAGAACTGGAATATGAACGGTCTGTTCTTCACCGGAATTTTCAAAGATAAATTCTTCGATTCCGTTGCCGGATAGCCGCGATAGGGCTGATTACATATCCGGTAATTCCGCTTCCAGAAAAGCCGCAGCATCCCTGACGCAATCCACGCATTCTCTCTTCACGACACCGTCGGTAATGCCCTTTAATTCCTTACAGATCACTGTCCCGTTCTGTCCCTTGAAGCGATTGATGATCTTCCGGGATCCTTGCATTGTCCGCTGGGGATTCTTATTGATCAGTCCCAGAATATTGACCGCTCCGATGACGGCTCCACAGGTGGCTTCCATGCTGCCACCGATACCTGCCGCGAAGCCCTGGGTAAGATTCCTCACTGTCTCCTCGTCAATTCCCGCCAGATCACAGTACGTACACGCCACTGCCTGCGCACAGTTGTAACCGCACATTTTTCTCTCTGCTGCCTGTTCCACTCTTGATTCCATAATTGTTGTTCCTTTTCGTTTGTATTTTACAAGGATGTTTATCATATATATCTTTTTATTTATTATAACAGAAACCGACTGCTTGGTAAAAGAAAAAGCAAAAAGAAGTTGCCTTTATTTTCTATCCATGCTATTCTGATACTGTAATTATTTCTTTTTATAATTCTGAATAGTATTCGATATAGGAATCCTTATTTTTCCCCACGTTTATTATTGTAATGCCTACACTTGTATTCTATCATTGTGCATATTATACTTGTAATCAACAAGGGAGGATTCTTATGAAAAACAAACCGCAGACCAAGCCACAAACGAAGAAGGAGAACGAGCATATGCAATCTGTAACAGCATCACGTCCTTGTACTATCACCGATTCCATTACCCAATCATGTCAGGAAGTCCGAAAAATGAGAGATGGCAAAATACCGGAGAAGTCCCTGGACCAACTTTTCTCAGACATTGAACAATGGTGTAAAGAAGGTGGTGAATAAATGTATACCGTTATTCCCACTGCAAGATTTGAAAAAGACATCAAATATTACATAAAGAAGAAAAGATATTTTCATATTGGTGAAGATATCCGGCAGATAACTAACGAACTTCAGCAAGGGCACCTTATTGGAACGGAAATTCCCGGATTAAAAATTTCGGATCACGGACATGTTTTTAAGGTTCGCAGCATTAATACTGATACACATTCTGGGCAATCCAATGGATATCGCATTTTATATTATGCTATTAGCGAGGAGTCAAAAATCTATCTGCTTACTATTTATTCTAAAAAGGATGATAATAACATTCCTTCTGACAATGAAATTATTTCTTTAGTTAACACTTACTGTGTATAAGCTCTTTATTATTCCAAACTGTTTTAAGTGTATAAAAAATTCCTACAAATTTAAAAATCATGTTGACATTGCCGTGGGAAGATGTTATTATCATTCTTGCGTGATGCGAGATGATTATTATTTTGTATCGCTATGCGGAAGTGTCGGAATTGGCAGACGAGCAAGACTAAGGATCTTGTGGTAGCAATACCGTGTGGGTTCAAGTCCCATCTTCCGCATTCATTAATAAAGTGGGAAGCTTGATAATTCAAGGCTTCCTGTTTTTTTGTTTGTAGCCAGTTTTGGGTTACAACTTTTACTCTCTGAAACACCCACTGGGATGTGGGTGTCATTAGATATGGGAGCCTCCTCATTGAAAATCAAGCTCAATCTTCTGACCAATACTTCATTGGAATAGGTTCTATTACAACTGCAATTATATTATTATTTTGATCTACCCTAAATCTAAATGCATAAAAATACGTTTTTGTTGAATCGAGTTTTAAGAAGTAGCTGTATGCTCCGGAGTCCTTCAAGTCATCATGCGAAAATACATTTTTAATATCTGTAGAATGATATTCTATATTTCCGTATAATTCGAATACTTTGCCTATGCTATCTCCAAGCTTAATACCTCTTACTGTACTTTCTACGACATTATCATGATCTGTAAACTCTCCTGATACGATCATGTTTGCATTGTCCGCAAGTATATATGCAACTCCGTCATTCCCTGCTTCTACATATTCATTGTAAGTATCATATCCGAGGAAACTAAATGCAAGATCCTGTTCTGAAAGCGGCTCTGCTTCTTCTATGTTGGTTACTTCTGTGGTTACTTCTGTCTCTGTTGCTTCAGCTTCCGTCTCTATTTCACTTGTGTTATCCTCTACTACCTCAGTGCTTTCTATTGTCTCCGTGGTCGTTTCTGCAATTTCTACTTGTGCGGATTCAACGGCAGTGGGGATGGATTCTGTTGTAGCTGTAGTTTCCTGTTTTCCGCAGGAAGAAAAAGAAAAAATACATATTGTCATCAGTGTTAAAATTATTTTTCTTTTCATAGTCTCTTCCTCGCTTTTTTTAAATCAATATTCTTTTGTAATCTCTCCCTCAATCCCATACATTATCTTAAATGTCTCAAGGTCTTCCGCCCGGCGGATCAGCATGACTTCTTCAAATTTTCCCGTGTGGATATCCTTGAATCCCGCCACCTGTTCACCGTTGCAGATGCTGGCTTTGATGACAGGTTTTTGATTGCTTCTGTCGTAAGTCTTCTTTTCGGTTCTCTTAGAAAATAATCCCATTACACGACCCTCTCTTATACTCCCTTGTCCGTCTCTTCAGATCCTTTATACTTATACAAACTGCTTTCCTATGGAATATAAGTCTTTACGGTTTCCTTCAGCGCCGCTTTTATCAACTGCTCGAAGGACTGTGCAAATCTCTCGTCATCCTCTTCTGTCCGCTTCTTCGGACCTTTTAAATGATTTTTATGAGAAGCTGTTCTTGCCTTTTTATTCAGATGTCGTTCCATAAGCATCTGGTCGATGTTCTCATCCGTGTACCATTTACCGGACTGGTGGATGGCGTAGGCACTCTTGCCCAGCGCCATGGCTGCCACGCCATAGTCCTGAGTTACCACAATGTCTCCCCTGCGACAGAGACTGATCAGCTTATAATCCACTGCATCTGCCCCGGCTCCTACGACCACTACCTCGCTGTAACCGGGAGTCAGTATATGATTGGTATCGCACAGAAGTGTCACCGGAATCTGTTACTTCCGTGCTGTTTTTTCCACTATGTCCACCACCGGACAGGCATCCGCATCCACATAAATCTCCATAAGTAAATTCTCTACCGCCTTTCTTATACTTAAAATTATAGCGGCTTTATCCTATGTTTACAAGTTACTTTCCTGTGGGAATCGACTGTAGAACACCAGTTACACGATATGAGAAATTGTGCAAAAAACTTCTATGCTTAGTATTCACTTTGGCATAGAAGTTCTTTGGCTGCAATAACTATATGCTTTAAATATTTATTGCAATATATCCTTTTTGCATATTCTTTATAGTTATATCTTTTTTCACTGCTTTCATTTATGATGAGCACAAAGGAGGTAATTCATATGTTTCATACTGCGACAAATCAAAAAATTGGCAACCATCTTGCTGATTTGATAAAACAAAGTAAATATAAGAGTGACCGTCAATTTGGGATAGCTTACTTCGAGCAACGCTATCATATTAATCCCTCTCCTGAGGAAATTCAAAAAACCCAAAACCGCATCTGTCAGATCAAAAAAGGCAATAAGGGAATACAAATCGAAGATCTTCCTATTTTTTCGGAACTTCTTCAGGTATCTATTGAGGATATTCTAAGTGCCGGAGCTGTTCTGGCACCTATTTCCAACAGAACTACCAATTACTCTATTGCCTGTTCCAAGGATCCCTCTGAATGGAAAGCATACCTCCAACGGGAGGACAAACCCGTCTTAAATCCTGACGAATTCAATAAAACCATCATTGATTATGCCTTAGAGGTTGGTAATTATTCTTTTTTGAAATATCTCATGGATAACCACTACATTTGGTTTGTTGGAAACGATCCGAACGAATATTACATTGGTTTTGGTGCCGGAACCAGCATAGAAAGAAGGAAAATCGGATTTACTGATATTCTTGACAGTACATTAAAAGAATCTGACAATCTCCGTTTTAAAATGATTACTCTCGCTATAAAAAACAACGATTTTGATGTGCTGGATCAGTTGCATGCCAGAGAACTTCCGATGCTTTATACACTAGGTTATGCATATAGTTTTACCAATAAGGACCTTCCCAATTCCTCAAACATAAATAATATGATTCAATGCATTGCCTCCTGCCCCAAGTATACCCTTTCCTATTTTTTCACTGAATTTAAAGTTTGCCCCACTCTACCACGGCAAGAGAGTAATTCCTTTATTTTTCCGTATTCAGGAGCTGTTCTTGATATCATGATTCGACAAAAAAACAGGAACGTTTCTTATATTTTGGAAAAAGTAATTACATACAATAAATCTATATTAAAAAAATTATTACAGTTAACGAATAACAGTATAAAAAGCCTCACGGCCTTTTACGAAAGTGCTAACGGTTCTTTCTATAGCAATTCCCATTATATACATGAGGCATGGAAAAATTATTATTTTTATCCTCAAACAGGGTTCGTGGCTTATACAACTCCTGTATATTTAAAACCATACCACGGATTCATCACCAATGTAGTTCATGTTACGGCAAAGTCATCCGATTCAGAAATACAATTTCTTATTGATGAATTGAATGAAACCTATGACACATTTAACCAATATTTTAATAAAAAGGAGAATCCACAAGATGCGTAACTCTATTTTTAATTATGACGACGGCAATTTTATCTATCCTACTTCCGACAACATGGGGGTTGATTCAGAGGGGAATCTTCATATGCGTATGGGTGACAATATGTCTATGAATCTGGAAACCGGTGAACTTCACATAACTTCCGGTTGGAATGACAATGCTGACGAGGATGATTTCTGATATATACTTTTTTTCCTGGTCCTATTACCGCCTCAAAATCCAATGCAATAATTTCGGCGGTAATAATCTAGCAAATATAGAAAATTGCAAGGAACGTACCTCTTGCACAGACACTGTTGCCAGTCAGGCGGTATTATGCTGGAAAAGAGGTGTGCCGGTTAGGGCACATCTCTTTTTTAAGGGCGAAGCACTACTCCACCAGATACATCTTCAGGCTTCCTTCCACAGCATCCATGGCTTCCTCCACACTCGCCTGCCCGTTTAGGTATGCCTGCAGGCTCTCGGTCAGGGAAGTCTCGATCTGAGTGTCTTCCTTAAGGCACAGGGTGGCTGCCTTGCACAGCTCCATCAGATGGTTCGCGGTCTCCTCAGAGTAAGATTTGATGGCGAATTCCACGCTGCTGCCGTCGATATCATAGGTGGTATAGGCTTCCGCCTTGCTGCGGTCTGCTGCAGCCTGCGTCTCCAACGCTTTTGCATTGACAGGGAATCCCTCATAGGTATCCACGCTCTGTAATTCTTCGGACAGGGCAAAACGCAGGAAGTCTTTTGCAGTCTCCACATGCTCACTCCGGCTGTTGATTCCAAGGACCATCTTCGGATAAAATGCATTTTCCATAGATACCACATTGGCATTCAAAAGCTCCGCCACAGCATAAGGCATCATTGCCTCATTAAAGCCGTCAGTCTCCTGAAGTACCAGCTTCACATCAGACCCCAGATCCCAGATATTCGCTGCACGGCCTTCTTTTCTGGAAGGCAGGATACCGCAGTTATCCGCAATCTTCTTCAAATTTTCCAACCAGGGACGTAAGGTATCACGATTCACCTGACGGTTCTGTAAAATATCATCCACGATCAACGGATAGAACTCTTCCACCAGTTCGCCGCAGGTACGGTCTCCCATATAGCTCTCCGGCTTTCCGGATACCGCCTTTGCAATAGCATCCATGCTGCTCATTTCCTCCGGCTGCACATCCCTGCCGACAGCTAACAATAATCCGAATTGCAGCGGCACCGCATACCGGGTTCCATCCGCCTCTTCATAGGCTGTTGTAATGTTGGAAAGCAGAGTTCCGTCCTCTTCCATGGGCTGCAATATCTCCTGCAGATTAAACAGCAAGCCCTTAGAGGCATACGTGTCCAGTTTCAGATGATCCATCACCATGAGATCCGGTCCGTTGCCGGAGGTCAGGGAAGTGTTCAGATCCTGATAGATCTGCTGATAATCCGCATTTCCGCTGTATTTATCCGTCATGGAGATTGCCGCATCCACATGGATCAGTACCTCCGGATGCTGTTTATGATACTGCACCGCAGCCTGCTGTAAAAAGAAGCTCTCCTCCACGGTATACAGCGTCAGTTCTTCGGTCACCTCTATCACCGCATCGGGATCATATCTATAAATCATTATTTTATCCCCGCTCTCACTCCCAAACCACGCGTATACACTGCCATCCGACAGCGCCACAATATCCCTGCACCACTGATCCGACAGAGAAAAACCGGTATCGACTCCCTGAAGCAGCTTCTGCCAGTTGGTATCGCCCACGTCGCAGCGGAAGAATCCGTCTGCATCCGCCGCATAGACTGTACCGTCTTCCAGCACGCTGAAATAAGCAGAGCTATAACTGTCCTGGGAAAAGGGAATCTCTCCCTTAGATTTTGCCCCATTGCTTCCGTCCAGCTGCATCTGCAACAGACCGTTCACGTTCCCCTGTTCATCCGCCTGTGCCAGATACAATGTATCTCCCACAGCGCTGACCCACTTATTATCCGATAGACTGCCACTGTCTGTCAGGCTGTCACTCTCCTGACTGCTCACCAGACTTCCATCCTGTGCCAATACAACATCCAGGGAAAAATAAGACAGTCCCACTAACAATCCGTCCTCTGTCAGTGTCACATACTGCGGCGTATCAAAGAACCGATAGCCATCCATATCCATAGGCTCCAGCCACTTCTGTGGTGTAATATCCAGCGCACTGCCGTCCGCTTCCTTCCACAGATGTGCGGAAGAGTTCTCCTCATCCCGGTAACAGTTGCCGTACAGGTACTGATTCCCCTCCGCATCCTGGAGCAAAGTAAAATTGTCACTGCGCTCCAGATCCTTTCCTTCGGGAAACGTCTTCAGCCAGTCCTTCGTCACTTCCGTCAGAGTATCTCCTTCTCCCAGCTTCCATTCCTCCAGAGTAGTCTGTCCTTCCGATTCTCCTGCCACGAGAAAATGTAATTCATCACCCGAACGGAAGATCTGGCTGATATTTTTGTCCTTCCATTCCTCCGGAAGTGAGAGTTCCGTCTCTACATATCGCCCTTTCTGCACTTCCTCAGGTGACGCTGTAATCTGCTGATCGTTCTTTTTCCCGCACCCGGTGAACAGTCCCATGACGATTGCCATGCAGGTCGCCAGTGCAATTCCTTTTTGCATGTTATTGTTATTCAAATAGTTTCTGTTTTGCATCCTTCTCTCCCATTCTGCTGTGTCGTTTCACAACTTTTTCTTACAGGAAAAGTATAGCGGTTTCTTTCTTAAGATAACAGCAGGCATGGGTTAAGATGCCTTTACCATATGATTAAGATTTTCTTAACGCAAAACGGAACCGGCACAAACGCCGATTCCGTCTTCTCCGGGAACCCTTTTAGGAATTTAATATCTTCATAAATTCTTCTCCGGTAATGGTCTCTTTTTCATATAAATACTGGGACAGTTCATCCAGTTTAGCACGATTTTCCATCAGGATCTGTCCTGCCTTCTCATGCTGTTTTTTCACCAGCTCCACGACTTCTCTGTCGATGGCTGTCTGGGTCTCCATGGAACAGGTCAGGGAGGAATCTCCACCCAGATACTGGTTCGTCACGGTCTCCATGGCTACCATGTCAAAATCTTTGCTCATACCGTAGCGGGTGATCATGCCTCTGGCAAGCTTGGTAGCCTGTTCGATATCGTTGGAAGCTCCGGTGGTCACAGACCCGAAGGCGATCTCTTCCGCAGCACGTCCACCGGTCAATGTAGCGATCTTATTCTCCATCTCTTCCTTGCTCATCAGATAATGATTGCCTTCCTCTTCCACCTGCATGGTATAACCCAGTGCTCCGGAAGTACGGGGCACAATGGTGATCTTCTGCACCGGTGCGGAATTGGTCTGCTTCGCTGCCACCAGTGCGTGTCCGATCTCATGGTATGCCACGATCCGTTTTTCTTTATCTGTAAGAATAGCATTCTTTTTCTGATAACCGGCAATGACTACTTCAATACTCTCTTCTAAGTCTGCCTGGGTTGCGAACTTACGTCCATCTCTGACTGCACGAAGAGCTGCCTCATTGACGATATTGGCAAGCTCCGCACCGGAAGCGCCAGATGCCATACGGGCGATTTTATTGAAGTCTACGTTATCTGCGACTTTGATCTTGCGGGCATGCACTTTCAGGATTTCTTCTCTTCCTTTCAGGTCAGGAAGCTCTACCGGCACCCGTCTGTCAAAACGTCCGGGACGTAGCAGTGCCGGATCCAGACTCTCCGGACGGTTAGTGGCCGCCAAGATGATGACACCGTTGTTGCCTTCGAAGCCATCCATCTCTGTTAACAGCTGGTTCAGTGTCTGTTCTCTCTCATCGTTACCGCCCACCTGTCCGTCACGTTTTTTACCGATGGCATCGATCTCATCGATAAATACAATACAGGGAGCCTTTTCCTTCGCCTGTTTGAACAGGTCTCTGACCTTGGAGGCACCCATACCTACGAACATCTCCACGAATTCCGAACCTGACATGGAGAAAAAGGGAACATTGGCTTCTCCGGCTACCGCCTTGGCTAACATCGTCTTACCGGTTCCGGGAGGGCCTACTAAGAGAATACCCTTCGGCATAGAAGCACCGATCTCTTTGTATTTGTCGGGGTCATGCAGGTATTCCACGATCTCTGTCAGATTTTCCTTCGCCTCATCCTCTCCTGCCACATCGGTGAACTTAATACCGTTGGAAGACTTCACATAGACCTTCGCATTGCTCTTGCCCATGCCTCCCATGCCGAACATCATGGAGTCGCCGCCGGCTTTTTTCGCCATCTGACGGTACATCAATTGTCCGAAGCCAATAATGATGATCAAAGGCAGCAGCCAGCTGATCAGAAAGCTTAAAATCGGCGATGCTTCCTCCACGATCTCACTGGAGAATTTTGCCCCGCTGTCATACAGTCTCTGCGTTCTGTCCGGATCATCCATCAGACCAGTCTTGTAGATGGTCTTGTCATCTTTTGCCGTGAATACGATCTGATTGTCCTGGACCTGTACCTCATCGATCTGTTTATCATAAGTCATCTGCATAAAAGTGTTGTAATCCACTTCCTTCACTGCCCGCTGTACGATCTGCGGTACCAGAAGACTGTTGATCAGCATGATCGCCACCAACGCGATCAGATAGTAAAAGATAAACGGTTTTTTATTAGGTTGTTTTACTTCCTGCATATAGGATTCCTTCCTCATTCTTGTAAGATGGTCTAAAACTGTTGTAATAAAACAATCATAGCTATTTTGTGCCGGACAATCAATATTTAATCTGTTACCTTATTCTAAAAAAAGAATAAACTTCAGCGTGAAAAAGGCTACGTTTTCTCAGATTTGTTTCTTTTCCTTCTCCCTAAAAAGAGAGACAATGAGACTATGATAAAGGAGGGAGCGATGATGCGTCATGATTCCGGTAAAGTGTTGAGCTCTATATTGAAATATCTTTTGAAATTACTGTTTGTCTGCCTGTTGCTGGGCATTCTGTATTATAGCTTCAAGGATTCCATGGAAGATATGATCACAGAGCTTTCCAAAGTCTCCCCGCAGGTCATCCTGGTCCTGTTCCTCAGTGTAGTCGTCTATCATCTCTGTGAAGGGCACATCACCTGGCTGATCGTGCATAAAACACACCCGGAATATCCCCGCCTGAAGGGATTCTTTAATGCTTTCTACTGCTCTTTCTATAAGACAGCCACTCTGGGCAGCGGTTCCGGCATCGCAGGAATCTATTACCTGAACAAAGCCGGTATCCCGGTTCCCAATGCCACCGGCATGTACTTTTTCCAATATATTGTCCACAAGGTCTCTATGGCAGTCTATAGTCTGCTATTGTTTTTGGCAACCTATGGATTTATTCATGCTTCATTTGCCGATTATCAATGTTATATCCTGCTGGGATTTGCAGGAGTCTGTGTGATTGCAGGAGTTCTGTTAGCTGTCGCTACCGTACCCTGGATGCAGACTGCCTGTAATCTGCTGGCCAACCGATTCCGTGCAAAGCATCCCTCCTGGGAAGAAAAGCTCACCGGTGCCGGACATAAGCTTGCCCTGCTACAGGCGGAAAGCCGGTCTCTGTTACAGGATCCAATATTGCTGCTTCGCCTGTTCCTGTGCAATGTATTAAAGTTCACTACCTGGTATATCATCCCCTGGATCGTGTTCTGCAATTCTCTTGGGGGAGGATACGGCGATCTGCCTTTTTCTTTCCTGCAATGTTTTGCTCTGACCTCTCTCAGCCAGTCGCTGGCGGGTGTCATCCCCACCCCGGCGGGGATCGGATCCGTAGAAGCTGTCTTTACATTGCTGTTCCGGCGTCTCCTGCCGGAGGCCAAAGCCCTGTCTGCCGTGCTTCTCTACCGGTTCACCACCATGCTGTTACCCTGTGCCATTGGTGCCTTTTTCGTACTGGGTGAGAGGATTGTCTCCTTACACAGGAAAAAGAGAACGGCAGACTAATATACTTTCCTAAAATCTCCACGCAAAACAAGCCACAACACAGTATTCTGTGTCGTGGCTCTTATTATGTTCCGTTATTATAAAAAATGATAAGTATTACTTTTTCTGCAGAAAATCAGGAATCTTCAGAGATTTCTCTTCTACAGAGCTTCTGATATCTGTAGGCTTATGAATACCGGGCACCGGCTGTATGGGTCTCGGAGCCTGTCCTCCCTGTCCCTGGGATGTCGTAGGAGCGGTAGACTGTATATTCATTCCCTTCAGAGAACTGGGAGTCATATGGGAAGCAGGCTGTCTGAAAGCGACACCGCCGCCCAGACGATTCTGTACCACACTGTTGGCCTTATCTTCCAGACCGGTAGCGATCACGGTGATCGTACAGCTATCGGACTTGGACTCATCGTACATAGCTCCGAAGATGATATTGACATCATCTCCTGCCAGTTCCTGTACATAGCTTGCTGCATCGGATGCATCTGCCAGAGTGATATCTCCGGAGATATTGATAATGACATGGGTTGCACCGGAAATGGTAGTCTCCAGAAGGGGACTCTCTACTGCCATCTTCACAGCTTCCATTGCCTTATCATCGCCCTTGCCCTCACCGATACCGATGTGAGCAATACCCTTGTCCTTCATAACGGTCTGTACATCTGCAAAGTCCAGATTAATGACAGCGGGAACATTGATCAGATCTGTGATTCCCTGTACTGCCTGCTGCAGAACTTCATCTGCCTTTTTCAAAGCTTCCGGCATTGTGGTACGTCTGTCCACGATCTCCAGCAGCTTATCATTGGGTATCACAATCAGGGTATCCACGTTCTCTTTGATACGCTCGATACCATTTAAAGCATTTACCATACGTGCCTTTGCCTCAAAACGGAAAGGCTTCGTCACAACACCGACGGTTAAAATGCCCATTTCCTTTGCCAGCTTGGCCACCACCGGAGCTGCTCCGGTTCCGGTACCGCCACCCATACCACAGGTTACGAATACCATATCTGCACCCTTCAGAGCTGCGGAAATCTCCTCCGTACTCTCTTCAGCTGCCTTCTCACCAATCTCGGGCTTGGCTCCCGCACCGAGTCCCTTGGTCAGCTTCTCACCGATCTGTAATAACTTCGGAGCTTTGCAGAGCTGCAATGCCTGCTTATCGGTATTCACCCCGATAAAATCCACTCCGGTAATTTTCTCATCCACCATTCTATTTACAGCGTTATTTCCCGCGCCGCCTACACCGACTACGATGATCTTGGCAGCTGTATCCGCGTCATTCGTCTTAATCTCCAGCAAGGTTAGTTCCTCCTTTTAACCTTTTTCAACTTCACATAGACTATCATATAATCATTTTACAAATTTAGCAACCTATTTTTTCAAAATGTTTCACAAATGTTTCACGCATCCGGCTTGAACGTAAATTTCCCTTTTCCTTCCTCATAATTTTCCATCTGCAGTGTTCCGCTTTTCCCTTCCAGTTGCTCCAAAAATCCCGGCAACAGCTGCAGCTTGTCCTCTAAATGGCTGTGATCACTGCCCATGGCTACTTTGATCTGTCCGAAGTAGATGGTGATCTCTCCGGAAGAATGAAAATAAATCTTGTCCGCAGTCAGCTGATATTTATTCAGAAGCTTTGTCATGTCCATGATCCCGGCAAAAACTTCCGGATTCTCCACCGGAAGCTGTTCTCCCAGGACGATATGATTAAAAGCCAGTCCTGTGATCTGCGGTACTCCCTGGGTCCGGATCCCGGAGCTCTCCACCACGTAACCATCCTTGTCAAAATACATATAAGTATCCAGATATTTCACGTATCCTGCCAGTGCCTTTTCATACACTGTGATTTTAATGGTATCCGGAGCCAGAATCGATACGTTCATGACATCCACAAAGGGAACATCCTGAATTCCTCTGTCACGGTACTTCAGCGACAGATACAGGGAATTATTCCCCAGCGGTCCCGACATCACGATCTTTTTGATCTCATCCTCTGTATAATGCACATTGCCCTCCACATATACAGTACGGACTGTATATACGGAGTGCAATGCGAAAATGCCTCCGCCCAATATGAGCAGCAAAGCGCTTATGATCACTATTTTTCTGATAACGGTACTTCGGTCTCTATACACTGGTAATACGTGCTCCTAATTCTCTGAAATCTCTGCAGATATTTTCATATCCGCGTTCTATAAAATGTTGTCCCGTCACGAAGCTCTCACCCTCCGCCGCAAGTCCTGCTAAAACCAGTGCTGCCCCACCGCGAAGTTCACAGGCGTCCAGCTGCCCTCCATGAAGGTGTTCCACTCCGGTGATCACCGCGTGCCGTCCGTCTTTTAAGACAATCTGTGCACCCATAAGGTTTAAGGGTTCTGCAATTCGAAAACGGTTCTCGAAAATATTCTCTTCAATATAACTGATTCCCTCTGCCATGGTCAGTACCGCCATCGCCGCCGACTGCAGATCTGTGGGGAATTCCGGGTACGGTCCGGTCTGCAGATGCCCGATACTCTTGGGTCTCACCGGTGCCTGTACGAACAATCCCTCTTCGGAGACGGTACATTGTGCCCCCATTCTCTCCGCAGCCACAGTCACTGCTTCCATCTGGCTCCAGGGTGCCTGATTTAACAGTACACTCCCGCCGCAGCCGATACAGCCAAACAGATACGTTCCTGCCACGATCCGGTCCGTCGGAACTGTATACCGGGTTCCGTGAAGATCTCCGCCGCCATGGATGATAAGTTCCGGACTTCCCATCCCTTCGATCGAAGCCCCACATGCCGTCAGAAATTCACAAAGCGCAATCACTTCCGGCTCTCTGGCTGCACCGGTGATCACAGTATCTCCGGTGGCTTTTACCGCTGCCAGCAAAATATTCTCCGTGGCGCCAACGCTTGGGAACTTCAGTGTAATCTGGGCACCGTGCAGATTTTTTGCCCGTGCGGACAAAAGTCCGTCCTCTTCGAGGAATTCAACACCCATCTGTTCCAGTGCATGAATATGCAGATCAATGGGTCTGTCGCCGATGACACATCCTCCCGGATGTTCCATGGTCACATAACCGCATTTGCCGAGCAATGCTCCCAGCAGACACAGCGATGAGCGCATACCGGTAATGGCTTCTCCGCGCATTCTTCTTGCCTCTGCTCTCTCACAGGGCAGGTCATCTCTGCCTCCCGGCTGTACCCGGATCCCATTCTCCTGCCAGTGTACCATACATCCCAGTTCCCGTAACAGATGTACGAACCGATGCACATCCTCGATCCTCGGGCAATTCTGAATATAGGATACTTCATTGGTAAGAAGCGTTGCTGCCAAAATCGGGAGTGCCGCATTTTTAGACCCTTGTATGCGTACCTTTCCCTGTAGCGGCATGCCGCCCTGTATGCGGATTCCCTTCATACAGCACCATCCCCATTACATAAGATATTCTTATCTTATGCCCCGGGATGCGGTTTCGTACCATGTCTTCTATAGTTCTTTTAACTGGATCCTCCGGGCCACACTTAAGACCAGCCCGATCTCCGCCAAAAGGAACAGCGCCGAAGAACCACCGTAACTGATAAACGGCAGGGAGATTCCGGTATTCGGAATGGAGTTGGTCACAACCGCAATGTTCAGGATCGCCTGGATCGCGATGTGTCCCATAACCCCCACTACCAGCATGGCGCCGAACAGGTCCGGTGCATTGTTGGCAATGACCATCATCCGCCACAACAGCATAATGAACATCAGAATAATGGCAACCGCTCCAAACAATCCCAGTTCCTCACAGATAATGGAGAAGATCATATCGTTCTGTGCCTCAGGCAGGAAGCTTAACTTCTGCATGCTCTGTCCCAGTCCCTTGCCCCAGATGCCACCGCTTCCAATGGCATACAGTGCCTGTAATGTCTGGAATCCTTTGTCCTGCGCCTGACTCTCTGGATTCAGCCACGCCTGGATTCTCGCCAGACGGAACTTGCCACCGATCTTATCTCCCATCTGTACTACCACAAATACCAGCAATGCCGCTGTTGCCACCACGCTTAATCCCATGATGACGAATTTTTTGTAATCAGGACTTGCCACGAATACCATCAGCACCGCAATACCCATAATAATGATGGCAGAACTTAAGTTATCCGTAATGAGATATACACATGCTGCGATTGGCAGTGGTGCGCCCATCATAATGAAAAAGCCTTTCATGGTACGCACGCTTTTTCCCATCTTGCACACCAGACTTGCCAGGAACAGGATCATACACAATTTAGCTACCTCAGCCGGCTGCAGATTGAAGCCCGTATGGGGAATACCGATCCATCTTGTAGCACCGTGGGAGCTGATGCCGAGTGGAGTCTTCACCAGGAAGATCAGGATCATCGACACCACATATCCCAGCATAGCGAACCGTTCCCAGAAATGATACGGGATATTAGCAATGATGATCATTCCCACCAGACCGATGATATTGGCAACCAGCTGTTTCTTCATATAAAAGGCTGCATCTCCATAGGTATCATAAGCCTCATAGGAGCTGGCGGAATAGATCATGATCAGACCAAAGCCCAGTAAAAACAGCACAATAAAAAGCAGGCTGTAGTCAAAAAAGTATTCCGATTGTTGTTTCTTTTTACGCCTTCTGCGAGCTTCTGCCATGCCTGCTTTTACTCCTTATTTCTATTTCTATAACATTACTGCTTTTTATTACTTTTTAATCTGCCAGTCCACGGACATATTCCTTGAAAAGCTGTCCTCTGACCTCATAGTTCGGGAACATGCCCCAGCTTGCACAGGCCGGAGACAGAAGAACCGCATCTCCCGGCTCTGCCAGTGCGGTACACAGCTTCAGGCATTCCTCATAAGTGTCCGCAAAACGGATCTTATCGAAGCCATGCTTCCTGGCACACTCGGCAATCTTCTCTCTGGTCTGTCCGATGAGGACGAGGCATTTTACCTTGCCGTCAAAGCTGTCGATCCACTCGTCATATTCGCTCTGCTTGTCATAACCTCCGCCGATGAGAACCGTCGGCTTGCTCATGGCTTTAATGCCCTGAATAGCGGCATCGGGATTGGTTCCCTTGGAATCGTTGTAATAATCCACACCGCCCTTGGTGGCTACGAACTCAATTCTGTGCTCCACTGCGTGGAAACCGCGGATCACCGTAAGGATCGTCTCCATGGGTACCTGCATACCCTCTGCGATGGCAATGGCTGCCATAACATTTTCCACATTGCACAGGCCTACCAGATTCATATCCTTATGAATATCCATCAGCTCATGCTCTTCGCCGTTTACGCTCTTGATGATCTTGTCACCCCGCAGGAAATAACCGTTTTCCAACTCATGATGGGAGGAGAACAATACCGGAGTGGCAGGGCATCTTCCTGCGAAGTCTCTGGTGTAATCATTGTCATAATTCAGTACGCAGATATCTGCCTTCGTCTGCTGGGAAGCCACTGCTTCCTTAGCTGCCACATAGGCTTCCATGGTATGATGTCTGTTCAGGTGATCCGGTGTGATATTCAGGATCGCCGATACCACCGGATGGAATGTATGTATAGTCTCTAACTGGAAAGAACTGATCTCTCCCACAGTAACACTGTCCTTCGAAGTCTTATCTGCTTCCAGGGTATAGGGATTACCGATGTTACCCACCACGAAAGTCTTATCCTTACCGAAGTGTGCCTTCATGATCTCACCGGTGAGTGTGGTGGTCGTCGTCTTACCATTGGTGCCGGTAATGGCGATCACTCTGCCCTGCTCCGCAAGGAATCCCAGTTCAATCTCTCCCAGAATCTGAACGCCTCTGTCTCTCATACGATTCACCAGCGGAATATCCGTAGGTACCCCGGGGCTTAATACTGCTGCCTGAATACTCAGCTCCACATTTTCAGGAAGTTCTCCGGCGATGCAGGCCGCCCGGCTTCCCTCCGGGAGCTTTGCCTTCAGATCTTCCCCTGTCAATTTATCACTGCTGTCATACAGAACCACGTCTGCATGGTTTTTCTCCAATAATACTGCTGCACCGATCCCGCTGATGCCGGAGCCGATGACCAGACATTTTTTTCCTTCTAACATTTTCCTACCATACCTTTCTGTACTTTCTGTAAAAGTCCATCAGTTCATTATAACGCATTCGCGGCGAATGGGGAAGAGAAAAATAGAAGCCCTCCAACATATATATGTCAGAGAGCTCCGGTTCATTCCGTTATTTCTGTAATTTTATAACACCTATTCCGGGTTCCCCGCCTATGTTCTGTTCCACGATCACATAGGGACCTCTCATTCCGTAAACATAATCAAATACCGGTTCCAGCCGCTCTTCCCCGTGAAGTCCCATCAATCCGTATTTTCTGACTGTCATCCGGTCGTCGATATATACATACCCGGGAATTGCGTCGTATTCCTTATTATATTCCGTCACACTAATAAAAAAGCGTGAGTCCCCGGAGAAGATCATCTCTCCCTTCGTATCCATAATACAGTACAATCCCTTGGATACAAAAGCCATGCCGTCATGGAATTCCCCTGCCAGTACTCTTCTGCCTTCCGTCGCTTCATAGGGGTAAAAATCAATCTGGATTTCTCCTTTTGTATCAATGTATGCCCACTGCTCTCCTTTTCCATTGTGATCCGCATCCTTCACCGCGGCGAGTCCCTCGCTGAAATCCCCCACTTCATCGTATTGGCACGGGATCACACATTGCCCTGCTTCGTCAACAAAACCCCATTTTCCGTCTTTTTGAACTGCGGCATACCCTTCCGAATAATATCTGGCAGCATCGTTAAGAATATTGTTGTACTTGCAGGATGTGACCAATATCTCCTTCTCCAGATCCCACACTCCCCATTTGTCGCTCCCATTCTGTACAGCAACCATGTTGTCATTCACAAAACGAATATCTTCGTATTGTCCCGGTTCCAATACCCATGACCATTGCAGGCTTCCCACGTCTCCATTATCAAGAAATTCTTTGTAAATGGCTTCCATATTTTCATTTTTCAAAGCGCATCCGGTCAATGTATTCATCAGAAAAATAATTGCCGCCATGCACAGATATCTTTTTTTCATAGGATTGTTGTCCCTTCCGTTTTTTCACAGAATAGCACAACATTACATCAAAGTTGCATCATAACAAAAAGACCCCCGGGAACCGTTATCTGTTCCCGGGGATCTTTCGCCTGTCATTGTTTACGCTTCTACGATCAGGTATCTGCCGTCTCCGATATCGAAGACTTCATCGGCTTCCAGAATCTCATCATCCACAGCGCCGTCCACGTCCATGCCGGCTTCATCGAAATACTCGATGACATCATCCACGGAATCTACCACGACTGCCATGCATTCTTCCAGAAAATCTTCTGCTTCATCCAGAGTCTCTGCCACGGCTTCCGGAAAAAGCTGGAGCTGTTTGTCCAGGAAGCATTCCAGTACCGCATCATCATATTCACGCATACTATTACCTCCAAATTCTTACGAAAATGTCTTATTTATTCTCATCATAATATGGATATGTAGTTACGTCAATTAGTAATTCGATGTGGATGTAAATTGAGAGTTTACGCGAGCATTGAGCCGCGCATAGGCATAGTTAAAGACAGCGATGGGCGCTTGCGCACAAATCGCTGTCTTTACTTATGCCGTGATGCGGCGAACGCCGCGATATGAAATAGGATTGGCAGCGCCTTTTGCTGACAATCTTATGAATAGCGTGGCTCATTGCGGAGAACTGCCAATAAATGTGGAGCGCCCTTTGCGACACATTTATGAATTGGGGGCATGGCTCGTAACGTAGGATTGCCGTAGACCGGACAAGTTCCGCCTGTACCCATTCTTTTGCCTCAGTGTGGGCACAGGAGATAGGATCAAGCTAGTCTGTACCCTTCTTCCGCCTCAGTGTGGGCACAAGAGATAGGATCAAGCTTCTCTGTGCCCTTCTTCCGCCTCAGCGTGGGCACAGGAGATAGGATCAAGCTAGTCTGTACCCTTCTTCCGCCTCAACGTGGGCACAGGAGATAGGATCAAGCTTCTCTGTGCCCTTCTTCTGCCTCAACGTGGGCACAGGAGATAGGATCAAGCTTCTCTGTGCCCTTCTTCTGCCTCAACGTGGGCACAGGAGATAGGATCAAGCTTCTCTGTACCCTTCTTTTGCCTCAGTGTGAATAGTTTATGGGTATGGGAAGCTTGTTTTGCTGCTGATACCCACACTATGAAAGTTTGAGGGTATGAGAAGCTTATTTTATTGCTGATACCCACACTGAGAAAAAGTTTGTGGGTATGAGAAGCTTGTTTTGTTGCTGATACCCAAATTGTGAAAACCGGAAGGTATAACAAGGGAATTATATATTCCAGAAGGCCTGCGGCAGGCGTTCGCCGCATCACGGCAAAAGTAAAAACCGTGATTTGTGAGCAAGCTCCCAATCACGGTTCTTATTTTGCCTATGCGTGGCTATGCTTTCGTAACTCTCAATTATTCGCAATACTTCAGCAGATCCAGCGGCTGCGCGATAATAGCGTCGGCATGTCCCTCTTCCAATTCCTTGCGGTCGCGGAAGCCCCAGAGGACGCCTACGGTGAAGGCGCCTGCCGCCTTGCCGGTCTTCATATCTGTGGCGGTGTCTCCCATGTAGAGCACTTCGTCTGCGGTGAGACCAAACCGGTCTAAGATGCGGAAGACTCCGGCGGGATCGGGTTTGATGGGCACGCCGTCCACCTGTCCCTGCACCACATCAAAATAGTCCTTGCCAAACAGGCTCTCGATGACATCCAAGGTGGCATGGTGGGGCTTGTTGGAAAGTACCGCGATCTTCATACCACGTTTTTTCAACTCTTCCAGCAGCTTGGGGATTCCTTCATAGGGCTTCACCTGATACATACAGTTCGCCTGGAAGATCTCCCTGTATCTGGCATAGGCTGCCTCAAAATGGGTAAGTTTCGTATCGCCACCCTTGATCAGTGCCCGCTTTACCAGATTGGCGGCACCGTCTCCCACAAAATATTTATAATCCTGTACAGAGAAGGGTCCATAGCCAAATTCCGCCATGGTCTTGTCTCCGCTGTATTTCATGCTCATGATAGAATCGGATAAGGTTCCATCCAGATCAAAAATTACTGCTTTCTTCATTCTGTTCTCCTACACTAATCTCAATCCATGCAGTTCCTGATAGACTCTTCCCACGGGAAGCCCTACCACATTATTGTAATCGCCTTCGATACCGCGGATATATCTGGCGCAGAATCCTTGAATGCCATAGGCCCCCGCCTTGTCCATCGGATCCCCGGTAGCCACATATTCCCGGATCTGTGCATCGGTCATAGGATAAAAATGCACTGTGGTCTTCTCATGGAAAGTCAGCGTCTTCCTCTCACCGTTTTCCTCATAGAGGATCGTCACGCCTGTGTATACCTCATGTCCTCTGCCCTGCAGCATAGTAAGCATGGCTGCCGCAGCTTCCGTATCCGCAGGCTTACCCAGGATCTTACCGTCGCAGGCGACCACGGTATCGGCTCCCAGCACAATGATATCTGTTATAGTAGCTTCTCCACTTGTCTGTTCCGGATCGCAGACACCACAGCCTTCATGCATTCGGTCGGCACTGTTATCCGGAGCCTGACAGACACCACTTACCGCAAGCTTCTCCCACACCGCTTCCGCCTTCTGCGCTGACAGTTCTTCCACCACTTTCGCAGGCTCTGTGGATGTGATCTTTTCCTCGGTCTCGCTGACCACTACATCGAAATCCAGTCCGATCTGTGTCAGAAGCTCCCGCCTCCTGGGGGAGGCAGATGCCAGTATGATCTTCTTATTCATGATGTGTCTCCGGGATAAACGTTCTGCTTTGGATGGCAGACTCTCCCGCAGCCTCCTTTGCTTTTTGAATGGCCTCCAGGCAGAAAGCATCCTGGGAGTTGAACAGCTGCTTTCCTCTCTTGTCCTGCTTCTCATAGCTGCCATCCGGCTGTAAGATCGAAGCCTTCACATTATCCTTCAGCTGACTGTTCAGGATATGTAGCAATTCCTCCTTCAGCTCCGGGCGATCTACCGGGAAGAGAATCTCCACACGACGCTCCAGATTACGGGGCATCCAGTCGGCACTTCCACAGTAGATCTCATAATGATCATCATTTGCAAAATAGAAAATGCGGCTGTGCTCCAGGAAATTACCGACGATGGAGCGGACACTGATATTCTCGCTGACACCCGGGATACCCACCTTCAGGCAGCAGATACCTCGAACGATCAGTTCAATCTTCACGCCTGCCGCACTTGCCTCATACAGAGCACGGATAATATCCTTGTCGCAGAGAGAGTTCATTTTCGCAATGATATGGGCATTCTTGCCCTCCAGCGCATAATTTTTCTCCCGCTCGATCAGATGCAGGAACTTATCCTTCAGCCATAACGGTGCCAATGCCAGTTTGTTCCAGAACAACGGCTCGGAATAACCGGACAGCATGTTGAACACTGCCGTGGCATCCTCTCCGATGCGTTCCGCACAGGTCAACATTCCCACATCCGTATACAGCTTTGCCGTAGCATCATTATAGTTACCGGTACCCAGATGCACGTATCTGCGGATGCCGTCCTCTTCTCTGCGAACTACAAGTGTGATCTTGGAATGGGTCTTTAATCCCACCAGTCCGTAAATAACGTGGCAGCCTGCCTTTTCCAGCATTCTCGCCCAGACGATATTGTTCTCTTCATCGAAACGGGCTTTCAGTTCCACCAGAACCGTAACCTGCTTACCGTTCTCCGCCGCCTGTGCCAGTGCCGCTATGATCGGAGAATTGCCGCTGACACGATACAACGTCTGCTTGATGGCCAGTACTTCCGGGTCTCTCGCCGCCTGACGGATGAAATCCACCACCGGCGTAAAGCTCTGGAACGGATGATGTAACAGAATATCACCCTTGCGGATCTCCTCGAAAATATTGCAGCCTGCGGGAAGTGCCGGCGACTGCTGAGGTTCATACTTCGGCGTCTTTAAATGGTCAAAACCATCCAGTCCGTAGATTTTCATCAGTACCGTCAGATCTAAGGGGCCGTCGATCTCATAAATATTCTGTGTCTCAATGTTGAGTTCCTTTTTAATGATCTTCAGCAGCCGTTTATCCATACCGCTTTCCACTTCCAGGCGGATGGCTTCGCCCCACTGACGCTTCTTTAACTGCTTCTCGATCTCTTTTAACAGATCTGCCGCCTCATCCTCGTCAATGCTTAAGTCCGCATTACGCATGATCCGGAAAGGATGGGCACAGACAATATCATAATTCAGGAACAGTTTATCCATGTTCCGTTCGATGATCTCTTCTAACAGAATGATCTTGCAGGTCTTGCCCTTGGACGGGATCCGCACTACACGGCTTAAGACGCTGGGTACCTGTACGGTGGCGAATTCCAGTTCCTCGTCGCTGTTTTTCTTCCGCACCATGGCTCCAATGTTCAGAGACTTGTTGCGGATCAGAGGAAACGGTCTGGAAGAATCCACTGCCATGGGGGTCAGTACGGGATACACATTTTCCTGAAAATACTGATCCACATACGCAGCTTCCTCCGCCGTCAGCTGTTCATGCTCTCTGATGATATGCAGACCGTTTTTTTCCAGAAGAGGGAGTAAGGAACGGTTATAAGTGGAATATTGCAGATCCACCAGTTCATGGATCGCCACATGCAGCGCCTTTAACTGTTCTGTGGGCGTCATGCCGGCGATATCCTTTTTGGTATAGCCCGCATTCTCCATATCCTTTAAGGATGCCACCCGGATCATGAAAAATTCATCCAGGTTAGATGCTGTAATGCTTAAAAATTTCAACCGTTCAAACAGAGGGATGTTTTTATCCCTGGCTTCATTCAACACTCTGTGGTCAAAAAGCACCCAGCTGAGTTCCCGGTTGGTATAATACTTGGGATCACTGAAATTGATTTCCATATTGTCCTGCTGCCTCCCTTAAAATTTCTTCTTCTGCCGGATCACCGGTGTGATGCTGTATACTTCTTTGAAAAATTCCGTGTTCGTCTGGAAGAATCCTCTTTCCAGCGTAATATCTTCCTGAGTATCTATTTTCAGGATCAGTTCGTTATCCTGCAGTGTGGCCTTCACACCCTTCATTTTCTGTTTGTGGCTGCGGTCCAGGCTGTTGGCCAGTCGCAATATAGCTGTCAATTTCGCTACAATTAAATAACTCTCCTTATCCAGTCCCTGGGGACGTTCCTGTGCCTGCCCGTAATACACGAAATTACTGTGATTAAAGCGCACCACATTAGCTACGATCTCACGCTCCATATGGGAAAGTCCGATCATCTCCGTCGCCATGATAATATCATAGGACGCTTCTCCGATATTGATCATGCTGATATATTTTCCACAGTCATGCAAAATTGCAGCCAGACGCAGATACAAACGCTCTCTCTGGCCCATGCCGTGGACTTTTTTCATACTGTCAAAAATCGTGGTGGTGATATGTTCCAGGGTATCCGCTCTCCTGGTACTACCGTTGTAGCGTTTGCTGATATTCATTGCGCAGGCGATAATATCCTCCGCAAAATCATGCTCTCCCCGGAGTAATTTATTCTGCTCCGCATATTCATAAGCGATACCATCGCACAATGTGACACCCGGTGCCCAGATCAGCTCCGCTCCCATCAGCTCGGCAATGCGTTTGGTCAGGACCGTACTGATATACACAAGAGGGACTTTTTCCTCCGCAATATCCATCCGCTTTGCAAGCTCCGTGGTTTCCCTGGTCCGAAGTGCCTCCATCAGCTGGTAAAACGCTTTACTGTCCACCATGGCATTTCCGTCTCCCCGCTCATGTGCCTTCCGCACTGCCCAGGGTGACAGATAATCATCCACGATAATGATATTTTTGATCTCACGATCCTTAAGATACAGCTTTTTATAATCATCCAGCTGTGCCGTAGCCAGTTCGTCCACCAGCTGCTCCATCTGGGTACTGCCCGCATTCAGATGATTCAACAGCTCCTGTAAACGTAATACACCAAGGCGTAAGTTCTGGGTCGATACCAGAGTATCCTTGTCAAACAGAGAGATCTGAATGCTTCCGCCTCCAATGTCCAAAATCGCCGTCTTCTCCTCGATGATCCTGCGGAACGTCTCCCCTTTGGAGGCAATCGACTTGTAATCCAAAAATCTCTGCTCGGAGTTGCTTAAGATCTCTACCCGGATGCCGGTGCGCTGCTCAATCTGATCCTGCAGGATCAGGGTATTCTCCGTCTCACGGATGGCACTGGTGCCGTATGCCTTATAAGCGATCACTTTATAAGATTCCATGATCTGTGAGAATTCTTTCAGGGTATGACACAGATCATCCATTTTTTCATTGCTGATCTTCCCATTGGCATAGGTATCCGATCCCAGATCGATTCTCTGACGGATACAGTCGATCTCCCGCATGGTATTTTTCCCCGAAAAATCAAATATTTTCATGGTGAGTTCGAAACTGCCCACATCGATGGCAGCGAAAGTTTTTACACTCATAGGGTTCCTCACTTTCCTAACAGGTAATCAATGAACTGCTGGGCACTTCTTCCGGACAATCCGCCGTGGGACAGTTCCCATTTATTAGCCTCCAGTAAAAGTTCCTCTTCTGGCATCTCCACATGATAACGCTCCGCCAGTGTCTTTACGATATTCTGGAATTCCTTTTTATTGGGAGCGCCGAAGTAAATAGTCACGCCGAAACGATATACCAGCGACAGCTTCTCCTGTACGGTATCACTGGTGTGCATATCCTCGCGGGTCTCTTCCTTGTCACTGTAATTTTCGCGGATGAGATGACGGCGGTTGGATGTCGCATAGATCAGAACATTCTCCGGCTTTTTCTCCAGTCCGCCCTCGATGACTGCCTTGAGGTATTTGTACTCGATCTCAAATTCCTCAAAGCTTAGGTCATCCATGTAAATAATGAATTTATAATTGCGGTTCTTGATCTGACTGATGACCGCATTCAGATCCTGGAACTGATGCTTGTAGACTTCGATGATCCGCAGTCCCCTGTCATAATATTCATTGGCAATCGCTTTGATGCTTGAGGATTTACCGGTGCCCGCATCGCCAAACAGCAGACAGTTGTTGGCCTTTTTTCCATTCACAAATGCCTCTGTGTTGTCCACCAGCTTTTTCTTGGGAAGCTCGTAGCCTACCAGATCATCCAGCTTCACGTGGGCAATATTTAAAATCGGAACGATACGTACTCCTTCCTCATCATGGGTGATACGGAAAGACTTGTGCAGGCCAAATTTACCGACACCGTATTCTTTATAGAACTGGGTCAGTGTGGATTTCATATCTTCTGCGGTTCCGTCTGCGCAGAACTTCTCCGCCAGCTCACAGATTCTGGCGCAGATCCGTTTATTATAAACCTTGCTCTCCTGCATGCTGCTGGCATAATTTTCTATTAAGGAAAATTCCGGTACCTTAAGTATCTCCATCATGGGAGCAAAATCAAAATCATAGAATTCCTTGAAAATGCAGATATCATGCAGCGCCGCATCGTTGATGGAGCCGGCAATCTCTCCGCGGATCTCACAGCCGCAGCTGTAGCTGTTTTCGTTGTTCACCAAAAGATTTGCCAGGTAACAGTGCCACAGATTCCCATGAAATCCGTAATTACCCGCCAGGTCGATCAGGTCATGGATACACTCGTAAAACAGTGCCGCCATGTCCTCTGTATTGTAATATTCATCATCGTAATGGGACATGAGAAATGCCATGTCATACAGCAGTTCCCCATCCTCAAAATCACGATATACGATCAGTTCTTTTTCTCTCATATGTCTAACCTTCTTGTCTTATGTTTTAACTGTTCAGAGCCATGTAACGATTATCGAATGGTCGTCGGATGCTTGTATTCGTAATACTTAGTAATTGCCCAGGATCTTCATGCTGCGGGCTTCTTCCCGAAGTCCCCGCAGTGCGTTTTTCACTGCGCTGTCCGCAAGGTTCCCCTCAAAATCGATGAAGAAACGATACTCCCAGTTCCGGTCGGGAATGGGGCGGCTCTCGATCTTGGTCATGTTCAGATTGTTGTAAATAAAATGGGACAGAATGTGATACAGGGATCCGCTCTCGTGGGGAATCTCCAGGCACAGACTGATCTTGTTGGCATTTTTACGGAAGATCTTCTGGTTCGTCACAATGATGAAACGGGTGGAATTGCTGTCGGAATCATTGATCCCTTTTTTCAGAATTTCCAGTCCGTAGGTCTCTCCCGCGTATTCACTGGCGATGGCTGCCTGGGTTTTATCCTTTTCCTTCGCTACTTTTAACGCTGCGAAAGCGTTGTTCTGCATACTGATCTGCTGCCAGTCATGCTCCGCCAGATATCTGGCACTCTGCATCAGGGACTGGGGATGGGAATAGACTCTTTTGATCTCTTCCATCTTCGTCCCGGGCAGTGCCAGCAGACAATGCTCGATGGGAATGACCTGCTCTCCTACGATATAATTCTCGAATTCTACCAGCAGATCATAGATCTCATTCACGATTCCGGCGGTGGAATTCTCAATGGGAAGTACCGCGAAATCCGCGCTGCCTTCATCAATAGCACTCATGGCATCCCGGAAAGTTTCCACATGGAAGGCATTGACATTTTCCCCGAAAAATCTGCGCATAGCAGCCTGGGAATAAGATCCCTCCGCTCCCTGGTAGACCACTCTGGCACAGTCGGTTTCCAGTTCTTCCACGCCGATAAAAGGAAGTCTTCCCTCACTTCCGTGGGCGGCTAACAGCTGGTACTGAAGCTTCCGGCTCATGGACATGATCTGTTCAAACAGTTCTTCCACGCCGTGGCTGTTGAAATCGTTGTGGGTCAGTGCCTTGACACCGGCGATCTTCTCCTGCTCACGCTGCTTGTCGAATACTTTTTTCCCCGTCTCTATTTTATATTCTGCCACCTGTCTGCTGACATCCATGCGCTCCTCATAGAGATCCACGATCTGCCTGTCAATGGTGTCAATCTGTTGTCTTAACTGTGATAAATCCATGCTGTTCTCCTTAACTTAACTGATATCTGCGAATTGCTCCGCTGCAAAGCAGCTATCGCAATTCTCAAGCATTCGGAATCCGCTGATTCCAAATGTAACTATTCAGAATAGTTACATTCTATCTCACTTTTTCCTTGTTCGCAAGCAAGAAGCACGGTATAATATTAGATATTACACAAACTTTACATTCCATTTTGGTTGGAAAGAAGGTTAACACATGAAAGATAAAAAAGCCTTGTTCATTTTAATTCCTTTTCTTCTGTTCGTGATCATCGTCGGCGCACTTGCCATCCTGGGCGACCGGATCCCCGACAATCCCCCGGAGACGGTAGGCAATACCGCCGGGAATCTGAACAATTCCGGTTACTTCTGTGAGTACGACGGGAAAGTTTATTTTGCCAATGCTTATGACAGCAACACCCTATACTCCATGGATCCTTCGGAACAAAATATCAAAAAACTGGGCAATGCTTCCGTGAAAAATATTCTGGCCGGGGGAAAATATCTTTACTACTACCAGACCGGAGCTTCCGGGGATGCCGGTATCGGTGCCCTGCGCACCGTTCGTTCCTTTAACCGCTGTAAATTAAACGGTACGGATGTGACCGGACTTACCAGAGATCCCATCGTTTCCGCCCAGCTGGTGGGAAGTAACCTCTACATCATGACCTCAGGCGATAACGGACCTTTATTTTACCGCATGAAAATCGACAAATCCGGCAAAACGGATCTGGCAGATTACGAGATCAATCCCGCCTGTGCCGTGAACGGTACCATCTATTACAACGGTACTCAGGAAAATCATTATCTTTATGCGCTGAATACCTCGACGGACAGCATCTCCACTCTATGGGACGGCAATCTGTGGTACCCTATCGCACAGGGTGACTATATCTACTATATGGATGTGGAAAATAATTACAGACTCTGCCGTTATTCCCTCTCGCGGAATGAGGTGGAAGTCCTGACCGAAGAGCGGATCGACTGCTTCAATGTAGGATACGGCTATGTATACTATCAGGTGAACGGCGGAGAGGCATGCCTGAAATGCATGCGGGATGATGGCAGTGATTCCCGGGTCATTGCAGAGGGCAATTATACTGCCATCCATATGACTTCCCAGTACGTTTATTTCCAGATGTTCGGAGAGACTTCCACCTGGTATCACTCCCCTTTGGGCAGTCAGAGCTACAGCGGATTTGATGCAGCCAGACAGGCAGCACTGGATGCATTGAAAAAATAATGACAGGCAGCAAGAGCCGCAGACATTCCGCCTGCGGCTCTTATTTTTCGTTCCTGTTGCAAATTATTTTCAGCCTTCTTCGATATGATTCAGACCCTGATTCAGGATCGTGATGATATGGTCATCTGCCAACGCATAAAAAATCGTCTTGCCATCTCTGCGGTTTTTCACCAGATCCATCTGCTTCAATACCCGCAGCTGATGAGAAATAGCAGACTGAGACATGCCCAGCAGCGTGGCAATATCATACACACACATCTCAGAGCACAACAGTACCGACAAAATTTTTAATCTCGTTGCATCTCCAAACACTTTGAAAAACTCTGCCAGATCCTGAAGTTCCTCTTCCGGCGGCATCTTCTCATCGATCTGTCTTATGGTCTCCGGATCAGCGGAGAGGTAACTATTCTTCTCTTCCATCGTAATCTCCATTATCATTGCTGTATCAGCGGATGCCTGCCGCACCTGCTGTTATCTACGGTTGACTATATTTACTATACACTATTTCTGAGAATTCGACAAATGGAAATATTGCTGCATCCCCTCTGTCATGGTAATCGTCCCCGCATGGTCGATGAACAGTCCTTCCGCATCATATTTTTCCAAAAGCTTCTGCCCTTCCTCCGATCCTAATACAAAGCAGGCAGTAGACAGAGCATCACTTAAAAATCCGTCCTTTGTCACGATGGTAACTCCCGCCACATCGCTGCGCGCCGGGGAGCCGGTCCGGGGATCCAATATATGATGATATCTGACACCATCCACTTCCACGTACCTCTCATAATCTCCAGAAGTGGATACACAGTACCCGCCATCCAGCGTCAGAACTCCTACACTTTGCGAAGGCTCCAGCGGATCTGTCACCGCAATCTGCCAGGTGCCGCCCTCCGGCTTGTTTCCGTAGGTTAAAATGCTGCCTCCCACAGAGATCACGGCTCCGCTTACCTCCGGATATTCCTCCAGGATCTTCCGGATCTCATCCAGTGCCACCCCTTTTCCCACTGCTCCGAGGTCCAACTGCATTCCCTCCGGAATACTCACCACTGTACTGTTCGTCCGTTGTTCCAATATCATCTGCTTCCAGCCTGCCAAAGCGCATGCCTGTTCTATTTCCTCCAGCTCCGGAAGTTCATAGTCCTGCGGGTCATCTGCTGCCGCCCAGGTATCAATGTCCCACAGTCGACTGAGCTTACCGATGCTCACATCGAAAGCCCCACCTGTCTGTTCCGAGATCTGCAGGCATCGTTTCAGCCAGCCTGCCATCGCGGCGGAGACCTGTATCGGTCTCTTTCCGGCGGCTGCATTGATTTTCGCCACTTCCGCACTATCCAACCGCCAGGAAAGTTCCTGTTGTTCCAGGTCGTTTAGTTTCTGCAATACAACCTCCGTTACCTTTTCATCTGTTTTTCCGTTCGTTGCAGTCGGGGAATTTCCGGTGACATAAACAGTCTGGGAGATCACAGTTCCCATGGCGGTATCTATGCTATTTTCGCATTCGGTCTGCTGTCCGCAGCCTCCCAGAAAAAGTGCCGGGATCATTGCAAAAAGCGTTGCCAGGCGCACCGCCCACGGCATTTTCAAATACTTCTTCATTTTTTACATTCCTTTTGCTATACTGTTCTCATCGAAAGGAGTTCCTTATTCCTATGAATGCTTCCATGAATGATCGAAAAAAAGCAGTTCTCCTTGCAGCAGTTCTGCTTGTAATAGCCATCCTTTGCGGAATCCGGATCTATGCGGTCTCCCACAGTTCCACCGGAAACGGTCAGGCGCTCTATGCTGACATTTATCAAAGCGGTGAATTACTTGAGACCATCCGTCTGGACACAGTGACTGACGAATATACCTTTGAAGTTCCGGGAGAGGGTGGCGCCTCGAACACCGTCTGCGTCCGTCCGGGCAGCATCGCCATTATCTCTGCCAATTGTCCGGATCAGATCTGTGTGCATCAGGGATTTATCAGCACCTCACTGCTTCCCATCACCTGTCTGCCTAACCGGCTGGTGATCCGGGTCAGGGAAGAGGCTGTCTGTTTGGATGACACGACGCTCGTCCCGGACGGTGTGACCTATTGATAGAAGATCCTTTTGTCTGCACCGCGTTTATGAATTGCAAAAACACGGAGATGATACGGAGATGATTATGAAACCACCCTTAGCTACCAAAAAACTAACGACACTTTCCCTGCTCTCTGCCATTGCGCTGGCGCTGTATGCCGTGGAAAGCGCTCTGCCCCCCATTGTTCCGATCCCCGGCATTAAGCTGGGGCTTGCCAATATAATAACACTTGTTGTTCTATGGAAATATTCCGCAAAAGATGCTTTTTTCGTGCTTCTGGTGCGGATTCTTTTAGCGACCCTGTTCTTCGGTCAGGCCATCAGTCTCCTGTACAGCCTCTCCGGCGGTCTCCTGTGCCTTCTGGCAATGGTATTTGTGCAACGGCTGTTGCATGGACATTATCTGTTCCTTGCAAGTATGACCGGCGCTGTTTTTCATAATCTGGGGCAGATCGGTGTTGCGTTTTTACTGACTTCTGTTCCTGCTGTGCTGGTCTATCTGCCGTTTTTACTGTTAAGCGGTCTGGTGACCGGTCTGTTCATCGGTCTCTGTGCCCGTTTTACGCTTCGTTTCCTTCCGTAAGATCCACAGGGAGCTCCGACAACATCTGTGTTACAGTCTTGTGCGTAATGGGATGACGGAAATTCGGTGCCAGCTCACTCAAAGGCTTCAGTACAAAATAACGATTCTCCATATCTATATGCGGAATCACCAGATCCTCGGAAGCATACACCAGATCATCATAGAAGATAATATCCAGATCCAGTGTCCGTGGACCCCAGTGAAGCTTACGTTCTCTTCCCTCCATCTGCTCAATACGGTGCAGCTCCTGTAATAATTCTTCCGGTGCAAGCAGCGTCCGGATCTCAAACATTCCATTTACGAAATTATCCTGCTCTACGACGCCATAAGGTAGTGTCTCCAACAGCTCCGACACCTTTTCCACTCTGATGTCTTTGTTCTTCTGAAGCTGTCCCAAAGCCTGCGCGATATGCTCTCTGCTGTCTCCCATATTGGAACCCACGGCAATATAGGCTTCATGCCATTCCCTGTGAATCGCCACAGATACACTGCCAAAGGGTAATGGGATCGGAGCCTCGGGCTTGCGGATCTCCAGATCCAGTCCCTGTACCAGCGGAAAATGCTGTAATACTTCGTAAGCAGTCCGCTCCGCCACCGTTTCGATCAATTGAAAAGTATGCTGCTGCATGAACTCCGTGATAAACTGACAGACCTCTCCGTAATTGGTGGAGAGACTTAAGTCATCCGCCAGTCCTGCCGGACGGGTATTCGTATATAACGTGGCATTCACATAAAAATGCTGTCCTTTTTCATTTTCTTCCGGATATACGCCGTGATGCGCGTATACTTCCAATTCTTCGATACGGATCTGGTCCTCATAAGTGCCTTTTTTCATTTGCCGACTCCGCCTTTCCCAACGCTTCTTCGCAAAATATCATTTGCTGCTATTTAAAATGGCTTCACACATTTTAATGGTGCGGACATTTTCCTTCACATCATGCACACGGACGAACATGCATCCCTTCTGCACACCGAACATGGTGGTCACAAGCGTCCCCTCTACTCTCTCTGTCACCGGCAGATCCAGTGTCAGTCCGATCACGGATTTGCGGCTGCATCCTAAAAGCAACGGATAACCGAACATATTCAGTTCTTCCAGACAGTTGATGATCTCCAGATTGTTCTCATAGGTCTTGCCGAAGCCCACCCCGGGGTCTAAGATGATCTTCTCATCCGCGATGCCTGCCGCTTCCGCCAAATGGATCGTGTCCGCCAGATCCGCTGCCACATCCTGCATGAAATCCCGATAATCCGCTTCTTTACGGTTATGCATCAGACAACAGGGCAGACCGCTCTTCGCAATGACCTCTGCCATACGATTATCATATTTCAAGCCCCAGATATCATTGATGAGATTCGCCCCCGCACGGATTCCCGCCTCTGCCACACCGCTTTTGTAGGTGTCCAGGGAAATGGGAATGTCAAAATTTGCCTTCACCGACTCGATCATGGGTACGACTCTGGCAATCTCCTCCTCATCAGATAACAGGGTATAACCCCCCGGTCTGGTGGATTCTCCGCCGATATCCACAATATCCATCCCCTCAGCGATCATTTCTTCCACATGCTTCAATGCCCGGTCTCTGTCATTCCACTTTCCTCCGTCGGAAAAAGAATCCGGGGTCACATTCAGGATTCCCATTACATAAGTATGTCCCTTCGTCTGAAACTCTCTGTTGCCAATCTTCATTTGTCTTCTCCCCACGTTTTTTAAATATTATTTATGATATTCCCGACACCAATTAATACTGAATGGTCAGGTTCTTCTTGCCGTCTTTCCAGTTGCAGTCCTTCTCCGCATCGCACGCAAAGCAGGCACGGCTTGCCTTATCCGCCCGATACAGGATGCCATTTAGATTCTTCTCCTTCGCTACCTCAGGATCCCGGTGTCTGGAGATTGCCGTTACAATAACACCCGTTTCTTCATCATCGAATCCACAAGTCTTCAGAATCTCCGGTGCGATCCGGGCACTGGCCTGCTCATGCGGAATGCCATTCTCGTACTGTTCATGTTTCCCACAATCGTGGAGCAGTGCCGCCGCATAGATCCATTCCCGGTCGATCTTAAACCCTTCCTCCAGTGCTATGATCGTACCGATCCTGGCTACATCCAGAAAATGTACCATACTATGACGGCAGAAGCGTCTGTCTGCTTCTGCCGCATTGTTTCGTCCTAAATGATATAAAAACAAATCATGATTTAATATTTTATCAATTCTATCCATCGGAGTCTCCATCATTTCATCCCGGTCGCTTAACAGCTTCCTTACACATCCGTAATGTCTACCGGTTCACGAGCTGTAAAAATCTGTCCTGCAATTCCTTATTCTCCGCAAAGACTCCCCTTGTCACCATGGTAACGGTCTGACTGCCGGGCTTTTTGATCCCGCGCATGGTCATGCACATATGCTCCGCTTCCAACATTACCATAACTCCCTGAGGCGCCAGATATTTCATGATATCATCGGCGATCTGTGCCGTCATGCGCTCCTGGATCTGTAATCTTCTGGCATATACCTCCACAGTCCTGGCAAGCTTACTCAGACCCACAACCTTGCCATTGGGGATATATGCAACATGAGCTTTGCCGTAAAAAGGCATCAGATGATGCTCACACATAGAATAGAAGGTAATATCCTTCTCCAGTACCATCTCGTTATTGTCTACGGAGAAGACCTTCGACAGATGTTCTCCCGCATCCTGATCCATACCACCGCAGATTTCTTCATACATCCTGCCGATCCGCTCCGGTGTCTCCTTCAGTCCCTCTCTATCGGTATCCTCCCCGATTCCTTCCAGTAAAAGCTTTATTGCTTCCTGTACTTTCTTCTGATCTACCATTTTCACCGCTTCCCTTTCCATTTATTCCCTGCTGTCTGTCTCTTCTCCATGAGCTTCAGGATTCTTCCCAGATAAGAGAGAGAACCGAAGCACAATATCACATCATCCCGTCCTGCCAGCAGGTGACTAAGCTCCACTGCCTCTTCCAGGCTGTCCACCGCCGTCACATCGGGGTGTACCTTTGCCACCTCTGTTGCCAGATCATAAGCATGCATGGCTCTGGGATTGTCCGGAGGTGTCACCGTGAGAATCTGATCCGCATACTTCTCTGTCAGTGCGATCACGCGGTCCACTTCCTTATCCTTTAACATTCCCATTATATAGATAATTCTTTTATTTGTAAAATAGAATTCTATGGAATCCGCAAGTTTTGCGGCTGCATCCTCGTTATGTGCACCGTCTACTATAAATAACGGGTGTTCTTCCAGTATTTGCAACCGTCCGTTCCAGACAGTCTCCTTCAGGCCTTTTCGAATGGCAGTCTCTTTGATCTCGTAACCGCATTTTTCCAGAGCCTGCACCGCTTCCAGCGCCAGCACAGCATTTGCCACCTGGAATTTCCCCGCAAGGGTGATCTCCAGCTTTTTATAATTTCCATAATCGAAGGTCTGCTTTTTCAGCCCGTATTTCACATGTTTTGCATTTGCCGCATCTGCGATGGTCAGCATACAGCCAAGCTCTGCCGCCGTCTGCTCCACAACCTTTTGTGCCGCTTCCTTTTGCCGCATGGAGACCACCTGACATCCCGGCTTACAGATTCCGGTCTTGTGTGCTGCGATCTCCTCCAGACTGTTACCTAAGAATTTCATATGATCCATACCGATGGAAGCCAGTACCGCCACCTGCGTGGTCGTGATCAGATTTGTAGCATCCTCCCTGCCGCCCATACCGGTCTCCAGTACAACGATATCACACTGTTTTTCCCGGAAATACCAAAAAGCCAACGCCGTCTCAATCTCAAAAGGCGTCGGATGATGGAAGCCGTCACTTACCATAGCATCACAATGCTTTTTTATGATCTCCAGTCCTTCACACAGATCCTTATGCGTGATCTTCTGCTTTCCGATCTGGATTTTTTCACAATATTCAATAATAACAGGTGATATATATTTTCCCACACGGTATCCGGCAGCCTGTAAGATGCTGGAAATATAGGCAAGTGTGGATCCTTTTCCGTTGGTTCCCGCGATATGCACAAATTTTAATTCATCCTGCGGATTTCCCAGTCTCCTGCACAGTTCCCGGATGCTGTCCAGCCCCGGAACGATGCCGTAAGTTCCCACTTTTTCCATATATTCCATTGCTTCCTGATAGTTCATAGCAATCTCTCCCGTATCATACGCCCAAAATTTCATATACTATGTCCATGAAAATGACAAAATCCATCGCAAACTCTTTTAAAACCTTCGGCAGGAGCTTTCTCCTGTGCGGACTGTGTGGCTGGTGCATGGAGATCCTGTTCACAGCACTGCACTCCCTTCGGCGCAGGGATCTGCGTCTTACCGGTAATACTTCCCTGTGGATGTTCCCGATCTACGGCTCCGCCTGCCTGCTTGCACCCTTCAAACGGCTATTTGCACACCTGCACATCAGTCGTCCCGGACGCGGGCTGTTCTATATGGCAATGATCTTCACCGTGGAATATCTCAGTGGGCGCCTATTGTGGAAGCATGGTCTCTGCCCCTGGGATTACGGCAAAAGCCGTTTCCACATCCACCGGATCATCCGGCTGGACTATGCTCCCTGGTGGTTCCTGGCAGGACTGTTTTTTGAAAAGATCCTGCCCTGAGCCGTTTTACAGCATTACTGCATTGCTTCTGCCAGCATCCGTTCCTCATGAACCTTTTTTCCCCGCATCATCTTCTTCATGAGGAAATGATAAGCGATCCAGAGGAAAATACCTGCGGTCAGCCAGGCTGAGGCATTGGCAAAGCACACACCCACATAACTCATCAGATGCGCTGCCGCAAAAGCCACGATACCACGGCTCAACAGTTCCACCACACCGCCCATCATGGGCATGAAACCGAAGCCACAGCCCTGCAGCGCATTTCGGAAGATAAATATCATTCCCAGCGGAATGAAGAACATGCCACAGATCGTAATATACGTTCTGGCATAGCCGCATACCATCTCAATCTGTTCGGAGATGAACAGCGGTACAATATAAGGAAGCGCTATATATACCAGTCCGTAGACAAGCACCGCATAGACACCGGACATGATATTGGCAGCTTTCACGCCCTTACGGATACGGTCCAGATCATTGATGCCGCGGTTCTGCGCACAGTAAGTTGCCATAGTCACACCCATTGCAGCAAACGGCTGTGTCACCAGCTGTTCCACCTTGCAGGAGACCGAATAAGATGCCACCACGGTAGAACCCAGCAGATTCAGTGCTGCCTGTACCAGAATAGTACCGATAGCTGTAATGGAAAACTGCAGTGCCATGGGAATTCCCACGGTCAGCTGATTTTTCACACACTGACTTTCCAGTCTGCAATGCTCCGGACGGATATGCAGTGTAGGTACGCTCTTAATAATATAAATCAGACACAGTACACCGGATAATCCCTGAGAAATGATAGTCGCATAAGCTGCACCGCCCACTCCCATATGACCGTAAACGATCAGTACATAGTCCAGGACAATATTCGTCACCGAAGCGATCACCAGCAATACTAACGGCACCACACTGTTGCCGATGGCACGCAGGATACTGGACAACAGGTTATACAATACATTACAGGCAATTCCCGCACAGATGATCATAATGTATTCCTTCGTCATATCGAAAATATCTTCCGGAGTATTCATCACCCGAAGCAGACTGTCCATGCTGGCCATACTGACTGCCGTCATCACGATCGTCACGATCACCGACAGGATGGCTGCGCTTCCGATACTCTTGCGCATACCCTCCCGGTCCCCGGCTCCGAAGCGTTGTGCCGTCAGCACAGTAAATCCGGTGGTCAGTCCCTGGGTAAATCCCAGGATCAGGAAGCTTACCGATCCGGTGGCTCCTACTGCCGCCAATGCATCCACACCTACGAACCGACCCACGATAATGGTATCCACCATGCTGTATAACTGCTGGAAAATATTACCTATGATAATAGGAATGATAAATTTCGTAATCAGCTTAGAAGGACTGCCCTTCGTCATATCAAGTTCCATAAATCTCTTCTCCCGAAAAAACAGGGCCCCGGAAGGCCCCGTCTCATATACATACACATTAATGCTTGCTTCTTCTATTACTGTACGTCGTCAATATCCCCGGCCTCTCCGGAACCGATATCCAGCATGTTCACGGTTCTGCGCTTCAATCTGGCTTCCTCTGATTCCTTCAAAATAAATTCCTTGATCGCTTTGGAGTTGCGGATATGCTCGATCAACAGTTTGGGATGAGTGGTATCACCGGTATAACAGACAATGGTACCAAGTCCTACCATTCTCTCCCAGATGCTTGCTGTATGCTCCACATCCTGCACCTTGTACATATAGCAGTCATTCTCTACCTTGGTGAACACACCCGTATCCACAGTGATCATATCTTCTTTGATGATATACTTGGTAAAAGTAAAAGGTAATCCCAAAAATAACCAGCGCTTCTTTTCCACAAATTCTACAGACATAATGCCCTCCTTTTATTTCCTGGTCCTGTATTCCACAGCCGTCTGTAACGTACAGTAGAACCGTCTTTTACACAACCGGCTTCATCGATATAGTTCTCTTTGCCTCATTATATGATATCCTATCCGGGAATGCAAAACCTTTCTATCATATCCACACAAATTTTATATATTTTTTCACTTTTTCCTGCTTGATTCTACCCTTCAGAAATGGTATTATGTTACAAATGTAAAAATACAGGAGGATAAACAATGACCGCAAAAGAATGTATCACAGGCCGCAGAAGTATCCGTCAGTTCACGGATCAGCCGGTATCTCATGAGCTTCTGGCTCAGATCGTAGAGACAGCTTCTTATGCTCCCAGCTGGAAGCATACGCAAATCGTTCGTTATATCGCTGTGGAAGGCGAAAAGAAAGCGAAACTGGCAGCATGTACTTCCTCCTTCCCGGGTAATGGTAAGATCATGGAGAATGCTCCCATGGTCGTTGCAGTAACCGTGATAAAGGGCAGAAGCGGTTTCGAGAGAGACGGCTCCTTCACTACCGCTAGAGGCGATGCATGGCAGATGTTCGATGCCGGTGTTGCCAGCGAAGCCTTTTGCCTGGCTGCTTACGAGCAGGGCCTTGGCACCGTGATCATGGGTATTTTCGATCAGCAGGAAGCTGCTGATCTCCTTGAGATTCCTGAAAATCAGGACCTGATCGCACTGATCCCCATCGGTTATCCCGCAGAAGCACCCGTTGCTCCCAAACGGAAATCCGTAACGGATCTGTTATCTTATCAACAGTAATTTTAAAGTCGAAGAGTTTTTCCTCTTCGACTTTTTTCTGGTCAGGGTATGAACTGTCCGCTTCCTGCGGGTCCCGTTACTACCCGCATCATAAGAAAAGCGCTGTATTCTTATGATGTCGCATACACAGGTAAGCACGGATTCTCTTCCGTACGGTCACTGTGTCGAAAACAGCAGCGCAGAAATGAGGAAATGAAAAAATGAGACACTTGATGAACCCACTTGACTTCTCTGTTGAGGAACTGGACAAGCTGTTCGCTCTGGCAGACGACATTGAGAAGGATCCCGCCAAATACGCCCACAAATGTGACGGCAAGATCCTCGCCACCTGCTTCTACGAGCCCAGCACACGTACGCGTCTGAGCTTTGAATCCGCCATGACCCGTTTAGGCGGCAGAGTGATCGGTTTCTCCGATGCTTCCTGCTCTTCCGCATCCAAAGGAGAAAGTGTAGCCGATACGATCCGCATCATCTCCTGCTACGCCGACATTTGCGCGATGCGCCATCCCAAGGAAGGCGCTCCCATGGTAGCCGCAGAGAAATCCCTGATCCCCGTGATCAATGCCGGTGACGGTGGACATCAGCATCCCACCCAGACCCTGACCGACCTGCAGACCATCCGCAGCCTCCACGGCGATCTGAATAATTTTACCATCGGTCTGTG
>ERZ1034973.237-NODE-237-length-39978-cov-69.659770_pt1 | contig 39978 bp, 26 predicted proteins | sample MGYA00520686_ERZ1034973 | MGnify/ENA primary metagenome ERZ1034973 (study PRJEB33766, sample SAMN09781775) | gut metagenome | biome: gut microbiome | host: Homo sapiens | place: Madagascar | study: EMG produced TPA metagenomics assembly of the PRJNA485056 data...
ATTTTTTCCTTATTAGGATTGTACTGCTTTTGATGCAAGTAGCCAATTGGTTGCAAAAATACAAAAATAATACGAGAAAAGGGAATTTTTCGGTATCTTTTTTGGCTGAAAACGCAAAAAAGTCGAAAAATTCCCTCTTCTCATCCAACTATTTGATGATGTGGAGTTTCACAAGTTCTATCTTACGGGATGTGGACTTGATAATCTTAAACTCAAACTTGTCGAATTTAATTACTTCATTCAGCTTTGGGAAACTCTGATATTCGTGAAGAATGAGTCCGCCCAGAGTCATATACTCATCACTCTCCGGAAGATCCAGATCGAACAGATCGTTCACCTTGTCTATCTCCAGACGAGCCGACAGCAGATAGTCGCCATCATCGGTCTTCTTGGCTACATACTTCGCAGAATCGTGCTCATCCTCGATATCGCCGAAGATCTCTTCCACGATATCCTCCAGACTCACCAGTCCGCTAGTACCGCCAAACTCATCTACCACCACGCCCAGAGATTTTTTCTGCTGCAGGAAGGTCTGCATCAGCTTCTGCGCCTGCATGGTCTCCGGCACGAAAGGCATCGTACGGATATGATCCTGCCATCTCTTCGGATTGTGGAAGAGCTCGGAACTGTGGATGTAGCCCACAATATGGTCGATATCATCCTCATAGACGATAATCTTGGAGTTTCCGCTTTCGATAAATTTCTGGCGGAGTTCCTCCAGCGAGGTATCTATCTCTACCGCCTGAATCTCGGTACGTGGCACCATACAGTCGCGCACCTTGGTATCAGAGAAATCCAGGGCATTCTGGAATATCTTCACTTCGTCGTTGATCTCGTCCTCATTGGTGGCATTGTCGATGCTCGACTGCACCAGATAGTCAAGATCTACCTTAGAAAAGCCTTCATCCCCCTCTTCAGACTCCATCTTCATACCCACCATGCGCAGCAATCCCTTGCTGAGGAAGGTACTGAACTTGCTGATAGGCCAGAGAATGACGTAGCACAGATACGCAAACGGACTGAAGATGGACAGCAGTCGGTTTGGATTCGACTTGAAAAGCGTCTTCGGCAGGAACTCACCCGTAAACAACACGATGAGTGTAGAGAGAATGGTATCGCAGGTAACCTTGACACCATCATCCAGACCAGCAAAGATGGTATTATCAAACAGACGGGCTATCAGGATACCATATACTACGAGGGCTATATTGTTGCCCACCAGCATGGTGCTGACGAATCCGTTGGGATGATTATAAAAGAGCGACAAGAGTCGCTGCGTAAGTCCGTTTTTCTCCTTGTCCATTTCCGCCAACATACGGTTGGAGGAGACGAAGGCAATCTCCATTCCACTAAAGAATGCAGAAAACACCATCGTGATGAGGATACTCACTATCAGACTTATATCAACTTCTTCCATGATACATTATATCGTTAAAAAACATATTTCCTCCTACCCTATCAATGCATGATAGGAATGGTGGTGGCTCGCTGCGGCGTTGCCGGCTGGCGCATAGGCGCACTGGTAGAATCGGATGATGAAGCAGAAGATGAACTGCCTCCGCCACCGAAGTCACCCTTCTCAAAGCTACCCTTAGAATTGCTCACAAAATAGCGGGTCATACGCTCATCGCTCCAGAAATAGGAACCCTGAAGGGTACGCTCCGGAGTAACGAGCTTACTGAACACATGGCTGGAAAGCTCGTGCTTGTTCTCATCCCAGGTGAGCTGTTCGCTGGTAAAGCGAAGACCATCCTTGGTGAGGATGCGCACACGTCCATAAAGCTTCCAGACACGTTCCTGATCAAAGTAATAAGCCGTATCACACTGGATATAACTGTTGATGTGGAACTTCTCGTCAAACTGTTCGAGCAGCATGCCCTTATCAAAAATCCAGCGGGAAGGCACACGGTTGGTATTCACCTCCCATCGCTCGGTAACGATGCGGTACTTGATGACACCCGAATCACTGATGAGGGTATTGACGCCATACGAAGTCATCATCGCCACAGAGTCTCTGTCGTGGATAGCAGGCGCAGTATGTTCTACCGGATTCTGGCAGGCAGCCAAAACCCAGGAAACAATGACACCTATTACTATGAAATATTTAATCTTATACATTATTATATATATAGAAGATGTGGCATCTCCCGAAGAAAACACCACAATATGGGCAGATTACTGCATCTTCCACTTCTTGAACCAATCCTCGTTGAAAGTGAATCCGATGTTCAAGCGGAAGATATTCTCCTTGATAAGTCCGGTAGCCGAATTCTTCACCCACTGGCCGCTGATATTCAACTGCGAACGGTTGTTGTAGGAGTTCATGATAGGAATACCGAAACCGGCACTTACAGAAAGCTCCTTAGGGCCATCCACGCCGTTCACCTTATAATATGGTGTAGCAAAGCTCACACCGGCACGGTAAGCCACACGCTTGAGGAAAGCACGGCTGCGCTCACCATAGCAGTACTGGAATCCGACATTCACCTTGCTGCGATCCTTATACACCCCATCGCGCAATGCCCAAGGCTCGCTGCTGTTGGCCTCGTAGGTAGGATAGCCCAGGCTACCCCATTTCTGCAGACTGTAATCTACACCAATCTTCCACTGGTTGTTGTGATTCCACATCAAACCGGCGCCATACATCGTAGGCAACTCGTAGGCATTCTTGATGCTGAAGGCAAGTGTATCAGATGTACTGGTCTGCGCATTGGAAGAAATGATGCTCATATCGGCATCGGCATGCAGGTTATGACCTGGCGAATAAGTGACACCCAGGGTTACCTCATCCTTCTTCGACAACTTCCGGGTATATTGCACACCCAGGTCGATCTTGTAGTTGTTCACACGAGTACCATAGGTGCGGTAAAGAGACTTATAATAGCTGTTGCTATAGTAGTTCTGCACGGTTCTGTCGATGGAACCCCAGATATAGCCAATATTGGCACCGACAGACAAGCCCTTGAGTGGAGACCAGCCGGCACCCACATATACCTGATGCAAACCGCCTTCACCCTCGTAGGAGTTGGTGTAGGTAACATCCTTGTCGTTCTTGTTCACCCATCCGCTGGTAGAATAGTTGTATCCCACGTTGGTGAAAGGGATAATACCGAAACTCATACCCAGATGGCGGAAGAGGCGGAAGCCTGCTACCACATATTCGAGATTGGAGTTATTGGCATTCTTCTTCACCCCGTTCTCGTTGAAGTTGGTTACCTGACCCGAGATACCTGCATCCAGGATGAAAGTCATGGAGTCGATGGCAGCATAGGAAGCAGGGTTCAGATAGTTAATCTGATTATGCTCATGAAAACCAAGTCCAACACCATTCATACCACGGTTGAAGCCAGAAGTCTGTTCAGACAAAACGCCTAAACCATACTGGCTGTATGGAGAATTAGTACCACTTTGGGCATTAACCATAAGAGTAGAACCCAACAAGAGGGCTGCTAAAATAAACTTTCTCATTTATATATAAATCAGTCAAAATTATATTCAGAGTGCAAAAGTATTAAAAAAAATCTAGAAAAAAGAAGGATAATTGAAAATAATAAGGTATTTTTGCATCGTGAAACGTTTTAAGCATATTTTTAGTGCCATTTTAGCAGTAATTTTAATCAATTTAACTACTGAAGTGGCTGCACAGGATTTTTCAAGAGACAAGGACTCTGATATTTCTGTGCAGAACAGTCGTGTCAATGAAGAAGCTACTGCGTGGCTCGATTCTGTTGACATTTCTCTCCTGACTTGCGGACCAGGTCAGGAGGTGTGGTCGTATTATGGACATACCGCTCTCCGCATCCAGAACAAAGCTATGGGAACGGATGTTGCCGTCAACTGGGGTATGTTTAGTTTTAACCAAAGTTGCTTCGTACTCCGTTTTGTTTTCGGACTCACCGATTACCAGATTGGCATCTACCCGATGAGCGACTTCATTGCCGAATATGCACATGAAGGCAGATGGGTAAGACAGCAACGCCTCCGCCTCTCCCGTACAGAGAAACTGGGAATTCTGAGAAGCATCGACAAGAATGCACAGCCGGAGAACCGCGTATACCGCTACAATTTCTTCTATGACAACTGTACGACCCGGGCACGCGAGATGATTCTCTCCAACATTGGGAACCAGAGTACCAACTTTAAAGATACCCCTACCACTTCTACCTACAGGGAAGAGATTCACAAGCTCAACGGACAGCACCGCTGGGCAAGATTCGGCAATGACCTTCTTTTGGGTTGTCAGGCAGACCGCCCTATCACACAAAGAGAATGGGAATTCTTGCCAGACAATCTGAGCAAAGACTTCGCTACAGAAGGAAGAACCGACTTTATTGATGCATCTCAGATTGCAGACGGCAAAACCAATGCAACAAGTGCCAGCGGCTATATCACTCTGGTAGATGAAACATCCGATATTATCCCAGCCCAGGCACAAATAACAGACGATGCTCCTGTTACACCACAAATGATAGCCATAGCTCTGGCAATCATCATCATAGGAACAACGGTAAGAGAATGTGTAAAAAAGAAAAACTACTGGTGGTTTGATGCCATCCTGCTTGTCCTGACCGGATTACCGGGACTGATTCTCTTTACCATGATCTTCTCGCAGCATCCTACTGTACAGATAAATTTCCAGATTCTGATACTGAATCCGCTCAACCTCATCTTTGCCTGGAAAACTGTCAAGAGGATGAAAGCAGGTCGTCAGTATTGGTATTTCGAACTCCTGGGATGGCTTCTGCTCATTGCCCTGTTCATGCAGATATGGCAGAACTATGCTGAGGGTATGAGTATTTTGGCACTTTCTTTGCTAGCGAGATACTGCGTCAAGTCGACCATGATGGATTTAAGTCCAAACAATTACGGTTTGCAGAAGCATATCGTAAAGAAATTCAGAAAGAATAAATAGACATTAAAATATACGTAAGGAAACGATTGGCACAATATCGTTTCCGAACAGAAGAAGATAAACAACAATGATTGTAAACAGATATATCACAGCCCTTTTGGTTGTCCTGGCGGCAACCGGCATGGAGGCGCAGACTTATCAGCAGGCGCTGAAGTTTGCGCTTACGGATATATCCTACGATGAATTCATCCAGCAACCGGAGGCGAAGGCATTGGAGGAGGACATTCTCTGCGTGCTCAAAGCCATCAAAGCGGCATCAGAAGATGAGAGCATCGCAACGCATCATCCTATCCTGTCGGCAACACTTGCCGCCAATTCTTCTGACATTCTGACAGACTTTCATTCACATATTTATTATGATTCCCCTACGGAGCACAGATACAAAGTTCCGTATGGGAGTATTGTTATTCGAGGTCCAAACTGCTGATTTTATGCTTTCTGTAAGCAAAACTCAGAAGATTTGCCATAAAAACAGGTAATAATTGGCAATTTCTTGCAGATTTACGGATATTTTTAGTAAATTTGCAAGCTAGTAAACAAACAACAGGAAAAAGCAGAAGAGGAAAAAGGACTGACAGAGCAGCATTTGTCTTAACTTCTTTAACTCCTTAACTTCTTTAACTCCTATATTTCGAATAATAATAAAAAATAAATATACAATGAACTTTAACAAAATTCTCCAGTCATTGTTTGGCAACAAGTCAACTCGCGATATGAAGTTGATCCAGCCAATCGTAGAGAAAGTCAAGGCAGAATACCCTAAGATGAATGCCTTGAGCAATGACGAACTTCGTGCAAAAACAAAGGAACTCCAGAAGTACGTACAGGAGTACGCTAAGGAAGAGAAGGCTAAGATTGCCGAACTCAAAGCTAAGATCGAGGACACTCCAATCGACGAGCGTGAAGGTATCTTCAACCAGATCGACAAGTTGGAGCAGGAAGCACTCGACAAGTATGAGGTTGCACTCAACGAGGTTTTGCCTCAGGTTTTCGCTATCGTAAAGGATACAGCACGCCGCTTCGCTGAGAACGAGGAGACCGTAGTTACAGCTACAGACTTCGACCGCGAGCTGGCTTCAAACCCAGCCAACGACTTCGTGACCATCGACGGCGACAAGGCTATCTATCACAACCACTGGACTGCCGGCGGCAACGATATGAAGTGGGAAATGATCCACTACGACGTACAGCTCTTCGGTGGTGTTGTTCTCCACCAGGGTAAGATTGCAGAGATGGCTACCGGTGAGGGTAAGACCCTCGTAGGTACTACCCCTATCTTCCTCAACGCATTGACAGGTAACGGTGTACACGTAGTAACCGTGAACGACTACCTGGCTAAGCGTGACTCTGAGTGGATGGGACCTCTCTATATGTTCCACGGCCTCTCTGTAGATTGTATCGACAAGCATCGTCCTAACTCCGACGAGCGCCGCAAGGCATATATGGCAGACATCACCTTCGGTACCAACAATGAGTTTGGTTTCGACTACCTGCGTGATAACATGGCTACCAACCCTAGCGACCTGGTACAGCGCCAGCACAACTACGCCATCGTCGATGAGGTTGACTCCGTATTGATCGATGATGCCCGTACTCCATTGATCATCTCTGGTCCTATTCCAAAGGGCGACGACCAGATGTTCGAGCAGTACCAGCCACTGGTAGAGAAGCTCTACGAGGTACAGCGCAAGCAGGCTACCGAGCTGCTCGCCGAGGCTAAGCAGAAGATTACCGAGGGCGGCAAGACCAAGAACCAGCAGATGCTCGAGGAAGGTTTCCTCTCACTCTACCGTTCTTACAAGGCGCTGCCTAAGAACAAGCCATTGATCAAGTACCTCTCTGAGGAGGGTATCAAGGCAGGATTGCTCAAGACCGAGGAATTCTATATGGCAAACAACAACCGTGAGATGCCTAAGGCTGTTGAGCCTTTGTACTTCGTGGTTGATGAGAAGCTGAACTCTGCCGACCTGACCGATAAGGGTACAGAGTGGTTGGCTAAGCAGGTGAACGATAGAGAGCTCTTCGTATTGCCTGATATTACTACACAGATGAGTGACCTGGAAGCTCGCACAGACATCTCAGACCAGGAGCGTCTGGACATCAAGGACGAGTTGCTGGCTCACTACGGCGTACAGAGCGAGCGTGTTCACACCTTGCAGCAGCTCTTGAAGGCTTACACCATGTTTAATAAGGACGACGAGTATGTTGTCATGGACGGTCAGGTGAAGATCGTGGATGAGCAGACAGGTCGTATCATGGAGGGTCGCCGCTGGAGCGATGGCTTGCACCAGGCTGTAGAGGCTAAGGAGCATGTAAAGGTAGAGGCTGCCACACAGACCTTCGCTACCATCACACTCCAGAACTACTTCCGTATGTACCACAAGCTCGCAGGTATGACCGGTACGGCAAGCACAGAGTCTGGTGAGTTCTGGGATATTTATAAGCTCGATGTAGTTGAGATTCCTACCAACCGCCCTATCCTGCGTAAGGACTTGGATGACCGTGTATATAAGACTGCCCGCGAGAAGTATCGTGCCGTCATCGATGAGATTGAGGAGACACGCAATGCAGGTCGCCCAGTATTGGTTGGTACCACATCTGTAGAAATCTCAGAGTTGTTGAGCAAGATGTTGAAGATGCGCAACATTCCTCATAATGTATTGAACGCTAAGCTGCACCAGCAGGAGGCTCAGATTGTAGCCGAGGCAGGTCGCTCAGTAAACGGTAAGGGTGCCGTAACCATCGCTACCAACATGGCAGGTCGTGGTACCGATATCAAGCTGACTCCAGAGGTAAAGGCTGCAGGTGGTCTTGCCATCATCGGTACAGAACGTCATGAGAGCCGCCGTGTAGACCGTCAGCTCCGTGGTCGTGCCGGTCGTCAGGGTGACCCAGGTTCTTCTGTATTCTATGTATCATTGGAGGATAAGCTGATGCGTCTGTTCGCTTCAGAGCGTATCGCCAAGGTAATGGACCGTCTCGGTTTCGAGGATGGCGAGCGTATCGAGAGTCCAATGATCAGCAAGAGTATCGAGCGTGCCCAGCGCAAGGTTGAGGAAAACAACTTCGGTATCCGTAAACACCTCTTGGAGTATGATGACGTGATGAACCGTCAGCGTACCGTTATCTACGAGAAGCGTCGCCACGCCCTCATGGGTGAGCGTATCGGTATGGATATTGCCAACATCATCTGGGACCGCGTATTGAACATCGTCAACAACAACGACTTCTTCGGTGCCAAGGAAGAGTTCCTGAAAGTTCTCGCTATGGAGATTCCATTCAACGAGGATGAGTATGAGAACGGCAGACGTGAGGATTTGGCTGAGCGTGCTTTCCAGGAGGCTATGGCTACATTCAAGCGTAAGACAGACCGCATCCAGGCTACAGCTATGCCTATCATCAAGCAGGTATACGAAAACCAGGGTGCTATATACGAGCGCATCATGGTGCCTATCACAGACGGCAAGCGCATGTACAATATTCCTTGCAACCTCAAGGAGGCATACGAGAGCGAGGCTAAGAACGTAGTTAAGGAGTTTGAGAAGAGCGTTGTTCTCCAGATTATCGATGACGACTGGAAGGAGAACCTCCGCAAGCTTGACGAACTGAAGCACTCTGTACAGAATGCAAGCTACGAGCAGAAGGATCCTCTCCTCATCTTTAAGTTGGAGAGTGCCAAGGTTTGGGATGCCATGATCAATGACATGTACGACCGTATTGCAAGTATTCTGATGCGTGGTCAGATTCCAGTAATGGAGCAAGAGCAGCCAGTTCAGGAGGCAGTTCCTGAGCAGCACACTCAGCAGAACTATGTAGAGAGCAAGGTAGATTTGGATGCAGAGCGTGAGGCACAGGAGGCAGCTGCTAACCAGGATACCCGAGAGGGCGCACAGGTAAACCGCACTCCTTACCGAGCAGAGCACATGCCACGTCCTAACGACCCATGTCCATGCGGAAGCGGCAAGAAGTTTAAGAACTGCCACGGCAGAAACCTGTAATCACAGAAAATGATGATGCTCTTATATATATAATAAGGTATAAGAACATTCATCATCAGAAATAATGATAAGAATACCTAGATTTGATGATACTCTCATCATTTCTAGGTATTTTCGTTATAAATAACTTCATTGCTACCGAGTTGCAAATAATTATTAGTATTTTTGCAGTCGAAAAGAAAAAAGAGCTGGCAATAAAGCCAGTTTCTAGAGAAAATAAGGTTAATTCAAGGAAAGATATATGAAATTATCAGAACTTAAAACAGGTGAAAGCGCCGTTATCGTCAAGGTTTCAGGACACGGTGGCTTCAGAAAGAGAGTCATCGAGATGGGATTCATCAAGGGCAAGAAGGTTGATGTGCTCCTGAACGCCCCACTCCAGGACCCTGTGAAATACAAGATCATGGGCTACGAGGTGTCACTCCGACACAGCGAGGCCGACCATATAGAAGTGGTTTCCATCGAGGAAGCCAAAAATGATGCACAGCTCTGCAAGGCGGATGAAGAAGGCCGCAAGCAGGTAATCGATTCGCAGACTACAGATGCCAGCGAGAATGATGAAAAGGCACTCGGCGACAAGATGCTCGTGGCTGAAAGAAAGGATTCTGCCAGCAACGAAGCCTTGGCAGAACAGAAAGCAGAAAGACTCCACCGCGTCATCAACGTGGCACTGGTGGGAAATCCAAACTGCGGAAAGACTTCATTGTTCAACTTTGCATCGGGTGCTCACGAACGTGTGGGCAACTATAGCGGAGTAACCGTGGATGCCAAGGTAGGCGAAGCTGAATACAACGGCTATCACTTCAATCTGGTAGATTTGCCGGGCACCTATTCCCTTTCTGCCTATTCTCCGGAAGAGCTTTATGTACGCAAGCAGCTCATCGAGCATACGCCGGATATCGTCATCAACGTCATCGACACCAGCAACCTGGAGCGCAATCTCTATCTCACCACACAATTGATAGATATGCACATCCGCATGGTCTGCGCCCTCAACATGTTTGATGAAACCGAAAAACGTGGCGATAACATCGACTACGACAAACTGGGCGAACTCTTCGGTATCTCGATGATTCCTACCGTCTTCACCAATGGTCGAGGCGTGGATAAGCTCTTCGAGACCATCATCGAACTCTACGAAGGCAAGGAAGATTCCAACGCTCACTATCGCCATATCCACATCAACCACGGACATGAGATAGAGCACGGCATCGAGCATATCCAGAAATATCTGAAGGCAGATGACTCCATCCGCCAGCGCTACTCTACCCGTTACCTCTCCATCAAGTTGTTGGAGAATGATAAGCACGCTGAGGAATACGTTAGTCATCTGAAATCGGCAAAGGAAATCTTCGCAGCCCGTGATGAGGCTGCCAAGCGTGTAAAGGAAGAGACCCTGGAAGATAGCGAAACAGCCATCATGGATGCCAAATACGGTTTTATTCATGGAGCATTGCAGGAAGCGGGCTATGAACCGGGCAAGGCAAAGGATACCTATCAGGTAACCCATCTCATCGACAGCATCCTGACCAATAAATATGTAGGCTTCCCTATCTTCGTCCTCCTGCTGTTCATCATGTTCTCAGCCACCTTCGTGCTGGGCGAGATTCCTAAGGGATGGATTGAGGACGGCGTGGCATGGCTGGGCGAGTTCATCAGCAATACAATGCCGGATGGACCAGTGAAGGATATGCTGGTAGATGGTGTGATTGGTGGTGTTGGTGCGGTCATCGTATTCCTGCCACAGATTCTGATTCTGTATTTCTTCATCTCCTATATGGAGGATTCGGGATATATGGCTCGTGCCGCCTTCATCATGGATAAGCTGATGCACAAGATGGGCCTGCATGGCAAGTCATTCATCCCGCTGATTATGGGATTCGGCTGTAACGTACCTGCGGTGATGGCAACAAGAACCATAGAGAGTCACCGTTCCCGTCTGATAACGATGCTGATATTGCCATTGATGAGCTGTTCGGCTCGTCTGCCAATCTACATCATGGTCATCGGAACGTTCTTTGCCATCCAATACCGTTCACTCATCATGGTATCGCTCTATCTCATCGGCATCTTCCTAGCCGTGATATTGAGCCGCATCTTTGCCAGTTTCGTGGTGAAGGGCGAAGATACCCCGTTCGTAATGGAGTTGCCTCCTTACCGCTTCCCTACCTGGAAGGCGATAGGCCGCCATACCTGGGAGAAGGGTAAGCAGTACTTGAAGAAGATGGGTGGTATCATCCTTGTAGCAAGTATCATCGTATGGGCTTTGGGTTATTTCCCTCATAATGAAGAACTTGATAACCAGGCTCAGCAGGAGCAGAGCTATATCGGCAGAATCGGTAAGACCATCGAGCCTATCTTTACCCCACAGGGTTTCGACTGGAAACTGGATGTGGGCTTGGTATCCGGTGTAGGTGCCAAGGAGATTGTAGCCTCAACGATGGGTGTGCTCTACAGCAACAACGACAGTTTCTCTGACGATCAGGATTACAACGATGAAGACGGAAAATACGAAGTTTTGAAGAAGCAGATGACTTCTGATTTGAAGAAGACCTACGGTTACAGCGATGCCGAGGCAGCAGCGAAGGCAACGCTCACCGCCTATTGCTTCCTCCTCTTCGTATTACTCTACTTCCCTTGCATCGCCACGATAGCCGCCATCAAGGGAGAGACGGGCAGTTGGAAATGGGCAGGCTTTGCCGCCGGCTACACCACGCTTTTGGCATGGGTAGTATCAGCCCTGGTCTTCCAGATAGGAAGTTTGTTTATCTAAAATAACAACGTGAATTCAAGCAAAAAGGGTGTGACTAGTCGATTAGTCACACCCTTTTTGTTTGTTGCTCATAAGAATGAAGGCCGTTCTTACCTGCCGGAAAAAGCAGGAGAAGCAGGAAAGTTCTTGGTAAGCCATAAGAAAAATGTTTCTGTCCCTAATAGAAATCTATGTTCAGCAGTGTTGAACCTATGTTCAGAACTGCTGAACTTAAGTTCAACACTGCTGAACATAAGTTCAAAAGCTTTGAACATAGAATTCTATTAAGGGAAGAAACAATTACCATTAAGGGCAGAAACATCTATCATTAAGGATGAAAAGAAATATCATTAAAGATAAAGGGTTCTATTTCTGATTATAGAGCGGATAAATAACAATGCCAGCTCTTCATTTTATATACGATGATAACCATAATAGCAGATGATGAACAGCAAAAGCCCCTAGACTTTTTCATCGAAGTCTAGAAGCTTTCTTGTTTCCAAGTAAAATAACAAACAAAAATCAGCGATATTCCTTGCTTATTCCAAATATTTATGCTAACTTTGCCACAAAATATAAATCATAAGGAGAATCGCTCATGGATAATAACCCTATAAAGAAAAGAATGGCCAGACGTCAACACATTTATCGCAAGCGCATCCCTTACGGAATGATGAACTTCGTTTCTGTAAGGGAAAGAGATTGTTATTACGTTGACAAGACCCCATTTATAGAAGAAATCGAAAATTCAAACATGTATTTCTTCTATATCCGCCCTCGCCGTTTCGGCAAGAGCCTTACCCTCTCCATGCTCAAACAGTATTACGACATTAACATGGCCGATAGGTTTGAGGAACTGTTTGGAGGATTGTATATCGGCGAGAATCCTACACCTGAGCACAATACCTATCTGATTATCTCGCTCAACTTTGCCGTGGTAGATGCCAATCTTGAGAATTACAAGAAGGGACTTGATGCGCATTGCAACACCGAGTTTAACTACTTCTGCGATGTGTATGCGCAATATCTGCCTGCCAATTTGAAAGAGGAAATGAACAAAAAGGATGGTGCGGCTGAGCAACTGGACTATCTCTGTAAGGAATGCAAGAAGACCGGACAGAAGGTGTATCTCTTCATTGATGAATACGATCATTTCACCAATACCATCCTGGCAGAGCCGGATTGCCTGAACAGCTATCAGGCAGAAACTCATGGCACGGGTTATCTCCGCAAGTTCTTCGATACCATCAAGTCGGCTACCGATTCCACCCTGGAGCGAGTCTTCGTAACCGGCGTTAGTCCTGTTACCATGGATGATTTGACCAGCGGTTTCAACATCGGCACCAACTACTCCCTGGCATACGAGTTTAACGAGATGACGGGCTTCACGGAGGAAGAAGTGCGCGAAATGCTCACTTACTATACCGATACCCTCAATCTCCACAACTACACCGTGGATGAATTGATAGAGCTGATGAAGCCATGGTACGACAACTATTGCTTTGCAGAGGCTTCTTACGGCGAAACCACCATGTATAATTCTAATATGGTGCTCTATTTCATTGATAATTATATCAGAAATAGAGGAAAACTGCCAAGGAATATGATAGAGGAAAATATCCGACTGGATTACAACAAGCTTCGCATGCTCATCCGTAAGGACAAGGAATTTGCCCACGATGCCTCTATCATCCAGCAACTGGTAGAAAATGGTTTTGTGGCTGGTGAACTTAAGACAGGCTTCCCTGCCGAGCAGATAGGCGACCCGGATAATTTCGTGAGTCTGCTCTACTATTTCGGCATGGTTACCATCGCTGGAAATTATCAGGGAAAAACGAAATTCGTAATACCAAATGAGGTAGTACGAGAGCAGTTGTTCAGATATCTTCTCGACACATACAAGGAGAACGACCTGAAATATGATTCATACGAAAAGGGAAACCTGGAAAGTGCCTTGGCATATCGTGGAGAATGGAAACCGTATTTTGAATATATCGCAGATAGTCTGCATAAATATTCATCCCAAAGAGACCATCAGAAGGGAGAATATTTCGTGCATGGATTCACGCTTGCCATGACCTGCGACAACAAGTTCTATCGCCCGATATCCGAAAAGGATACCCAGGAAGGATATGCCGACATCTTCCTCTGTCCATTGGTTGATAATTTCAGCGATATGCTGCATTCCTACATCGTAGAGCTCAAATATGCCAAGTCAAAGGATACCGATGCGCATGTAGAGCAACTCAGACAGGAAGCCATCAGTCAGGTGAATAGATATGCAGAAAGCGAAGTGGTAACGTCTGCCATCAAGACTACGCAGCTGCATAAGATTATCGTGGTGTATAAAGGCACAGAAATGGTGGTTTGCGAAGAAGTGTAAGAAACATCATCTAACAACCATTTTTAATCAATAAAGATAGAAATGAACAATCTGAAGATAAAAGATGGCTTTAAGGGAGAACGTTCCCTTATCATGCCCGAAATGATATTGAATTTAGCCAAGGAGGATCCTGTGCTTCGAAACTTGCACATCACCGACATCGGCTATTATCCACATGCCACCTACCATTATAGAGAGCGCACTGAGCCTATAGACCAGTGCGTACTCATCTATTGCGTAAAAGGAAGTGGAAAATACAGTATCAACGGTAAACAATACGAAGTAAAGGCCAACCAATACTTCATCCTGCCTGCCATGATGCCCCATGCCTATGCGTCCAACAATAATGATCCCTGGACCATCTACTGGATACATTTCCGCGGAGAACTAGCCAATTATTATGCAGAAGGAGCAGAAAAGCCAATTTCGGTATCACCCAACCTAAGTTCAAGAATCGCAGACCGCAACAACATCTTCGAGGATATCTTCTTAACTCTATCGGATGGCTACACGATAGAAAACCTGAGATATACAGCCTCGATGCTGCATTTCTACCTGGGTTCTTTGCGATACTTGCCGCTTTACAGAAAATACCATAAGAAGGAGCAGCAAAACGACAAAGAAATAGAGACCGTCATCAATGCCTCACTGAAATTCATGGAAGAGAACATAGAGCGACAGGTTACCCTGCAAGACATCGCACAATATACAGGTTATTCTGTCTCCCATTTCTCTGCCATATTCAAGAATCATACCGGTCATAGTCCTCTCAGTTACTTCAATCAACTGAAAATAAAAAAAGCCTGTGAGCTATTGGACACCACCGACATGAAAATCAACCAGATAAGCTATAAAATAGGCATAGATGACTCTTACTACTTCTCGCGCCTATTTACAAAAACAGTTGGCATTTCCCCTAAGAAGTATCGCGAGAAAAATATGACAATGAACACAGAACAATAGAATGAAACTACGTTATAAATAATAACTTTATAAAAAAACGAGGAAGCGTAACAACCTTCCTCGTTCTTTTTCAACAACTTGCTTACTTCAGTTTTACCTGATACTGAGGTACAATTGTCACACTCTTCAAGTCAAGCACCTGGTCACCTTTACTGAAATCTGGCTGCACCTCACGTGGCAAGTCCTGCAGACATTCATGTCCCTTGTTGATAGGACGGAAGTAGAAAGACATATCATCCTTCTTCATGGCTTCCTGATGACGATTCAAACCAATCATCCAAGGCGTACCATGCCAGAATTCATCCTGCACCATCTTACCATTCAGGAAAGCCATAGCTACATCGCCCACATAATCCACCTTCATGAAATACTCATGCACCTGTGGAGCCTGGATGCTATCACCACGGAAATGAACACTCAAGCGACGAGTACCCACACGAGTGACATCACACTGAGGATTCACAGTCTCAACACTCTTCTTCTGCTCCTTCCAGCCCTTAGATGAAGGATAAAGCACATAAGAGAACACTGGTTCCGCCAACTGCTGCAGGGTAACGCCCTCCTTAGTAGGCAACACCGTAGCCTTGGTGATAAGCAGTTTACCATCCACCTTCATGGCATCCAGAGCCTGCGCATGAGTAAGCGTTGTCACCTTTATCTTCTTTCCATCCTTTGCTGTTACAGCAAAGGTGCTTGCCAGTCCGCTCTTCACTCTCTTCAAGGCAGCACCCTTCACGGTAGCTGCATCAAACAGATATTCTGGCTGCATGCCATCTGGAGCAAAGAAGATATAATGATCCTCGCCACCATCCTTGATTTTCATCAGAGGCTGGGCTGTGGCATACTTCAGGTTGATGCTTCCCATCGGCATATTGAACGGCAAGATCATACTCTCATCCTTCGGCAAGGTGAATGTCCCTTTGGCAGGAATACGGAGATTGTCTATTTCCACCGCAATATCCTTCATGTCGTGGCGAGTGGTATCATGATCCTGGAAGTTGACCAGGAACAGGAATCCCTTGCCATCCTTCATTCTTGCAGCATAGCGCAAATCTTCCTTGTTATCCGGAGTCATCTGTTTCCAGTTATCAGGAAGTACTACCTCCATCGGAGCCAGTTGGTCGCCGAAGTCAGCCAAGAAGGAATGGATGGTACGGAGATAACGGTAAGAACCGTGCTCCAAACCAAACTCTCCGAGAGGTGCCTGAAAATCATAAGAGATTTTCGGCATGCCCATCGGTTCGTCCTGATAACTGCCGATGCCATCCTGGCGGAGCGGAGTGCTGCCACCATGATACATGTAATAGCCGATGCCATTGCAGCCGGAACCCAGGGTACGTGTCATCAAAGCCTGTGCCGCACGAGCCGTAACGATAGGACGACGGCGGTAGATCATCTGTATGCCTGCTCCCATCTCTGCACAGAAAGAAGGGAAGTCTTCTGGATTATAGCGCACTGGAGAATAGTCAGGATCCTTATGAACATCCTTGAACATGCAGAATTGAGACATACGTGGATTCTCCCAGAATGGATAGGTGTAAGCTGAAGTCACAGGAATGCCCTCATTGCCCAACACGGCAGCATATCCCCATCCCGTCGCAGTATAGAAAGGTGTGATGATACCTTCGTCCTTAGCCATCTGCAAGAGGGTCTGCATGTGCTGATTTCCCAGTTCGGTGGTCGTTATCTTCTTTTCCTGCACTCCCACGCCAATCAAAGTAAAGTCTTTATCGTAGTCAGCAGCAGTAAAGTCGAGAGGCTCTCCCGGATAGTTCACGCCCCAAGGAGAAGCCGAATGCTGCATCTCATTCTCAATCTGGCAACCGATGATAGGACCACCATCCTTGTAATACAAGCCCTTGAGCTGCAGACCTATCTCATGATACAGACGCTTGACATAAGAAAGATACAACTTATCATTACTTCTCACCACCAGAGGTTTGGCAAAGAGCCAGTCTGGGAAGGAACCCTGACGGATTTCACCATGGCAGAAAGGACCGATGCGCACGATGACAGGCATGTCGTGTTTCTTGCAAAGTTCGATGAAATAACGCAAATCCTTGCTGCCAGTCCATTGGAATTTACCTTCCTCTTCCTCATGGAGTCCCCAGAAGATATAAGTAGGCAGCACAGTTACACCACCAGCCTTCATCTTGATGATTTCCTCTTCCCACTGGGCACGAGGATAACGGGTGAAATGAAACTCGCCCAGCACAGGCACGGCAGGTTTGCCGTCGATGCTCATATAGTAATTGTTTACCTTGATACTTCCACCCTGTGGTGATGTTCCACCCATCTTCAGCTTGCCTTCAACGATTTTCATCGGGGTAGCTGGAGATTTTAACTTATATACTTTCTGAGCCGAAACCGATGCCAACCCGAGACAAAGGGCAGCGGTAAGCAAAAAATATTTCTTCATTGTTTTTCTTTTTTTGAGTTGAATAAAATGGAGTGGAGACATCACTGTCTCCACATCCAAAACAAACATTTTAAACTAATAGCCAGGGTTCTGCTTGATATTACTCTTTGATTCATCTATGAATGTCTGAGGTATCCAGAAACGGTTATGACTTTCATCTACCTTAAAGTATGACTTACCGTTCTTGTTGGCCTCTTCAATGCGCTTATTGGCAAATTCCACATACTTACCAAAGCGAATCAAGTCCTGGCGTCGCAAACCTTCCATATAGAATTCATGACCACGTTCTGTAAGCAATGCCTCGTTAAAGGCATCATAAGAAGCGGTGGCATCAGCCGGCAAATCCTGCAGACCAGCACGGTGACGAACACGGTTGACCAACTGGATAGCCTCAGCAGTTGGCTGATGCTGGTTACGGTTGATACACTCGGCAAGGGTAAGAAGCACGTCAGAATAGCGATAGATAATCAGATCTATTCCGCTATAGGCACCACTCATCGTATCATCCTTGCCATACTTCAATGGTAATGGTCCGTAAGACAACTGAGAACTATTGTCCTTGGTCATCAATACACCATTCTTGTTTGTATATTGGGTAACAATGTTCTTGGTACGGGCATCGCCAGCCTCAAAGGTGTTATAGAAAGCCCAAGGCATTACATAACCGCCCCAACCTTCACTCTTTTCTGTCCAAGGCATATCAGCAGGAAGAACCTCAGCCGTCATATAGTTGGCCACCCAGGAAGAAGAACTGGTGCATCCCACCTGCAGGATAATCTCGTTATTGTCTACACCTTCCTTGGAGAACACATGGTTATAATCAGGTTGCAAGCCATAAACCGAACCTTCCATCGCCATCAGATCACGAGCCAGCGTCTCGGCTTTGTCATACTTGCCTCTTATCATATAATACTTCAAGAGAATCATACGTGCAGCACCCTTGGTCATACGTCCACGGGCACTTGCCTTCTCTGGCAGCACATCAATGGCATCACGCAAATCATTCTCCATCATGTTGTCATACTCCTCATCGGTAGCACGTCCCAGATAAGTGAAGTTCTGAGGATTGTCGAGCACTTCATCGGATGCCACTGGCACAGGTCCAAACATATCATAGAGATACAAGCCCATCCAACCACGCAGTGCCTCTACCTCACCGGCATACAGTCGCTTTGCACTCTCAGGAGCCTTGGAACTCTGAATGCGGCGAATGGTATTGCGCGCCTTCGACAGGAACTGATAATGAGCGAAGTTCTGGTAACAATGGTTCTGAATGTCGCCCGTTACCGTGGCAAACCACTGGTGGTAATAGAGATTGTCACCTTCCCATCCCCAGCCGGTCCAAAGGTCATCAGAACTCATATCGCTGATTACCTGATAGCCGCCATAGTTAGGCGCATAGATGCCTTCACCATTCCAGTAGCCCGTACCAAACTCATACATCAGTGCATTTACAGCCAGACGCAAGTCTTGCTCTGTGGTAGGAAACTTATCTGGTGATATCTCCGTATAATCTTCTCTTTCAAGCTGGCAACCAGTCAACGACAAGAGTGACAGAGCCACCAACATCATTTTTATCTTTTTCATAATCCAAGCCTTTCTATTAGAATTTACAACTTAAACCAATGGCTATCGAACCCTGGTTAGGATAAGCACCGATACCGTTTCCGGTCTCTGGGTCCATACCCTTGTATGGAGTAAACACGCAAAGGTTGCGGGCTGCCACATACATACGGGCCGACTTGACGTATCCGCCAAACCACTTGGTTGGGAAGGAATAACCTATAGAAACATTATCCAGACGCAAGTACCAAGCCTTCTCCAGGAAGAAGTCGCTGCTCTTTGGATCGATGCCAGAATTAGCCTCAGCTACACCTGGCATTGTACCCTCAGGATTGCTATACGACCAACGGTTTTTAACATCCGTCAAGGCATTGACACCGTAAGTCAGATCCTGAATGCCATATACCGACTGATATTTCACATCATTGATTTTCCATCCGTTCAAGCTACCATAGAGATAAATGTTGGCATCCCAGTTCTTCCATCTGAACGTATTGTTGATACTGAAAGGAATAGGCGTAGAGTTATGCAGCAAAACCATATCTGCTACATCAAGCGTACCATCAGCACCCGCTGTCAGGATGTATCTTCCCTCTGAGTCACGCATCTTCTCTCCATTCTCATCGAGTTTGTAACCGTTTTGGTCAACATACTTGATTGCACCGGCTGTAGAGTTTGGCAAATGAGCATATGATTCGCCCGGTTTTACCAGTCCATCAGTCTTGTAGCCATAGACGTTGTTCCATGTTTCTTTCCAGTCCTGATAAGGCTGTGGAATGAACTCGGCATCACGCTTGATAGTCTTGTTGCGGTAATAAGAGAAGTTGATGTCGGTATCCCACTCAAAATTCTTATTGACAATGTTCACTGTATGGATAGACAAGTCTAAACCACGTGAGCGGTAAACGGCTGCAGAGTTATAGTCGATGGTGTTGATTTCGTGATAGCTCATCAGCTGACGACTCATGATGACATCCTTGCGGTCACGCTGATAGAAGTCTAAGTTACCCGAGATGCGATCCTTGAAGAAACCGAAGTCCAAGCCTACGTTCAGGTCGGTCAGGGTCTCCCATTTCAAGTCCTCGTTACCCAACTTTGAAAGAGCAATGCCATTAACCAGGCTACCATCCAGCACAGTAGCACCACGGTTCACCTTATAATAGGTATTAATACCCGTCAGGTTACCCGCATTACCCGTCTGTCCGTAACCGACACGCAGCTTCAGGTTGCTCAGCGACTTCATGTTCTTCATGAAGTTCTCCTCATTCATACGCCATGCCAGGGAAACACCAGGGAATGTACCCCACTGATGCTTGTCTGAGAAATTGGAAGAACCATCCACACGCACATTGAATGTCAGGATGTATCGCTGCATCAGGGCATAGTTGATACGACCGATAAACGAAGCCATCTCGTTACTACCCTTATATGAACTGATGTTTGGATTCTCCAACTGGCTCGTACCGATGTTGTTCATCAGTGAACCATCATAAGGAAACTGCGAAGCCACGATGCCCATACCTTCCCAAGTGTTCTTCTTGTACTCCCAACCAGCCATCACACTGAGGTCATGCTTCTCGGCAAAGGTCTTGCTGAAGGTACCAATCACGTTGATCAAGTTCATCTGAGCCTTTCCGTTCTGTTTGGAAGCCTGACCGTTCAGGCTATATCCCTTCTTGGTTGTTGTAGGAATATACTGGTCTGCCTGGGTGTCCTTGATATCAACACCTGCTGTGGCACGGAGCGTAAACTCCTTGATAGGCTTGTACTCAAAATAACCGCTCATGAACAGATCCTTGCTTACGGTCTGGTCTGTGATATCGAGCAATGACACAGGGTTCGGGTAGATGTTGCGAATCGGATTATCAGAATACTTTCCGTTCTCATCATACACCGGAACAGTAGGAATGAAGGTCATTGCCGAATAGAACAAAGCCGCATTGTCCTGACGGGAATCACCCAGCGGTACATCGTTATACTTGATTTGGGCGAAAGAAGTATTGATACCTGCCTTCACTTTCTTGCCGAAGTTCTGGTCGAGGTTCACGCGTCCCGTAATACGGTTCATGCTGTTGTTCTTGGCAATACCTTTCTGGTCGTAGAGACCGAAAGAAACCAGATAACGGGTATCTCCTGCGCCACCGTTAACCGAAAGGTTATGCTCGTTGACAATACCCGTGCGGGTTACCTCCTTCATCCAGTCGGTTCCCTTGCCCACGAAATTGTCTATCTGTCCTTGCGTCCACTTCTTCTCGTCGCCACGTCCCAGTTCATCAAACACCTTGTTCTGCTCAATCATGAAGTCTTTGGCTTCCATGAAGTCTGGCGCATCCTTGATATACTGGAAAGCAAGCGAACCTGAGTAAGAGATTTCCGGCTTTCCGCTCTTGCCTCGCTTGGTAGTAATCAGAATAACACCACCCGAAGCATCACTACCATAGATAGATGCAGCCGAGGCATCCTTCAGCACGTTGATGGTCTCGATATCGTCTGGATTCAAGTTGATCAGGTTGTTGTCCTTATCACCACCACTATAAGAAGTACCGGCAGATACGGTCTTGGTTGACAACTGTGGCACACCATCAATGACTACCAACGGATTTTGTCCGGAAAGTCCGCCACGAATGGAGATATTCATAGAACCGCCAGGCGAAGCACTGTTGGAAGTGATGTTCATACCCGAAGAACGACCACGGAGCATCGTTCCGATAGATGCCGTAGCTGCCTTAGGCAACTCATCCGCCTTCACCACCGACACGGCACCCGTGATGTTGGTCTTCTTCTGCGTACCGTAACCCACTACCACTACTTCACTCAAAGCCTTGCTGTCTGTTTTCAGGGTAATCTTGAGCGGCGTACCATTGGCTATCTTTACATCCTGCGAAGTGTAGCCGATATACGAGATGGATACTGTCTGTCCCACCTTTACACCAGCCAACTGGAAATTACCATCCAGGTCGGTGACTGTTCCTATATTGGTACCATTCACCTTGATGGTTGCACCGATGGTAGGCTCCCCCGTATCATCCTTGACATTTCCCTTCAGGGTGATGGTCTGTGCCATCACCGCTGAAAAGGAAGTAGCAAAGAGAGCTGTAGCAAGCACTCTCTTGCCCGTATTGAATATTGTATAGTTCATATTGATCTGTCTTTAATTATTCCACAATCTTCATAGTTGACCACAACTCTGCCGTATCGAAGGTAACCAGCACCTTCTTGGCATTACCAGGCTTAAAGGTTGCCACCGAACCGCCATAGCCGGCATTGTCGAGCCACCACCATTTGCCTTCACTCATTCGCCAAACCTGGCTCCACGCAGCAGTTCCATCTGTTACGCAATAAGAATAACTTGAAGAATTGCTGTTAATACCAAGTTCGATACTCTTGCGATAGTCGCTGCCAGCAGGCTTCATGGCAGAAGAGAAAGACCAGTCGCCCATACTCGAGAAGCCTTCGCCCGTTACAACCAGATCACCCTTCCAGATGGAGTTCTCTACCTCGTATGGAGTGAGTGAGTAGCGATGGTTCTGCAGGTCGAGCCAAACATAATAATAACCCTTCTTCTCTACTACTACCGGTACCACATAGCCATTCTTGTTCATCAGTTTAGAACTGATATACGGACTTGTGCCAAACTTATCTCCCGTCTGACTCTCGGTTGGAACGAAATAGAACTTTGCTCCATCCTTCTCTGCATAAATCTTGCAGGAATACTGATAAGCGTCTGTTCTGTCCATATAGCGATAATAACCGTAAACATAATCAGAGGCATTCTCCTCGGCATTATACATGTACATCTGAGGATAATCAGCGATGGCATCTTCATCTTCTACCAACATCGAAATCAGGTTGCAAGAACGTTCCATCTTGTTGCCGCACTCATCTTCAATGGTTAAAGTCATAGGGAAACTACCTACCTGTGTAATCTCGATATGCTTGGAGATAGTAGCCGTTCTGCCGTTCAGTTCGCCTTCTTCGTGAATATTCAAGTCAGGCACGTCAATCACATAGCTTTTCAATGCCCGGTCGTCACTTACGGCAAGATTCAAGTCCCAATCAGCCTTGTTGGTATTGGTATCGAAATCAATACTTACATCACCCGCCATATCCTCTGCTACCGTTGGAGCTTCAGTATCTGGCAAGTACTTCAACACGACAGTACGCTTGTTCTCGCTTCCATTCTTGTCGCTTACACAGATATGCAACTCCTGGTCAAATGCGGCATCAGCTGGAACAATCAGCTGGTAATTATAGTTAAACACTTTAGGTTTCTGCTTTGACAAGTCATAAACCTTATTGATATTCCAGGCATCACATGAGATGCTGACACTCGACATGCCTACATAGTTAGATACCTGACATTTCACCAAGACTGTATCCCCAGGGAAAGTCTCTATGACATCACCATCATTCCAGAGTCCCGGGCGCATATCTTCACCCTCCTCACTACATGCAGAGAAAGCAAGAACCGATGCCAAAAGAATTGTATAATATAAAAATCGTTTCATGTTTGATTGCTGTTAATTGTTATATTTCAGGGCATCACAAGCCTCGATTCTATTGCCTCCGAAATCAAAGAGCGTTGTGTTGCTGACAAAATTCTTACCTCCTAGAATCCAACCGGTCTTTTGTGGAGTTTCTATGAAGATAGGATCCCAATATACATAACCCAGAACGCGCTGATTGGAAACACTCTTGATACCGTTGCTCAGTTCGAGCAGGAAGTTTTTCTGTCCAGCCTTGCTCATATCTTTATAAGGATCATTATTGCTCAACTGTCCAGGTGTTCCATCCGGCAAGGTAGGATTCCAGGCATATCCAGTTTCCATGAAGAGAAGGTCTTTGTCAAACTTATCGGTCACATACTCAGCCCAGTCGCAGACACTCTTTACGTCGCGATGCACCCAGAACGGATAATAGGAAGAGCCGATGATGTCGTAATCTACCTGATGGTTCTTCATCAATCCCAAGAACCAGTTATATACATCCTTATCACCTGCGCCATTGAGATGAATGATGATTTTGCTGTCAGGAGTAGCCTCTCTCACACCCTTGGATGCTGCAGAGAACAGGCTGCACATATCAATCTCATTGCTGGAGCCATCTTCCTTCTTGCAATAACCCAATGGATAAAGCAATCCTGCCTGTATCTCATTTCCGATGGCCACATACTCAGGAGTTGTTCCCTGAGCCTTCATCTGCTCCAGGAAGTCGCGGGTAAAGGTATATACACTCTGCTTGAGCTGGTTGATATCCTGTCCTACCCACTCGTGAGGGATATGCTGTTCATCACCATTGGTCCAGTAATCACTGTAATGAAAAGAGAGCAATATCTGCATTCCCTTCTCCTTCGCTCTCTTGGCGAGTCGGAGGATGTCCTCCTTATCCTGTATGCCTTTTGGCAATTCCTTGGAATACTCGTAATCAGGATTGCCTGGGTCATTATAGAGACGAAGGCGGACGAGGTTCATACCATTGGCTTTCAGGATGTCCAGGCAATCGCCTTCCTTTCCATTCTCTTTATATTTTCCTCCATTCTGCTCCACCCAGGTCAGTTCAGAGATGTCGCCACCTTTAAGAAAAACCTGGTCGTTTTTACGGGAAATCAACTTCAATCCGTCAAACTCGCTCTGGGCTGCCTCATCGCCTTGCATGCGGATATTCAAGTCAAGTTTGCCGTCCGTAACGTTGATACCTCTAATATAGAGACGTTTCCAGGCATTAGGGGAGTTTTCTACAGCTGTCATTCTGCCATTGGCAGAGATGTAGCTTACATGATTACCGCCACCATCCTTGGTATAAAATTCCAAGTCATAGTAGCCATTCTCCAGTTGGCTAACCAACTGGTTTACAGACACCGTTGTATTTCCGTCTGCCGACAATTTCAATGCCTTACTGCCCAGGCATCCATCATTGGCAATACTTGCCATTGATTCAGAGCCTTCGCTCAGAGTCCACCCCTCTAACGACTTTTCAAAATCGCCATTAGGAATCGAAGTGAGACCAAACGTAGGAGTTGGCGTATCCATACTTCCAGGCTTATCACTGGAACAGGCCGTAAAAGGCATTGCCAAGAATGTTCCAATCAACAAGGGATTGGCTAAAAGATTCTTACTTTTCATCTTATATTCTGGTTTAAATTGTTATTGTTATTATTTCTGGTGCAAAGGAACAAAAAAATCCGCAACTACAAAATAGAATAGACACCAAAAAAGATGGATTATTTTATGATGAGAGATAAAAGATACTTGTAAGCCCCAAAATAAGCAAAAAGTTAAGCCCCAAAAGAGCAAAAAGGGGAGGCTGTCATCGACAATCTCCCCCAATCCTACAAAACAATCCAAATACCTATCTTTCTTTTTATAAACCTAAATCCATCAAAGTCTGGAACGACAGAATGCCCAGATGATTCTTGTCCAACTGAGAAGCCTCAGCCAAATAACGCTCTGCATGGCACTTGTCGCCCAAGCCATAGAAGCCAAGAGCCAACATATACTTGCAGTGAATCTTGTTGGAGAGATTCAAATCACCTTCCCAGATCTGGAGGTCAGGCAATGAAACGGCAAAGTAATCCATCACCACATTCTCAAACAGATGATTCTTGCCATAGTTCACCAACTTATAGAATCTGCCATGAGCCTCGCCCACTCTGCCGAGTTTCAATAATGCCAATCCCTGATAGAAAATTTTGTCAGGCTTAGCATCATTGTAATACATGGCTGCAGCTGGTTCCTGAGGACCCTTGGTTGCCTCTTCCCAACATTCCTTAGCCTTATCGGTCATACCCTTTGCAGCGTATGCGCAACCGAGGAAGTAGTAGAAATCATTCTCCTGTGCTCCATAAAGCTTTCCTTCACCAAGATGATGAGGATATACCAGGCACTCCTCAAGCAGCTGGATAGCCTTGTCATAATCCTTAGCTACCAAAGCCTTCTTCGCCAATTCCAGACGTGAGAGCTGATACTGACCGCTCACCTTGCCTTCACCGCCTTCCCATGGATGGAACTGGTGGGCATCGAGCTTCTTCATCGCCTCTTCATACTGTTCTGTCTGGTTGAGCAGAGTGATTTTCTCCAAGAGCAGGTCATCACGCTTAGCTATCAGTTCAGGATACTTCTGCAAGAGCTGCAGGCGGGTAGCATGTGGTTGCCCCATACGCTTGTAAAGCTGGTCGAGCTCCATCAGGATGCGGGCATCTGTGGTATCGAGAGCAAATGCCTTCTCCATATATTCAATAGCCTGATCCTCATTATGTTCCTTGTTGAACATAGCCAATGCAAGATTTCTCCATACAGTAGGGAACTCCGGACAAGCTTCTGCCGAACGGTTCCAATAACGTTCAGCCAAATCGTACTGACGCTTGTCATAGTACAGACAACCCAGATAGTAACAAGCCTTAGCATCATCCTCATGATGATTCAAAGCTGCCTTCAAAGCCAGGGCTGCTTCTGCACGGTTAGGGAAGCAATAGTCTGATGGATAATTCTCAGCCTCCTTGAATGCATCGGTAGCACCCATCCAGCCCATATAATAATAGGTCATTGGGGTAACTGCCTTTTCCTCCACAGCCACACCGAGTACCTTCAAGGCTTCGGCATATAGACCTGCTGCCTGATAATCAAGTGCCAACTCATCATAGTTGTTTGACATACCATGCATCATCTCCTTCAACTGGGCGAGATACTGGGCATCCTCTGTCAGGAGATAGAGTTCGAAAATGCAACCATAGTTGAACAAATCTATCTTCAAAGACTCCTCGCACCAGGCGATTGCCTCATCCTTCTTACCGGTCAAACGGAGAATCATTGCCTTCAAGGCACGGGCCTTATGATTGTGGGTATTGCGAATCAGGCAGTTCTCTATTTCCTCCTTGGCATCCTCCAGGCGATGCTGCATCACAGAAATCTGAGCACACTCAAAGAAACCGGCATCCTGCCAGCCGCCATTCCAGGTTGACTTGTAGAACATATCGTATGCCTCCCAGAATTTACCCTGATATTTCAGAGCAAGACCGAGGTTGTAAATAGGCTCGCCGTCGTATGGATTAGGATTGCGCTTCATCAAAACCTTCACGGCACAACGCAGATACTGCTCTGCCTTGTCGAAACGGCACTTGCGGATATACCACAAACCGAGAGCATTGTTGCATCGGTAATCCAAAGGGTCACGACGCAAAGCCTCCTCGTAATAATCCACAGGATTATAGGTGGCATGGCGATACTGCTCCAAGTGAAGACCGGTGAGGAAGAGCTGGTCGTTGGTCTTGATCTGCTCAGGAAGCAGGGCTGCCTCAGCTGGGTCTGGGATAGGACGGATTTCATCATCTTCTTGTTCCCAAACCATCAGGATCTTGCCATCCATAGACTCGATAGAGAAAGACAAATCATACCATTTACTATCTCCTACCTCTACCGTCTCATTCAAAACCTTTTCCGGACTAAGAGTCAACACTTTATTATAGCATTCACCTTCTTTATCAAAAAGAATCACTCTCACCTCCTGCATAGAAGTGGCAAACACCTTGAAGTTTACCTTTCCTGAAGTATTGTTCTGGGTTACCTTTCCCTGGTCATCCACAAAGTTGATGTTCATAATCAAATCCTTGGTAGCATTCTTCACCACACCCAACTCTCTGTAAGGCATGAAATACTGGGTGAATCGCTTCTCCTCGTATGGCATGAGCCATGTGAAATCAGGCTGGTTCTCGGTAAATACACCTGCCATCAACTCGATGTATGGACCATCGGCATCGGTCAGGTTGCGATCCCATGCCTGTCCGAAATCACCATTACCCCAAGTCCACTGCTTCTTACCTGGTGATACATGGTGGTTGGCAACATGAAGCATACCAGCCTGGGTATCATTCTCATAACCACCCTCAAAATCATACTTAGAGTTCACACCCATATAAGATGTAGGAACCTTGATGTTCTTATAGTTTGAAATATCTACACCAGCAGAGTAGTCCATCTTATAATAAGTGCCCGTAGCGATAGGGAAACTGCTCACGGCACGCTTGCCATGGTCAAACACGGCATTGATGTCCTGAGGGAACACACTCTGGTAATAGTCGTTCACAGCCACAGCAGGATTCGCCCACCAGAGGAAAGTCTGAGGCACGTTGGTACGGTTGTATAGCTGACCCTTGATTTCCAGGTAAGCCTTGCCAGGACGCAGGGTAAAGCCCGCCATACCCTTCTGGTGGAACATCTTTTCTGTTTCACTCACCCACACGGTAACTGAACCATCCTCATTCTCCTCGATGGTGCTATCCACTGACAGATAGGTACTTGGACGATGGTGCTGAGGCCAGTTGAACTCAATGCCACCGCTGATCCACGGACCAGTCAACCCCACCAATGCCGGTTTGATGACATGATTATAATATACAAAGTGACGCTGCTTAATTTTATCGTATGCCATCTGCACACGACCGCCCAACTCGGGCAGAATCATCACCTTGATGTATTCATTCTCAATCCAGATGGCATGCCACTCCTTATCCACCTTTTCATCGCTGATACGCTCAATGACAGGATAAGGATAAACCACTCCACTCGAACCCTGATAAACTCGTTTCTCCAAGAAAATAGGATTCTTCTCAGGGGTTCCAACCTCATAAGTAGGAATCACCACTGTTTCTCTCCAAGCTTTAACCATAATTATTTAATGTTTTATTAATTCTTTTTCCAATTCTTCGAGCGATTTGCCTTTGGTCTCCGGTAACATCAGGGAGACGAAGAGGAAACCACCCAGACATACTGCACTATAAATCCAGAAGGTGCCATAACTGCCCAGTGCCACATTGAGCAATGGAAATGTATAAGTAAGCGTAGAACTTCCTACCCAGAGGGCAAAGGTACTGGTAGCTACCGCTACGGCACGCACCCTGTTGGGGAAGATTTCCGCCAGAAGCACCCAGGTAACAGGTCCCAAAGTCATCGCATAGCAGGCGATGGCTGCCACCACCAGCACGATCATAAACCATCCTGTAATCTGGAAGAAATAACAGATGCCCAGAATGAGATAGATGCCGCAAAGTCCGCCGGCACCCAGTTTCATCAAAGCCTTTCTTCCCCATTTATCCACCGTGAAGATAGCCACAAATGTAAAGATAACATTAGCTATTCCCGTAACCACGATATTGAAAAGCACATCGCCGATGGCATAACCTGCCGACTGGAATATTTCCTGCGCATAATTGAAGATGACGTTCGTTCCGCACCATTGCTGGAAGAAGGCAACCACCACACCCAGCAGAAGCACCTTGCGATAAGGCTGGCTGAACAAGGTCTTCAATCCTGCCTGCGAAGAGTCCTTTTCGTTAGCCTCTCTCACAGCCAGCAACTCAGCCTGCGCATAGCTGTTTCCACCTATTTTATTCAAGGTAACAAAAGCTTTCTTGTCTCTATTTTTCATAGCTAGCCAACGGGGACTTTCGGGAATGAAGCAAGCCATCACACAGAATGCAGCCGCAGGAAAGGCTGCCGCCCAGAACATCCATCGCCAAGCCATCTGTCCGTTCCAGGATGCAGCAATTTCTGCCGAGGAGAAAGAAGACGGGATAGGTTCTGCTATCAGCCAGTTGGTTATCTGGGCTGCCAGGATACCAAGCACGATGGTCAATTGGTTCAAAGAAACCAGTTTTCCCCTGATGGAAGTAGGTGCCACTTCTGCAATATACATAGGTGAAAGTCCTGAAGCCACTCCGATACCGATGCCTCCGAAGAAACGGGCCACCAGAAAGTAGCTGAAGGTATCAGCCATTCCCGTTGCTATCGCCGAGAAGAAAAAGATCAGGGCGGCAACAATCAGAAGCTTCTTTCTTCCGATACGGTCGGCAAGCGAACCGCAGAGCATCGCTCCAATCAGACAGCCTATCAAGGCGATGGTCATCGCCAAGCCTTGGTCTGAAGGGTTATCGGCTATCTGATAATACAGTTCGTAGAAGGGTTTGGCACCGCCAATCACTACCCAATCATAACCGAACAGCAATCCACCCATCGCCGATACCAGACAGATGAAATACACAAATCTTTTGTTTATTGTTTCCATGCTAGTTGTTTTTATTTGTTTTTTTTCGGGTGCAAAGGTATCGCTTTTATCGGAAAGATGGAATAGAATAAAAGCGGAAAAATAATGGAGAATCTTACGATAGCCATTCTGATATTCATAAAAAATAGTGGTTTGCGAAGAAGTATAAGAAACATCAATATATTTATATAACAAAAAAAAAACGTGGATGCTTCCTTACATCCACGTTTTTTTGTATTTTAATTCTGATATTCATCTTGTTCAGGATATTCTCTTTCCAACCTTTGCGGCAACAAACGCTATCATCAAGCCCAGACAGGCGGCAATACTGATGGCGATGCGGAGACCGGTAGCCTCAGCAAGCCATCCGATAACCGGTGGTCCTACCAGGAAACCGAAGAAACTGATGCTCGAAACGATGGTGATGGCAATGCTCGCCTTGATGGTTCCGAGTTTTCCAGCAATACTATAACAGATAGGTACCGATGAAGAGATGCCGAAACCTACCAACAGGAAGCCCAAAGTGGCAGGAATCAGATAAGGCAAGGCGGCAGCCATCCACAAACCACCCAATATCAAACCACCACAAACCTTCAATACCCTGGCTGGTCCATATTTCGTTACGAAACCATCGGCAAGAAATCTACCCAGAGTCATCGCTCCCATTCCAGCCACATAGCCCGCACGGATAAAAGCCTCATCAGGTTTTACTACTGATGAAAAATATACGCTACTCCAATCGTAAACGGTACCTTCACAGAACATGCCGGCAAATCCCATCAGTCCCAAAAGGAACAGAATCGGGTCGATGGTCTTGAAAGAGAACTTCGGAACATCCTCCTCTTCTGCTTTCGCCATGGCATCATTAATCAGAAAGCGGAAACCGACAGCAACGATGAGAATACTCAGAGCCAGGATAGTTCCAAAGTGGACATCTATCGGGAGCAAAGTGTTGGCAAAGATGGCACCGATGATACCACCGGAGAATCCACCCAGACTCCACAGACCATGAAACGATGACATGATGTTGCGCCCATACATCTTCTCTACCAGACATGCCTGCGTATTGGTGGCAATGTTCATCAGATTCGCCATCATTCCGAAAGCAATAAGACTCAAAATCAGATGAAAAACCGTAGTACTGCTACCGATGCAGAAAAGAACCAGAACATAGAGCAACTCAGAGAGAACCAGCATCTTCTTGCTGCCAAATCTACTCACCAGGATACCCGAGAAAGCCATCATCAGAAGCTGCCCGATAGGAATTGCGAAAAGCACCGTTCCCAACTGGCCGTTGCTCAGATGCAACATCTGTTTTACATCCGGAATACGGCTTGCCCAACTGGCAAACACTACTCCCGGAACAAAATAATAAGCCGCAACCGCCACTCGCTTGCGCGCCAAATAACTTAAATTACTCAAATTACTCAAACTGACAGTCATCCTTAATAATATACCTATTATAAATACTCATTTCTATTAGCGGCTGCAAAATTACAAAAAAAAACAGAAAAAGACTGATATTTGAACAATAAATGTTGCGCCGTTTGAGATTTTTGCCGTACCTTTGCACTCAGAAAAAAAATTAAAAACAAACTAGCAATGAAGAAACAAACAATGATTACCCTGGCACTCGCCTTGACTTTGGCGATGCCAACCCTACCCGCCTTCGCCCAGAAGGCGATGAGCAAGAAAGAAATCGCCGAAAAAGAAAAGGCTTTCAAGAACCTTCAGCATCCTTGGAAAGGCAAGAAGGTGGCTTACTTCGGTGACTCCATCACAGATCCGAACATCAAGGCTTCTAAAGTGAAATACTGGGGATTCCTGCAGGATTGGCTCCGCATCACCCCATACGTTTATGGTGTAAGCGGCAGACAGTGGAACGACATTCCCCGCCAGGCAGATAAGCTCCAGAAAGAGCATGGCGATGATTTTGATGCCATCCTTATCTTTATGGGTACTAACGATTATAACAATGGTGTGCCTATCGGCGAATGGTACACGGAGACTTTCGACAGTGTGAGAGTAGCCCGCCACAAGCCAAGCGAAATGATTCAACGTCGCCATCGCCATTTTGCCATGGATAAGAACACCCTGAAAGGTCGTATCAACATCGCCATGTCGAAACTGAAGCAGATGTATCCTACCAAGCAAATTGTAGTAATGACACCAGTACATCGTGCTTACTTTGCATCTGGTGACAAGAATATCCAGCCAGATGAGATGTACGAAAACGCCCGTGGTCTTTTCTTTGATGAATACGTGAAGGCTATCAAGGAGGCAGGCAATGTATGGGCAGTGCCAGTTATCGACCTCAACTCCCTTTCGGGTCTCTTCCCTCTTTACGATGCTGGCGCCCAGATGTTCAACAAGCCGGATACCGACCGTCTTCATCCTAATGATTCCGGTCATGCCCGTATGGCAAAGACCATCATGCAGCAGCTCTCCGCCCTGCCTTGCGTCTTCTAGAGAAGGGGCAGCGGATATTGAAAAGTGTATTATTTCGCCCCTATTTTATATTAAAAAGTGTAAAATCCCGCAGGAGTTTGCCTATATTTTAGGTAAATTTCTGCGTTTTTACCTATGTTTTAGGAAGATTTTCATATAAGTTGCCTATGTTTTAGGAAGATTTTCATATAAGTTGCCTATACTTTAGGAAGATTTTCGTATAAGTTGCCTATGTTTTAGGAAGGTTTTCATATAAGTTACCTATGTTTTAGGAAAGTTTCACTATATTTTTGCCTATGTTTTAGGAAAAAAGAGTAACTTTGCAGCATAACTTAAAGAGAAGGAAACGTTATGATATATAGACAATTAACAGAAGAGCTCCTGAAATGGAGTGAAAGAGACAACAGGAAGCCATTGGTTTTACGAGGCGCAAGACAAGTTGGAAAGACAACATTGGTCAATGAATTGGGTAAGAAATACGATGTATATATCAAACTGAATCTAGAGAAAAGCTCAGATGCAGAAATCTTTGCCAAATCAGACAATGTAAAAGAAATATATCAATACATCTGCCTCAAGAAGAAAATCAAGGTAGATGAAGGTAAGCGTACTCTACTTTTTATTGATGAGATACAAAACGAACCAAAAGCAGTTGGTCTGCTGAGATACTTCTATGAAGAGATGCCTTGGTTGCACATCATAGCAGCAGGTTCCAGACTTCAAACCCTCATCAAGCAGCGCATCTCTTTCCCTGTGGGAAGAGTGGATTATCTATCCCTCCGTCCATGCTCCTTCTTGGAATATCTCGATGCTATAGGTGAAGACCAATTGGTACAAATGGTGAAAGAAGTCAGCGTATCACCTCTATATCACGAGATGTTACTGAACCATTTCAATCATTACACTTTGATAGGTGGTATGCCTGAAGCCTTAGTGGAATATGTCAAGACTCATAACTTAACCAAGTTAGCCCCTATCTATCGTTCACTGCTTGATGGTTACAATGAAGATGTAGAAAAATATGCTCGTAATGAAAACCAAGTAAAGGTTATCCGCCATCTGCTTACACATGGCTGGGCAGAGGCAGGACAATCCATTACTTTCGCCCGATTTGGAGGTAGCAACTACACAAGCAAGGAGGTACATGAGGCATTGGAAGTGATGCAGAAAGCATTCTTGCTCAATTTGGACTATCCCGTCACATCAGTGAAAGCCCCAGCTGTACCAGCCATAGCAAGACAACCCAAGCTAGTTTGGGTAGATACGGGCATCATGAATTTCTCCGTTGACATTCAGGCAGAATATCTGCAAGGCAATTCTCTCTTGGATGTATGGAAGGGACATGCTGCGGAACAAATCATAGCCCAAGAGCTGCGCATTGTTTTGGATCGCAACTTCCGCAACGAGCAATATTACTGGGTAAGAGACAAAAAGGGTTCTTCAGCAGAGGTTGATTTCGTTTGGCAACATCACTCACAGATTCTCCCGATAGAAGTGAAGTCTGGCACAAATGCCCATCTTCGATCCCTCCACTCCTTCATGTCTCAGCCTGATGCCCCAAGCATTGCCATCCGCATTTGGCCAGGAGAATATAGCATAGACGAAGTGGTATCCCCTACAGGTCATCCCTTCCGCCTTATCAATCTTCCCTTCTATTATGTGGGGATACTGGATAAAATATTGGAAATAGTATAATCCAAGGCTATAAAACCAGAAGAAGCCACATGATTAGCCATAAGATAGCCGTCCATCAGCTGATTGACGTGTGCACAACACGTGTTGTGCATGTGCACATCAGCTGTTGGACGAGCGCACAACAGCTGTTGTGCGGCTGAAGATATAGGGTTCTCCGGCTTATAACATTAATTCTTCCGACAACAAGTAAAGGTTACTCCGAAGACTATTTACGTAAAACCGATGCAACGATGATAGTACTTACAAGCAACTATGATAGCACTTACAAGCAACAATGATAGTACTTACAAGGCGCAAAGACGTTACTGAGAGGTTGCCATGATAGTACTGACGAGGCGTAAAGCGGCTTGTATCGCTTATTGCCTCACTATGGCATAACATTGCCGCTTACCATGCCCATAGGGGTACAGAATTCTCCATTCACACTTAAATGGTTGATTATGTGCATACTATGGTGGTCGTGAAAGGAGAATAAGAGTTGAATTGCTGTTTTTGAGAAGCTATTTCTGAAGGTGACTTTATGTTGAATCGGCTCAAAATACCATTGTATATTCAAGTTTTGCAAGTTCAGAAGTTAAAGGAGTTATCGCTCCCTGCGGTCGCTGAGGAGTTAAGTCATAACCTTAATGATAGTTTTACAGGCAAAGTTAATGAAAATATGGCAAAACTCAAAGAAAAGTTCAATAAAAGTATAATATATTATAAATAAGAATGCGATATTGTACTTTATCCTGCGAAATCTGAAAATATTTATTATTTTTGCACAATAAGTACAATATAACGCACTTAATGGCATGAATATTCAAGAAGTAATGAAATCCCAGCGTAAGGTCTTGGGCATTACCCACATTTAAACATTCATAAGATATGAAACTTAACAAAATCCATCATGTAGCCGTGATTTGCTCCGACTATGTGAAATCCAAGCATTTCTACACAGATGTGCTCGGAATGAAGATCATGAGTGAAAACTATCGTAAGGAACGTGACTCATGGAAAGCTGACTGCTGGCTTGATGACAACTATGTCATCGAGTTATTCTCCTTCCCTAACCCACCAGCACGTCCTTCCTATCCGGAAGCTGCCGGACTGCGCCATCTTGCTTTTGAGGTAGATGATCTTTCGGATGCAATTGATGAACTTGACAGTAAAGGCATCGCTCATGAGCCTATACGCACGGATGAATATACTGACAAGCGATTTGTATTCTTCAGTGACCCAGATGGTTTGCCGATAGAATTGTATGAAAAATAAAGATTCCGTTTCATCGTATTTGATAGAATGCAGCAAATAAACATCCAATATTACAACTCGCCCTGCGGAGAGTTAATTCTGGCATCTGTGGGTGATGATTTGTGTCTTTGTGATTGGAATGAAATGCCATGTGCAGAGCGCAATAAGCTTCGGGTTTCGCAGTATATGAAGGCTGAGTTCAAAATTGAGACATCCCCTATCCTGGAACTTGCCAAGAAGCAGCTGAATGAATATTTCACCGGCATCCGCAAGATATTCGATATTCCGTTGCGTCCTATAGGAACCGATTTTCAGAAAAAAGTATGGCATGCATTGCTCAACATACCCTACGGAGAAACAAGAAGCTATAAGGAAATAGCCATAAGTATGGGTAACCCCAATAGCACAAGAGCCGTGGCTGGTGCCATCGGAGCTAATGGCATCAGCATTTTCATTCCCTGCCATCGTGTTATCGGTAGCAATCATTGCCTTACAGGTTTTGCCGGAGGATTAGACGCAAAAAGAAGGCTATTGGAGCTTGAAGCAGAACAAAAACAACATAAAAAGTTGATTTTCAAATAAGAGAGTAAAAAACAAATGAACAAAAGAAATGAACATCAAGTCTATAGGCAGTAAAATCAAGGGAAATCCTACGATGGTAGAGGGTACAGTGTATTCCATGCTCATCATCTGTAGCATTTCCCATTTTCTGAACGATATGATTCAGTCGATTATCCCTTCCATCTATCCGATTGTGAAGGATAAGTTCGACTTCTCGTTTGCACAGATAGGCATCATCACGCTGGTTTTCCAGATGACATCTTCTATTCTGCAACCTTTCACAGGACTTTATGCCGATAAGCATCCCCGTCCCTATGCCCTCTCCATCGGCATGTGTTTCACATTGGTGGGTCTGCTCCTGCTGGCTTTCGCCGAGAATTACTACCTAATTCTTCTGGCAGTGAGCGTTGTAGGTCTGGGTTCGTCCGTGTTTCATCCCACAGCATCGAGAGTGGCACAGATGGCATCGGGAGGCAAGAAGAGTCTGGCACAATCCATCTTCCAGGTGGGTGGCAATGGAGGTTCTGCAATAGGACCATTGCTTGCAGCCATCATCATTCTGCCTTTCGGTCAGCATGCCATCTCCTGGTTTGCCCTTGCAGCCCTACTGGCCGCCATCATCATGGTAAGATTGGGAGTCTGGTATAAGGCACGATTGGCTTACGTGGTGAACCATCCGCAGAAACAACCGCTTCTCAACACCCATATCTCTAAAAGGGTGAAGTATTGGGCTCTGTTCATCCTCATCATGCTCGTGTTCTCCAAGTATTTCTATACGGCGTGCATTACGAGTTACTTCACCTTCTTCCTGATGGATAAGTTCGGGGTTTCGGTACAGACTTCGCAGCTGTGCCTCTTCGTATTCCTTGCCGCCTTTGCCATAGGTACCGTAGCAGGAGGCATGCTGGGTGACAAGTTTGGCAGAAAGTATGTCATCTGGTTCTCCATTCTGGGAGCAGCCCCTTTTGCCATCGCCATGCCTTTCGGCAACTTCACGTGGACCATCATCTGTACCTTCCTTTCCGGCTTGATCATCGCCTCGGCATTCTCTTCCATCGTGGTATATGCCACCGACCTGATGCCAGATAAAGTGGGATTGATAGCAGGCATTTTCTTCGGACTGATGTTCGGACTGGGAGGACTGGGGTCAGCTTTCTTCGGATGGCTAGCCGACAAGACCAGTATTGAGTTTATCTTCCAGGTGAGTGCCTTCCTGCCATTGCTCGGCATCATTGCAGGATTCTTGCCGAATACCCAGAAGAAAAGCATAGAAGAAACAGATGAATTAACAGATATAGAAGATAAACAGATATAGGAGATAAACAGATATGAAAAAAGATTCAAGGGCAAACCATGCTAGATATGTAGAGCTCAATTTGTTTCCTGAGGAGAAAGAAGAAGATCATCATAAAGATTCTGTCTCTTCAGAAAACAAGGAAAATCATACATCTCCAGACAAAGAGTATAACTTGACGGATCTGTTTGAAAGACTTTCCCAATCAGCATTCCGCAGCCGTTTTCACCTTTCGAAGAGGGATAAGGAATATATTGCAGAAAAGGGCTTGGCAACCATCCGTAAGCATGCAGAGGATTTTGTTGCCAAACGCCTTGCTCCAGCCGTAATACCCAATGACGGCAAGCAGACACCGATGAGAGGGCATCCGGTATTTATAGCCCAGCATGCTACAGGCTGCTGCTGTCGTGGATGTTTCTCTAAATGGCATCATATACCAGCCGGAAGACAGCTGACAAGAGAAGAACAGCAATATGCCGTAGCGGTATTGATGGCATGGATTGAAAAACAGGCTTAAAAAAGCATGAAGTTTTGGCAGCAAAGCATAAATTAATTATCCTTTGTTGCCAATTTTACGGAGTCTTCTGCCAACATTGGCAAAAACTGTTCGACGTATACGGTCGAATAAATTCTGCGTCATTTGCGAAATCTGCGTGACCTTCATCCGACCGCATTGGTCAAAAAAATCTGTGGTAATCTGTGAAATCCGTGGGAAACATTCCCCTACTTCCAGCAGTAATCAATGCCTCGCTTCTCGCACTCTCCTCGCAAGGCGGCAAGGAAGTAACTGCGCTCGCTGCCCCAACCACGAACCTTGCGCTCGTGATCCACGGTCTGCTTCAAACGCTCATCGCTGTATGCGGCAAAACGGGCAGCATACTCTGAAATTCTTGACTCGGCATAGCCTGCATCAACAGTTGATGTCTCAGCATTAGATGCCTTAATTGTTGAAGACTCGGCATTAGCTGCCATTACACTCTGATTGTTCTTTAAATCTGAATTTGGATTCATAAAGATAATTATTTTAAGTTGTTAAACACTTACACATTCTTTTACCACCGTGGTTATCTCTATGCGAAACTCGGTTGGTGTGCCGCAACTGGGCAACTCTTAATGCTTGATTTCGGATGCAAAAGTACATCATTATTTTGAAACCACCAAATTTTTTCGAAACTATTTTTCTTCTTTTTTTCCTTCTTCTAAGAAGAAGATTTTTCGGGGTAGCAGATAGCAAGGAAGAGAATTCCTTAAATGGTTAAACTTTCCTATATTTGCATTATAATAGTATCATAACAATAAAATTATAATTATCTTTGCACCGTGATTATCAGAAAGATATAGGACTATTCAAAAATAATAAAGAAGATAATATAATGATAGAGAATCCGTTTATTCTGCGAGGATACATATCCGACGCTTACTTCTGTGATAGAGAAAAGGAAACCATCGACTTGATAAGAGAAATCAAGAATGGCAATAATATCACCCTGATTGCACCTAGAAGAATCGGCAAAACAGGGTTGGTGCAACACGTCTATGCCCAGGAAGAAATCAAGGATAAATACTATACATTTCTTGTAGATATTTATGCCACGAAAACCCTAGCCGATTTCATTCAGGAGCTAGGCAGAAGTATTCTGCAAAGTCTGAAACCTAAAGGCACCAAAGTAGTGGAACATTTTCTCAACTGCCTCCACTCACTCCGTTCATCCATCAGCTTCGACATGAATGGCGTGCCTTCGTGGGGAGTAGATTTGGGAGAAATCACCAGTCCAACCACAACGCTCGATGAAATTTTCCATTATCTGGAGAGCGCTGATAAGCCTTGCATCGTGGCCATTGATGAATTTCAAGCCATCAGCAGCTATAGAGAAGCAAATGTGGAAGCCATACTGCGCACTTACATTCAGCACTGTCATAATGCCAGTTTCATCTTTGCCGGATCTCAGCGCAATATGATGTCGGAAATGTTCTTGAGCCATGCCCGTCCTTTCTACCAGAGCACCTCCATCAAAACACTGAAAGCTATTGATAGAGAGGTGTATGCCGACTTCGCTACTCGTCTTTTCGAGGAAAGACAGAAGCATATCAAACGAGAAACCATTTATCGAATATACGACCGTTTTGACGGCATCACCTGGTATCTGCAAAGGATGCTCAATAAGATTTTCTCGCTCACGGAAAAGGCTAATGACAAGATGATGGAAAAGGCTGATGACAAGATAATGGAACTGGCACTCAACTCGATCATAGACGAGAGTGCTTTTGCATACGAAGCACTTCTCTTTCAATTGCCAGCTAAGCAAAAGGAACTTCTCTTTGCCATCTGCAACGCTGGCAAGGCTCAAAACATCATGTCATCGGCATTCATCAAGAAGCACAATCTTCCTTCCGCCAGTTTTGTACAAGGTGGAATCAAGGGATTATTAGAGAAAGATTTTGTTACAGAGACGGATGGAACTTACGAACTGTACGATAAGTTCTTCGGTGAATGGCTGAAAAAGGAATTATAAAGTATAAAGATAGAAGTATAAAGTATAAGAATATAAACAAAAAGAAGAATATGATACAGCAAGTAGAATTTTCATTGCGCCCGCTTCCTCGCGGCTTTCACCTCGTAACCAACGAGGTGATGAGGAATTTGCCGGCGCTGCCTAAGACGGGGATACTGAATCTCTTCGTAAGACATACCAGTTGCGGATTGTCGCTGAACGAGAACTTCG
>ERZ1034973.239-NODE-239-length-39779-cov-6.197966_pt1 | contig 39779 bp, 35 predicted proteins | sample MGYA00520686_ERZ1034973 | MGnify/ENA primary metagenome ERZ1034973 (study PRJEB33766, sample SAMN09781775) | gut metagenome | biome: gut microbiome | host: Homo sapiens | place: Madagascar | study: EMG produced TPA metagenomics assembly of the PRJNA485056 data set...
GCTCGAACCAGGGACCTGCGGATTAACAGTCCGTCGCTCTACCGACTGAGCTATCGGGGAACAAGACCGAGATTATATACGTGGATTTTTGACTGTTTGCCTAGTTTGCAAAAAAAGTGAAGCGGAATGCGCTCAGACAGGCTCGGGGCGCAGCCATAGCCAGACCAGCACCACCGCCATGCAGCTGCTGGCCAGCACCTGTGCCCACAGGGGGGCGGGTGCAATCCACAGGATGATGGCGCACAGTGCCATCATGGCTGCCGCACTGTATTTGGCGCGCCGGCTGACATAGCCGCCTGCCGCCCAGTTCTGCAGCATGGGGCCAAACAGGCGGTGCTGCCACAGCCAGACATGCAGGCGCGGAGAGCTGCGCATGGCGGCCCAGCTGGCAATCAGAATAAAGACCGTGGTCGGCAGGCCCGGGATGAAAACGCCTGCGATGCCCAGCCCCAGTGAGGTGACGGCCAGTGCACGCAGCAGCCAGCGGGTGTACCAGCGCCGGGCGATGGCAGGTGCTGGTATGGGCGAAGGGCTGTCAGAGACTGCAGGCTCGGGAGGCTGGGGCATGCAGCTATTGTGCCTGTGCAAGGCTTGAAGGGGCGGAGGCGCTTTAGAATTGCTCCTGAAATGCAAGCTGTTAGCGCTCGCAATACAAGGGATTGCTATTCATAGATATTGAAAATTCAGCAGGGATAAGCGCTGGCAGCTATGAAGTTGTGAGTTTCGCCGACAAAAAAGGCCTGCAAAGCAGGCCATGATAAGCAAGGGAGTGTGCTTCTACTGCTTGCTGGCAGCGGCAGTCTCTGCGGATTTTTTGGCTTGCTCGGCGCTGCTCTTGCCGATCTTTCCCATAAAGAGTGTGGTGAAGTAGCCTGCCATGATGATGATAATCAGGATCACAACCAAGCTCATCAGACCATAGTCGGTGGAGATCAGTTCGTTCAACAACTTCATAGCCAAATCCTTCGCAAACAGTCGTAGGTGGATGGGATGTGGTCACTATTGCGTGTGCAGGCAGGTTGGCGTTTGCGAAACATCAAAGGTGAACGGCCTGCACTTTGCGCTAGCGCAAGCACCTTGGCGTAATGCCTGCACACTTCTTGCTGGGCAGATGCCCATTGGCTTTCAATCGTGTGAGATTTATTGATGCTTGAACCTTCCAACGTGACCCATGTCGTGCAACTGGCGGTAGCCCCTGTGTTTTTTCTGACGGCGGTGGCCGGCATGATCAGTGCCGTCGCTGGACGCCTGGCGCGCATCATTGATCGTGCACGGGTGCTGGAGGACAGGGTGCGCTCCAGCCAGGACGAGGCCGTGATTGAGCGCGGCCTGCGCGAGCTGGAATATCTGAGCAAGCGCGGCCGTATCTCCAACTGGTCCATCGGGCTGCTGACCCTGTGCGGTTCTCTGATCGGGCTGACCATCGTGCTGCTCTTTGTGGGGCAGGCGTGGATGGCGGCAGGCCACCACGTGGCGGTGGTGTCCTTTCTTGCGGGGGTTGTGTCTTTTATTGCGGCGCTGGGCTGCTTCATGTGGGAGACGGTGCTGGCCACCCATTTGCTGAACTTCAATGTGCTCAAGGCCGGGCGCGAATTGCGGCCATGACGCAGTAGCTGACCCCAATGAACCAGGGCCTGACAGTGTGTCAGGCCCTTGTTGTTTGCAGCTGCGCTTTACGAGCGGGTGTCGGTCTTGGGGTCTATGGGGTCCAGCCAGGACTGGGCCGCATTGATCACGCATTGCGTCAGGCGCTCCAGCCCGGCCTGGGCATTGCGTGCATGTGCCCAGTACAGTGGCACAGAAATACCGCTGTGAGGTACCAACTCCACCAGCGTGCCGTTTTCCAGGTGTTCCTTGATCAGCACCGTAGGGTGCATGCCCCAGGCAATGCCGGAGAGACTTGCGCGCACAAAGGCGTGGGCGGAGGGTACCCAGTGGCGTGGCGGTGTATTGCGTGCAGCAACGCCTTGCTGGTGCAGCCATTTGTCCTGCATGGCGTCTTTGCGGTCATAGGTCAGCATGGGGGCTTGCGACAGCGTCTGCGGGGTCACGCCAGTTTCCCCAAAATAGCGGGCCATGAATTCCGGGCTGGCTGCAGCCACGTAGTGCATATTGGCCAGTGGCCAGATATTGCAGCCGGTGATGTGGCTGGAGGTGGCCGTCACGGCAGCCATCACGTCGCCTTCCTTGATGCGCTTGGCGGTGTGGTCCTGGTCGTCAATGCTGATGTCCAGCAGCTCATTGCCACCCTGGGTGAAGTCGGCCATGGCATCCACAAACCAGCTGTTGAGCGAGTCGGCATTGACCGCGAGCTTGAGCGTGGGGCGTGCCACCTGACCTTCGGGAACAAGTTCGGGGTTGTTGCGGCGCAGCTCGTTTTCCAGCAGGGCGACCTGCTCCACATGCAGGCACAGGCGGCGGCCGGCTTCCGTGCCCGTGCAGGGGGAGCCACGCATGACCAGCACCTGACCCACGCGCTCTTCCAGCAGCTTGATGCGCTGGGAGATGGCCGAAGGGGTGACGTGGAGTTTGCGCGCCGCGCGCTCGAAGCTGCCTTCGCGCAGCACAGCGGCCAATGCTTCCAGTCCAGCGTAGTCGAGCATGTTAGTAAAACTTAATTTGATAGAGATTTTTTAATTTTACTTATGTTTGCAAGCCTTTGAGAATCAGGGGCATGTGGAATGCAAATATGACGGCTGCGTGGCTGGCCGGATTTACCGTATGTTTTTCGCTGATCATCTCGATCGGTGCGCAAAACCTGTATGTGCTGCGTCAGGCCGTCAAGGGCCAGCACGTGCGTGCCTGCGTGGCCTGGTGTGTGATCTCTGACGCTGTGCTTATTGGCCTGGGTGTGGCGGGCATGGACAGCTTGCTGGCGCGCCACCCAGACTGGGCCTGGTGGCTGGGCATGGGAGGCGTGCTGTTTTTGCTGGGCTATGGCCTGTTTGCCCTGTGGCGCATGGTTACAGCGCCTGATGCGCAGGTGGTGGCTGATGGGGGCCAGGTTGCATCGCGCGGGCTGCTGGGCGTCATCAGCACGCTGGCCGTCATTACCTTGCTTAATCCCCATGTCTATCTGGACACCGTGCTGCTCGTGGGCTCCATTGGTGCACGCCAGGAAGGGCATCTGAAGTGGCTGTTTGTGCTGGGAGCAGCCTGCGCCAGCCTTGCGTGGTTCGGATTGCTGAGCTTTGCGGCCCAGCGCATGCGCAGTCTGTTTGCCAGACCAGCGGCGTGGCGGGTGCTCGATGGCCTGACCGGCGTGATGATGTTGACCCTGGCCTGGTGGGTCTGGCAGGGGCTCTAAAGCCGCAGCACAGCAGAGCGCTTAGTTCAGGCGCGCCAGCACTTCCAGCAGATTCCACTGGTTGCCCAGGATCTGGTAGTGCGCGGTTTCGCCGCTCTTTTGGCTCACCCCTTCAATGATGACGATATTGCCCTGAGTGATGGCCTTGGTCAGCAAGGGCTTGATCTTGTCGTACTGGTGGCGCTCTGCCACATCGCCACGAAATGCCAGCAGGCGTTCACTGTTGGTTTGGGCGTGTTGCTGGTATAGCGCCAGGGTGCGGCTGCGCGTGACTTCGCTCATGCCTTGGGTGATGGCCTTGTCCAGAGGAATGGGGGTGTCGCTCATAGGGCGGTGGGTGTATGCAAAATTTGAATAAGAAGCCTGAATCATGACAGCATAAATTTGCTGCAAATTAAACTTCTTGTTTCAAATTTGGCATGTTTGCCATGCCTCAAAGGGCAGGCTGTTTTCGCCACAAAAAAGCGCTGCCCGTGGGCAGCGCTGGGTGTCAGGAAACGGTGTGCGCGCAGATCAGAACGCAGGGACTACGGCACCCTTGTACTTTTCTTCGATGAACTTCTTGGTCTCGGGCGAGTGCAGCGCCTTCATCAGCTTGGCGATGTCGGCACCATCCGCGCGGTCCTTGCGGGCGGCCACGATGTTGGTGTAGGGCGAATCAGCGTCTTCGATGAACAGCGCATCCTTGGTGGGGTTGAGCTTGGCTTCGATGGCGTAGTTGGTGTTGATCAGGGCCAGGTCCACATCATCGAGTGCGCGGGGCAGCAAAGGCGCTTCCAGTTCTTTGAACTTGAGCTTCTTGGGGTTCTTGACGATGTCCAGCGCCGAAGCGGTCAGGTTGCTGGGGTCCTTGAGCTCGATCAGGCCTTGCTTGGCCAGCAGCAGCAGGGCGCGGCCACCGTTGGAGGGGTCGTTAGGAATGGCGATGGTGGCGCCGTCCTTCAGCTCAGCCGCGCTCTTGACCTTCTTGGAGTAGGCACCAAAGGGCTCTACGTGCACCTTGCCGTTAGGCACTTGCACCAGGCTGCTCTTGCGGTCCTTGTTGTAGCTGTCCAGATAGGGCTGGTGCTGGAAAAAGTTGGCGTCCAGCTGCTTGTCTTCGACGGCGGCATTGGGCTGTACGTAGTCACTGAATTCACGCACCTGCAGTTCAATGCCTTCGGCCTTGAGCTGGGGCTTTACGAAGTTCAGGATTTCTGCGTGGGGCACGGCCGTAGCGGCCACCTTCAGAACGTCAGCAGCGTGGGCAGAGAGGGCTAAAGTGGCAATGGCCACGGCAGTCAGGGTCTTCTTCAACATGATGGTTTTCAGTTCCTGTGACAGAAAAAAGCGCGTTACACCAAGCCCTGAAAGCACAATGACGCTAGCAGGGAAGGCTTCAAGTGTAGCGGCGCAGCGCAGCCTGCCAACTAATTTTTGTGAATTTGGTTATAAGGAAAGTGGTTTTTATGCGATATCTGGCGATTGGAGCGCGGTGTGACGCCTGAAGATCTGGAAAAACTGGTCACCACCCGCATGCCTTTTGGCAAGTACCAGGATCGGCTGATCTGTGATCTGCCCGGCAACTACCTGGCATGGTTTGCACGTGAAGGCTTTCCGCCGGGCTCTGTGGGCCGTCTGCTGGCGCTGATGCATGAGCTCGATCACAACGGCCTCAAGGGGCTGCTGGAGCCACTCAAGCGCAGGCCTTGAAACCACAACGCCCCGCGGCGTATGCCTGCGGGGCGTTGTGGTTGGAGCTTGTGGCGCCAGCCAGATTACATGGCAGCAGCGCGCGCAGCTTCAGCCTTGGCCTTGGCTTCGTCCAGCTTCTTCTGCAGTTCGGCAGCTTCGGCTTCAGCAGCCTTGGCTTCGGCTTCCGCCTTGGCCTTGGCTTCTGCTTCGGCCTTTGCCTTGTCGTCAGCATCGCTGCCGCTGAAAGCGCCAGCAATGGCGTTACCAGCCACGGTACCCACAACAGCACCGGCTGCGGTGGCAGCCATGGTGCCCATCAGGCCAGAGCCTGCGGGTGCAGCAGCAGCGGCGGGGGCAGCAGGTGCTGCGGCGGCTGCAGGAGCACTTGCGGGGGTGGCAGGAGTAGCAGGCTTGGCAGCAGCTGTGGGTGCAGGTGTTGCGGGCTTGGCTGGGGCCTTGTTGATGGCAGCGGGACGCACCGACTTGCCACCACCCATGCGTTTGGCATGGGCCAGGCTAGGCGCGGCCAGTGCGGCGATGGTTACGGCGATCACAGAAGCGGTGGTGCGGAAAGAAGTGTTCACTGCAGTTCCTGAAAAGAGGAGATCGAAAAAAGTGATGTCATGGACCGGGCCATGCATGGCATGCCGGAGGTCTTTGTGACATGGGGGTTCAGAAGTCAATTGCAAGCCAGAAGTTCCCAAAATTTTGCAGGTCCGTCTGGCTGAAAAGATCTCGCACAGGTGTGATATGAGTGTTTATTAGCGGTGCGAGCAATACATTGTAGACACAGCCTATGGCCGCTCCATAAAAAATAGCTGCCAGCGCTTGAGAATCAATACTTTGAATATGATTAATGTTCAAAGTCCAGTATTCATCAGCGCTGGCAGCTATTGTTTTAGGTGTTGCAGTAGCAGGCTTACTGCAGGATTTCCAGCAGACGGTCCAGGCCACCTTCATTGATGCAGACCTTGGCTTCCGCACGCACGCGGGGCTTGGCGTGGTAGGCCACGGACAGGCCGGCAGCCTGCATCATGGGAATGTCATTGCTGCCGTCGCCCACGGCAATGCACTGCTCAGGCTGGATGCCCAGCAGGCAGGCCACTTCCAGCAGTGTGCGGCGCTTTTCCGCACCGTCGCAGATATCGCCCCAGGGCTGCTCGACCAGGCCACCGGTCAGCACGCCGTCCTTGATCTCCAGCACATTGGCGCGCACAAAGTCGATGTCCAGCAGGCCGCGCACATGCTCTGCAAAGAAGGTAAAGCCACCAGAGACCAACAGCACCTTCAGGCCTGCGGCCTTGGCTGCCTTGACCAGTGTTTCAGCGCCGGGCGAGAGCTTCAGGCGCTCGGCCAGCACGCGCTGCATGTCTGCCTCGGTCACGCCAACCAGCTTGCCCACGCGCTGGCGCAGGCTGTCCTTGAAGTCGGTGATTTCGCCGCGCATGGTGGCTTCGGTAATGGCTGCGACTTCTTCCTTCTTGCCAGTGGCATCTGCGATTTCGTCGATGCACTCAATCGTGATCAACGTGGAGTCCATGTCAAAAGCAATCAGCTTGTAGTCGCTGAGCTTCTGGGGCGCAGTGATGTTCTGGATGGTCAGACCGGGGGCAAATTCGGTGGAAGCAGGCATGGAGGGCAAAGAGCTATGGGTTGCACAAGCAGCCCCGGGCCTTGTGGAACGGGGCAACGGAAGAATTATCAGCCGGATTGCAGTGCCAGGAAGTGCAGCGGTGCATAAGCTGCTGCATCCCAGCTTTGCTGGCGCGCCGCAAGGTGCTTCTCTACCGCCTTGCAGTTCGACGCAGGTCACAAAGGCAGAAGAAAACCGCCTATATCCAGCCACTCCCGGAGAAAGACGAACTGTATCTGACCGTAAACTCGCGCCCTCAGAAAAAAATCTCTGGCGTTTGGTCCAGAGAGTGCTACGGTTTCACAAGGACACTGAATGCGGCCTGCTTCATTACCTGCAGACGAAGAACAACGCGTACAAGCACTGGTCAGCACCGGGTTGCTCGATAGCGCTGAAGAGAAGCGGTTTGAGCGGCTTACCAAGCTGGCGCAGCAGGTGCTGCATGTGCCAGTGGCGCTGGTTTCCCTGGTAGATGCGAAACGGCAGTGGTTCAAGTCCCATCAGGGGCTGGAGGTGTGTGAAACACCGCGTGATGTGTCTTTCTGTGCCCATGCCATTCTGGATGGCGAGATTCTGGAAATTGAAGATGCCCGCGCTGATGAACGCTTTGCGGACAACCCCTTGGTCGTTGGCCCGCCGCACATCAGGTTCTATGCCGGAGCGCCGTTGTCCACACAGGATGGCTACCGGATTGGCACGCTGTGTGTGATTGCTGATACCCCCCGCCGACTGACGGCTGAAGAGCGCTGCATTCTGCGAGGCCTGGCTGATTGCGTGGAAGCCGAAATTCACAACATCGACCTGCTACGCCAGAGCCAGGCGCTGCAGATGACCCAAAAGCTCAATGAGGTCATCAGTCAGGCGCAGTCACAGTTCATTCAGGAGGATGCACGCCGCCAGGCTTTTGACAGTCTGCTGCATGGCCTGCTGCAGCTGACAGACAGCGAATATGGCTTTATTGGCGAAGTGCGCTATCACGCGGATGGCACGCCTTTTCTGAAGACCTACGCCATCACCAATATTGCCTGGAGCGAGGAAACACGTGCTTTCTACGAAAAGCACGCACCGCAGGGCCTGGAATTTACCAATCTGCAGTCACTGTTCGGTGCTGCACTGCTGCAGCGTGAGCCGGTGATTGTGAACCACCCCAGCACAGACCCCTGGCGTGGAAAACTGCCCGCAGGGCACCCGGCACTCCATGCTTTTCTTGGTGTGCCGGTCATGCAGGGCAGTGAAATGCTGGCCATGTTTGGCCTGGCCAACCGGCCAGGCGGCTACAGCAAGAAGCTGCTGGACTACCTGGAGCCGCTGGTACGCACCATCGGGCAGCTGGTCACGGCAATGCGCATTCACCAGAAGCAGCACCAGGTGGAGGCTGAGCTTTCGCGCCTGTCCCGTGTGGCCAGCGAAACCACCAACGGTGTGGTCATCACCGATACCGCAGGCAATGTGCAATGGATCAACGATGGCTTTACCCGCATGACGGGCTATACGCTGCCGGAGCTGATTGGTAAGAAGCCTGGCCAGATACTGCGGGATCCGGCCGTCGAGACAGAAGCTGCCGCCACCATGCGTGACGCGCTGGCGCGTGGCGAAGGCTTTGAAGTGGAAGTGCAGAACTACAAGAAAGACGGCAGCGCTTACTGGGTACGCATCAGCTGCTCGCCCATGCGCGGTGACAGTGGGCAGCTGCAAGGCTTCATGGCCATTGAGTCCGACATTACGGCGCAGAGAAAAGCCGAGCAGGAGCTGCGCCAGTTCCGCGACACGCTGGACCAGACGCTGGACTGCGTCTACATGTTTGATGCCGAAGATCTGACCTTCTTCTATGCCAACGAAGGGGCCTTGAAACAGGCGGGCTATGACAAGTCAGCGCTGTTCACCATGCACCCCTACGACATCAAGCCCTATTACACAGAAGCGGATCTTCGCGAAGCATTGCAGCCCTTGCTCGATGGCAGCCAGCGCGTGGTGAGGCTGGATACCATGCACAGCCACAAAAATGGCCAGCTCGTGCCGGTGGAGGCATTTGTGCAGTACGTGGTCAACGATGAGCGGCCGCACTTTGTGGCGATTGTGCGTGACATTACCGAACGCAAGCAAAACGAAGAACGTCTGCGCCATCTGGCCACGCACGATGCACTGACTGGCCTGCCCAACCGCAGCCTGTTTCTGGAACGTCTCACACAAGAAATTCAAAGCGCTGAAAGCGAGCATTCCTGCTTTGGCGTGCTGCTGCTGGACCTGGACAACTTCAAGGTGGTCAATGACAGCTTTGGCCACCATCAGGGCGACTACCTGCTCAATGAACTGGCCCAGCGCCTGAGCCGATCCCTGCGCGCAGGGGACACGGTGGCGCGGCTGGGCGGTGATGAATATGCAGCCATTTTGGTGAATGTGCATGAGGAGGAGCAGCTGCGGCTTGCCGCCGAGCGCATGCTTCAGGTGGTCAGTGAGCCCGTCTTGATCCATGGCCAGGAATTTACGCCCTCGGCCAGTATTGGCTACCGCATGTACTCGGAGGATGTGAAAGACGCTGCCACCTTGCTGCGCCATGCCGATGTCGCCATGTACGCGGCCAAAGCTGCCGGGCGCGGCACAGGCATGGCTTACTGCGTGGATATGGGCGCTGTCTCGAACGAACACATGCACATCCAGGCGCGCCTGCGCTCTGCGGTGGAAAAAGGTGCATTCAAGCTGTTCTACCAGCCGCAGGTAGAGACGGCGACTGGCCGCATCATTGGTGCCGAAGCCCTGCTGCGCTGGGATGACCCGGAGCTGGGTCCTGTCTCACCAGGCCGCTTTATTCCTGTGGCAGAAGCCTCGGGCCAGATTCTGCCGCTGGGGGAATGGGTACTGGAAACCGCATGCCGCCAGATTGCACAGTGGCATGCAATGGGGATGGACCTGCAGGTGTCCATCAACCTGTCTCCCTACCAGTTCCGACAGGAAGACCTGGTGCAAAAAATCCGTTCTGCCTGTGAGCGCCACCACTGCCCTGTGCACTTGCTGGAGCTGGAAATCACCGAAAGCGCCGCCATGCAAAGCCCGGAGCTGACCAACTACCAGCTCTGTACGCTGGCGCAGGCGGGCTTTTCATTGGCGCTGGATGACTTTGGTACCGGCTATTCCTCGCTGGCCCGCCTGGGGCGGCTGCATGTGAACAAGCTGAAAATCGACCGCAGCTTTATTGTCGAAATTCCGGGCAGCAAAATGTATGAAACCCTGGTGCGCACCACCATCAGCCTGGGTCAGGAAATGGGGATGCAGCTGATTGCGGAAGGCGTGGAAACCGAAGCGCAGCGCCAGTTTCTGGAGGCCAATGGCTGCTTTGCCTATCAGGGCTGGCTATTTAGCAAGGCCGTGCCCGCTGACGAGTTTGTGGGTCTGGTGCAGAAGGTCAATGGCGGGCGGGAGTTATTGCAGGAGGGGTAAGGCAGGGGATTTTTGAGTGTTGAGTGTGGTGAGGGGCGGGAATCGAACCTCTGCAGTCTTTTTTGAGGGCAGAGGCCGGTTCGTCGCACCGGCGGGCGAGGTACTTTTTGTGCGCGACAAAAAGTACCCTTCGCGCTTGTGCGGGGCGGAACTCATATTGCGAAGCAATGTGAGTGGAGACCAAAAAGCGCGTCTGCGACACTGTCCGGCGAAACTCTCTTCGCTCCTACGTCGCTCCGCTCAGACAGCCGCCGGAAATTTGATTTTTTATTTCGATCACGCGCGACGCTTGCGCGCGCGGGGAGGTAGCAAGCGGCGTCGCTCTGTTTGAAAGCCTGCTCTCGACCCGTAGCTGCCTTTGAGTTTTTAGGAAGGCGGTCGTTCAACGACAGAGTTCAGGGACGCTACATAGGTTCATCGCAAAGCATCTCCTAGAAAGATTGGCTAGCGATTTTTTCAATCTAGCCACCGCGAAAACTATGACGCAGCCATAAGCTGAATTTCTTCTGGAGAGAAATGAGATGTCACCAAGCCGCGAATCGAGTCCACACGCAATAATTCTGCAAATTTTTTGGCGCTGACCGAGCTAGAAACAATACGAGAATTGTTAAGCACTGCCTTTTGGGTGTAGCTAAAAATTTCAGCAAGCTTATCTGGATCTGCGGCAAGCGGGTCCATAGCTGCAGAATAGATTTGGCGCATTGGCTTTAAAAATGTGAATACTGACTTGATTAATCGCCAGCGCTGCTCTGCATCGGTAAGCAGCGATTCAGCAACAATGGCATCGAAGCTCTCATTAACTCGTCGAACTTGAGCATGAAGGTCGACCTGAGAAAACGAACCATCAAGCATGTTGTTCAATCGGACAAGGTCTTTCCGAACTTCTGCGAGCTCCTCTCGTAGGGCTGCAAGGATGCCGGGAATGTCTTTTCGGAATGGGGAACGAGAGAGAACTATCGCTATAAACGGAGGCAGCTTCACATCAATGTATAGGGAAGGTGCTAATTGAGCGACCTGTTGCCACGGGGTTTCTATACGACGGTAGAGCTGATCAATGAAGCCAGCAGCCGTCGGTTTCACAGCGGCGGCAAATTCATCGCATGAGAAATACGTCGCCGCTTCGACTTGCATTGGAAGCGCGTTCGCAACGGATGCGGCTGTGGCTAAAACAGAACCGAAGTTCGACTGCTTATTTTCTATCGCTTTCCCGATTAACCCACTATCTGGATTTGAGCTTCCAGTTATCAGACCGTCAGCCACGTCAACCAATTCAACTGCGAGAAGGAAGTCTCGGCAAGGGGCACTGTTGAGGGCGGTAAATGCAGCTTCATTGCGCCTGCCCTCATCGAAGCGGAGATACCCTGTGAAATTGCTGTTGTATCTTGCCTTTACGCAAGGCACGAAGATATCGACAAAGTCATGGAGCAGGATTGCTCTCAAGGCTGATTCGGCCTTCTCAATGTCCGATCTTGCTTGAATTGGCCCGTCAATGACCCTGCCTAATGCGGCCGCAGCATCTGTGTCTATGAAGCACCAAGCTTCTGGCCTACGCAATACGTCCGCCACCGCTACGGACCTATAAACGTCGATAGAACTTGCGATATGGCCATAAGTTGGAATGAGTGCGCTGGGCCCGCCACTAGCATGTGCCTCGTCCGGACGCGTAACAAAGTATCGAAGGGTCGGATAGTTCATCTGATGATCAATAAATTTATTTTCTGACAACACTGCTTTTGCATAGCATCGGAACGCTTGATAACGTGTTTCAAATGTTGCTATTTAGACGCTGAAGCTACCAGCACCACAGAACCACACATCATGAAATCTGCGATCGATCGCCTTGCAGGTCGATGCCACCGATAGGGCAAAATTTCGTCAGTGTACGGCCATCGCTCAGATGAGCGTTAACCGGGTTGAGTGGCCAGTGACGGCTTCTGGCCGAACGCAGACACTCCCCCAATCACCACCGCACCCCAACCTATTTCTTCCCATACAAATACAAATCATCCGACCAGGTCGCCAGCCATTCCGGCTTATAGGCCACAAATACGGCGCAGAGCATGCCGGTAATTACGGCATCCCCCCAGGCCATCAGCCAGCGGGCAATCTGGCTCAGGTCTTCGTGCACACCGGGCAGGGCGTGGCCCAGTGCGGCAGAGAGCAGGCCAGCGGCAAACAGGCTCAGCAGCGTGCCCACAAAGCCACGGCCAAAGATATAGACAAAGATGCGTGTGCCCAGCCAGCGGCGCAGCAGCACGCCCCAGAGCATGGCGAAGGTGGCGGGGATAAGGCCGTGCCACACGGTCAGGCGCAGGGCTTCCGTGGCTTCCAGCGCAGGTGAAGCCAGCCAGGCAATGGCTCCGACAGCGCACAGCGTGGGGATGGCCAGCGGCCAGCCCAGGCACAGCATGACCAGGCATGCACCGGACCACTGCATCTGCAGCGGCATCTGGTGCAGCGTAGGCAAGGCCCATAGCCAGGGCAGCATGACCAGCGTGGCCAGCAGCGGCGTCCATAGTGGGGAGATATCACCATGCGCTTGCGTGACCAGTGGCTTGCGGCTGGCCAGCAGCCGCCAGGGGCGCATGAGCAGGGCAGTCAGCAGGGCAATAACAAGAAGGGCAATTTCCAGCATGAGGCGATTGTGCGCGCGCCGCAGCGGTTTGCACCACCTGTGGCCACAGGTGGTGCATGTCTTGCATCAAGCCTTCAGCGGTGTGCCCAGGCTGCGCAGCACATCGCGCACCATCTGGGCGCGGGCCTTGGGGTCGGGCAGCTCGCGCTCAATGCGCAGCTTGTCATTGCCTGCCAGTTTGATGTGCTTGTTCTTCTGAATCAGGCTGATGATCTGCATCGGGTCAATCGGCGGATTGGGCTTGAAGGTGATGTTGATCACCCCTGGCGCTGCATCCACCTTGGCAACGCCATAGGGCTCAGACAGCACACGCAGGCGGTGGGTGTCGATCAGGGTCTGCGCCTGTGGGGGCAGCTTGCCAAAGCGGTCCACGATTTCTTCGAGCAGGTGGTCAATCTGGTCTGTGGTCTTGGCGGTGGCCAGCTTTTTGTAGAACGACAGGCGCAGCTGCACATCGCCACAGTAGTCGTTGGGCAGCAGGGCTGGCGCGTGCAGATTGATTTCCGTGGTGGCTGCCATGGGCGAGAGCAGATCAGGCTCCTTGCCGTTCTTGAGGCTGCGTACGGCTTCGGCCAGCATTTCGTTGTAGAGCTGAAAGCCGATTTCCATCATGTTGCCACTCTGGTTTTCGCCCAGCACTTCACCCGCGCCGCGAATTTCCAGGTCATGCATGGCCAGGTAAAAGCCACTGCCCAGCTCTTCCATCTGCTGGATGGCTTCCAGGCGCTGCTGGGCCTGCTTGGTCAGGCCTTCTACGTCCGGCACCATCAGGTAGGCATAGGCCTGGTGGTGGCTGCGGCCCACGCGGCCACGCAGCTGGTGCAGCTGGGCCAGACCGAACTTGTCGGCACGGCTGATGACGATGGTGTTGGCCGTGGGTACGTCAATACCGGTTTCGATGATGGTGGAGCACAGCAGCACGTTGTAGCGCTGGGCCACAAAGTCACGCATGACGCGCTCCAGCTCGCGCTCGGGCATCTGGCCGTGGGCCACGGCAATGCGTGCCTCGGGCAGGATGGCTTCCAGCGCCTGGCGGCGGTTTTCGATGGTCTCCACCTCGTTGTGCAGAAAGTAGACCTGGCCGCCACGCTTGAACTCACGCAGCACGGCTTCGCGGATGACGCCCTGGCTTTCGCTGCGCACAAAGGTCTTGATGGCCAGGCGGCGCTGCGGTGCGGTGGCAATCACGGACAGATCGCGCAGGCCTTCCAGCGCCATGCCCATGGTGCGCGGAATGGGGGTGGCTGTGAGCGTGAGCACATCCACCTCGGCACGCATGGCCTTCATGGCCTCCTTGTGGCGCACGCCAAACCGGTGTTCCTCGTCAATGATGAGCAGGCCCAGATCCTTGAACTTCACGGAGCTGGACAGCAGCTTGTGCGTGCCAACCACAATGTCCACCGAGCCTTCACCCAGCCCCTGGAGTGCGGCATTGACCTCCTTGGTGGTGCGAAAACGCGAGACTTCGGCCACCCGGATGGGCCACTTGGAAAAGCGGTCCACCAGCGTCTGGTAGTGCTGCTCGGCCAGCAGGGTGGTGGGGGCAAGGAAAGCCACCTGCTTGCCGCCCATGGCAGCCACAAAGGCGGCGCGCAGGGCGACCTCGGTCTTGCCAAAGCCTACATCGCCGCAGACCAGACGGTCCATGGGCTGGGGGCTGAGCATGTCGTGAATCACGGCATGGATGGCCGCCTTCTGGTCAGCCGTTTCTTCAAAGCCAAAGTCCTGGGCGAACTGCTCGTAGTCCTGCACATTCAGACGGAAGGCATGGCCTTCACGCGCAGCGCGGCGGGCGTAGATGTTGAGCAGCTCGGCGGCTGCATCGCGCACCTGCTCGGCAGCCTTGCGCTTGGCTTTTTCCCACTGGTTGCTGCCCAGGTTGTGCAAGGGCGCAGATTCGGGGGTGACGCCGGTGTAGCGGCTGATGTGGTGCAACTGGCTGACGGGCACATAGAGCACGGCATTCTTGGCGTATTCCAGGTGCAGAAACTCCTGCAGCGCAGGCGTGCCGTCTTCGTTCTTCTGCCCCACATCCATGTTCACCAGGCCGTGGTAGCGGCCGATGCCATGCTGGCTGTGTACGACCGGGTCGCCGACTTTCAGCTCGGACAAGTCCTTGATCAGCGCGTCCACATCGCTGACCTGTTCCTGCTTCTTGCGCCGGCGTGTGCTGCCGGAGGTAGAGGCAAACAGCTCGGTCTCGGTAACAAAGTCAATGCCCGTTTCCACCCACGCAAAGCCGCGCATCAGGTTGGAGGTGGCAATGCCCAGGGGTTCGCTGTCTTCACCCTGAAATTCCGCCAGCGAGTCAAATGCAGGCGGGTTCAGGTGCGAAGAGCGCAGAAAGTCCAGCAGGCTTTCACGGCGACCATCGCTTTCAGCCAGCACCAGCACACGGCGGCCTGCGCTGCGCACATGGGCCTGCAGGCGCTGCAGCGGGTCTTCCGCACCGCGTACCACGGACAGGTCAGGCAGGGTCTGGAACCAGGCGCTGTCTGGCACATCGTCTACCTTGGGGCGCAGGGCCAGCTGTGGGTAGGGCTTGGCGCAGGCGTAGAACTGCTCGGCGTTCAGAAACAGGGTTTCGGGTGGCAGGGCAGGGCGCTCCGGGTCGCCCTGCACCAGGCGATAGCGTTCCTTGGTGTCCTGCCAGAAGCGCTGGAAGGCAGGCTCCAGCTCGCCATGCAGCACCAGGGTGGCATCCTCGCCCAGGTAGTCGAACACCGTGGCGGTGTCGTCAAAGAACAGCGGCAGGTAGTACTCAATACCGGCCGTGGCAACGCCCGCACCCATGTCCTTGTAGATGCGGCTGCGTGTGGGGTCGCCTTCCAGCAGTTCGCGCCAGCGGTGGCGGAATTTGGCGCGGGCATCCTCATCCATGGGGAATTCGCGCCCGGGCAGCAGGCGTACCTGGGGCACGGTGTCCTGGCTGCGCTGGGTGTCCGGGTCAAAGGTGCGGATGGTGTCGATCTCGTCATCGAACAGATCCACACGGTAGGGCACGGGCGACCCCATGGGGAAGAGGTCAATCAGCCCGCCGCGCACGGCATATTCGCCGTGGCTGACCACTTGCGAGACATGCTGGTAGCCCGCCAGCGTCAGCTGGGCCTTGAGCTTGGCTTCGTCCAGCTTCTGGCCTTGCTTGAACTCAAAGGTGTAGCCCGCCAGAAAAGACGGAGGGGCCAGTCGGTACAGCGCCGTGGTCGCAGGCACCAGCACCACGTCGGCACCGCTTTCATGGTCACGCTGGCGAATGCGCCACAGCGTAGCCAGGCGCTCACTGATCAGATCCTGGTGTGGAGAGAAAGTGTCGTAGGGCAGGGTTTCCCAGTCAGGGAACAGGGCCGTGCGCAGCTCGGGCGCGAAGAAGGCCATTTCGTCGATCAGGCGCTGCGCATCGCTGGCATCAGCAGTGACGATGACCGTCAGGCGGCCAGCGCTTTTTTCGCGTTCGGCAAGACGTGCCAGCAGCAGTGCATCGGCACTGCCAACGGGCATGGGCAGGGCAAAACGTTTACCGGGCGAGAGTTTGGGCAAGTCCATGGGCGCAGAAGTTTCTGAGTGCGACAGGCGCAGAGCCTGCAAAAAGCGCGGGAATGTGACCAGCTGCCGCTGGGACGAAGCCGTCGATTTTAGAATGCGGCGCATGACTGACTTGCTAGCCGCCGCCAATGTGCCATGGTTCGCGCAGGGGCGTTTCTGGGGCCTGATTCCGTGTGCCGGTGTCGGTGCACGCGCCATTCCTGCGGGTGTGCCCACGCCCGATCTGCCCAAACAGTACCACCCCGTTGCCGGGCAGCCTCTGGTGCTGCATACGCTGGCGGCGTTCGCTGGTGTGCAGCGTCTGGCGGCAACGCTGGTGGCGGTGGCTCCGCGCGACCAGTTTCTGGACAGCTATGCCAGTCCATCCTGGTTTCATGTGCCGTGCGGTGGCGCAACCCGGGCCGACACCGTCATGGGTGGCCTCAAGGTGTTGCTGGCGCGTGGTGCCGCAGAAGAGGACTGGGTGCTGGTACACGATGCAGCGCGTTGCCTGGTCACCTCGGAGCAGATTAACCAGCTGATCGATGCCTGCCAGAGCGACAGCGTAGGCGGCCTGCTGGCACACAAGCTGCCTGATACGCTCAAAGCTGCCATGATGGAAGACGGCAGCGCACGTGTGGCAGCCACCGTAGACCGCAGCGACAAATGGCTGGCACAGACGCCGCAGATGTTCCGCATTGGCGTGCTGCTGCAGGCGCTGCAGCGCATGGGGGCTGCAGCGACGGATGAGGCCAGTGCCATGGAAGCCATGGGCCTGCGGCCCAAGCTGGTACCTGGCGGTGCGCAGAACTTTAAAGTGACCTATCCCGATGACTTTGCCCTGGCCGAAGCCGTGCTGCAGCAGCGCAGGCAGGTGGCGGAGCAGGTTGTTTCGAATTAATAATCAAATTGGCCGCAAACCCGCAAGGGTACTGCGCAAATAGCTATGAATTTTCGTATTGGCGAAGGCTGGGACGTACATGCTCTGGTGGAGGGGCGCAAGCTCATCATTGGTGGTGTAGAGATTCCCCACGACAAGGGACTGCTCGGTCACTCCGATGCTGACGTGCTGCTGCACGCCATCACAGATGCCATCCTCGGTGCGGCCGGAATGGGGGATATTGGCCGCCACTTTCCGGACACGGCCGTGGAGTTCAAGGGGGCAGACTCGTTCGTGCTGCTGCAGGAAGCCGCGCGCCGCGTGCGTGAAAAAGGCTGGGAGTTTGGCAATATCGACAGCACCGTGATTGCCCAGAAGCCCAAGCTGGCACCACACATTCCCGCCATGCAGCAGCGCATTGCTGATGCATTGGGGATCAGTGTGGAGCAGGTCAACGTCAAGGCCAAGACGGCGGAGAAGATGGGTCCGGTCGGTGAGTTGCAGGCCATGGAAGCCAATGCCGTGGCGCTGATCTACAAGCCCTGAAAAATATATAGCTGTCAGCGCTTGCTGTATCTTCCCTGGAGGCGCTTTTGATGCATAAAAAAAGCCCTGTGTGCCAGATGGCATGCAGGGCTTTTTGTTGGGTGAGTCTGGCTCAGATGGTGTTATCGGGCGGCAGGTGGCGCTTGACCTGGGGGCGCTGCAGGCGGTGCTTCGGGTCCTGGCCGGTGGGCACATCGGTCACACGCTGCAGCTGGATGTTGGCTGCAATACCGCCGCCGTTGGCATTGGTGATGGTGAAGATGCCGCCCATGCGCTGCACGGTGCGGTCCACGATGGACAGGCCTAGACCAGCACCCGCTGCCGCCGTGCGTGCAGAGTCACCACGGAAGAAAGGCTGGGTCAGCCGTGCCAGCTGGTCGGGCGGCACACCGGGGCCGTGGTCGCGGATGCGCATCAGCACCCAGTTTTCACGGGTCTTGAGCGTGATGTCCACATAGGTGGTTTCGGTGTCCACGGTCTTGCCGTAGCGGCGGGCGTTTTCCAGCAGGTTGGAGATCACGCGGGCCAGTTCGATCTCGTCCGCCATGACATAGATGTCATCCGGAATCGACATGCTGATCTGCAGCTCGCGGTGGTTCTGCACGGCATAGACGCAGGACGACACCACAGCATGCAGGTTCACCACGGTGAGCGAGACAAAGTCAGGCCGTGCGTAGTCCAGGAATTTGTCGATGGTCGCATCCAGTTGCACGATGTCGGCCACCATGTGCTGGCGGGCAATATCGTCATGCACGCTCATTTCCGTTTCCAGGCGCAGGCGTGCCAGCGGGGTGCGCAGGTCGTGCGAGATACCGGCCAGCATCACGGCGCGTTCTTGCTCCAGCTGGGCCAGCTTTTGCGCCATGCGGTTAAAGCCGATGTTGACCTCGCGAATCTCACTGGTCACCGCCTCTTCGTCGAGGTGGCTGGCCGCAAAGTCGCCATCACGCACGCGGTTGGCGGCATAGCTCAGCTGCTTGAGGGGACGGTTGATCAGTCGGGCAATCACGGCTGCGCCTGCCAGCGACAGAATGCCCGCCGTGCTCAGCCAGATCAGCCAGGTGCGGCTGCTGGCGGTGGTAAAGCGTGATTGATCGAGCAACAACCAGTTGGGGTCGTTGTCGATGGTGAAGCTCACCCACAGGCCAGGTTCGCCATTGACGCTGCGCGCCAGAATGGTGTCTTCGCCCAGGCGTGAGGTCAGCAGCTCATCCAGGCGCAGGTTCAGTTGCGTGGGCGGCAGCTCTTCAAAACTGTCGGAAGGCTCACGGGGGCGAATAAGCACGCCTTCCTGGTCTGCCATGGTCTTGATCAGGGAGACGCGGGCGATGGCATCCGAGTGCTGCAGCGCTGCGCGGCTCAGACTCACCAGAGAGGCAATCTGCTGTGCCGTCTGCAGCGTGCGCGGGTCAAACTCCAGGGCGCGCAGGGTCTGCAGCCAGGCCAGGATGCTGCCCAGCAGCAGCAGTGCGAGAAGGAAAAAAGTGCGCCAGAAAAGGTTCAGGCCCACACGAGCGTGTTTGCTGGACTTTTCCGGTGCGTCACTGCTTTCACTGGCTGGAGTGCTTTCAGCAAACATAAAGAGACGGGAGAAGAGGGCAGAGGGCGCACGAGGCGCCTTGGGAGAGAACAAACCAGAAAGTTTAGTTGGTGCCGTCTGGAACGAACACGTAGCCTACACCCCAGACAGTCTGGATGTAGCGTGGAGCGGCAGCGTCTTCCTCGATCAGCTTGCGCAGGCGCGAAACCTGTACGTCCAGGCTGCGGTCGAAGGGCTCAAACTCACGGCCACGGGCCAGCATAGCCAGTTTTTCGCGCGACAGTGGCTGGCGGGGGTGGCGCACCAGTGCCTTGAGCATGGCGAATTCGCCTGTCGTCAGTGGCAGCTCTTCGCCGTTCTTCTGCAGCACGCGGGTGCCCAGGTCGAAAGTGAAGGGGCCAAAGCTGACCACTTCGTTGTCGCCCGAGGGTGCGCCTGGCGCTTCCACCGGGGGGCGGCGGCGCAGCACGGCGTGAATGCGCGCCAGCAGTTCGCGTGGGTTGAATGGCTTGCCCAGGTAGTCGTCAGCGCCGACTTCCAGACCCACGATGCGGTCCACATCTTCGCCCTTGGCTGTGAGCATGATGATGGGCGTGCGGTCGTTGGCGGAACGCAGACGGCGGCAGATGGACAGGCCGTCTTCACCGGGCATCATCAAATCCAGCACGATGAGGTCCACGGTCTCGCGCAACAAAATGCGGTTGAGCGCCTTCCCGTCTTCTGCAATCATGACCTCAAAGCCTTCCTGCGTCAGATAGCGGCGCAGCAGATCACGGATGCGTGCATCATCATCAACGACGAGGATCTTGTCGGTACGGTTTGTGGTTGTGGGCATGGATATTCCCCCTTGTCCAATTTGTAACAGAGCTAATTCTGACCAGCTTGGCGCAAAAAATTCCGCTTTTTGTCATTGTTTGACACAGTGTTACATGTCTTTCGAAAAGACGAAAACAGATTTCGCGGCAAAAAGCCTTTGTCTGTCATGCTTTAGCGGTGTTTGCAGGCGTTTGAGTGCCTGCTTCCATGAAAAGGAGTTCCTCTATGTCTTTGGGTCGAATGTCCGCAAGTTTTTTGCGCCAGCCACGCCGTGTGCTGATGACCGGAGTGATCACGATGGCCGCTGCAGCGGGCGCAGGTACTGCAGCCCATGCCCAGCAGGCAGAGCCATTGCGCAATGTGGTGCAGCTGTCGGCATCGGGCAGTGTGGAAGTGGATCAGGACTGGCTGCAGATGCAGCTGTCTGCTGTGCGTGAAGGCAGCAGTGCTGCGGTTGTGCAGCAGCAGCTCAAGCAGGTGGTGGAGGCGGCGCTGCGCAGCCTGCAGCCTCAGGCGCAGGGTCAGGACATGCAGGTACACAGCGGCAGCTTCGGCGTGTACCCACGCCAGGATGATCAGGGCAAGATCAAGGGCTGGCAGGGTCGCGCCGAGGTGGTGCTGGAGGGCAGAGACTTTGCCCGCATCAGCCAAGCTGCGGCACAGGTGCAGGACATGGCGGTCTCCAGCATGGGTTTCGGACTTTCCAGAGGAGGTCGCCAGAAGGTGCTGGAGCAGGCACAGGCCGATGCTATTGGCCAGTTCAAGCAGCGCGCGAGTTTTTTGGCCAAGCAGTTTGGGTTTTCAGGCTACACCCTGCGTGAGGTCAATGTGAACACGCAGGACGGCTTCTACGCCCCCCGCATGCAGCGTGCTGGCCTGGTCATGGCCGTGGCGGAGAAAGCCGACATGGTCTCTCCCGTGCCTGTAGAGGCAGGCAAGGAACAGGTGACGGTACAGGTGTCTGGTTCCATTCAGTTGCATTAAAAAACATAGCTGTCAGCGCTTGCTGCACGGGCGCTGGAAGCCAAAAAGCCTCTGAATTGCTTCAGAGGCTTTCTGTCATGGATGCAGGTTGGGCGTGAGGTGAGGGCCTTACTGCGCGGCCCAGCCGCCATCCATATTCCATGCTGCGCCGCGCACATTGGCGGCTGCTTCTGAGCAGAAGAACACGGCCAGTGCACCCAGCTCCTCGGGCGTTGTGAAGCGCATGGAGGGTTCTTTTTCACCCAGCAGCTGTTCGGTCGCGGCTTCTATGCTGATGCCGCTGGCAGCTGCCTTGGCCTCGACCTGTTTTTGCACCAGCGGCGTCAGCACCCAGCCGGGGCAGATGGCATTGCAGGTAATGCCGGTGGTGGCGGTCTCCAGTGCAGTCACCTTGGTCAGGCCGACCAGGCCGTGCTTGGCAGCGACGTAGGCAGATTTCTGGGCAGAGGCAACCAGACCATGGACGGAGGCGATATTGATGATGCGCCCCCAGTTGGCTGCTCGCATGGCAGGCAGGGCCAGGCGTGTGGTGTGAAAGGCGCTGGAGAGGTTGATGGCCAAAATGGCATCCCACTTCTCGGGGGGGAAATCTTCCACGGCGGCGACGTGCTGGATGCCTGCGTTGTTCACAACAATGTCGATGCGCCCGAAGCGCTCGGCACCAAAGGTCATCATGGCTTCAATCTCGGCAGGCTTGCTCATGTCTGCTCCGTGGTAGTCCACGGCAATGCCGTGCGCGGCTCCTGCTGCCTTGACTTCTGCAATGGCTGCCTCGCTGTCTCCAAAACCGTTGAGAAGAATGCTGGCGCCCTGGGCTGCCAGCGACCGGGCAATCCCCAGGCCGATGCCGCTGGTGGAACCTGTGACCAAAGCAGTTTTGCCTTTGAGCATATGAAAGCCTCCGCTGAATATGAATTAGGATGGATGTATCCATTTTCATGGCACCACCGGAAATCGCCTACCCATGATTGAACCTACGCTGAAATACGTAACCTGCCCTGGCGCGGCAGCGCAAGGCGGCGGCAGCCATGAAATGGCGTACTGGGAGTGGAACCAGACCGAAAATCCCGCGCATCCGCATGTGATCATGTGTGTGCATGGTCTGACACGCCAGGGCCGCGACTTTGATGTGCTGGCGCGCAGTCTGAGTCAGCATGCCCGCGTGATCTGCCCGGATGTGGCAGGGCGCGGCAAAAGTGACTGGCTGGCGGGTCCCATGCAGTACGGCATGGCGCAATATGCGCAGGATATGCTGGCTCTGCTTACGCAGCTGCATGCCCAGGCTGCGGTGCTGCGGCTGGACTGGGTGGGCACCAGCATGGGAGGGTTGATTGGCATGGTGATCGCAGGCAGTCCAGAGCTACCCCTGCCTGTGCCAGTGCGGCGTCTGCTGCTCAATGATGTAGGCCCTGTGCTGGCCTGGCCTGCCTTGCAGCGCATTGCCTGCTATGTAGGCAAGACGGGGAGCTTTGACAGCCTGCAGCAGGGCGCAGATGCGCTGCGTACGATTTCCGCAGGCTTTGGACCGCACACGGATGCAGACTGGCTGGCGCTGTCGCGCCCCATGCTGCGCCAGAGGGAGGATGGGCGCTGGACGCTGCACTACGACCCCGCCATTGCAGTACCGTTTCAGCAGCTCACACAGCAGGCCTTTGAGCAGGGCCAGGCACTATGGTGGTGCCTGTATGACCGTATCAAGGCACAGACTTTGCTTGTTCGTGGTGCACAGTCAGACTTGCTGACATCTGAAACAGCACGGGACATGCAGCAGCGTGGACCTCTTGCACAATGTGTGGAACTTGAAGGCGTGGGTCATGCCCCCACCTTTGTGGCGAATGACCAGGTGGTCATCGCACGGAATTTCTTGTTGGGTGATGAATGAAAAAAGAGCAAAAACAATGGTTGCGTAAGCTGCAGGCGCTTACGTCTCGAATGGACGGAGGACTGACATGCGCAGCGTGACATCATTGCCCCCAACAACTGGAGAAGACGGAGCCGTACCAGCGACACTTCAGCCCTCTGCCATCAGTGGTGAGCTGCCTCATCTGCTGGCTGCAACGGCCGGAGCCATTCCTGACCAGGTAGACGCGCTGCGCCGCGCCCGTGCGTTTGCCGAGCCGTTGCTGGTTGGGGAAGAGCTGGCATCGGGCGAGAACACGCTGGCCCATGCAGACGCCACGGCGGCCATTGTCAAAGGCATTGGTGGCTCGGAAGCCATGCAGGCCGCCTGCTATCTGGTCTATGCCAGCATGCACCTGAACAAGCCTCTGGAGGTACTGACCAAGGCCTTTGGTGCCAACTTTGCGCAGCTGGCGGTGGAAACCACCAAGCTCATGCACTTTCAGCAGCAGGCGCGCGCCGGTGACAGCAGCCTGCGCGTGGATGACCCCGCCACGCAGACCGAAACCGTGCGCAAGATGCTGCTGGGCTTTTCGCGTGATGTGCGTGTGGTGCTGCTGCGCCTGGCTTCGCGCCTGCAGACGCTGCGCTGGTATGCCGCCAGCAAGCGGCCAGTTTCGCCCAGCATGGCCTATGAGGCGCTGCATGTGTTTGCGCCGCTGGCCAACCGTCTGGGGATCTGGCAGATCAAATGGGAGCTGGAAGACCTGTCCTTCCGCTTTCTGGAGCCAGACACTTACCGCGACATTGCCAAGCTGCTCGACGAAAAGCGCGCCGAGCGTGAGGTCTACATGGAGCAGCTGCGCATGCGGCTGGAAGCCGATCTGTCTGCCTATGGCATCAAGGCCACGGTGTCTGGCAGACCCAAGCACATCTACAGCATCATCAAGAAGATGCGTGGCAAGTCGCTGAACTTCGACCAGCTGTTTGATATTCGCGCCCTGCGTGTGGTCGTGCCTACGGTCAAGGATTGCTATACGGCACTTTCCTGGGTGCATGAACATTTTCAGCCCATTGAGTCGGAGTTTGACGACTACATCGCCAAGCCCAAGCCCAATGGCTACCAGTCGTTGCACACGGTGGTGCGTGACCCGCAGGGGCGGGCGATTGAAATCCAGATCCGTACCCAGGCCATGCACGACCATGCAGAAAACGGGGTGGCGGCACACTGGGCATACAAGGAAGCAGGCACCAAAGGCTATGCAGGTGTCAGCGCCACGGGTGAATACGATGCCAAGATTGCCGTGCTGCGCCAGCTGCTGGCCTGGGGCAAGGACTTGTCGGAGACGCCTTCGCACCGCAGCCTGTTTGACGACCGCATCTATGTACTCACGCCGGATGCGGCGGTGATCGAGCTGCCACAGGGCGCAACGCCCGTGGACTTTGCCTATTCCGTGCACACCAACCTTGGCCACCGCTGCCGTGGTGCACGCGTGGATGGCAATATGGTGCCGCTCAATACCGTGCTGCAAAGTGGTCAGACCGTGGAAATCACCACGGTCAAGGAAGAGCGCCCCTCACGCGACTGGCTCAACCCCGAGCTGGGCTACCTGGTCAGCAACCGCGCCAAGGCCAAGGTACGCGCCTGGTTCAATGCCCAGGCCACACACGAAACCATCACGCGTGGCCGCGAGTCGGTAGAAAAACTGCTGCAGCGTGAAGGCAAGACGGCCATCAAGCTGGAAGACCTGGCCACGCAGCTGGGCTTCAAGTCGGCCGATGCGCTGTTTGAAGTGGTGGGCAAGGACGAATACTCGCTGCGCAATATCGAAGCCGTGCTGCGCCCGGCCGAGCCTGAGCAGCCCGAGGAAAGCATTCAGGCTATGGTGCGCAAGCCTCGCGCCAACAATCCTGCGCACAAGGGCAGCGTGCTGGTGGTCGGGGTGGATTCGCTCATGACGCAGCTGGCCAAATGCTGCAAGCCTGCACCGCCTGACGATATCCGGGGCTTTGTGACGCGCGGCAAAGGCGTGAGCGTGCACCGCAGCGATTGCAGCAACTTCCGCGAAATGGCAGCGCGCAATGAAGAGCGTGTGATTGATGTGGCCTGGGACAGCCCCAAGAGTGAAAAGCTCACCGCTGTCTACCCGGTCGACGTATCGGTGGAAGCCGCCGACCGCCAGGGCTTGCTGCGCGATATCTCGGATGTGTTTGCCAAGGAAAAGACCAATGTCATTGGTGTGCAGACCCAGTCCGTCAAGGGCACGGCGTGGATGACATTCACGGTGGAGGTCTCGGATTCCGGTCGCCTGAACAAGGTGCTGGGCATTGTGGCCACCGTTCCCGGTGTGCGTGCAGCGCGCAGGCGCTAATTTTTGTACTTTTTCTGAAGCGTCAGAAAACGGTGCTACAATTGCGTCTTCTGATGATTCAGGCGCGTAGCTCAGTTGGTTAGAGCACCACCTTGACATGGTGGGGGTCGTTGGTTCGAATCCAATCGCGCCTACCAAACAACGCAGGCATTAACCAAGCCTGAAAAAAGAAGTGCCACACTGCAAAGTGTGGCATTTTTTTGTCCGTCTCAGAACTTCACACCTGCAAGCAGTGCCTGTTCTGCGGAACAGCACGGGCATTTGCGCATGGGCTGGCCGCATGCCCTGAGCGGCCAGCCAGTCTTTTAGTGACTCTCAATCCCCAGAAATTGAAACGGCGCCGTTGCCTGGAACTGTGGCGTTGCATTGCCAGCGTAGGTGTGGCTCTGGTTGTGGCCCAGGTCCAGTTTCATGACCTTGCCGGTTTTTTCGCTGAAGTCCAGGGACTTGAGGTCTACCCAGAAGGTGTTCGGGGTGAGGGCGGAGTCAAAGAAATACAGCTTGCGCTGGTGGTCAAACACGGTACGCCAGCGTGTAGACGAGATGTTGGGCTCTTCCGGCGTGGTCAGGCCGTAGGGCACGGAGACATTGCGGATCACGCTCAGCACGCTGGCCAGCGCCAGATTGGGATCTTCGCTTTTAGGCACTGCATTCACATAGAAAGAGGCGCGTGCAAAGCGGTCAGCGGCGCGGTTGGTGCCGGGTAAGAACGTGGTGCCACCTACCGCCTGCCAGTACTTGTTGACGGCCAGCTGCTGATCAAAGGTGGGAGAGTTGGTCATCACCTGATAGTCACGGCTGTGGTGTATGACCTGCTTGCCATCGATGTATTCAATGATGGCGCTGTCCCCGCTGGAGTCGGACATGGACAGGTGCAAGGTGGTCAGCCGACTTTCACCGGGGATATTGTCGGTGACGATGGTGAAAGGTTCTTTGGCCAGTGCATCGACTGCTTCCCGCACCGTGGCAAAGTTGTCCAGCACATACTGCGCCCAGGCTGCAATCGTCAGGCCAGGTTTGCTACTGGCATCGAATGCGGGGTATTGAGACTCCACCAGCCACAGCAAGTTGGCGTTCAGTCCGGCTTCATTGACGCCATCGGTGGTGGAAATGTCGTAGCCAGAGGTGATGACACTGCCATATCTGGAGGTCCACTGCAGCGAGTTGGCACCTGTCTGCCCATTGCGCTGCATGCCGCGAGGCAGTACCCAGAGGTTGCTCACAATGTCAGTCTTCCAGTCCATGGAGCGGGCTGTGACGATGTGCCCGTTGACACCGTGGTAGACAAGGCGGGTACAGGCCCAGGCGCTGGAAGCGGCTGCGGTGCATGCAATGCCAAGAAGACAGGCAGCAAGCTGTGGGCGGATGGTTGGCATTTTCATGGCGCGGCTTTGGTCATTGATGGGATGAGAGTGCGCCACGATAGCTGAATCTGCCCGCAACTACCGCAGCAACTGCCGCGATCTGGTGTAAGACGCCGTGCGCTTTGGGGCAGTGCAGGAGGATGCTCGAGCGGGTCACCTGCGGCCGAAAGCGGCACGCAGGCCAGTTGGTCCGGCTCACATCTTGGATGGCAGGGCTGTGACGATTTGCGGGAAGTACCACAGCATGACCAGCGCCAGCAACATGAGCAAAAAGTAGGGAGCGCAGACCTTGGCGATGTAGGTGATCTGCTTGCCCGTCATGCTTTGCAGCACAAACAGGTTAAAGCCCACGGGTGGGGTGATCTGGGCGGTTTCCACGGTAATCACGAGGAAGATGCCAAACCACAGGGGGTCAATGCCTGCGGCCTGAATGATGGGCAGCACCACGCTCATGGTCAGCACAATGGTGGAGATGCCATCGAGGAAGCAGCCAATGAGAATGTAGAACAGGCCCAGCACCACGATGAGCATGGCAGGTGACAGGTTCAGGCTGCCCACATATTCCGCCAGCTGGCGTGGCAGGCCAATGTAGCCCATGGACAGGGTCATAAAGGCAGCGCCCGCCAGAATCAGGGCGATCATGCAGTACAGGCGCGTAGCGCCAAACAGCGAGGCCTTGAAGCTGTCCCAGGTCAGCGCCTTTTGCGAGGCAGATACCACCAGCGCACCAACCACACCAATCGCAGCCGCTTCGGTGGCCGTGGCAAAGCCGGTATAAATGCTCAGAATGACACTGCCAATGAGCAGCACTACGGGGATCAGATGGCGGGCTTCATACAGCTTCTGGCGCAGGCTGGTGCTGGCATCGGCCTTGGGCACTTTGTCGGGGTTGAGCAAGGCCCAGACCATGATCCAGCCGCCAAACAAGGCAGCCAGCAGCAGGCCTGGCAGTACACCAGCCATGAACAGCTTGGAAATCGACAGCTCGGCAGATACGCCATAGACGATCAGGATGATGGATGGCGGAATCAGCAGCCCCAGCGTGGCAGGGCCGCCCAGTGAACCAATGATCTGCGCCTCGGTGTAGCCGCGCTTTTTCAGCTCTGGAATATTGATCTTGCCTACGGTGGCGCAGGTGGCGGCCGACGAGCCTGAGACCGAGGCAAAAATGGTGCAGCCAATCACATTGGTGTGCAGCAGTCGGCCGGGCAGAGCGTTGACCCAGGGCGCCAGCCCCCGGAACATGCTCTCTGACAGGTTGGTGCGGTAAAGAATCTCGCCCATCCAGATGAACAGGGGCAAAGCCGTGAGCGTCCAGCTGCTGGCAGAGCCCCAGATGGTCATTGCCATGGCATCACCTGCCGCACGGGACGTGAAGAACTCCATGCCAAACCAGGCTACGCCTGCCAAAGTCAGACCGACCCAGACACCACCGCTGAGCAGCACCAGCAGCACTACGACCAGGGCTACACTGGCGAAAATTTCATTCATGGTGGGCATCCTCCAGGCTGCGAGGCTTACGCTGGCCGGTGACTTCCAGCACCAGCTCGTCGCAGAAGGCGATAAAGAAAATCACGGTGCCTACGGCCATGAGCATCTGGGGAATCCACAAAGGGGTGGCATCAATGCCGATGGAGATGTCATCAATCTCCCAGGATTGCCACACCAGGCGGCAGGCATAAAAGGCCAGAAAACCAGCAAGCATGGTGGCAATCAACAGGGCGGTGACTTCGAGTGACTTCAGAGCTTTGCCCTTGAGCATGCCCAGAAACAGGGTGACGCGAATGTGCTCGCCAGCCTTGAGCGTGCTGGCCAGGGCCATAAAGCCCGCCCCGGCCATGGCATAGCCTGCATAGGCATCGGTGCCGGGTGCAGAAAAACCGAAGGCGCGGCTCAGAATGGTCAACAGCACCATCAGCAGCACGCCAACCATGGAAATACCTGCCAGCCAGGCGCTGGCCGCATACAGACCGTCAAGGAATCTGCGCATCAAAACCATCCTTCCATAGCCTGTGGGGGCTATGCCATGTGACGCAGCAGTGCACGCGTCACATGGCTGCCTTCATTACTTGCCGGTTTTGTAGGTGTCCAAAATGGCCTGGCCGTCTTTGCCAGCCTTTTCCAGCCATTCCTTGATGACCACTTCACCGACCTTGACCAGATCGGCCTTGAGCTCAGGAGATCCTTCCTCCACGATCATGCCGCCAGCCTTGAGGGTTTCAATGGACTTGGCATCCACTTCGCGCGAGGCTTTCCAGCCGCGCTCCTCGGCTTCGGTAGCTGCCTTGAGCACGGCTTCCTGCTCTTCTTTGCTCAGTGCATTGAAAGCCTTTTTGCTGACGGTGACAGCATTTTTCGGAATCCAGGCCTGCACGTTGTAGTAGTGCTTGAGGTTTTCAAACAGCTTGTTGTCAGCACCTGTGGCGCTGGACGTGATCAGCCCTTCGATGACGTCAGTGGCCAGAGCCTGAGACAGCTCGGCTTCCTGAATGGTCACAGGCTGGGCGCCGACCAGTTCACCAATGCGTGCGGTGGTGGGGGAGTACACGCGCCACTTCATGCCTTTGAGGTCTGCGGCCGAGTTCACAGGCTTTTTGGTGTAGATGCCTTGCGGAGGCCAGGCCACGGAATACAGCAGGACTTGCCCCTGCTTGTCCAGCAGCTGCTGCAGCGCAGGCTTCTGGGCCTGGTAGAGCTTGTAGGCATCGTCATAGCTGCCGACCAGGAAAGGCAGGCCATCGGCACCAAAGATCGGGGCTTCGTTCTGGAAGCTCACCAGAAAGAACTCGCCCATCTGCGCATTGCCAGTCTGCACGGCACGCTTGATCTCGGGCATCTTGAACAGCGAGGCACCAAAGTGCGGGGTGATCTTGAGCTTGCCCTGTGTGGCTGCTTCCACATCCTTGACGAACTGTTCATTGTTCTTGGAGTGAAAGTTATGGGCTGGGTAGGCGGTTGCGAAATCCCACTTGGTCTGGGCTGCTGCAGTGCCTGCAAAGCCCACGCTGGCAGCCAGCGCAGTGGTTGCGATAAAGATTCGACGCTTCATGGATGACTCCTTTCGGGGTGGATGAAGGTGGTCGGACGCAACGCTGGGCGCAATGGCAGTCCACCACGGGTTCTCAACACTCAGGCAAATCGCGTGCCAAAAGTAGCACCCTCTTTGAAAGCCAGTCATCAGGGATTTCAACGATATGAACTATTTGTGGGTGATGTAGTTTTATGTTGTTGGTTTGGAGTTGAAAGATTGTTCAACCAGAGTTGGTGCATTGTTCGGATTTTGCCAGCTTCTGGTGCATGGAATGCACTGTGCTGGCTCAGCTCATCTGGCGGGCATAGACCGCCAGCACCATGCGTTCGGACTGCACCAGATAGGTTTCCAGTTCACGCGCTGCGGCGGCAGTCTGGCCTTCCATGAACATTTGCAGCAGCCGTGCGTTCAGATCGACGTACGGGGCATGCAGATATTCCGGGTCGTCCAGCATGCCAAAGGCCAGGCGCAGTTCAGCGGCCAGGTCTTCGAACATGGCGGACAGGCGTTCACTGTCGCTGAGCCCCACGATGGCGGCATGGAAGGCCATGTTGGCTGAGCCCACGCTGCGCCAGTCCTTGGCATCGCGGGCCTGCTGGGCACTGGCTACGGCATCGCGCATGCGCTTGTGGGCGGGGTGCAGCGGCCAGGCTTTTTCCAGGGACTGGCATTCGATGAGGCGGCGCACGCGGTAGATGTCGATGATGTCGGCAATGGACGGAACCACCACGGACACACCACGGTTGGGCTCGTGATGCAGCAGCCCTTCCTTGATGAGGATGCGAAACACCTCTCGCAAGGTGTTGCGGGAGATGTCCAGCTGCTGGCTCAGCGCGGCCTCAGACAGGCGCTGACCGGCCCGCAGCTCACCCTGGATGAGCATCTGGCGCACAGTGTTGGCCACGGTGTCTGTCAGGCTGGTGGCAGTGGTTCGGGTGGTGAAGTGGCGGGATGGCATAGGTGAGCTGGTAAGAAACTTGCTTTTTGATTGTTGAACAATCAGTGGAAGCTGATGGACGGAAAGGATACAAGATGGACATCAACAGCGATCTGGGTGAAAGCTTTGGCGCGTGGCGCATGGGCGACGATGCCGCCATGCTGGACATCGTGACCAGTGCCAACGTGGCCTGCGGTTTTCATGCCGGAGATCCCGCCGGCATTTTGCAGACCCTCAAGCACGCGGCGGCCAGAAATGTGGCTGTAGGTGCGCATGTGGCCTATCCAGATCTGGTGGGCTTTGGCCGCCGCAATATGGACCCCAGCAGTGCCGAGCTGGTCGGTGATGTGATCTACCAGATTGGTGCGCTGCAGGGGCTGGCACGGGCGGCGGGCACGCAGGTGCGCTATGTGAAGCCGCATGGCGCGCTCTACAACACCATTGCCCACGATGCGCGGCAGGCGGGTGACGTGATTACGGCGATTCAGGCCATTGACCCTTCGCTCACCTTGCTGGCACTGGCTGGTGCGCCCCTGATTCAGTGGGCGCGTGAACGTGGTCTGCGCGTGGTGGCAGAGGCTTTTGCAGACCGGGCCTATAACGACGATGGTTCGCTGGTCTCACGCCGTCTGCCTGGGGCTGTGCTGCATGACGCGGATCAGATTGCCGAGCGCATGCTGCAGCTGGTGGAGACGGGCGAGCTTGTCTCCATCACCGGCAAGCGCATTCAGCTGCAGGCAGATTCCATCTGTGTGCATGGCGACAGCCCCGGGGCGGTGGACATGGCGCGCCGCATCCGTGCGCGCCTGCAGCAGGCTGGTGTGGCGCTGCAGCCCTTTGTGAGCATGGCATAAGGGGCGGCGCATGCGTTTTCTGCCAGCCAGCGACCGTGCCCTGCTGCTTGAACTGCAGGATCTGCAGCAGACCATGTCGGTCTATCGCCATGTGGCCGCGCAGCAGCTGCCGTGTATGGAGGACCTGGTGCCTGCAGCGCGGACGCTGCTGGTGCAATTTGACCCGTACACCATGTCGGCAGCTGAGCTGCGTACGCAGCTGCAGCTATTGGCCGAGCAAGCATTGCAGCGCGAACAGCTGGCTGTAACGGGGCAGGGGCGGCTGGTGGAAATACCCGTGCACTACACCGGCGAGGATTTGCCCGAAGTGGCCGAGCTGCTGGGAATGACGGTGGCGCAGCTCATTGAGTGCCACACCGCCCAGCCTTATGACGCAGCCTTTGCCGGTTTTGCACCGGGTTTTGTCTATCTGTCGGGCGGAGCCAATCTGCAGGTGCCACGCCGCAAGTCGCCGCGCACACGGGTGCCTGCAGGCGCTGTGGCGCTGGGCGGCAGCTTCAGTGCGGTCTACCCCAGTGCCAGCCCCGGCGGCTGGCAGCTGATTGGTGTGACCGATGTTCCCATGTGGGACTTGCAGCGTGCCGAGCCTGCTTACATCCAGCCCGGCTTTCGCGTGCAGTTTGTCGATGCGGCGCGCAGCCCGGTCACAGTGTCTTTGCCTGTGGCCAAAAAATATGAACAAAAACAGCCTCTAGCGCAGATACAGCAAGCGCTGCCAGCTATAGAAATTGTTTCTATAGGTCTGCAGACGCTCATGCAGGATGCGGGGCGGCAGGGCCTGTCGGGCTTGGGCATCTCTGCGTCTGGTGCACTGGATCTGCCCGCCATGCACGCGGCCAACCGGCTGGTGGGCAATCCGGTGGATGCGCCCGTGCTGGAAAACCTCATGGGTCAGCTGCAGCTGCGCAGCCACGGCGCGACCACGCTGGCGGTGACGGGGGCGCAGGTAGATGTGACCGTGCACAGCGCACAGGGCGCGAGCTGGCCGGTCAGCAGCCATGCACCCATCGCGCTCAATGATGGCGATCGCCTGCAGCTGCATGCACCTGCTGCCGGTATGCGCTGCTATGTGGCGGTGCGCGGTGGTTGGCAGGTCGAGCCGGTGCTGGGCAGCTGCGCCACAGATACGCTGGCCCAGGTGGGGCCGCCTGCATTGCAGGTCGGGCAGCATATCGCTGTGGGCCATGCCATCCCTGCGAATCAATTGTGTGCGGTAGAGCTGGGCGGCTTAGCGCAGCCTGCACTGCCACGTGCGGGAGAGCTGGTCACGCTCGATGTCGTACTGGGCCCGCGCACGGACTGGTTTACGCCTGCTGCAGTGCAGACCTTTCTGGCGCAGGAATGGAGCGTCACACCGCAGAGCAACCGTGTCGGCATTCGCCTGCAGGGTGCACAGGCGCTGGAGCGTGCACAGCACCAGGAATTGCCCAGCGAAGGCACGGTCACTGGAGCCATCCAAGTGCCAGTCAATGGCCAGCCCGTCTTGTTTCTGGCAGACCACCCGCTGACGGGAGGCTACCCCGTGATCGCGGCCGTCGCCAGCTATCACCTGCCACTGGCCGCGCAGATTCCCGTGGGCTGCCGCATTCGCTTTCGGGTGGTGGAAAGCTGCCTGGCAGCCGCTGAAAGAAAGGATTTGGAATGATTCGCAAAGTGTTGATTGCTCATCGGGGTGTTCATCGCAATGGCTGCGCAGCAGCCTGCGATGACGCGCGCCCTTCACTGGCACTTCCTTCCCAGGATAAGGAGCGCACATGATCCGCAAAGTGTTGATTGCTAACCGGGGAGAAATCGCAGTACGTGTCGCCCGTGCCTGCCGTGACTATGGTGTGGCCTCGGTCGCGGTCTATGCAGACCCTGATGCCGATGCCCTGCATGTACGCGCGGCCGATGAAGCCTGGGCGCTGCACGGCGTGCGCCCGGCTGATACCTATCTGGACATCGCCAAGCTGCTGGACATTGCCCGGCGCAGCGGGGCCGATGCCGTACATCCTGGCTACGGCTTTCTGTCTGAGCGGGCGGAGTTTGCACGCGCCGTGATGCAGACGGGGCTGACCTGGATTGGCCCGCGGCCTGAAACCATAGAGGCGCTGGGCGACAAGGTGGCGGCACGCAAGATTGCACGGCAGGTGGGCGCGCCGCTGGTGGCTGGCACGGCAGAGCCTGTGCAAAGCGCCGAAGAAGTCATGGCCTTTGCCAGAGCGCATGGCCTGCCCATTGCCATCAAGGCCGCGTTTGGCGGCGGTGGTCGTGGCCTGAAAGTGGCCTGGAAGATGGAGGAAGTGGCCGAGCTGTATGACTCTGCCGTGCGCGAGGCCACAGCAGCTTTTGGCAGAGGGGAGTGCTTTGTTGAGCAGTTTCTCGACCGCCCGCGTCATATCGAAGCCCAGGTGCTGGCCGACCAGCATGGGCAGGTGGTGGTGCTGGGCACGCGCGACTGTTCGCTGCAACGCCGCAACCAGAAGCTGGTCGAAGAAGCGCCTGCCCCTTTCCTGACCGATGCGCAGCGCACCAGCATCCACCGTGCGGCCCAGGCTATCTGCGCTGCCGCAGGCTATGTGAGCGCGGGCACGGTGGAGTTTTTGCTCAGCCGCACGGGGCAGATTTCCTTTCTGGAAGTCAATACCCGGCTGCAGGTGGAGCACCCCGTGACGGAGGAAACCACGGGTGTGGATCTGGTGGTGGAGCAGCTGCGCATTGCCGATGGCCTGCCGCTGTCTTTGACCGAAACGCCTGTGCCGCGCGGGCACAGCATTGAGTTCCGCATCAATGCCGAAGACCCGGGGCGCGGCTACCTGCCCACGCCGGGGCGCATCGAGCACTTTGCAGCCCCCAGCGGCCCCGGTGTGCGGCTGGACAGTGGCGTGGCCGCTGGCAGCGTCATCCCCGGCAGTTTCGATTCACTGATGGCCAAACTCATTGTGAGTGGTGCCACGCGCGAGCAGGCTTTGCAGCGCGCACGCCGGGCACTGGCGGAGTTTCAGATCGAGGGCGTGGCCTCTGTGCTGCCGTTTCACCGGGCCGTGGTGCAAGACCCCGCCTTTACGGCCGAGCAAGGCTTTGGCGTACATACCCGCTGGATAGAAACGGAGATGCAGCAGCACTGGCTGCCCGCTCCGCGCCCTGATGCCGTGGCTGAGACGCCTTTGCAACGCTGCTATATGGAGATTGACGGCAAGCGCGTGCGTCTGGGCTTGCCAGCTCTGTTGCTGCCAGGTCTGTCGGCCGCTGGCGGTGTTGCCGCACCTGTGGCTGGGCAGCTCGCTTCTGCAGGGGCTTTGCAGCCCGGCGAGGTGGCCGCACCCATGGCAGGTAGCCTCGTGGCTTGGAAGGTAGACGATGGTGCGCAGGTGGCCGAGGGGGCCGTATTGGCGCTGATGGAGGCCATGAAGATGGAGACCGCCATTACGGCAACGGCCAGCGGTACTTTGCAGCAGGTCGCAACAGCCGGTGCTTTGCTGCAGGCTGGGCAGGTGGTGGCACGCATCACCACCGGGTAATGGCGGTGGGCTTGCCCTTGCCATGATGTGCCTCGAAATGGCTACACCCCGGCAGGCGCATGGCCGTGCCGGGGTGTGGTGGCAATCAAGGGGTGGTGCCGTGCGATCAGGTCAGGCGGTGCACCAGTGCCGCCATCCACGCACCGGCGCACAGCAGCAAAGACAGCAGCACCGCGGCACTGCCCAGATCTTTGGCTTTCTTTGATAGTGCATGCCACTCCACCCCCACACGATCGACGGTGGCTTCTACGGCGGAGTTCAGCAACTCCACCACCAGCACCAGCACTACGGTGGCGATCAGCGCCAGTACTTCCAGCCAGCTCTGGCCCAGCCACACTGCACTGGGCAGCAGCACAGCGGCCAGCAAAGCTTCTTGGCGGAATGCTTTTTCATACCAGGCTGCATGCAAGCCTTGCAGGGAGTAGCCCAGCGCATGCCACACGCGTGACAGGCCTGTGCGGCGTTTTTGGGGACTGACCTCATCAAGGGTTACGCGGTCTATTGCGACTTGCTCGGCAGGCGTCATGGATTTCATGCATCAACTCACTTTTTGTCCGGTGGAGGTGCGGCAGCTCTCCAGCACGTCCAGTCCGCTTTGGTAGCTGCTGCTGTGAATGTCTAGCAGCCCCATGACGGTGTGATAGAAGTTGTCGTGGCTGAGCTTTTGGTCAGCACCTTTGCGTACACAGGCTTCATCCACATGGGTGCGCGCCATCAGCGAGCCGGGCCACAGTACCCAAGGCACATGCTTTTGGGCATCGGGTGCAATCGCATAGGGGAATCCGTGCAGGTACAGGCCGTTTTCACCCAGCGATTCGCCATGGTCGGCCAGGTAGATCAGGCCAGTTTCGTACAGGTCTTCTTGGGTCTTGAGCCAATCAATGGTGCGTGCAATGAACTGGTCGGTTTCCACAATGCTGTTGTCATACACGTTGACCAACTGGCTGCGGCTGCAGTCGGAAGTCACGTGGGTGGTGCACTCGGGCTGAAAGCGCTTGTTGGGCTGTGACGAGCGGCGGTAGTAAGCAGGGCCATGGCTGCCCATCTGGTGCAGTACCAGCACGGTGCCCTTGCCGTTGCCTTGTGCGTTCACGGTGTGCAGGCGGTCATTGAGCAGCTCCACCATCAACTGGTCCAGGCACTCGTTGTCCTTGCACCAGCGTTTGACGGCCTCTTTGCTGGCCACTTGGTCTGCCTGGGCATGGGAGACGCGGTTGCACACGTCTTTGCAGCCTGCTTGGTTATCCAGCCAGTCCACATTCAGACCCGCAGCATGGACCACGTCCAGCAGGTTCTCATATTCAAACTTGCGCGATTCAAAATCGGTCTTGCCCAGGTGCGAGAACATGCAGGGCACCGAGGCCAGGGTGTTGGTGCCGCACGACCAGACGTTGCGCCAGCTGATGACATGGCGTGCTTCCAGTTCGGGCGATGTGTTGCGGGGATAGCCGTTCAGGCCAAAGTGGTCGGCGCGCGAGGTCTCTCCCACGATCAGCACCAGCAGAGGGGGCTTGGGGTTCTTGCCTGCGGTAGAGGTGGGCTGCAGATGGCCTCCGTGGTAGCTGTCACCCAGGGCTGCATCTTCGCTGATGGTTTTGAAGGCCAACTGGCGCTTGAACAGGGGCTTGAGCGTCACGCTGCTGAATGAGACTACGCTGGCCAGCGGGTTGATCAGGTAGCGAATATCGGTGTTGTTGCGCACCAGGGGGGCCATGGGCTTGTAGAGCAGCAGGCCACCACCCAGCACCACGCCTACGCTGGCGAGCACGACAAGTGCCGAGCGCCACAGGTCATGCTTCCAAGCCGTAGGTTTGAGTCGGATGGCTGTGTAGAGCGCCGTGATGGGCACTCCAGCATACAGGGCCACGTGCAGCAGCAGGCCGCTGGAGACCAGCGCCATGCCTTCACTGGTATTGGTTTGCAGCGTGTTGCGCACCATGCTGCTGTCTATGACGATGCCGTAGTTGAGCATGAAGTACTGCACCGAGGCCGCCACGATCAGTGTCAGGCTCCAGCCCACGCGGCGCAGCTTGGGCCACGACAGCAGCATGAGCCACAAGTAGGTGGCAGCAGTCAGCACCAGCGCAGTCAGCAGAGTCTGGGCGGTGCTGAGCGATTGTTCATGCGCCAGATCGGCCAACTTGCGCCACCAGGCCTGATTCAGCCCCAACGTACACCACAGCGCGAGCAGCAAAGCCACCCAGCGTGGCGCCATCGCGCGGGGTGCGAAAAATGGAAAACGGCGCGCCTGCGGCTGTGCGCCGGTGGCCACGGGAGGAAGGGTGTGCGATTCAGACATGGAGCGCACTGTAGAAAGCGCGTCTGAATATCCTCTGAAGGGTTTGTTCAGCTTCTGTTCAGCTTGGGGTGCTGGGTGAGACGGTTCTACACTGTGCGCTTCATTCGGTGGAGGGCAACGTGCGCATTCTTTTGGTAGAAGATGATTTATCTTTGGGGCAGGCGGTGCTGGACTATCTCAAGAGCAAGCAGTTCAGCGTGGACTGGGCGGAGAACTTGCAGCAGGCACGCGCTTTTGTCGCCACCATGCACTACGCCGCTGTGTTACTGGATTTGAATCTGCCTGATGGCGAGGGCCTGAGCCTGCTGCCCGTCTTGAATGCTGCTGCTGTGAATGCGGAGGCACATCCCACCGTGATTGTGGTGACCGCCCGCGACCAGGTCAGCGACCGTATTCGGGGGCTGGATGCCGGCGCGGACGACTATCTGGTCAAACCGTATGACCCGGAAGAGCTGCTGGCCCGCTTGCGGGCAGTGGAGCGCCGTCGGGGCGCGCAGACCAGCTCGGTGTTTCAGAGTGGGGGCATCACCATTGATTTGGCGCGTGAGTCGGTGCGCAAAGGCATGGTGCCCGTGGTACTGACCCCCAAAGAGTGGGCACTGCTGCGCGTGCTGGCCAGCCGCCCCGGACAGATTTTTACGCGCGAGCGCTTGCAAGAAGCGCTGTACCAGTGGGACGACAGCAGCGACAGCAATACGCTGGAGGTGTTCATCAGCCGCTTGCGGCGTAAGTTGGGCAGCGCCTTGATCGAAACCGTGCGTGGAACAGGCTACCGCCTGGTGATCGCATGAATCCGCGTACCGGAGCCCAGCAAAGTCTGGTGCAGCGGCTCAGCCGCACGCTGACGGCGGCCGTGTTGGCGGTGTGGCTGCTCAGCATTGCCTTGGTGGGCTGGTATGTGGACAGCCAGATTCAGGACAACTTTGACGTCGAGCTGATCGAGAGTGCACACCGGCAGCTGTACCCCGCGTTGCTGGAGCTGCAGCTGACCAACCCGCAAAACAACCTGGAAACTGCTTTGCAGGTGGCGGCGGGTGGTGATCCGCGTGTGATGGGAGAGTTGCCGGGCTCAGACCACTCGGAACCCTTGCTTTTACAGCTGCGCAACAGCGATGGCAAGGTGTTGCTGCGTACCAAGGCCACGCCAGCATCGCCCTTTGCAGTGCCCTTGGAAGAAGGCTTTTACGACACCGAGGACTTCCGCGTGTTCAGCTTGTATGACGCGCAATACCATGTGTGGCTGCAACTGGCTGACCCGGTGGAAGAGCGGCGCGAAGCCAGTCGCCGCACCGTGGTGGGGTTGGCGGTTGTGCTGCTGATCATGTTGCCTGTGATGGCGTGGATGGTGGCCACCGTGGCGCGGCGGGAGCTGCGTTACGTGGGGCAACTGCAGCGGCAGATTACGGCGCGCAGTGGCAGCAACCTGCAGCCTCTGTCGGTGGATGGCATGCCGCTGGAGCTGCGGGTGGTGGGCGAAGGGGTGAACCAGTTGCTGGAGCGGCTGGGAGAGGCATTGAATGTAGAGCGTTCACTGGCAGCCAATGCCGCGCATGAGCTGCGTACCCCTTTGGCTGAAGTGCGCCTGCGTTTGCAGACGGCGATTGATCAGGCGCAGCAGCACCGTGGCAGTGATACCCATCCAGCACCCGGTGCCGAGGTGGAGGCTGTGCCATTGAATGAGGTGAAGGCTGTGTTGCATGCCCTGGAGGTAATGAGTCACCGGGCTGAGCGTTTGCTGCAACTGTCACGCGCCGAAGGCCGTGATGTGGCGCATTTTGCGCGCGTGAATTTGGTGCAACTGGCCGAGCAGGTGGCGCAGGAGTTCTGGCAGCAGACCTACGCCCACAAGCGCCTGGACTGCCTCACCCCCGATGCGCATGAGGCCGTGTGGGTGTGGGGTGATCTTGACGGTTTGGCCATTGTGCTGCGCAACCTGATTGAAAACGCCTTGCGCCACAGTGACGGAATGGTGGAGGTGCAAGTGCTGCCTGCACCGGGTGCTGCTTTGTTGGTGCGTGACAGTGGCGCAGGGCTGACAGCTGCGCAGATCCAGCTGATCCAGCGGCGGCACGCGCGCATGGATCGCCAGCACATCGGCTACGGGCTGGGCATGTCGATTGTGAAAACCATTGCCGACACCCATGGGGCGCAGCTGGTTTTTGCTTCACCACCACCGCATGCTGCGCATGGGTTGGAAGTGGGGTTGTACTTCAGCGCTGCCAGCAACGATGCGGAGGAAGAGAAGCCCTGCAATGGCGTAATGCCTTTCACTTAAGGAACTTCACCTCTGTCACGGAGGTGTTGAGATCACCAAGTTAGGCGCTCAAGCTACAAAAAAAGCCTCATTATTGAACTCTCAATGAGCCAAGAATGTGGCTTTTTCCGCTTAAGAGAACGGCATTACCTGCAATGGCGGTGCCGAAAAAAATCTGCCCGCCCATGGTGAATAAGCATCAAATAGTGCTGAAATACTTGTTGGGTAAACGCTATATGCTCTTTTTTGTGAAAGTTTGAATATCTGTCGGGTCCCGGACGATTGGCCACTTAAAAACAAGTGTCCGTTGCTGCATGGCCGAGAGGTACTTCGAGAAGTTCTGGCAACATGGCAAGC
>ERZ1034973.240-NODE-240-length-39661-cov-17.701914_pt1 | contig 39661 bp, 40 predicted proteins | sample MGYA00520686_ERZ1034973 | MGnify/ENA primary metagenome ERZ1034973 (study PRJEB33766, sample SAMN09781775) | gut metagenome | biome: gut microbiome | host: Homo sapiens | place: Madagascar | study: EMG produced TPA metagenomics assembly of the PRJNA485056 data...
GGCGACGATCATGGCTAATCTATTTCAATCCACGCCCTCCGCGAGGAGGGCGACGACCTGTGTTTTCTCGAGCTGAATGAGCTCATGATATTTCAATCCACGCCCTCCGCGAGGAGGGCGACGCCAACGGCAACACCATCTACGACGGCGTCGAGGTATTTCAATCCACGCCCTCCGCGAGGAGGGCGACCGTCCCCGCGCTTCGCGCGCGGCGGGGCGCGGGGATTTCAATCCACGCCCTCCGCGAGGAGGGCGACCCAAGACTGCCGCCAGCTCCACCAACGGCAATGTATTTCAATCCACGCCCTCCGCGAGGAGGGCGACATAGAGCCGTTGGCGGGCTCGCCGGAAGAATCCAATTTCAATCCACGCCCTCCGCGAGGAGGGCGACCACGTCAAGCCGTTTGGAAGGACATTAAACAGGCCATTTCAATCCACGCCCTCCGCGAGGAGGGCGACCGATAAAGCAGCAAAATGCTACGTGCACATCTGTATTTCAATCCACGCCCTCCGCGAGGAGGGCGACGGTATGGGTCATGTGGTCATAGCACCAGCAGAGTGATTTCAATCCACGCCCTCCGCGAGGAGGGCGACCTTCCAGAACTGGGCAGCGACCGCAGGCGAGGAAATTTCAATCCACGCCCTCCGCGAGGAGGGCGACAGGGCGTGCTGACGAAGGTCGGCTCGTGGATTGAATTTCAATCCACGCCCTCCGCGAGGAGGGCGACGCAATACAACGAGGCGGCGGCCTCCTACTTCGTATTTCAATCCACGCCCTCCGCGAGGAGGGCGACATGGCGTTCCCTCCTTTCTACCGCTCGGGCGAAACATTTCAATCCACGCCCTCCGCGAGGAGGGCGACCGCGGGCCCGGCACGCCTCATAGACCTCTTGGGTATTTCAATCCACGCCCTCCGCGAGGAGGGCGACCCGTGAAAATCCTGACAAATCTGGATCTCTCACAATTTCAATCCACGCCCTCCGCGAGGAGGGCGACCAAGGAGCTCGAGAAACACACCTACATCAAGACCAATTTCAATCCACGCCCTCCGCGAGGAGGGCGACCTTGACCGATGCGGAAGCAGGCGGACTGCCCTTATTTCAATCCACGCCCTCCGCGAGGAGGGCGACTCGGTGCCCGTGATTACCTGCGCATGGGTTCGCGATTTCAATCCACGCCCTCCGCGAGGAGGGCGACTGTGGGCGAGAACGTGCTGGCGGTTCGGGAGGGAATTTCAATCCACGCCCTCCGCGAGGAGGGCGACTCTTTTCCTTATGGATTTTGTCGCCCATCGTCACATTTCAATCCACGCCCTCCGCGAGGAGGGCGACCGGGCGAACTGCTACGCAAAGCACAATACTACTGATTTCAATCCACGCCCTCCGCGAGGAGGGCGACGATAAGCGCATGTTCAACGTAACGGCGCGCAAAACATTTCAATCCACGCCCTCCGCGAGGAGGGCGACATGTACGAGACCAGACCGAAGAAGCGTTAAGATTAATTTCAATCCACGCCCTCCGCGAGGAGGGCGACTTTGCGCATCTGGGAGAGCAGCCGGTTAAAAAAAGTATTTCAATCCACGCCCTCCGCGAGGAGGGCGACGGGCGTCTACAACCATATCGAAAACAGTGTCGCCATATTTCAATCCACGCCCTCCGCGAGGAGGGCGACAGAGTAAGCGGCAAAATGCGAAGCAATGCGGAAGATTTCAATCCACGCCCTCCGCGAGGAGGGCGACGGAAGCACCAGCAGCGGTGGTGGACACAGCGAAAGTGATTTCAATCCACGCCCTCCGCGAGGAGGGCGACATAGGCGACGAGTACTATCAAAAACACAAGGATATTTCAATCCACGCCCTCCGCGAGGAGGGCGACGCACAGATACCGAGATTTTACGAAAAAATGATGATTTCAATCCACGCCCTCCGCGAGGAGGGCGACCGAAGCACAGAAGGCCGAAGCAGCACAGAAAGGAATTTCAATCCACGCCCTCCGCGAGGAGGGCGACTGACGGCAAAGCGTCCATTGCCGGGGCAATTGCTATTTCAATCCACGCCCTCCGCGAGGAGGGCGACGTATTGGGTTTTCGAATCCAGGATAGACCCGAAATTTCAATCCACGCCCTCCGCGAGGAGGGCGACGACCTACTGGTTGTACCTAAAGTATCAAGTCTAAATTTCAATCCACGCCCTCCGCGAGGAGGGCGACGGACCAGTTCATGGCCTTATGATGCATTTATTCAGATTTCAATCCACGCCCTCCGCGAGGAGGGCGACGAACCAAAATACCACCGAAGAATTGTGGCTCGTTTTATTTCAATCCACGCCCTCCGCGAGGAGGGCGACCAACTGCCGCCGCTGGTGGTCAGCATGGCAGGGTATTTCAATCCACGCCCTCCGCGAGGAGGGCGACGATGTGGTCGCAGATCTCTTTCCACTCCATGGAAATTTCAATCCACGCCCTCCGCGAGGAGGGCGACCAGGGGTGCAACCCCTGTATTGACTCCCCACGGTTATTTCAATCCACGCCCTCCGCGAGGAGGGCGACAGCAGAAATAATTGCACAAAACAAGTTCAAATATATTTCAATCCACGCCCTCCGCGAGGAGGGCGACGCCAGACCGAGGAAAAAACGGAGGTAGACCATGGAATTTCAATCCACGCCCTCCGCGAGGAGGGCGACTAATTGTACTTTATTCAACGCAGAAATGAGAGTGATTTCAATCCACGCCCTCCGCGAGGAGGGCGACCCGCGTTATACCAGTCGCTATAGCTCCAGCTTTGTATTTCAATCCACGCCCTCCGCGAGGAGGGCGACTCAGCGGCACGCACTCTTTCATCCGGTGGTTAAATATTTCAATCCACGCCCTCCGCGAGGAGGGCGACAAGAAAAGCCCCCCTCTGGAAATCAGCAAACCAGAAATTTCAATCCACGCCCTCCGCGAGGAGGGCGACCAACGGGTACAGACGAACAGACCTTCGGGTACCAAATTTCAATCCACGCCCTCCGCGAGGAGGGCGACGAGTGTATAACCACATCGAAAACAGCGTCGCAATATTTCAATCCACGCCCTCCGCGAGGAGGGCGACCAGTGTCAGCAGCGGTGGCGGACAAAGCCAAAGTGATTTCAATCCACGCCCTCCGCGAGGAGGGCGACGCTATCCGCTATTTCGTGCGCACAAAGCGCCTTGTATTTCAATCCACGCCCTCCGCGAGGAGGGCGACAGCAAAAGCGGCGAAAAAATCCACCACGTTTGTTCCATTATACACACTTGTGCACAATTTGAAAAGGAACTTTACGAAGGCTCCGGCAAAATGCAAAACAAATCGTGCTAAGGTGTCTGTTTTTGCAGTGCGAAGCGCCCGGGGAAACCATGGGAGCTTGTGCCTCGCACGGCGGGGGATGCTAGAACATCAACACGTCATCCTGCGCAAAATCGGGGTGCAGGCCGACATGCTCCACCTTGCTCTGGTAGTTGTTGCCCAGCTGATAGAACCGCAGGCTGTCCAGTGCAGGGTCGATCAGCGCGGTCAGCTCGGCCTTCAAAACGGCGTACTGCGAAGCGTTCAGCAGGCACTCGAACACCGAGTTCTGCACCCGCTGGCCGTGGTTGACGCATTTCTTCGCCACCTTGCGCAGGCGCTTGCGGCCTGCAGGCGTTTCGGTGTTGACGTCGTAGGTGATGAGAACCAGCATGAACAGCACCTCACTTCCAGAAAAACGGCGGATATACGTCCAGATCGCCCCGCAAAGTCCGTGCCAGCAGCAGCGCCTGCACATAGGGCACAAGCCCCCAGCTGAGCTTTTCTTTCAGAAAGGGGTGGGTGATGACCTCCCGCTTTTTCAGCTGCCAGGCGCGCAGGAAGGCGCGGCGGCCATCCTCGGTCAGCAGAACGGCACCGTTTTCCTGCTTTTCAAAATGCTTCGCATTCACGACCTTCTGGTTGATGCAGGAGAGCACGAACCGGTCCGCGTAGACAGCACGCAGTTCCTCCATCAGGTCCAGTGCCAGGCTGTGCCGTCCGGGGCGGGCGCGGTGCAGGAAGCCCACATAAGGGTCCAGTCCGACCCCTTCCAGCGCGGCGGCGCAGTCGTTGGCCAGCAGGGAATACGCAAATGACAGCAGCGCGTTCACGTTGTCCCGCGGCGGTCTGCGGCTGCGGGAGGTGAAAACAAAATCCTCTTTCTGCTGCAGGATCAGCGCATGGAACCGGTCGAAATACCGCTGCGCTGCTTCGCCTTCCAAACCGCGCAATTGCTCTAAATCTTCGCAGGTCTCCAAAAGCGGCAGCGCGGCGGCCAGCTGTGCGCTGGTCTGCTTGAGCTGCTCCACCGGCACCCGCTGGGGGTGGTCGCGGGTGGCACGCTCCAGCACCCAGCGGGCATTGTAAACCTTGCCCAGGATGAAATTGCGGGCGTAGGCGCAGCTGCGGGCCTCGCTGGCCGAAATTTCATACTGCGTCTGCCGCAGCAGAACATTGCCGCGTTCCTCGCCCACCGTGCGGGCCAGAAAGCGCCCCTGCGGTGAGAAAAAGCACAGGTCGATGCCCAGACGGCCGCACTTGCCCATCAGGGCGGGGGAGGCACCGGCGTAGCTGAAGCAGAGGATGCTTTCCAGCGTGTGCAGTGCCACTCGGCCGACTTCGGCCTTGTCGCAGCTGACGACCACATTTTCGCCGTCCAGCGAGAGGTAGGCGCTTTCGTTCAGCACGAACAGGGTGTTCAGGAATTGCCGCATGGTGTCACCTCCGTGGCCGCTTCGTCCAGATGGCTGCGCAGATAGGCCTTTGCGTCCGCGTTCCGGCAGAGCACGGGCAGGCAGAGCTCCTTCAGCGAGCAGGCGCTGCAGTGCTTGCCGGGCTTCACTTTGGGGGTGTAGCCGCGGGCGAAATACTGGTTCATTTCGTCGGCCATGCGCTGGGTGGCGGCGCGCAGTTCTTCCGTGAACGGCACCACCTCCCGGCGCCTGGTCTCGCAGTAATACAGCGCACCTTCCGGGATGCGGCACACCAGCATTTCCTCCAGCGCCATGGCCTGGGCGCAGAGCTGCAGCCGGTCGGCGTCGGTCTCCTTGGCGTGCCCGTGTTTATACTCCACCGGATATGGCTGCCAGAAGCCGGGGGCACTCTGCAAGGAAATGCCCGCCTCGCTGGCCCGAAATTCCACCACGTCGCAGTTGCCGGACATCCGCAGCCGATGGCTGACCACCCACATTCCACGGGTGATGAGCAGATCTTTGCGGCGCTCGGTCTGGGTGTCGTCGTGGCAGCGGGCGTGGTCCAGCTGCCCTTCGGTGGTGCGCAGATTTTCCGCCCACTGCTGCTCCAGGTGAATCAATGCCCACTGACGGCGGCAGAAGGCAAAGTGCTGGATGCCGGACATCAGCAGGTAGTCGTCCGGCGCGTCCATCAGTTGAACCTCTCGCAGGTCACGCCGTCCGGCAGGGTGTCCGCAACGGTAACGGTGTAATCCTGATAGCTGCGGGGCGCGATGACATCCTCCTTCCGCTGGACCTTGACGGCATCAAACAGCTTGTAAGAGGGGGCGTTGCCCAGTTCGGAATCGTGCTTGAACACGATCAGCTCCCGCACGGCCATCTTGCCGCGGGCGGCGCTGTGGTCGTTCTCAAACATGTTCAGGATGGCCTGCCACAGCAGCTGCAGGTCATCCTCCGAGAAGCCGGTGGTCTTGCGGGCCAGATTGGCCGAAACGTAACCCTCGGCGCGGTACAGGCCGTACGGCACGATGTGCTTGCGGCCCATCTCGGTGCCCTTCTTTTCGGCGTCGGCTTCGGTAGTGATGGCCACGCGGGTGATGGTGACTTCCTGCGGCAGAATGGGGTCCACCGAGCGGGCAAAGCTCAGCTGCACCGGGCCCCGCACCTGACCGCAGTTCAGTGCACCCTTTACAAAGGTGGTCATCACGGCGCCAAAGGTGCGGATATCGTAGAAATTCGCGCACATATAATCCCGCAGTTTGCGGTCGATATCCGGGTCGGATCGCTTGGCCTTTTTCAGGTCTTCGTCCGGGGCAAGGCCGCAGGCGGTCAGGGCTGCAGCGTCGCTGCGGTTCAGGGGCACGCCGTCCTTGATGTAGATGCGGTAGCCGTCTTCATCCTCTTTCAACGTTTCTACATAGTTGCGGATCTTGCGCTTGAGGCAGACGTCCGTCACCAGGCCGTAACCGGTCTCCGGGTCGATGCGGGGCATGTTGCCGGCATCCGGGTCGCCGTTGGGGTTGCCGTTTTCCACGTCGAACAGAATGACGAAATCGTAGCGGTTCTTGATGGGCTCAGACATGGTTTATTCCTCCTTGTTTTTCTTCTCAAAGCGTTTCTGGGTCTGGTGATAATAGCCGATCTCAAACTTGCCTTGATCCGGCAGGCTCAGCCGGGCGGGGAAGCCGCTTTCCGGCACAAGGGCGGCCAGCTCGGTGATCTGCTTGTTGTAAAAGACCGCCTTGCCGTCCGGCAGCTTCTGCAAATGTTTCTGTGCCAGCTTGAGCAGGGTGGGGAACACAAGAGCCGGGGTGGCACAGGCGGAATTGAAATACCGGTCTTTGATGGTGGTGTTGATGCCGGGGTTGGCATCGCTCTGCACCGCTTCCAGCACAGAGAACAGCCGCCCCAGAATGTAGGGCACATTGGTGGTTTCGTTCAGGCTCACAGTAAAGACCTCCTTGTTCAGATCGGTGGGGGAATTGCGCAGATAATAGGCTTTCAGAATGGCGGCGCGCCCGCGGGTCACGTCCTGCTCGGCGCGGATGCGCATCGTCACGCCGTTGAGCAGTGTGGCGGGGTAGCGCCCGCCGGTCAGCACGGCACGCAGCAGGTCACCGGCCAGCTGCGGTGCGGGGGAGGGGCTGCGTTCCTTGCGGTTGACGGTCTCCATGGCCAGTGCCCAGACGGACAGCGTTTTGCGGTTATCATAGGCCGGGCGGGTGATCTCCAGTGCGTCGGCGTGTTTTTGCAGGTTCCGGGCAAAGGTTCCAAAAGTATCCCGCAAGAAGAAACGCACGGAAAGCCGCGCGGCGTTGGGGGCCAGCCCCAGCACATAAAAATGCTGATCCGGCGCAAGCTCTTTTTCAAGGAACGGTACGGTCTGCCCGGCGGCCAGCCGCCTGAGCGCCGCCTGCACATCCGCTTCCTCAATGCCGGAAGCTTCCTCTGCACCAAACAGGAACAGGCTGAACGCATCCTGATACGCAGGCTCCGCACTCTCGGCCCAGCAGACGATGGTGGTGTCACCCACCCGCTTGCAGTGGTTCCGGTCTGCGATCAGCAGGTTCAGGGCGGTGGTGTAGGCAAAGGCGGCGTACTCGCTCACGGGAGCATTCTCGCCCTGCTCGTGGCCGTAGGAACAGAAGGCCGGTGCGTTGAAGGAGACCAGCGCAGCACCGGCGCTTTGTGCACCCATCACGCCCTTGATGGCGGGGTGCACCAATGCGGCAGGGGCCTGCTTGCCGGTGATCAGGCACTGCATCGTGGCGGCGTCTGCGTCTGCGGTACCATAGTGGGCCTGCCAGGCCGCCTGAATGGCGGGGGCATCGTTGGCGAGAATGTGGTGGTGGTCTGGCGCTTCGTAACCGAAAATCAGGTTGGTGTTTCCGGTCAGGTCTTTCCATTCTGCGTTCAGCAGGGGATGTTCTGCAGCCTGCGCCGGGTCCCAGCTGTCAAAATAAGCCAGAATGGCTTTTGCGGCGGGGGCGTCCACGCCGTCCAGCAATTTATGGTGCAGCTGGGCACAGGCCTCGAAGCACTGTTTGGCGCGGTCCGGTTTGCCCTTTTCATCTGCACCCAGAAGATAGGACGAATTGTCGCACAAAAAGTTGGCAGCGATGCCGACGGTACGCTTGACGTGGGCGGGTACCCGCAGCTCCCGGGGGACGATGACCGTCTTTTTGCCCTTGGTCTCGCTGACGCGCAGGTCCACGACATCCACCAGCTGCCCGGCGTCATTCAGACGCAGCTCATAGCTTACCTTAAAATGACCATCCCAGCCGGGTGCGGCGATCTTGCCCTGCCGTAAAAGCTGCTCATAGTAGGCGGTCAATGCTTGCAGGATCATGTGAACACCTCCACATTCCGGCAGTCCAGCACGCCGTCCACCAGCTTTGCCCGGAAGAACTGGGGCTGGATGTTTTCCGGGTCCGTGTAGTCCAGGTCGTAGAGCATGAAGCCCAGGTCCTGCGTGACGGGCAGGGCAGGGATGGGCTCCCCGGCGGGCCATTCGCGGAAGTTGGCCGGAAATTCCCGGCAGCCGAAACACGGCTGGTGATAGCACTGGCCCTTGTTCAGCCGCCGCCGCAGGATGTCCTGGAACTTGCCGGGATTATCGCCGGGTGCGGCCTTGTCCGTCATGGTAAAGTGGCACTCGATGACGTAGTGCACATCCTGCAGCACCAGCGCGGCCCGCTGCTGAATGTCTGCCGAGGTGTACAGCACCGGCGCGGCACCGCCCTTGGCCGCACTGAGCGCCGCCGAGGAAAGCAGGGTGGATTTGACCTCGTTGCGGCGGATGTTGGTGAACCGCACCGGGTTCAGCAGGTAGATGCGATCAATATGGTACTTCATGCCCGGGTGCCAATAGATCGCTTCCACCAACCCTCTTGCCGCCGACGGCGTGATGATGTCGTAGCTCACACGTTCGGTCTTCATCTCGGGCCGGGAGAAGCAGGCGTAATCGCCCCACACTTCGATCAGCATTGACATGGGCACCGCCTCCTTTCTGAATCCGGTCGTGCAGTCTGGCAGGAACTTGTCTTAGCCATAACGTTCACTCCTTTCTGTTTCAAGCTTCATGAAAAAGGTCTTTGGCGTTATCTTGGCATACAGGCAGACAGCTGTCAATTTGTTTGGCGTATGTGACGCAAAATGGGGAGTGCAGCGCAGATGCCCGCAAAGGAAGAAGCTGCCCGGCCGCTTCTCTCTTTGTCTGTATTCTACCGGAATAAAAGTCCGATACACAGGACTTCTATCTGTTTTCAGCTGTTTTTTCTCAGAAAAACAGGCCAATGCCGGTCTCCGCGTCCAGCGCAAGGCCGGTTTTGGCGCTGTACTGGTTCAGGTCCGTCAGGATGGCGCTGCCTTCTGGCAGCAGTTCCAGCGCCCCGGCAGCGTCCAGCTTTTCAAACTGCGGGGCATAGCAGGCCACGCTGTAGGTGCCCAGACGGCGGTACAAACTGCGGCTGACCATGCCGCTGCGCAGCTGGGCACAGAGTGCTTCCCCTTCGCCGATGGGCAGATAGACCGTGCGGGTGGGCGTTTCGATCAGCTGGAATTCCGTGGCCACCTGCGCAAACGGGAACTGACAGCCGGAAATGCCGTGGCGGAACGCATCCAGAATGCCTTTTTTGTCCAGTGCCTCGGCACCCCGTGCAAAGTAAAGCTCCTGAAAATAAGTGCGGATGGCATCCGGGGTGTTGAGCTGCGCATAGTCATTTTCATGGCAGCGGGCGGCATACTGCAGGGCGTGCACATGCTGGTGCAGCATCTGCGGCACCGCGCAGCCTTCCAGCCGGAAGCAGTACACCTTGCTCTCTGCCGCGCTGCGGCGGCCTTCGCGGTTGCAGCGCCCGGCGGTCTGCAGCAGCGAGTCCAGCCCGCACTGCTCCCGGTAGGCGGCGGGGAAGTCTACGTCCACACCGGCCTCGATCAGCGAGGTGGACACCACCCGGCAGGGCAGGCCGTCCGCCAGCCGCTGCCGGATCTCGTCCAGCTGGCGGCGGCGGTCTGCGGCGCACAGCAGGGTGGTCAGGCAGAAACTGCCTTCTTCGGGCAGGGCAGCATACAGTTCCTGCGCCGTCTTGCGGCGGTTCACCACGCACAGCACCTGCGGCAGGGCGGCCAGCTGTGCTGCAAGTTCTTCCTGCGGCAGCGTGCCAATGTCCCGGATGGTCGTGCGGCGGAGGGTCTCATAGAGCGTTTCCGTGTCCGGGCTGATCTCCTGCAGGTGCAGTTCCGGGGCAAATTCCTTGAAAAGGGATTCCAGCGCAGGCTGGGTGGCAGTGCACAGCACAGCGGTGGCGTGGTAATGCTGCACCAGCTGGGCAATGGCGCTGATGCAGGGCTTGAGGTAGTCCAGCGGCAGAGTCTGTGCCTCGTCAAAAATGATCACGCTGTCAGCGATGTTGTGCAGCTTGCGGCAGCGGCTGCTGCGGTTGGCATAGAGCGACTCAAAAAACTGCACGGCGGTGGTGACGATGACCGGCGCATCCCAGTTTTCGCTGGCCAGCAGCTGGCGGTACTGGGCGGGTGTCAGGTCTTCGGTGTTGGTGGTCTTGTATTCGGCGCTGGAGTAATCCGCAAGGACGTTTTCCTCCCCCAGAAGCTTTGTGAAGTTTGCAGCGGTCTGGTCGATGATGGACATATACGGGATGACGTAGATCACCCGCTTCATGCCCTGCGCGGCGGCGTGCTCCAGCGCGAAGGCCAGCGACGCAAAGGTCTTGCCGCCGCCGGTGGGCACAGTGAGGGTGTAGAGCCCCTGCGGCCCGTGGGCCCCTTTGTCCAGACAGGCTTGCAGCACGGCGTTGCGCGGCTGCCCCACCGGGGAAGCCGCCTTGCCGGAAAGATAGCGCTCTGCCTGTGTCCGGGCCTTTTCCAGCAGGGCGGGGATGCCCTCGCCGCCGCCGCGGGGCGCGGCCCGGCCGTTCATGAAGGTCTCGGTATCAAGAAAATCTGCGTCCACCAGGCAGGAGTAGAGCATCCGGGTGAAGAAGGCAAAATCCAGCAGGTCGCGGTTGGCCCAGGCGGGCGGGGCACTTTGCGGCAGGGGCACTTCCTGCCAGCCGCCGTAAGGCTCCACGGGCTTTTTCAGGCGGCCGAACAGGGTGCCGTCCTCCGGGTCCGCATTCCGCTGATTGCCGCCGTCCGGCAGGCCGGTGTGATGGCCCGCAACGGCAAAGGCCGCCTGCGGGTGCGGCGGGCGGCAGTGCATGGCTTCCCGCGCCCCGGCGGTGGCGTGGTCCACCCGGGGGCCGTCTTCCAGCAGCCGTTTCTGGAAGGCAGTGCTGTATTTGCCGATATCATGCAGCCAGCCGGCGAAGCGGGCTTCCTCCGTTGCGCCGAAGGGTGCGGCAAACTCTCCGGCCAGGTCAGCTGTGCCGGAAAGGTGCTCATAGACGGTTTGTGCGCGGGCTTTATCCTCGCTGATGTGGGCAAGTGCAGGATTTGAATTCATGGATGCCACTCCTTTCCTATCTGCCCCAACGATACCGCGCTTTGGGAACACTGTCAAGAAATGGCAAAAACTTTGGTGCTCTGCACGAAACGGGCAGCGCGTTCCCCGGCATTCTGCCAAAAACAAAACCGCCCTCCCGCGCCCGGAAGGGGCAGGGGAGAGCGGTGAAAAGGGACGGTTTAATCTTCTTCGTGGGATTCCATGGCGTTGAACCGCTCAAGAAAGCTGTGCTCCACGCCCTCGGACTTGTAGCCCGGCATGGTGTCCAGCGCCACGGCGTGGATGCTGCGGAAGATGCTGTTCTCGATGTTGGGGTTGTCACGCTTCAGGCGGCGCAGCAGAGTCTTGACCTCCTGCCGCTTGGAACCGCCGCCGCCGTTGTCGCACATGGTGCAGTTTTCGGTAAAGCGGCAGGCGCACTGGATGAACTCCAGCTCGTTGTAGCGCTTCCACGCGAGGATATCTTCCTCCCGGATGCAGTACATGGGCCGGATCAGCGTCATGCCGGGGAAGCTGGTGCTGTGGAGCTTGGGCGGCATGGCCTGCAGCTGGGAGCCGTAGAACATGCTCATGACGGTGGTTTCGATCACATCGTTGAAGTGGTGGCCCAGTGCAATTTTATTGCAGCCCAGTTCCTTGGCCTTGCTGTACAGGTGGCCGCGGCGCATCCGGGCGCAGAGATAGCAGGGGTTCTTGTCGGTGTTGTTGGCCACGGCAAAAATGTTGCTTTCAAAGATGGTCACCGGGATGTGCAAAAGCTCTGCATTGCTCTCAATTTTCTGGCGGTTGATCTCATTGTAGCCGGGGTCCATCACCAGAAACACCAGTTCAAAGGGCACATCGCTGTGGCGCTGCAGTTCCTGCATGAGCTTTGCCATCAACATGGAGTCTTTGCCGCCGGAGATACACACGGCAATGCGGTCACCTGCCTGCACCAGCTCGTAGCGCTTGACCGCCACGATGAAAGGCGTCCACAGTTCTTTCCGGTACTTTTTGATGATGCTGCGTTCGATCAGCTGATAGGGTTCCAAATCTCGCTTCATAATACTCCTCTTTATTGGGTCAGGGCGTTGTAACAGGCATCGAACGCCTGCAGAAAGCCGGTGATCTCATCCTCGGTGGTCAGGTGGCTCAGGCTGATGCGCCACGAGGACAGGGCGTTGCGCCGGTCATGGCTCACGGCGAACACCGCCCGGGAGGGCAGGCCGTCCGACGAGCAGGCCGATTTGACCGAGACGCACAGGCCTTTGGCGTCCAGCTCTCGCTGGAACACGGTGCCCTTCACGTTCTGTACGCTCAGGTTCAGGATCTGCGGCACGGCGTGCTCCGGGCTGTTGATGCGCACCTTGGGGTACTTGGCCAGCTCGGTGCGCAGGCGGGCGTTCAGGGCGCGGATGTGTTCCACCCGGGCGGGCAACTCGGTCACGGCCTTGTCCAGTGCCAGCGCCAGCGAGCAGGCCAGCGCCACGGTGGGCGTGCCGCTGCGGTAGATGGTGGTGCTTTCGCCGCCGTGGATGAGGGGCTCCAGCGCAAGGCCCCGGCGCTTGACCAGCACGCCGATGCCGTTCAGCCCGTAGAACTTATGAGCGGTCAGGCTCATGGTGTCGATGCCGTCGAAAGAAACCGGCAGCTTGCCCACGGCCTGGGTGGCATCTACATGAAAATGGCAGTGGGGGCGGTCTTTCAGAAGTTCCGCGATCTCGGCGATCGGCTGCACCACGCCCAGTTCGCTGTCCACGGCGGTGACAGCCACCAGAATGGTGTCCGGCCGCAGCAGCTCTTTCAGGTGGTCCAGATCCACCGTGCCGTCCTGCCGGATGTCCACAAGGTCGATCTCGTATCCCTGCTCCTGCAAGGCGGTCAGGCTGCCGCTCACCGAGGAATGCTCCAGCGGGGTGGAGATGATGTGCTTGCCGTGGTGGCGCTCCAGCCGGGCGATGCTCTTGATGGCAAAGTTGTTGGCCTCGCTGGCACCGGATGTATAGATGATCTCGGCGGGCTGCACCCCCAGGCTGCGGGCGATGCTCTGGGTGGCCTCGTCGATGGCGGCCTTGGCGGCGGCACCGGCCGCATGGCGGGAGTTGGCATTGCCCGGGCAATGGCGCTCTATTTCACAAAACCGCGCCAGCACGGCTTCATCCACCGGCGTGTTCGCGGAATAATCCAGATAGATCATAGATCCTCCTGAGATACACATTATAATAGTAGGAAATTGCAGCAGGTTCTATTATAGTGCGCTTTGGCCCGGATTGCAAGAGAGCGGCGCAAAACTTCCGGGCTGGAAATCCAAGAGAATTGACCAAAACAGTTGCGAAGCGGCAAAAAGTCTGCTATAATCACAAGAAAGACTGCCTGCGGCCTTTTGCGGGGCTTTGGGCGGCAGTCTTGTTTGGAAAGAGCCTGAAGGAAAGGGGGAGAGCACCATGCTGCACACGAATCACCGACTGCGCTGCACAGCTTTTTCCATTTTCCGGGCGGAATCATTGTTCCCAAATTTCAGAGGCATTGCCGTTTGAACAACGGCGGTGCCTCTTTTTTGGGGCTGGGAAGTTCTGTAGGAGGCAGAAAAACTCATGAGTGAAAAAATCGACTACTCCAAAGGCATTTACGACGCGCGCCAGCTGGGCGCGGGCCGCATGTTCATCCTGGGCGTACAGCACATGTTTGCCATGTTCGGCGCAACGGTGCTGGTGCCGCTGCTCACCGGCCTGAGCGTTTCCACCACCCTGCTGTGCGCGGGTCTGGGCACCCTGCTGTTCCACCTCATCACCAAAAAGAAGGTGCCCGCATTCCTGGGCTCCTCCTTCGCTTACCTGGGCGGCTTCTCCATCGTGGCCCCCATGCTGGCGGACGCAGACGGCAACCTGACCGTGGCCAACACCAAGATGCTGCCTTACGCCTGTGCCGCCGTCGCTTTCTCCGGACTGGTATATCTGGTGGCCAGCCTGCTCATCTCCACCTTTGGCATCCGCCGCATCATGAAGTTCTTCCCGCCGGTGGTCACCGGCCCCATCATCATCTCCATCGGCCTGATCCTGGCGCCCTCCGCCATCTCCAACTGTCAGGCAAACTGGCTGCTGGCCTTTGTGGCGCTGGGCGTGGTCATTATCTGCAACATCTGGGGTAAGGGCATGGTCAAGATCCTGCCCATCCTCATCGGTGTGCTGGTGTCCTACGCGGTGGCTCTGGTCACCGGTGCCGTGGACTTCCAGCGCATCTCTGAGGCAGCCTGGATCGGCATCCCCCTGCACAAGGAAGCCATGGGCCTGTTCGCCATCGACGGCAGCCCCGAGTTCATCAGCGCACTGTTCACCATCATCCCCATCGCTCTGGCAACCATGATGGAGCATGTGGGCGACATCGCCGCCATCAGCGCCACCGTTGGCCACAACTACATCAATGACCCCGGCCTGAACCGCACCCTGCTGGGCGACGGTCTGGCCACCACCATGGCCGGCCTGCTGGGCGGCCCGGCCAACACCACCTACGGCGAGAACACCGGCGTGCTGGCTCTGAGCAAGATCTACGACCCGCTGGTCATCCGCATTGCCGCTGTGCTGGCCATCATCCTGAGCTTCAGCCCCAAGTTTGAGGCCGTCATCAACACCATCCCCACCGGCATCATCGGCGGCATCAGCTTCGTGCTGTACGGCATGATCTCCGCCATCGGTGTGCGCAACGTGGTCGAGAACCGCGTGGACTTCACCAACAGCCGCAACCTGATCGTGGCCGCTGTCATTCTGGTGTGCGCTCTGGGCTTCAACTCGGTGGGCGGCGTCAGCTTTGCCATCGCAGGCGTCACCATCAACCTGTCCGGTCTGGCTGTGGCTGCCATCGCAGGCATCCTGCTCAACGCCATCCTGCCGGGCAACGACTACGAATTCGACGCTGCCGACGGTGCCGAGGCCGCTTCCAGCAGCAACCTGCAGGTCTGATATCTATACTATAATAGTACAAACCGCGAAAGCCGCTCTGCGCACTGCAGGGCGGCTTTTCTGCTGGGTTCGCAGAGGCGCAGAAAGGGTGCATGGGGCAAATAAACTAAAATTCGGACCATGTTTTTAGTGACCCTGCCAGATTTTTAAAAGTAGGAATTATTCTTAAAATTATCCTTGACTAACTAGGAATCATTCGCTATAATAGAGCCATGAGAAGCGCCGGTGAGTACCAACACCGCTGCTTCGGTCAAAAGAAAAACAGAGAATGATGGAGGTCTATTCTTATGAAGAAATATGTTTGCACCGTTTGTGGTTATATTGCTGAAGGCGAGATCCCGGCTCAGTGCCCCGTCTGCAAGGCTCCGGCTTCTGCATTTGTGGAAAAGACCGGCAACACCTACGTCACCGAGCATGTGGTGGGCATCGGCAAGGCCGAGGGCGTGCCCCAGGAGATCGTGGACGGCCTGCGCGCAAACTTTGAGGGCGAGTGCAGCGAGGTCGGCATGTATCTGGCTATGGCTCGTGTGGCCGAGCGCGAGGGTTACCCCGAGATCGCCGAGGCTTACAAGCGCTATGCTTATGAGGAAGCTGACCATGCATCCCGTTTTGCCGAGCTGCTGGGCGAGGTTGTCACCGACAGCACCAAGAAGAACCTGATGATGCGTGCCGAGGCCGAGTGCGGTGCCTGCGCCGGCAAGATGGACCTGGCCAAGAAGGCAAAGGCTCTGAATCTGGACGCCATCCACGACACCGTCCATGAGATGGCAAAGGACGAGGCCCGCCACGGCCGTGGCTTCGAGGGCCTGCTGAAGCGCTACTTCAACACCGAAGTATAACGAAAAAAACTAAAAAATACAATTGCAGAACGCGAGTTTTGCTGTTGTACATGGAATAATCTGTTCGAATCTGTTCTTAACTGTTTTTATCGGTTGAGAACAGATTTTTTTGTTTTGTGGGCAAATTGTGGGCATGAGGTGCTCGAATGGCCTGATTTTGCCTGCTTTCTGAGATTTGCCCACGGATGGCCTGAAAACTGGCTCCACGCCTATGAAAAATGAATGTTGGAAATATTTACCTCGTGGGCAAAATTCAACTCCCCAATTGACAGTTACACCATTGCATGGTAGAATCAGGGCAGAGTATAGTAATCGTCTGTTCTTTAGACAAGGTGGTGTAATAATGGGAACTGTTCGTAAAAGAGGAGATAAGTGGTCGTATCGTATTGATCTTGGCGTAATCGACGGGAAGCGAACTCAAAAGGAAAAGGGTGGGTTCGCCACCAAGAAAGAAGCAACTGTGGCGATGACCGCTGCTGAGAACGATTTGCTCAAGACGGGAGAATATATCGAGGCAAACCAAAAGGTTACGATGCAGCAACTGTATGAAGACTTTATCACAGAAGAAGCTCCTTTAACTCGTAAATACTCAACCGTTCTCCGCTATAAATCTCTCTATCGAAATCAAATCGAACCGGAATTTGCCGAATATTACTTATATCAAATATCCACCGATAAAATACAAAAATTTCTTAACTACAAAGCGCAAAATGAAAAGAACAGAATGCCAAAACACGGCGAAGAAGGGCTTAGTGCATCTTATGTTCGCAGCGTTTATAATTTTCTTCTCGTTCTGTTTGCTTATGCCAAGAAGAAGAAAAAATATATTCGCAACAATCCGATGGAAGATGTTGTTCCGCCAAAAGACTATCGTGCATATGGCAAAGAAATTCGATATTATACGCAAACGCAAATTGAATGGATGGATAAACGATTCCAATCGACTGGACTTTATACAGCCTATCAGCTCGGATTATATCTTGGTGTAAGAGTGAGCGAATGTTTTGCTTTGCGGTTTAGTGATATAGATTGGGAAACCAACACAATCAACGTTGGATGCCAACTTCAATTTCAAAATAAGACATGGAGTTTGGTTTATCCCAAAACACCAACTTCCATTCGTCAAATCAAAATGAACTCTAAGTTGGTTCAATATTTGAAAAACGTTCAAGCAGAACACGAAAGAAATAAGGAACTATACGGAGCTGGGTGGAAGGGCAGAAATAATGTGGTTATGGATCGTCGCCCTGAATTTTATGGAAAAAGCGCCGTTAAAATCATCGTGGACGATTTCATCAATATAAAAGTAAATGGTGAAATGTATGTCTCGAGTTCCGACAAAACACTCTACCGTATCTGTAAAAAAGAAGCTGGATTTGATTTTAGATTCCATTATCTGCGCCACACACACGCGACGATTCTTGCGTCAAAAGGCGTAAACCCTCGTTATGTTATGGAACGTTTGGGTCACACTAAAATTGAGACTACGTTAAAATATTACACTCATGTAACCAATGAGATGCATGAACAAGTAGCTGCTATTATGGATACTGTCATGAATGAACAAGACGAGTATGATAAGAATAATAAAATAGCTGAAGGTACTGATATCTCTGATATGGCAGTGCTTATTGGGGCAGAGGAAGAGGATGGAGAAGATAATGAATAATCCAGCAATACTTGATATCGCACTTGATTTTATTCTTCACAAACACAGCCGGGATGAGTTTGGGCGTCGAAACAATAAAGCGCAAGCTATCCGTGAAATGAGTGACGAAGAACTTGCGGCGGCGTTGAATGAGATTGTAGCCCAGCAAGATAACTGTCCGCGCACGATTGATGGATGGAAAGAATGGCTGTCGGAGGAGGTTAAATGACAAGCATGATTAAAGTGGCTGATTATATCCAAACGGCTTTTTCGATGGAGGATGCGGCTGCGCTCACGCCCATTATAGATGCAAAATTGAAAGAGAATTCAAAAATAATTCTTGACTTCTCTAATATTAAATTTTTTACGACATTGTTTTTTAATAATGCAATTACAAAGTATGTGCTTTCGTTGGGGTTGGATGAATATAAAAAGAAATTTGAATTAACCAATCTTTCAAAAGTCGGAAAAGAAACATACAAATACTCATTTGAGAACGCAATGTTATATAAAAACTAACAATAGAATGTAAAGACGACAATGATTTAATAAAATGCTAAAAAATGGGGTACTGGTCCAATTAAGGATCAATACCCCATTCGTTTTTATATCAACTCAATATCGCTCGGCTCCACATAACCCGATACATTGACTGATATTGGATACTTACCAATACGACTTTCAAGATTTGTCACCCGATACCGTCCATTGACGAGCTTTCCATCATAGATAAACCATTCGCCCTGACGACGCATCCCGCAGTGTGTTTGGCTATTCGAAAATAATATTCCTTCTAATTTAATTTTATCTCCTGCTTTAAATTGCTGTACTGCCATCAAAACGAACTCCATGTTGCCATTCCACAGATGCCGTCAGCCGCCAATCCATGTGCTTTCTGCCATTCGACTAGCTTGGCTTTCGTGCCATCACCAAAGATGCCATCCGCAGTAATGCCTAGATGTCGCTGTAAAACAGTGACCGCATAGCCAGTGCCCGCAGTTGCATCCTTGGAACCCTGCTTGATAGTCGGCATGATTTTGTTTGTCACGGCATAGGCAGTACCGGTCTTGCTAATCCACCGCGACACATTTACCCGCACATCAACATGAACAAAGCCGCCTGTCACCTGTGCCCGGCTGTAATAGCCAATGCCACCATGCTTCTGGAAATAGGGCAGAGAAGCTACATACAGAGCAATACGAACCGGATCAACACCAGCAATACGGATATCGGCTGCAGTACCCAGGCAATGCTGACTTTTAGAACTGCCACCAATAGAAATATTATAAGCAGGAGTACGGTAAGCAGAATTGATAATTACAGGTTTTCCAAAGTGATCTCGAACTTGCTGAAGAATTTCGACCAGCCCAGTAGCTACCTTGAATTCGTCACTCTTATCGTTACAAGCGAATTCATAAGCGCAAAAATTCTTAGACAGCTTTTTATTCCAGTCTTTCTTCATAGAATATGTAATAACACTCATGGTGTCACACCTTCAGTCTTTCTTCAGCTCGGATTCAATCTTTTCGTTCTGGATGTCCAGTTCCTTAACTGCGGCTTCAATCATCATCTCGATAGTAGGAGTGACTTTGACGCCCATCTTCTCCAGAGCGGCAATAACATACTTCTTCTTATCAGCCTTCTTGATCGCGCCAGTTACGCCGAGCTTTTCTGCGGCACGAACAGTCATCTGAACAATTTTATACATACCAATCTGCTTCAAATAAGGGATTCCATAAGCAATAAAAGCGGTACCAGCACCAGTGATAACCAGCTTAACGATAACGGAAACAACCTGATTCATAAAATCCATCATAATAGTACCTCCAAATAGAAATGCCCGGCAGGTTAAACCCACCGGGCGTAATTTTAATTATTCTTTAGGTTTTAAGAAACCATTTGTCTTTAGCATTTCATCATACATTCTCTCTACATTTTTGATTGCGTGAGGCATTTTATTGTTTTTATAGTTCTCATGTGTTTTGCAATATTTTTCATATTTCCAAATCACGCTAAGAATCTCATCATAATCTTCTTCTGTATGACCAAGCCCACGAACTAACTCGTTATTAAAACGAAGGACTTGACTGCGATAACCATCGGCATCACGTTCTTTTCCTTCTTCAATATGAGCGTCAAGCTTCTTTTTTGTTTCGCTTTGCTCGATTTTAATATCTTTGATTTCTTGCATTACGCCGGCATTAAGAGCATTACCAACTTTTTTCGCCAGCTACGTCCAAGGATTGATTTCAATTTTTGATACTTGAATCACAGACATAATGACCGCTACAAGCCCGCCACTTCCGGCCATAACAGACCCCAGATGATTCAAAATAAAATTCATGACATCTTCCATTTAATCACCTCGATTCTATTGACAAAATTCGACAATATGATATATTAGTATTGTCCAATCCCTTCATCGAGCAAAGGAAGAGAACGACAATCCTTAGAAAGACCTCGGACATAACGTCTGGGGTCTTTTCTTTTTACCAACAATAATGCGGTTGTTCCTCTTTAAACAGAATGTGTCGCAGCCAGTCGTCTACGAAAATACACAATAGAGACAAGAAAAACCATGCTATTGTAAAAGGTAAGCAAATTTGCCCAAGAAGATTAAATGGAAGGGAAGAATAGTCCCAAATGTGCAACTTCATAAAAAGATTCAGTGGAATGCCAACAACAAGCTCCATTGCAGTTACGAACAGCGATCCGACCCCGGCTTGTTTCCATAATGGCATTTCCCATGGGATGTAATTATTAAGACCACCGATTACGACAAAACAAATGCCACCAACGATTGCCATGGTCCAATGTGTACGGCCGCGCCACAAAAGTTCAATACAACAATAAAGCACCCCTCCTATCAAAAAAAGAAGTGCACATTTTAGGCATTCTTTAAGCCGCATCATCAGACTTATCCTCCGCAACGACATCGTAAGTGATTTCGATTGCGTTTAGTTTATCCATACTGGTGCAAGCATTGATATCCAGTTCCAATTTCTGCTGACGCGACACAAACGGTTTCACATACGCACCGATTGCCAGAGCGAGAGCAGCAAGATTTTCGTATGTCTATTCGACACATTCATCACCAGTTGAATTCCATGTCAGCTTAAAAGTCTGTCCAGCAGCCGCCGAAATCTGATACAGAGCCAGATTTGAAGTCAACAGAGATTGCTTCTCAGTTGTAACGCTATAGTATTTACCATCTGTCCACTGTAACGGATGAGCGGCAAGGTATGTAGAAAGAACGGTCTTGGACTCTGCAACCTTAGACTGTTTTGCTTTAGTCAGTCGTGTCTCGGGGTCGAGGCCGGAATCATTGCCAGTAATTTCTTTGAAATCAGCATCAGTGATGATTCCCTTAGTAACGTAGATGCGAAGCATTGCTTCGGTAATGCGATTACCACTCCAACGTTCGGCCAATTTTTCTTTTGTTGTCATAAGTCTACCTCCTTACTCAGAAACCGGCATGTTTAGTGCAACAATATCTTCCAGTGCATCAGCAATACGAGCCTGATCACTTACAGTATCTTCTGTAGGGCCTTTGCTGGCGGAATCTTCAAAGTTTTCAATGGCATCCAAATAATCCTGATCAGAAGTGCAGGTACTGAAATCACATCCGGCTTTGGCCATCATCGAAACATAGTCATCGAAAACAAGCGCTACAGAACCGTTAATGACGCCGCCACCAACAACCATTTTAGTGTGTTTTGCCCACGGATAACGAGAAAGCCACTGTTCGGCAGTAAGTTCCTCGCCGATAGGCGTAAAAACGGGACTTTTATTATCATAAATTTTATAGCGAGACATATTTTGTCCTCCTTAACTTTGATTCTTTAATTCGAAATATTCAACGGATATACTTCCGCCACCGGCAACCAGTGCGTAGTTCCCAACCGAGACGATGGTTGCATTGGTTCTTCCAGTGCTCAGGCTATAAGAAGTTCGCGTAAACGAAGCATCAAAAACATCAACGACTGTGCTCTTGTTGTCTCCCCCGGCAAAGATCAAGCGCTTATCTATGCCGGACCCCAATGTGCCGGTTGCGGTATTAGAACGACTGGAGCTCAAAGCAATCGTAGTGTCTCTGGTCAGCGACGCATTGTATCGGTCAATGTATGGCGTAGCCGTTGTGCCGCCGCCAAATACGGCATACCCCGCAAAAGATGCGCCCTGGAAATTTGTTCTGATTGCCGAGAGATTTTCCAGGGTGTGCTTTGTCAACGCAGCATCGTAGCATTCCACCAGGGAATAACTCGTCGAGTCGTCCTTGCCGCCCGCGAAGATCGCGTACTCACCGATCGAGGCACCGGCCAGATAATATCGTGCCGTACCCAAAGCGGTAATTGTGCTCCGGGTCAAAGAATTATCGTAGGCATCCGTTGTGTTGGAACTCGTATTGTTGACCCATCCGGCAAAGATCAGATGGTTCGTGGTGTTTGCGGTGGCACAGTTGCACTTTGCAGAACTCAGGTCCGTCAATTGCGTTTGCGTCAAAGATGTGTTGTATGAGATGGCCTCATCACATCTTATTATTTTTGCTTTGCCGAAAAGAGGTTTGTATAAATAATATCCGCCTGCGAAAACGGCTTTATTATTTATCACTCCACTCAACATGTCTGATCTCCATTTATCGGTATGGTTTGAGAAGCTAAGCTGCGCAATGTTTTGTGCAGTCAATGAAGAATCATAGGCATTTACGCTGTCCGAATAATCATATTCGTTTGATTGCCCTTTATCGCCGCCTGCAAAAATCGCATAATTGCCAACGGACGCTCCAGCAACATTATTTATAAAACCAAAATTTCCATTTAAACTTTTCGAATTACTCATTCTTAATGGGGTATTCGTTTTTCCGCCATAAACAACCGTTCTCAAATCGGAAAAGAATGGTTTCGCAACGCCATTTTTACCAACATACGCTTTTCGAACCCGTCGTGCCTTTATACCGGTAGAAACGCCTGTCTGAACATATTCAAGCCGTTCATATTTTGCAGAGATCGAAAAGGTTCCATCACTGCTACCATCGTTATCATGATGGATGTCGATGCTTATGGATTCTCCCGATTTGATTACCCCGGTCCAGGTTCCACTTTTATTATAATCAGAACTTTGTCGGTAGTTTATAACATATGTACTGCCGACCTTGAGATACACGTAAACATCGTCGTTTGTGTTTGAATGACTGCAATAAATATTCCAATTGATGGTAATGGTCATATTTTTCGTTGCAGTATATGTGCCGCTGGTGCTTGAGAATGAAGTGGCCGGGCATTCATAGGGATTATTTCCAGAGAAGAATTCCAGGTAATTGCCCCAATTGATTTGAGTCGTAACTGTTTTGTTCTGATAATCATAAATTGGCGATGACCCATTCACTCCGACATACAGGTGTTTGACTTCTCTTGCCACATTTGATTTTCCTAAATATAATTTTTGAGACATAAAATAGCCTCCTTATTCGTAAACGAGGTAGATAACACCTTCTTCTAATTCTGAGACGCCAGCAGTCAAATCTTTTGTTCCCGAGCCAAGCTTGACACCGCCCAGAGTGTCTAAGGTAGCAGCAGGTAAGCTATATTGCTGTGCGTCTGCGCTTAGAGTTCCATCCTCTGAAATTGATAGGTTATCACCAACTTTAACGCCACCAAGTGATTCTTTTGTTGCAGGAGGCAATGTATATGTATTACCTCCAATTGATACTGGTCCAAATGCCATATATAATACCTCCTTTATTAATTACATCCAATAATAATTCCGTCTCCATCAACAAGCGCAGACGGGTTCATGATAACACACGGTCTGACGCCTAGCACATCAGTAGACAGAGCAGTTGTAACGTTACCAGATGCATCAACAACGATAGAAGAAAGTGTTCCGTTGCCATTGTCTTGGATCGTTCTCGTTCTCCATGTTGAAGCTGTTCCGCTCAGATTTGCCTTGATCTTTTTTGCTGTACCATCGAAATAATCCAGTTTTGCCCCGTCAGCATACGGCGTGGATACAGATGTTACGCCCATTTCTAACAAGCTCGGAATAAATACTTTGCAAGAGTGACCTTCGCTTTTTGTCATCACTTGATAAGATCCATCATCTAATTTTTTTGCATAAGGAATTTTTACTTGTTTGATAAATTTGCTTGCGTCACCATCAGCATCAACACGCTTTAAAAATGTACTTCCAAGATACTTATCAATTGTATTCTGATCGTATTCAACGGTATCTCCGTTTGCGCGCGTGGAATAAATTGTGCTTAACACAAGCCATATCCCATCACATGATTCGTCATAAATATTTGGGTCAGGGTTTCCAATATGAGCAACTCTCCATACTCGTTTATTACCATTTATGTCCATCTTTATTGTGTCACCAACGGCTACTTTTTGGCACAATGGAACATATCCATTTTGATAATACTAAACTTTGTTTTGCCCATTAACACCGATCCATCCTGCTTTTACAATTTTGCTTTCGGAATCCGCAGTCGGTTTGCAATATAAAGTTTGTCCGACTTTATTCCCAGAGGGGGTTCCAATATAAATACTCATGTGATATTACCCCTCATAAACAATATAAATACTTCCATCTGGAAGATTGCTATCTGGAGCAGATGTTCCATACTGTACCTGTACAGGAGTAGGGGCGCTCAATACTCCATCTTCTGAAATCGAAAGATTATTTCCAACTTTTATTCCGCCTAAAACATTTTCTGTGGCATGAACCAATGACATTACGCCGTCAGAAGACATTGAAAAATTTGGCCCAATTTTAATACCGCCAAGGAGATTAGATGTCGCAATAGGTAATGTATATGGAGAAATATTATAATTTTCAAATCCAAAAGCCTTTACGATATCCTCTCTCACAAAATAATAGAAAGCTCCAATATCACTTTTGGGGATATTACGAGCGCGAAGTCTCAAGAGATTAGTTCTTGACTCCGTTGTTGTAAAACATGCTTCCTGAGCAGCATCCACATCATCAGGAGAGATCACAACCGCAATGCAGTCGGATTCTTTTATTCCATCAATAGAAATATCTATATAATAAGGATAAGAAATTTGATCATCGGAGCTCCATCCATTCGCTGGAATTGTAATGGGATAAAGCTTCATTTCGTCGGGCTTTTTATCCACTAGTTCTTTTAAAATTTTGCCTTGTGCAGCACTAAGAGAGTCTTCCGTACTATCAGACGTTAAATTATTTTGAATTCCACGCCACGTATTAGTGCCACCAAGACTTACCCATTCACCATCAGAATAAATATATAAACTATTCGGTCTCAAGAAATAAATTTTATTGGCAAGAGGGGCCAAAGGAAGTTCACTCACAACCTCTAAATCGGAACCGATTTTTACGTGAGCAGTTTTACTATCTCGATATACATTTCCAGTATCAAGACAAACAACTAGCTGTCCATCAATTATCGGAGTCTTATCGAGCTGTGATTGATTAATCTCGCATAAAGATAATTTTGACATCGCTAAACTCCTTTTCATAAAAATAAATCCGCTGCCATCATCACGATAACAGCGGAACAATGATCAACGGTTCAAAAAGAAAGTTCCGTCAGGCAATGGTGGTCCATGCGACAGCACTTTCAACTGCCTTGACCCGAGTGTCCATAGCAGTATTCAAACCATCGGTATACTCCTTAGCGGCATCACGAGCGGCATTAGCCTTAGTGGTCGCATCAGTAGCGGCAGCAGCAATTGCAGCCTCCTTAGCAGCGGTCAGTTCGTCCTGGGTAGGCTTTGCATTCCACTTAGTACGCTCATCAGCAGTAATATGTGCTACTGCATCATTCTTATGAGTATTCAGAGAATCCGAAACAGTTTTGACCTTTTCGTCAATTGCGGCTTTGCTGTAAGAATCAACGTACAGGCCATCATCCTTCAGAGACAGTACATTACCAGCTTCAGAAGAAACATTGACCTTGACTTCAATCTCATAACCGGAAATCTCAATAGTGGTAGAAGCGTCCTTTCCATCAGCCTTTGTCTTGTAAGTATCGACCAAAGCAGCCATGTTCAAGAAGCTATAGGTGCAAGATGCAGGGTTTTCGCCCTTGACAGCCAAAACCATAACGGGCTTACCATCCAGCTTAGGATCGGTAGCGCCAACGTAAGTATCGGCAGAGAACTTGAACTTACCGACGAACTCTGTCTTAGTCTGGTCAAGGAACATTTCAGTGGGGAAGTCCACAGTAAATGCAGCATCGCCAGACATGTTGCTGTTGGTATAGAAATTAACAGTATTGCCATCAACCTTCAGAGATTTAATTGCCTTTGACACATCGCCAGTGACAGAATCGATTTTAGAAGTCACATAATCAGCAACGGCCTTTGCAGTGGGGATATTTTCATCGGTAGGGCTGTCAGTGATAGATGTGATAGCAGCCTTGTTCAGCTGAGTGTAGCCAGTTCCGTTATAGATATGCAGGGTCATATCAGTAGAACGAATATATACAACGCCCTGAACCTGACCACTCTCAGGCAGGGAAGTCACCAGCTGGCAACTCTTTGTATACTCCTTATCGCCCTTAAAAATCTGCAGAGTGTCCGTAGTAAAATATAGGGTATCGGCAGACTTCACAGCCAGTGCCTTATAAGAATCGTAACTACCATACTTAAAAGAAACGTTTGCCATAATAAAATACCTCCTATATGATATTTTGATTAAAATTCACACCAGACAAATCCGGTTGAAGCGACAGAAAGGGACTCAACTTCGAATTTATCTGAGTTAGACTTTTTTTGGACGATCTATGGAATATACTTTCCAGATTCGTCTTTGATCATAACGGTTTGCCCAGCATACGTTGAAGAATCGTTATTTAGCTCCTCATTCGCATCTGATTCAGAATCAAACACCTGCACCCTCGGACGAACCGCCTGTTTCGTTTTATCATCTCGGATATAATATAATTCTGACGTGTCTTTTGTAATAACGATATCTTTCCCGTCAATGACACCATTTTCAATTGCAGTATCAAGATTTGCTGAATTACCATAACCGAGTTTACTATATTTTGACATTTAGTACCTCCTATTAGAATTCAATAACCTTGATATTCCCATCTTCATCGGTAGGCTTGCCATTAGCGAAGTCAATAGCAGCACCAATCGGGACTCCATTTGATGTGAGCTGCAGTTTATCATCCTGATAAATCATACTATCGGCTTTGGTGTCAATAATCGCAGTAGCCTGTGCTTCAAGTTCCTTCATAGCAGCGGAAAGTTTCAAAATACGCTGATCAACGACATCTAATGCGCTATCAGGAATCAATTTGCTCCAATTTTTAATAGCTGCAATATGAATAACGCCGGGGCCGACCTTGCGCACATACTGGACCGTATCGCCATCGGCGGTCATAACAACATTCGTAAAGGTCAATTGAATTTCAATGTCCCCAGGTTCGCTGGTCAATGTGGTATCAAAAGGCAAAACGTACTCTAGTTTGTTTTTATATAGTTCATCTGACTTGGTAAGTAATTCGGAACGATATCGTTTACTAACAGGTAAAACATATTCGAGCCTCACTTCATAATCTGTCATATCAATGTTTTTGTATGTTGTGTCTGCAAGAAAGTGCAAGCTATCTACCAATTTGCTTCGCTCCATAATTCGCTCAATGACACTAGCGGTAAGACTATTGTCTTCATTGATTAAAAATGTGTACATGTTACACCTCCTTATGCAGTTTTACTAAACAATGTTACCTGCGTCTTAATAATAGAAGCAGGTTTTTTGTTTGAGTAAAAAGTAATTGTCTTGTCTCCAGAAGAACAAGAAGGAATCATCCATGCATCCATAGAGGTCTGTACACTTTCTGGTAAGATAGATGCCATTGGGATTCTGTCGTCTGCCGCTCCATCACAAGCAACGGTGCATTCATAGTTGGCAGCTCCAGAAGTGCATTGGACCCAATTGTTTGACGGAATATCGATTAGATAACTATTATAGTAGCCACCGACATATCCCTGAAGATAATTTAAAGATTCTTGAGCCTTATCGGCACTAGCTTTTGCATCGGTTGCCGACGTTTTTGCTTCATTTGATAAAGTTGTCGCAGTATCAATGTTCTTTTGGATAGTATCTCGAATATCTTCTACGTCAGATTTGATGCCTTCTGAATTTTTCTCAGAAAGAGCTGCGCTGGTGGCAGAAGATGTTGCTTTTTCTGCTTCAGATGTCGCTTTATCAGTAAAACTTTTCACGTATGCTTCGATGTCTTCTGTGAACAAACGTTCCAGAGCCATAGTGGAATGCTTTATTTTATTGATATCATCAGCAGTTATCATCATTCGTTTCAGCTGAGGATTAGCGTCCAAAATTTTTCGGGCGTTTTCATAATTTCCTGCTAAAATTGCGGATTTATAATCATTCGCCAGCGACAGATATTCTGCAGTCACATCTTCATTGTTCTGCCAGCTATCTACCTCCGCAGGAAATTTTGTATATTCCAGATCGACATAAGAGCCGTCTAGTTTTTTGTCATATGCCATTATTGCACCTCCTAATATGAGCAAAATAAAAAGCCCCGAAATTATCGGAGCTGCAATATTAGTATTTATCTTGTACGATATATGGATAATACGGATAATATCGACTCAAGGTTAATGTCATTGTACCTTCGCCAAGAGTAATCGAGATCTTCTTTATAATAAAGTCAAGAGGTTCGCCGTTAGTATCGATATATTGGGGGATATAAGAAATTTTTTGATTGACATCCAACCATGGAACGAGCAGGCAATCAACAGTGACGCTATCAGTTAATCGACCGCACTTCTAAAGCATATATTCAGCGCACTGCATTGTTGACTCGTCGGTCGTATACATTTCAAATTCAGAACCAGAGCATACTTTGTTTCGTCGCCCGATTTTTTCAATCGTAAAACGTGGATTCGCCTGTGTATTCAAATTTACATTATCGTCTGTCAAGCAGATATATTTAATGTTATTACACGCTTCGTTTTCTTTAGCCTGTTCAATCTCTTTCTCGGTTGGCATTTTGCTCACAAGAAATGTCATCGCGTGCGCTTGCTGTTCTCCACGGTAATAAAATTTCTTATAAGTTGGGCTATATTGGACAACAATCATCATGTCTGCCGCAATAGTGGTGCCATCCATTTCAACATCGGTCCCTTTCTCATCAACATCAGTCGCATACAATTTATACGGCCCATGAGTATACTCTTTTGTGCTCGTATTATTATCATTATCTGTTTCGGTGACCGAATTCACGATTGTGATATTGACATGTTTTGACAATCCAAGGATTGGAGTCGTGAACGCAATCATAGAGTCATTTGACGTACCGAGGCTTGTGGTCTTGAGTGTGATAGTTGTAGTATCTTTAGAATCTGTATCATTATCTGAAGGTTGCACGATTGTCATGTGCTCATCATCGACATATGTATCGTATTCAACGCTCGCGCCAAAAACCTCAACGCAATTTTTGACCTCTGTGTAATCAATATCTCCATTCTCAGAAATAACAAGATCTTGAAAAACTTCATTATTTAAAACAACGGGATCGTTAAAACCAGACGGAATCTCTTGGCATACAAAAGTAGTGTCGTTAAAAAACATCTCAAACGGATAATGCAGATCTCTTAGTTCTTTCAAGATATCCCAGATAGATGTTTCTGAAGAAAATTCGAGGTCATAAGGAACAGTTCTATTCCAATAATTTACGATATAGTCATTCATGCCACTAAGCTTGAACGTTTCAATAATTGCTTTTGAAATCTTTTCTCCAGTTGGAATGAGTGTTTTGTATCCGGTAAGAGTGCCACTTAAAGAGCCATCAAGCATAGCAACCAAATCTACACAAGAGATAGAAACACTGTGCGTCGTTGCGTCATACGAGAAGCCATTTTGATTAAAGGCATAGATACCTTTAGCATACCAGTGAGTATTGCCGCCCGCCGGCCGCATTCCAATATAAACACGAACCAATTTATCAATCTATTCATCAACCGAGTAAGAACTGATGGCTTGATTCTTTTTCAGATAGATCGTTGACGTAAAAGTGCGTCGGATGTCTGAATCTGCGTCAATAGAAAGATTACCGTCTATTGTCAAACCTTCAAGATTGTCGATAACGTTCAAATCTTTATCAAGGAGTTCTAGCCTACAATATAAATGTTTATTATGATTTTTCAGCATCCGAAGTTCTTCTTGTGATGCGACATACATTGCAGCTCACCTCCTTATTCAACTACTCGGACTTCACACGTTGTAGAAATATTATCGACCGACACGAGAATGCTTGTTGTGCCGATACTTACACCTGTGATCGTTCCATCAGCCACTGTTGCAATAAACGGATTTGCAGAACCGTAGTTGATTAAAGGATAAGTAGCATCAAGCGGCAAATAATTTGTTTCCAGTTTATATTCTTCTCCAACATGAACCACCAGAGACTTCTTATTCAATGTTACAGAGCTTGCTTTAATAGGATTGTCGATAATGATTTTGATTTCCTGTGGAAGCGTCAGAGCAGGATGAATCACCACAGCGGCACCGGTGTCTGAATCTGTTGTATCAGTGCACTTGACCGTTTTGCTCTTAAACGAATTGTTTTCGGAATCAAAATAATCGATTATAGCAGAATCGGTATTATTGATAGCTGGAGATCTTGTCAGCAATGCTTTGTTGCCAGAGCAACCAGCAGAGAGTAACTGCGAAGCGACTGGAAGGATAGTACCTTCAACGTTATGAGAATCGCTATTAGGTCCATATTCGGTAGAAGACAGTAAGAATACCGGCTTTGAAATTGTCGAGACTCCATTCTTTCCGTTGCCAGGAGTGTAGCGGATTTTTGTTGGATAATCAGTGAGCACTTTTGCAATGTTAGAATCCAAAGAGTTCTTGAACGTCCCTAAAAGAAGCTGATCTACCTTACTGCCATCATAAGTGTTTGTAGACGTCCCCCAGCTTGTCTGAGCATACTCTGCCTTACGGACGAGCAGTGTACGACCTTCGCCATTTAGCTCTGGTTCATAGCTATGCTTAGAGACAATATAGTAAGTAGCAGCACTATTTTCCCGCATGTGAATAGCAGCGCCTTCTTTAAATGTACTAAGGGGGACACCCTCACTATCGGCCAACGAAATGACATTCACATTACAAGATGTTTCAAATCCATCCAGAGATGCGGTAACGACTGCAGATCCAGACTTGAGACCTTGAATCATACCATTAGAGACAATGACGTTTTCTGGATCACTGCTTCGCCATGTTATATCGCCAACCTTTGCGTTTGCTGGGCTGTAAACGAGCGTAAGCTTCTTCTTGTCGTTTTTGGAAATCATAAGCTTATTGTAATTTAAAGCAATCTTGTCAACTTTAATTTTGGCGCTAACAACAGAAATAATAATGTTATTTGTAACATTTTGAACAAAAATTATTCCTGTGTTTTTATCGTAAGCAGAGTCTGTAATGTCGATTCCATTCATCGAGACAGAAACAGAATCCAGCACATATCCCTCAAAAGCGCTAATTTTAGTCGTATAAGAATCGCCTTGTTTCACACTAACAATATGACTACTGCTATTGGTCGAAACTAGATTCAACGAAACAGAATAATAAGTGCTAAAATCCATATCGTTGTAGATAATAAGTCCGTTGTTGCTCAAATCTTCCGAATTATCATAATCGCCAATCTGAACGAAATCAAAGCTGATCTTTACTTTATCAATGTGTTCAGAGCAATCTTCATCAACATTTCCATTCACACTCATCAGCCATTCGCGGCCGTCTTCCATTTTTAAGATTTTAGGCTCGCCGTTGGTCAACCAATCCTTCATTTTTTCGCGATATCGGTACGACCCATCAAAGTCCCAATAATCGCCATCTTCGTTACGAATTACTGTACCAGAGAATGTAGCAGAGTCATAATTTGAACTACTGCCAAAGAAAACATAAGGGTATTTACTATTCAACGTCGTAATAACGTTCGACTGTCTATTTCGCGTGGTCGATGTAATGGACGGATCAAGGAAAATATGATACGATTCTGTACTATCAGAAATAACTGCACCACAAAATTCGCTTATAACAGAAGCAGAGATGTAAGGAAGTTCGGTGCCATCCTTCAAAATATAATTAACTGAATATTCATATTTTGTCTTACGACCACGTGCAAAATAATCTACAAAGGAAAAATTTAGATGATCAGTATCATAGATTGGGTAAGCGACCAGCGCAGTCCAATCCTTTTTACCAACTTCTCTTCGTCTTAATTGCATGGACTGGATCTTATCACCAAGAGTGCCAATGTTTCCAGCTTCTAGGTTTTGTGAATCAAAAGTCGCAAAAACCAGAACATCAGAGTCCCATTTATAGTCAGTTGATTTAAAACGTGACGTGTCTGAAGCTAAAAAGGCTTCATCAAACACGGCATTTTTAAGAGAGAAAGAAGATGGCGTTGCCGCAAAACTGTTTAATCCGATAGAAGAACTGTCACTAAAAATATCAATTCCTAAAAACATTTCGCCACCTCCTTTATACAGAATGCATAACACTACTCAAATCGACTGGTGTCACATAAAGCTCAAAACAATTATTTGAATACAATACATCAATCATAAAATAGTTGTCGTCTTCGTTAATAGAACCATGATTGCTTTCGATTGTGGCATAATTTTCACCGTCGCATTCCAAGCGCATAAGCCCATACAGTTTCTTATCTGTATCTGTTGAGTCTGTAAAATTTCGATAGCATAGCATAATACGCGATACAACATTATAAGTATCATTGTTCTATGCGATTTCGATTATGTCTTTATAAAAAGTTTTATTAACAATGAACTTCAGATCGAATCCGCGAAGGTTTTTAAATTGTTCTGATATAAAATATGTTACCTTCGATCCGTTTGTTAGATCAACAGCATATTTGTTATCTGCAATTTGAATATAAGAGATTTCACCATTTGGTGAGCCTTCCAAAGAAACAAAGTGTGAGGTCAACTTAATAGACGCATTGTATCTGTCATTTTCTGCTTCAAAAGCATAATGACTATTAGAGACGGAATAGCTGACTTTAATAGAGTATAATCCAGTTTCAAGATTGTAACCATTTTTTGTGGTCGCAAATCCTTGAACATAATAATTCTTCCCGGCTTCTAGTCCATATACAGAAAATGAGTGATTGATTGTTCCATAATAAATCTGCGATTCATCAAGAATAGATTTTTTAGAATCATAAAACCTATATTGATAGGTTTTTATCGTTTCGCCTTCTTCTTCATTCGCCGCATATGTCATTTCAAACACAGATGCGGACATTTGAATTATGTTATCTGAATCTTTTGTTAAGCCGGAAAGTCCAATAATGGGTTTGCTTTTACAATATAAAACAGCAGGGGAGCTATATTCTCCATAGTCCGAGTCACTTGTTAGTTTTACTCTGATTTTCAAATAATAACTTGAACTTCTGTTCTTCAATTCTTCATCGGGACTAATAGAAAAACCCCAACCATTACTCAAACTATATGATAAATTTTTTGACGTACCTGAAGAGGTGCAAACAATATTCTCATCAGAGCCATCAAAGATCGTATACTCATACTCTGCAATGATGTCAGGGCTGGTGTAACTCACATAAATTTTAAAATATGCTGTGGTTCCGACAGTAGAGTCAAAAACGTTTATAGCCGATAAAACTGGCTTTGCCAAAATCTCACCTCCCAGATAAAATAAAAGCAGGGTTCTACGTCACTGGCGTAGCTTCCTGCAATAAATAGATCTTAAATTTTACGAATCAAAAGATTTTTGTAATCGCACTGAGGTGCAGTCACAGCAACCCGTTCATAAAGCTTAAAGTCTTGTGACGAACTAACGTTGAATTCTTTTCCAAAAGCAGCGACAACGTATCCCGTAGCTGTTTTTTTCTTGATAACACCAAAAGTAGTCTTATCAAATGAAGCAGACTCAACGACATTACGAGCTGTTTCGGTTATCATTTTTGTTAGAATGTCAACGGCTTTAGATGAAGTGCTCATGGTTTACCTTCTTCCTTGTTGCTGACGCAGTTTGATTGGCAGATCGCGAATGATTTCCTTGGCAAGAGTATCAGTATCTCCGACAGGATTCTGAATATAAATATCGCCAACAGAAATGCTTCCTTCAACAGTGTGGTTCTGAACATTGCTCAAAGCGGCATGTTTTGAGAGCTGGTCGCTAAACCATTTGTCTGGATTTCCACCCAGTTCAAAAAGCTTAGATGTAATATCGGCCGGAACAACACCGTCGCCTGTCTCAAGGTAAGTATAACGACCGGATTCTGGTTTACGGACAATAAGTTCAGAGCCCTGCTCATCAACATTATAAGGAGCAGATTCCTCAATATATTTTGAGCCAGATGCCTTTTTACCCCAATTCCAGAACCAGAATTTAGAGCTCCAAAGCTTATCCCAAAAGGACTGTTTCTTACCAGAAGATTCTGTTTGGCTAGTGAAACTATCTTCGGACGCTGGTTTGTCAGGAGAATTTATGACGATATCGCCAACGTTAATCTTGCCATTAGCGGAAGAATTACTAGAGTTATTCTTGTTATTCTTATCTTGAATACCAAAAATCTTTTTAACCCATCCGCCAACAGTATTAATCGCGTCAACGACCATACCAAATGGAGAAGCGTGCCATAAAAAACTGCCAACTGATTTTACAATTTTTGTGCCAGTATTATCGTCACTAGACCAAATTTCTTTCTGACGCTGAATATTTTTAACTGCACTGTTAATACCCAGGGCTGCACCAGCGACGATGGCACCAATAACTGGAATCGAAACACCGCCAGCTACGGCAGCCCCGCCTGCAACAGCAGTTCCTGTACCAACAGCACCAGCAGCAATACCGTTACTTGCGATAATACTAGAAAGACCAGTAAGTCCAGCAGTATTAGCCGTCGTCATCGCAGGAACACTAGAAAGGGCGGCTGCTCCGCCAATTCCTAATGCAGAACCAATGCCAGAGAATACTTTGCCGATTCCGCTAAGAATTCCAGAGCCACCAGAGGAGAACAGCTTTCCGAAACCGCTAAATGCTTTCGAAATCAAGTCGCCAATTCCAGAAAGACCGTTTGTGAAAATTGTGGTAAGATTATTTTCGCCACTTCCAGAGAACAGTGATTTTGCCCCTTTTGCAATGGCATTCCAGCCTTTTTCGAATAGATTGCTAACGTCTCCACTCGTCCCGTCTTTGCCGAAGAATTTCTTTACAGTATTAAACAGGCCCTGCAGTCCTTTATCTTGATAATCTGTAAATCCGCTCTGAGCCCACTCGAATACGTTGTTTACCTTTTCAAGCGTACCAATTAAAGATTCAAGGCTACTGATGATATTTTTGATTGAAGAAACAGGAGCAGCCGCACTCAGAGATCCAAGAACTTTACTCTTGAACCCATCGACCTGACCTTCCATTTCGGTAAATGTCATACCAGCAATTTCAGATGCATACTTGAGTTTCTTGTTGTAGTCATCCAAATCAGTTCCAATCAAGTTAATAATCTCACTATACTTGTCTTTCAACTCGTTCAGCTTATTAATCTGATCGTCAATAGCTTTCTCGGCATCTTCTTTATTCCACTCGCGTTGTTGATCATTCAGATTATCTTGAGCTTCCTTGACAGCAGATTCGTCAGCGACCTACTCGTAGCCATTGCTGGTTAGTTTGCGGACTGTACGTTGAGTACGAGCTTTCTCAAGTTCGGCCTGAAGCTTTGCTAGAGTAATCGCACGTTCCTCTTCATCATTGGCGTCCTGAAGAGCTTCTTTCTGCTTATTCAGGGCCTCGATTCGCTTGTCGATATCCTCAGTCATGGCCTCACCCCAAAGTTTGAGGTTATTGTCTTTTTTCGAGTTTGCATTCTCAATCAAATCGAGAAAAGAAGAGAAGAGGCCCTTCATGTCGGAAAGAATGGATTTGAACTTTTCGGCAGAAGTATTTGCATCTCCGAAATGATCTTCTAATAACTGAAGCGCTTTGGAACCATCAATACCCATTTCGTTTAGGATGTCTTTAAGTTCTCCAGTCCGATCCTTAGCTTCGGAGACCGCTGCCTGTACATCATGCATTGACATACCGACATATTTACTCGTCATGCCATATACAGATTGCAATTCTTCTTCACTCTAACCAGCAATAGCACTAACATCTGCAGCAGTAAGTTGCTCCCCATTTAGCATCATACCTTGGATGGCGGCAATCATACCCTTAACACGCAGAACCACACCGTTGACATTTTCATCCAAGCCTTCGGCATCGAGAGCTAACAATTTGTTAATATCAAGAGTATCACCTTCGCCGTAAGCTGCTTCTATAATTGTATCAAGATAATTCCAGAGTTGATCTTCAGTAAGAGGAACTGCTCCGTTTTCAGTCTGTAACATCGGAGTAAACGCAATCTGAATACCGTCGATATTCTCATCTGCGCCAAGGACTGTAGAGTAACCACCTTCTTCTATTTCGCCAGGGTTTATTGCATTCTGCTCTTCAACGAAATCATGGTATTTCTCTAAATTCTCAGAAGTCCATTCAATAATATCTCGATTTAAATTATCAATATTACCATACTTATCAACGCCCTGATCGCGGAATTTTTGAACGGTATCACTGTATTCGTTGATCGCAGATTTGTATTGCTCAAGTTGATCTGGTGTGAAACCGAAAATATCAGCCAAAGCAGTAGCATAAACATCACGCTGAGTTTGCGTCTTTGCTGTAATAGCCAGTTGGTTGAGCTGCTCAGCATACAACATACGGTACTGTGCAGCATTAAACTTCAGCTGGTTTCCTTCTTTTTCAAGACATTCCAGATACTGTGGATCAAGACGAAGAAGTTTTTGCAAGGAATCCTGATTAAGTTTGCCATACAAATTATACTCGTTAACAATATCAGTAATATCATTAAAGCCACTCTGGAACTTATCTAGCTTAGAATCTATATCATCAAGTTCTGTATTTAAACCCTTTAGATAATCGGTTATGCTAATAATACCAGAAGACAAATCATCGATAGACTTTTGTAGAATTGCTTGAATGGCAGCATCTTTCGTGGCAGCTTTTTCATTTTCAAGTAACGCAATAGTTGCTGCTTTAAGAGACTTTTCATTGATTAACAAAGAACCATTCTCATCATAAAGAATATTTTTAAGTTCACTATGTTCCTGAATTAGATCAATGACAGATTCTACATTGTCGCTGGTAAAAGCACCGGCAGGATTGTCCGTGTTCAGAATATCATGAATAGTTCCAAAAGCGGATTTTAAACCAGAAGTCTTTTCTTGTGCTTTATCTAAAGATGCACCAACACCCTCGATTGCATCCCGCAGTTCGTTCAGAGAAATCGTACCCTCTTTAGCATTCTCATCAAGATACTGAAGAATTTGAGTATACTGAGCAACTTTAGCTTTGGTTTTATCAGAAGCATCTTCAGTTGCAGCGGCTACAGCAAGCTCAGCTTGAATCATGTTGCGGAATTTTGTCGCATCAATGGTCAGCTCATTTCCTTGCTTCTTCAGGCAGGCAGTATATTTCTCTTCAAGACCCATCAGTGATTTCATTGTATTCAAACTGATAGTGCCTTGTTTGTTGTACTCCTCCATTGCAGAAGACAGGGTAGACCATGCATCAAGAGCAGACGTTGCCTGCTTGGTAGACTTATCATCTTTGCCCCAAATTTTACTAGGATCTTGTTTGCCTAATGTATCAAACAATTCGGACAATGTATGATAGTTATCAATTAAAACAGAGTTTGCGCGAGACGTATAATCATAAGCTTCCCAACCACCACTGTCTTTTGCCTCGTTTTGGGATTTTTGTGCGGCTGCCGCAAGTGCAGTATCGGCATCCTTAATTACAGCTGTTACGTCGCCAAGAATAGACTTTGCTTTAGCTAAATTGTTGTTTTCCTTGATATTGTTCAAAGTATCGGCAAGTAAAGAAGCTTTGGCCAATTGAATATTTGCTTGAGTCAAAGACTGAGCTGTTTTTGTGTTGATTTTTAATTTTCCATTCTTCAGCTCAAGCATTTTCAGATACTGTGGTTCAAGTTGACACAAAGACTGAAGCGTATCCATTGACACATAGCCGGTTTTATTGTACTCTTTAACCGCCTCGGCACAAGATTGATAAGCAGACTGCATATTGTCAAGCGTACTCATCGCGTCGGACAACGACTTAACTTTACTGGTATTACGAACCGCAATCAAACCTACAGATTCAAGAGCGGAAATAAATTTATCAAGGGTAACATGCGCATTATCTGCGGCCTTCTGAAGGACATTAATTGCAGCTGCTTGCTCTTCTGTCTGATTTGCAGGGACCATTGAAAGTTCACGAATGTCGTCGCCAGTTTTAAGGCCAGATGTTTTAAGTGTTTTTACAGCGCCAGTGTAAGGATTTGCTTTGGATTCAGTCTCTCCACGACGATCCATAGCCGCTTTGACTGTTTTCATTTTTTGCAAGAGCACGTCGTAAGCAGTAGTGCTTATTTCAACATCGTCATTTGCATTCGCCAGAGCTTTGGTAGCTGCAGTCATTGCGTTCGTGCCGGCGACATACTCATCTTTGTACTGAGCGAAATTGTCAGCATTGGTATCGTAGCCACTCATTTGCTCGGATACAGCTTTTGACAACTCCTCAACCTTTGCTTTTTGCTCGTCGAATGTCTTGTTTAGACCATCAAGCTCTTCCTTTTGCTTTTTGTACTCTTTCGAATCTTTGCCGTTAGATACCGCAATTTTATCCAATTCTAATTGAGCGTTTTTGCGCTTTTGTACAGTGTCTTCAAATGCTGCAGTATATTCTTCAAGAGAATCCGTTTTAGTGATACTATCACTGGTTACATAATCTCCCGTCCAATCATGGACTTCTTTTATCTTAATGCTCTTTTCTGTTTTGTCGTTTACAACAGCACTTGTGTCACTATTCGCTTCATTGGCCGCATCCTTCTCCAGCTGCTTCTTGAGTTCAAGTTGAGCCTGCAGCATGTCGTTGACAGTTTGCAATCTCTCTCGTTCAGCAGGATCTACGATGTCTTCGATCTTGTTAACTCCGGCATTCTTCAAAGATTTGTTTAACTCGTCAATTTTGGACTGGATTTCTTCAACATCCTTTTTAGCTTGTTCGGCTGCATCGTGAGACTCGTTCATTGCTTCAACAAGTTTTTCGGTGTGAGTTTTGAGATTCTTTACATAAGTAATGAATTTGGAAACACCAAAAATAAACAAAGCAAACGCCGCTTGTTTTGCAATAGCAAGCGCTCCAGCCAACGCATTAGTTGCAACAATTTGTAACCATGTTGTTTTGGTTTGCCCCTGTTGTGCAATGGTTGCTACTATAGTGGAACTTGCGAGCTGCTGTTCGCTCATGTTTGTTGCTGTAACTGCACCAGTTAAGGCTTTACCACTTAATGCTGCGGCCAGTGACGCTTCTGCGCTTTTTCCTGTTGCAAGAATTTGATCCTTTGTTACTACAAGATAATTTCCCGCAGAGTCAATTAGTCCGGCATTTGTGAGTGCAAGTTTTGCATTTACTTCGTTAAGCCCAAGCGACTGAAGTTTATTCTGCATAACAGAAGCGCTTAGTTTATCTCCAGCGGCAGTTTCATCAAGAAGAGAACGAGTCGCCGTTTTGGCTGCGTCAGTCAAGTCCGTCATTTTTAAGACGGCGCTCTGCTGTGATTTGTTAAGACCTGCAAGTTGAGCAGCGAGATTTTGAACGGCTGGATCATCTGTGGTGGGAGTGTTACTAATATGAAGGTCAGAAGATTTGACTCTTTGTGCTTTCCCAAGTTTGAAATCTCCTAAGAGCATAAAATCTTGCAATACGCCCGGCATTTTTTCTAGTTTAGCAGAAGCGTTGATTGCTTTCTCCAAAGTTCCATCAAGAGTTTTGTTAATCTCTACCATTGACTCATTGATTGTCTAATCATATAATTGTATTAGTGGTCAAATAATACAGAAACTTGTCAATGGGGGACAATATGAAGTTTGGCGAAATGAAATATGACGTTCCGTTTGAGAAATTTAAAAGTGCTG
>ERZ1034973.242-NODE-242-length-39332-cov-27.625226_pt1 | contig 39332 bp, 66 predicted proteins | sample MGYA00520686_ERZ1034973 | MGnify/ENA primary metagenome ERZ1034973 (study PRJEB33766, sample SAMN09781775) | gut metagenome | biome: gut microbiome | host: Homo sapiens | place: Madagascar | study: EMG produced TPA metagenomics assembly of the PRJNA485056 data...
GGTAGGGGGGATGGAGAGGGTGAGGGGGCCTGTGGTGATGATGGGTAATAGAGAAGCAGAAAGCTTAAGGAGGGGAAGTTTGACAAACCAGGAGAAAAAAGCATGGTTGCAGCAATACCGGCAGGCAGGGCATGATATCGGGGACCTTCTCAGGGAGCGGGAGCGCATCCTGTCCATGATGACGAAGATGACCGCAAACTACCGCGGGATGCCTCGCTCTGGCGGCGGAGTATCAGACCGGATGGAATCCTGTGTGGACAAGCTCTCCGAGCTGGAAGCGGAACTCAGCGCCAAAGCGGTAGATCTGGTATCCTTCCGGAAGGAGATTGAGCGCCGGATAGACGCTCTCGATAGCTCGGAGCAGAAGCGCTGCCTCCGTCTGCGGTACCTGGAAGGCATGACTTGGGAGCGGGTATCGCTGGAAATGGGCTATGAGCGGATGCAGGTTTGGCGCATCCACGGGAGAGCCCTGGAAAATCTGCATCCGGAGCAAGATGGGATAGAATGATACATTCCAGGTGTGTTATTCTGTAGACTGAGAAAAGCAGGGGAGCTGTAGTGGCTTCTCTGCTTTCCTTGTTCTCCTTCCTGTTCCCTGGGAGGCGGTTCGTCCTCCGGCCGCTTCCCAGGGCATATGAAGCTCCCTGGTGTGCTGGGCCTAGGCACGGTTCAATCCCGTGCGGCTTCTTCTAAGGTGCCCTTCGGGGTGGGTAATGTCTGCCGTAATCAGGCCGAGGGGCGGGGGGCCAGCGGCAAAAATTGGGTGAGAGAGGTGGGTGACGTGTCCGGTGAGAAGAATCTTATCCCGTTCGACCGGCGAACAGAGGCCGAGCAGAAAGCAATACGGACAGCGGGCGGCATCGCCTCCGGTGCGGCACGCCGCCGCAAGCGCAGCCTCCGGGAAGCGGCGGACCTGTACCTCTCTCTGCCGGTTTCCGACCGGCGAAGGTGGAACAAGATAGCCCGCAAGGGCGTGGACCCGGAGGACGTGGACAATCAAATGGCAATGATTATCGGACTAACCGAGGCGGCAACTCTGGGCGATGCTAAGGCGGCCAAAATCATTGTCGATCTGCTTGGTGATGTCGCCGGAGAGGACCAGGGAGGAGTGCAGATCATTGATGACCTGTAGGCTTTCCGACATCATCTCCCCGGCCTTTGTGGAGCCACACAGGGCTGTCAAAGCCCATGAGGTCAGCGAGGTCGTATCAAAGGGCGGCAGAGCCTCCGCGAAATCTTCTTGGATATCTGTGGAGCTGGTGCTGCTGATCCTGAAGAACTCGCAGATTCACGCCTGTGTCTTCCGCAAGTATGGCAACACCCTCCGAACTACGGTTTACGCTCAGATCGTATGGGCGATAGCGCAGCTGGGCTTGACCCGCAAATTTCGCTGCACGGTAAGCCCGATGGAGTGCGTCTACATCCCCACCGGGCAGAAGATCATGTTCTTCGGGATGGACGATCCCGGCAAGGTAAAGTCCATCAAAGTTCCATTCGGCTATATCGGTGTGGACTGGTTTGAGGAGCTGGACCAATTTGACGGGCCGGAACAAATCCGCAACGTGGAGCAGTCCACTTTGCGAGGTGGCCCGTTCAGCATGACCTTTAAGTCCTTCAACCCTCCGGCAATGGCCCGAAACTGGGCCAACCGCTACGCCCTGGAGGAGAAGCCGGGGAAGCTGGTGCATCACAGCACCTACCTGACTACCCCGCCGGAATGGCTGGGCCCCCGCTTCCTGGCGGACGCCGAGCACCTGAAAGCCACCAACCCCACCGCCTACCGGCATGAGTATCTGGGAGAGGTCGTGGGCAGCGGAACGCAGGTCTTTGAGAATCTGCAGCTCCGGGATATCCCGGACGAGGAGATTTCGCAGTTCGACCGCATCACAAATGGCGTGGACTGGGGCTGGTATCCTGACCCCTGGGCGTGGAACCGGATGCATTACGATGCCGCCAGGCGGACGCTCTACCTGTTCTCCGAGCTGACCCGGCACCGTACCAGCAACCAGGACACCGCAGCCCTGCTGATGGAGCACATCCCGCAGGATGAGCTTGTCATTGCGGATAGCGCCGAGGAGAAATCCGTCGGCGATTATAAGGCCTTCGGGCTCAACTGCCGGGCGTCCGAAAAGGGCCCTGGCAGTGTGGCGTATTCCATGAAGTGGTTGCAATCCCTGGAGGCCATTGTCATTGACCCTGGCCGCTGCCCGGACACGGCCAGAGAGTTCACCGAGTATGAGTATGAGCGGGACCCAAAGACCAACGAGGTTATGGAGGGATATCCCGATGTCGCAAACCACCATATCGACGCCGTGCGCTATGGCACGAACCGCATCTGGAAGAGGAGGGGCAAGTGAGAAAGCTGAAACGATGGCTTATTGAGCGCTTCCTTCCCGCCTGGTGCCGGGATGAGCTCTTGGAGGAGAACCGGAGGCTCCGGGAGCGCCTAGCGTGCAAAGAGCAAGAGATCGACCGCCTGGAGGCGTATATCCAGGGAATCCACGATAACCAGCGCCGTCAAGGGCGCATCGTTATCCATTGCAAGGAGGTGTCCGGACCGTGAGCATTTTTTCCGCCCTGTTTGACCAGGGCAAGATTTATAACTTCCAGCAGGCCTTCGGCGTGAAGGATATCACCACTGCCGAGATGCAGGCCGCTATCCGGGACTGGGCACAGCTCTACTATCAGGCCGCACCGACGCCGGAAGAGGACCCCTGTCAGCGTCTCCCGGTCCTGGTAGTCTCCAAGATCACGAAGGCAGCCTTTTCCGAGTATCAGGCCGACAGTGACAGCGAAGATGCCAAGCGCATCCTGCTGGAGCTTGGCCGGGTAAAAGGCAAGGCCGTACAGCAGGCGCTCATTGGCGGTCAGAGCTTCCTAAAGCCGATTTTCGGGCAAGGAGGCCTGACCTTCTCCGTCATTCCTCGTGGCAGTTATCTGCCGCTTGGACGAGATGAGCGAGGTGACATCACTGATATCGGCACGGCGGAGCGTACCGTGGAGGGGCGCAACAGCTACACTCTCCTGGAGCGCCGCCGGGTAGATGCCGCAGGGAACCTGATCATCGAGAGCAAGCTGTACCTCAGCGGCGACGGGCAGACCCTCGGCGTGCAGGTGCCGCTTGATACCCTGGAAAAGTACGCCGGCCTTGTGCCGGAGCTGGTGCTCCACGGGGTCGGCTCCATCGGCCTTATCCCCGTCCGGTGCCCCCAGGAGAACACGGTAGACGGGAGCCCGGATGCCGTCAGCGTCTATGCCCCGGCAGCTGGGCTTATCCACAACGTCAACCGCAACGAAGCCCAGCTGGACCGGGAGTTTGAGAATGGCCGCAGCCGGGTCTTCGCCTCGGCGGACCTGCTCAAAACCGGAGCGGATGGTCGGAAGCGTCTGGACGATGACCTTTTTGTGGGGCTGGACGATGATCCTGAGACCGTGGGGGTCACAGTCTTCTCTCCGACGCTTCGGGAGGCGTCCTTTTTAGCCCGGAAAACAGAATATCTTCGCAACGTTGAGAGCCTGATCGGGCTAAAGCGTGGAATCCTCTCCGATGTGGAGGCGGCGGAGCGCACGGCGACGGAAGTCACAAGTAGCGCAGGTGATTACAACCTCACCATCATCGACTTCCAGCGGATGTGGGAGAGAGCCGCCCGTGAGGCTGTCCGGGTCTGCGAGATCCTTGGTCGGCTCTACAAGGTGTTCTCCGGGGGCGCTGTTGACCCGGAGAAGAATGTCACCATCTCCTGGGGCAACGGCGTTCTTTACGATGAGGACCAGGTTTGGACCGAGTATAAAGCGATGGTTTCCTCTGGTATGCTGAAGCCGGAAATCGCCCTGGGCTGGTATTTCGATCTCCCGACGGAAACGGAGGCGGACCTGGCGTATATCCGGAAGCGCTATATGCCGGAGCAGGACGCCCCGGTAGATGAGTAATGCTCCGGGCGGACGAGATCGACGCCCTGCGGGGCGCAACCGAGGAGCTGACGGCTCCCATCGTGGACTATCTGATTCAGGATCTTGCCAAGCGAGTGGCCAAAGCTGGGCAGCTTACGGCCACGGCGCAGTATGAGACCTGGAAGCTCCAGGAGCTTGGCCTCTCCCAGCGGGAGATCAAGAAGCGGCTCAAAAAGCTGCTGAAGGTCTCCAACCGGGAGCTCCGGAAGATGCTGACCCAGAGCGCCGAGGCGGGCTACAGCTATGACCTCAGAAGCCTGCCGCAGGTGCAGGCCATCCCGTTCCGGCAAAATGAGGCGGTCCAGCAGATTGTGGCGGCGGCCGTGCAGCTGGCGGAGAACGACCTGAGCAATATCACCCAGACTATCGGCATGGTGGACCCCTACGGACGGGCGCTCCCGCTGAGGGATGCCTACCGGAGCTGTATGGACTTCGCTTTCATGCAGGTTTCCACTGGAGCGACGGATTACAATACCGCCATCCGGCAGGCCACCAAAAACCTGGCGGACCGGGGCGTCCGCTGGATTGATTATGAATCCGGCGTGCATACGAGCCTAGAGGCCTCCGTCCGGCGCAACGTCATGGGCGGTCTTGGACTGATGCAGGAGCAGATATCCCAGAGGACCCACGATGACCTGGGCGCTGACGGCTGGGAGATCGACGCCCACAACAACAGCGCCCCGGACCATGAGCCCATCCAGGGGCGGCAGTACCCGGACGCCGAGTATCAAGCGCTGAACTGCAGCCTTGTGCGGCGCATCGGGACGCTCAACTGCGGCCATTCCGCCCATCCTATCATCCTTGGCGTGAGTATCCCACAGTATAGCCCGGAAGAGCTGGAGCTGATGCGCCAGAAGAATGAGGAGGGCGTCGTTTACCAGGGTAAGCACTATACCGGCTACGAAGCCACCCAGCGGCAGCGGCGGCTGGAAGCCTCCATCCGGCGGCAAAAGCGGCGTATCCTGGTGGACGAAGCCGCCGGGGATGCGGAGAAGCTGCAAACGGACCAGATCAAGCTCCAAACTCTCCGGCAGGAATACTCCCGATTCTCCAAGGCCGCTGGCCTGCGGACCCAGTTAGAGCGGGCGGAGGTTGCCAAGTTCGGATGGAAACAGGCCGGTGCGGCGGAGACTGCCTTTACTGTTTCCGAGACTATTGGCCGATCAATTGGGGCGAAAGCGAAGAACTATGATATATTCAATCCCGCAACAGGAGACATTCTTCGCCTTGCCGAGGGAACCCGAATTACTCAGCCTAAAAACCACGTTATGGCGGGTGCGGAAAGAGAACGGCAGATCGACTGCATAGACTGGCTTATTGACAAGTATGGTGGAGACAGAGTAAAATGGACCAAAGAAAAAGGCTTTGGGTTGGTAGAGGATGAGTATGGAGAATTACGTCGTGTAGAACTCCATTGGTACCAGGAGCCTGATGTCGGAAAGGTCGAAATGAAGATAAAGGTCAAGGATGGGAGGTGGTATCTGGATGACTAGTTACAAAGTGAAGTATATTGGCCCGGATGCTGCGGAAGTTCGGGCTGGAGAGATTTATGAGGCGCAGGACCTTCAGGCTTCCGAAAAAATGATTGGGGTAAAGGACCGCTCAGGGGAATGGTACGCTTATCCCAAGAAGTATTTTGAGATTCTCAGCGATTAAACCGCCATCCTTTGGACGGCGGTTTTCTTACGCCACAACTCAATGATTGAAGCAGCCGAAGCCGGTTTTTATCCGGGTCGAAATCGACCCCTTTAGATTGACCTAAAACTCAATGATTGAAGCAGCTGAAGAGCTGCTTTTTTCATACCCATTTGCCCTGGACGGGCGTAATAATGCCAACCGCAGGGGATGCGACCCCCGACACCAAAGCATAGCGGAGATAGGAGACAGACGATGAAGCGTGAATTTCTGCAGAATTTCAAGGTAGGTGACCAGGCGCTTCCCAAGGAAATCATTGATGCCATCATGGAGGAGAATGGCCATGACATCGAAGCGGCAAAAAAGCCCTTTGTGGACTACCAGTCTATCAAGGAGCAGCTGGAGGATGCCAAGAAAGCTCTGAAGGCATTTGAAGGGGTGGACGCATCCCAGCTTCAGGCGAAGATCAAGGAACTCCAGGGGCAGCTCACCAGCAAGGACAAGGAGTGGCAGGAGAAGCTGGACGGTATGGCGTTTGAGGGCAAGCTCAAGGACGCTATCACCGCCGCCAAGGGCCGCAGCGCCAAAGCCATCTCCGCCCTGCTGGACATGGATGCCCTCCGCAAGTCCAGCAACCAGGATACCGACATCAAGGCGGCCCTGGAAACTCTCCAGAAGGAGAACGGCTACCTCTTCGAGACGGATCCCCCGGCGCCTTACGCTCCGGGCCCCGGCAAGAATCCCATTCCCGGCAAACCGGATGCGCCCATTTCCCTTTCTGCGGCGCTCCACGAAAAATACGATAAGTAAAGGAGACTGAATTATGCCTATTACTCTCGCTGAAGCCAAGGTCGGTATGGCCGATAAGGTCGACCAGATGATCGTCGATGAGTTCCGCCGGAGCTCTCTTCTGCTGGACCGGCTGGTGTTCGACAACGCCATTTCTCCCGGTACCGGCGGGTCTACCCTGACCTACGGCTACATCCAGCTGAAGACCCCCTCCACCGCCGCTGTTCGTGCCATCAACAGCGAGTATACCGCCAATGAGGCAAAGCGGGTGGAGAAGACCGCCAAGGCCGTCATCATGGGCGGTTCTTTCCAGGTGGACCGTGTTATCCAGAACACCTCCGGCGCTGTGGATGAGCTGGCCTTCCAGCTGTCTGAACAGGTCAAGGCCACCAGCAACTACTTCCACAACCTCGTCATCAACGGCGTAGCCGCTTCCACTGGCGCTGGTTATGTGACCGGTACCTTTGACGGCCTGCGGAAGCTGCTGGCCGGCACCTCCAACGAGTTCACCACCGACATTGACCTCTCCGATTCCGCCAAGATCGGGAGCAACGCCAACGCCTTCATTGACCAGCTGGACCAGCTGGTGCATTCCATCGACGGCGACACCACCATGCTGATGATGAACAGCGACATGCTGCTGAAGGTCCGTGCCGCCGCCCGCCGGGCTGGCTACTATGAGCGCACCAAGGACGATTTCGGCCGGGTCGTGGAGACCTTCGCCGGTATCCCCCTGATGGACTGCGGCAAGTACTACAGCGCCGGAACCTCCACCTCCGTGGATGTCATTGGTACCTCCACCCCCAGCACCACCGCCGCCGGCACCTCAAGCATCTACGCTGTGAGCATCGGCCTGGACGGCTTCCACGGCATTTCCCCCACCGGCACCGGCGTCATCAACTCCTACATGCCCGACATGAGCACGCCTGGCGCCGTGAAGAAGGGCGAGGTCGAGCTGGTCGCTGGCGTAGTCCTGAAGAACACCCTGAAGGCCGCCGCCCTGAACGGCATCGTGCTGAAGCCCAAGACTTCCGCCTGATAAACGGGAGGGATGACCGTGCCGGATTTTCTCTATTACCAGACAACGTACATGGGGACCATCCAGGACGAGACGGAGTTTCTCCGCTGTGCCGCCCGGGCGAGGGACCAACTCGCCCGGTACCGGCGCATCTACACCGTGACGGCCCCGGATGAGGACGCCGAGAAGATGGCCATCTGCACCATGGCGGATGCCGTAGCCTGGTACGAGGGGGCCCGTGATGGCACCGGCGGCCCGGTGGCGTCCGTCAGCGTCGGCAGCGTGTCTGAGACCTACAGCGGCGGCGCCGGCAGTCTGGACTTCTCCCAGGCGGCGCAGGACCGGGAAATGTACCGTCGGGCGTGCCTGTACCTGGACATCTATCGGGGGGTGGGCGGATGCTGAGCTATCGGCTCTGCGACCAGACCGTGACGGTGTACCACTGGGACGGCGGCACGGGCTACACCCGGAAGATTATCAACCGGGCTTTTCTGGATCACAAGAAGACCCAGAACGTGGATAAGACCGGCAGCAGCGAGGCGAACTCGTTTCTGCTGGTCCTTCCCGGGCCTGTGGTGCAGGTGGCCGTGGGCGATAAGGTCATGGCCGGGGAAGGCCCGGAGATCACGGGACGTGAGGACTGGGCGGCGCTCATCCCCTCCAAGGTCCCGGGCCTTGTGGTGGTCAAGTATGTAGACCCGAAATACTACCACGGGGCCATCGTGCATACGGAGGCGGGCGGATGATCGTACAGGTAAAATGCAAAAGCGCATCGCAGATCATCCGGGCTCACGGCCTAGACCGCAACGGCGATGTGCAACGAACCTGGACCAACATCGTCAATCGAAGGATATCCCGCTACATGCCGTACCGCTCCGGCGCTCTTTCCAGCAAGCTGAAGTATATCTCCGGCCCTGCGGAGATCACCGTGGCGGCTCCGTATGCTAGGTATCAGTACTATGGCAAGGTGATGGTCGACCCCAAGATCAACGCCGCCGGTTTTCTCACCAAGGACGGCACCTGGCGGAGCCGCAAGGGGGCGGCAAAGGTCCTCACGAACCGAGATTTGGTCTATGACACCAGTAAGAACGCCAACGCTGGTCCCTACTGGGACCGCCGCCTGGTGGCCGCCGAAGGCGATGCCATGGTGCAGGAGATCAAGGCGTACATCCGCCGAAGGGAGGCGCTTAAATGACAGCGCTGGAGAAAATCCGAGAGTGGATCAAGACCTATCCCGGCTGCAGCCAGCTTCAGGAACTGTCCGTGGACTATACGGATGAAGTGCCCGCCAACGGCGGTGTCAATCCTTCCGGTTTGCTGGAGGTCAGTCGCAAGCGGGACATCCTTGGCAATGTCACCGTCACGAACCAGTATAGCTTCACGCTGTACTTCGTCTTTGCAAAAGCCCCCGGCGACGATGTGGGCGCCGAGGAAAACGCACAGTGGCTTATGGACTTCCAGGATTGGGTGCAGAGCCAGTCCATCACCGGGAAGGCCCCCGTCTTCGGGGATGCCCCCCGGCAGGAGACCATCAAGGCCCAGAACGGTAGCCTCTTTACAGCGGACAGCGAGGGGACTGCGGTTTACTCTGCCCAGCTGTCCGTGCAGTTTATCAAGAGATACGAGGTGAATTAAATGGCTGACCTTACCTTCAGTACCCCCGAAAATCAGACCATCGCCCGGGAACTCCTCATCGCTTATCTGAACACCGGCACGACCTCCGCACCCGTGTGGAGCGCCATCGGTAAGCGGGTGGAGGATTCTTCCGCTGAGATGGATTGGAGCCAGGAAAGCAAGCAGGACATCCTTGGCAACACCTTTACCACCATGAAGAAGCCTACCATTACGCAGACGTTTGACCCCATTCCCTTGGATGCGGGCGACGCCGCAGCGGTAAAGCTGTGGAATCTGGCCGTCAAGGACCACGACGCCCAGGCGCTCTCCAACCAGGATATGCTTATCGCCCACTTTTACGCCACCAGCAGCCAAGCGAAGTTTGCTGAGCGCTACTCCGGCTGCGCCGTGGCTGTGACCAGCATTGGCGGCGATGGCGGCGGCGACCTGAACATTGCCACCGAGATCACTTACGGCGGCGACCGCACCCTGGGCACTGTGTCCAAAGGTGATAGCGGTGTGACCTTCACGGCGGACACCTAACGACAGCGGGGCGGGCTCTGCCCGCCCCATTTAAAAGGAGGAGACCATGGAACTCAATTTTGCCAACGGCGTACAGAGCTACACCGTCAACGGAGTGGAAGGCGCTTTCCGGCTCAATCCGTCGGATGCGGAGATGCTGCGGAAAGTCTACCTTGCCCTGAAGGACCTGGAGGGCAAGCAGAAGGAACAAGCTGAGGCCAGGGAGAAATCCGGAGACATTCAGGCGGTGTTTGACCGGCTCCACGCATTGGACCAGGAAATGCGGAGTGTGCTGGACGGACTGTTTGGGGATGGTCTCTGCGAAAAAATTTTCGGGGAAATGAGCTTGTACGCCCTCGCGGACGGCTTTCCCGTATGGGAAAATTTCCTGCTGGCCGTGATTGACCTGTTTGACGATTCCGTGAAGCGGGAGGCGGCGCTTTCGGACAAGCGCATCCAGAAGCATGTCCAGAAGTACCACAGATGAATTACGCCCTACCGACAGAGGTCGAGATCGGAGGGAACGTCTATCCCATTCGCTCGGATTACCGGGCCATCCTGGATATCTTTGAGGTCTTCGGCGACCCGGACCTGGACAATGACCGGAAGGCGCTGGCGGCGCTAGATATCTTCTACCCGGATTTTCTGACGATCCCCGGGGAACAGCTGCGAGAAGCGGCGGAGAGGATGCTCTGGTTCATCAACTGCGGGGACGAGGGAGACAACCGCAAGCGCCCTAAGCTGATGGATTGGGAGCAGGATTTCCAGTACATCGCCGCCCCTATCAATCGGGTGGTGGGGCAGGAAATCAGGGCCATGCCCTATCTCCACTGGTGGACCTTCATCTCCGCCTACTACGAGATCGGAGACTGCTTCTTTGCTCAGATCGTCCGGATTCGTTCCCTGCGGGCGAAGGGCAAGAGGCTGGAGAAGGCAGACCAGGAATTTTACCGAGAAAACAAGCGCCTTGTGGATATCAAGGAGAAGTATTCCGAGGCAGAAAATACACTACTGCAAGAGTGGATTTGAGGTGACACGATGGCCGATGGCGAAGTGATTTTCAGCACGGAGCTGGACAACAAGGCGCTCTACCGAGACCTGAACAAGGCGGTAAAGGATATCGATCGGCTTGACGGCAAAATCTCCAAGCTGGGCGCTCAGAAAATCCCGCTGGAGGAAAAACTCCAGCGGATCACGGGAGAGCTGGATGAGGCCAAAGCGGTGCTTGCGGAAATGCGGGCGGCGCCGAAGGGCACCTATGAAAAAGTCGATATCGCAGACCAGGCGACCCGGGTCCGGCTGCTGCAGGCGGAGTTCACCAAGACCGCAAACAGCGTCGACAACATCGATAGTCGGCTTCGGGCAGCAGAAACCGACCTAGATGGCGCAAAAAAGAAGGCGGGAGAGGTCAGCGACCGAATCCGGGAGGCAGAGGCGAATACCAGTCGTTTTGGCGAGGCTGCAGCTAACGCAGACGGGAAAATGAAGAAGATTCTGGGCCGTGTAGGGAAACTGGCCAGACGAGTTCTTATTTTCGCTGTAATCACCGCCGCTCTGCGGAGCATGCGGAACTGGCTGTCGGAGATCGTGAAAAGCGACCAGGAAGCCTCTGCCGCAATGGCGCAGCTCAAGGGGGCGCTTCTCACCCTGGCGCAGCCCCTTGTGCAGGTCCTCGTCCCGGCGTTCACCCTGCTTGTTCGGGTCATCGCCGCCGTCGTGACGCAGATCGCCCGCCTGGTGGCAGCTATCTCCGGAAAGAGCCTGTCCAGTGCGGCGGCGTCGGCGAAGGCGCTGAACGCCCAGACGAAGGCCCTGAAGGGGACCGGAAAGGCGGCGAAGGACGCCGGAAAGTCTCTTGCGTCGTTTGACGAGATCAACCAGCTCTCCTCCAGCTCTTCCGGCGTCGGGGGCGGCGCTTCTGCGGACAGCATTGCGCCGGACTTCTCCTTCATGGATGAGGTGGATGGACGTTTGAAAAAGATTGCCGATGCGGTCCTTCTCATTGGGGTGGGTCTTGCCGCCTGGAAGCTGTCCTCGGTCCTCCCCGGGATGCTGGGGACCGTGGCAGGGAAGCTGGCGGGAATCGCTCTCACCGTGGGCGGCCTCATCCTCCTGTGGGACGGGCTTTCCGACGCCTGGAACAACGGCGTGGACTGGGCAAATCTTATTGAAATCCTCGGCGGAGCCGCAGCGGCGGCGCTGGGCCTCTACCTGACCTTTAAGGAGGTCGGCGCAGGCATCGGGCTTATCGTTGCCGGGGCCGCTATGGTGGTCACGGCGTTCCGGGATATCGACCAAAACGGCCTGAATCTCAAAAACACGCTCCTGATGATCGCCGGTATCGTCAGCACCGGTCTTGGCTTCTGGTTCCTGACTGGGAATGTATTCCCGCTGGTGGTTGCGGGAATTGCCGCCATTCTCTTCGCCATCACGACCCTTGCGGGCAACGGGGAACAGTTGATCGGCAACCTCAAGCAGACGTTTTCGGGGCTCGTGACCTTCCTGGGCGGCCTTATCAACTTGGACATCGAGAAGATGCTTTCCGGGCTGAAAGGCATGGTCAGCGGGGCGCTGAACACGGTGCTTACCATCGTGGGCAGCGTCATTAACCTCATCATCCGGGGCCTCAACTGGCTCATCGAGAAGATCAACAGCATCTCCTTTGACATGCCGGACTGGGTGCCTGGCGTCGGCGGAAAGAGCTGGGGGCCGAACATCCCTCTCGTGAAGGAGTGGCAGATCCCGCAGCTGGCCCAGGGTGCCGTCATTCCTCCCAACCGGGAGTTTTTGGCCGTGCTGGGTGACCAGCGGAGCGGCAACAATTACGAGGTCCCGGACGCCAAGCTCAGGCAGCTCCTCCGGGAGGAGTTGAGCGCTCTTGGCGGGAAGAATGAAGCTGTCCTCGTCCTCGACCGTGATGTTCTGGGCCGGGTGGTGTACCAGCTCAACAAGGCCGAGGGCAACCGCATCGGTGTGAGCCTTACGGGGGTGTGACATGGGGTATATCAAGCTCAACGGCCGCAGCTTCGACGCTGATGTTGCCATCTCCAAGTACAACCGCAATTTCAACGTCCTGGACGGCGAGAATGCGGGGCGGGCCATGACGGGCCGGATGATCCGGGACATCATCGGTACCTACCTGGGGCACAAGATCACCGTCTTCCGCCGTGGCAACAACTACGCTGGCCTGGACGAGTTCTGGGACTACCTGTACCAGCACAGTGTGGACGATTCCGTCCTCCTGGAGGCCGCCGACGGGCAGACCTCCATTGCCTATGAGGCGTACTACACCAGTGCTACGCAGGACCTGGAAAAGGTGGAGAATGGGGCCAATTACTGGGGAGAGATCGAGGTCAACTTTATCCCAATGGAAGCGCAGGTGAAACCGTGAGCAAGACGATCATCTGCTACAAGGACGTTGCCCCAGGGGCGGAAGATGATGCCTCCATCGAATCCTCCGGCGCGGACACGGCGTCTGAGGTTGCTAATCTCCCATCCGGTATCACGCCTCAGCCCATTCTCACCTGCGAGCCCAACGGTTGGCCGCTGGACGGCAAGCGATGGCCGAAGGACACACAGCGGATCGCACTGTGGTCTGCGGAGCAGTCCGGCGCGGACGGCGTGTTTGCCTCCCCGCCCGGCATCCAGATCTCGTTCGATGAGCAGTATTCCTCCATGGGAATCATGCTGCTGTTTGATACCGCTGGGAATGAGTGGTGCAGCGAGGTGAGCATCCAGTGGGTGCAGGGCGGGACGGTAAAGGCGACCAAGACCTTTTACCCAGACCAAAGCACCTACTTCTGCGGAAACGCCGTTACGGCCTATGATGGTGTGCAGATCACCCTAAAGAAAACCAACCTGCCGTACCACTACGCCAAACTGGAGAGAATCCTTTTTGGAATCTGGCGGTATTTCGACGCAGAGGAATTTCGGAATGCTTCCATTGTGACGGAAACAGACCTGCTGTCTGCACGACTGGCGGCATCCACCTTCCGCTGGACGCTGGACAGCAAGTCCGACGCTGAGTATATGTTCCAGCTGAAGCAGCCGATGGAAGTCCGCAGCGACGGCGACCTTGTAGGTGTCTATTACATCGATAGTTCCAGCCGCCGGGGAGCAAGGCTTTATGATATCGAGTGCAAGGATGCACTTGGCGTTCTGGGAGACAGCCAATTTTCCGGGGGCGTGTATTCCGGCAAGTCCGCCAAGGCTATTGTGGCGGAGATTCTGGGCAACATTTTCGGCGTTGAGTATTCCGGGGTGACGGATACCACTCTGACCGGGATCATTGCTCCCTGCACCCGCAAAGAGGCCTTGCAGCAGGTGCTTTTTGCATGGGGGGTCTGCGCTGCAACCGACGGAACGGATAAGATCCGGCTCTTCGCGACCGCATCCACTCCGGCGGAGATTGACCCAAACCGGGTTTATTCCGGCGCTGCGGTACGAACCGCATCCGCCGTGACGGAGGTCAGGGTGACAGCGCATACCTACACCGAGGATTCCGGCGGCACGATATCTGTCGGCGGAAAGCAGTATAAGGACACGACGCAGGTGTATAGCATCAAAAACCCCAATGTGACGGCGACGGACAAAGAAAATGTCGTGGAAGTCACTGGAGCCACGCTGGTATCTCCCGCCATTGGCCAGGCGGTAGCCCGCCGCGTATATGATTATTACGCGAGGCGGAATACCTTCAACGGGAAAGTCGTTCTGGCCGGGGAAAGGCTTGGCGACTGCGTGAAGTTGCCAAACCCGTGGGGCGAAACTAACACCGGAAACATCGTCCGGATGGAGATCACGCTGTCCAACACCATCGCCGCTCGTTGTGATAGTCTGGGGGTGTAAAAGTGATCGTTATCGATACGCTGGTATTTGACCGCACATCGGAAGACCTTGCCAGGTGGGAATACCTCCACCAAAAGGAATATGCCGCCATGACAGCGGAAGAGCGCATCGAATGGAATGGTGCGGCACTGCATGGCTCCTATAATGCCGGGGACCTCAACCGCGTTGGCAGCGCCATTGTATATCTGCGCGATAGGCTGCGGAACTATGGATACTCCGTGAATGTCACTCCAAAGACGGATTGGGCCATTACTGATGCCCCCACAGTCGCGCAGCTGAAAAAATACCTGGCGGACGTATCCACGATCCGTGGGGCCGTTGGGGAGCTGTCGAGCCTTCCGGAAGTCCCTACGCGGATTTATCCCTCTGCCACCGGGAAAAGCGACGGCCTGACCGTCGAGAAGGCTAACGACATCGAGAGGATGCTGTCCCAGTTGGACAGTGCCATCACAAAAATGCTCTCCTCCTGGTGGGGGTGCGGTGAGATTGGATGTGGTGAAGTGTGAAAGACGGAATCATCAAAGCGACCGGCAACAGCCGGTATCTGAAATCGGTAGCAAATTTCCTCGCGCTGTATCCTGACTATGAGGCGTTTGTCGAAGCCCTTGTGGCGGGAACTCTGCCCATCGATCTGAACGGTCTGAACGATGCCGGGTGGGATCAAAAGCCTACCTATCTGAATAAGGCCAACCTGCTGGATGACACTACGGCCAGCAAGCTGGGGCTCACGGGGGACCCGACCGTCAACCAGGCCCTGGCGGGGATCCTGCGCAAGCCCATCCAGGCGACGCTGACGGTCTCCGGATGGACGGCCGTCACCGGCGGGTACACCCAGAGCGTGGCGGTGGCGGGCCTCCTGACCACGGATGACACCCGGACACGGGTAGACCCGGTGCGCAGCGAGAGCGGGTCCCAGGCCAACGACGAGGCGTTTTCGTGCCTTCAGGAGCCGGGGGCCTACGTGGGGTGCCGGCAAAACGGCTATCTCTACTGCAGGGTCGTCAACAAGCCCACTGCGGCCATCAAGCTGCAGGTGACCATCGGGAGGTGAGGGGATGGGACAGCTCAGTGTGGGCGGCGTGTCCGCCCAGTTCCGGCCGGTGCTGGCGCTCCTGACGGAGAGCGGCACCTATACCGTCCCCTATGCCGGATGGTACCGCATCACCGCCGTGGGGCCCGGCGCCGGCGGATACGGAGACGATTCCGCTCCGCTCTCCACCCCTGCTCCCGGAGGTGCAGGCGGCGGCGGATATCTGGACAAGTATCTCCCGGCGGGAGCGGTGCTGACGGCTACCATTTCCGATATGGCCAGCACACTCTCTTACGGCGGGAGCGCTTTGATCTCCGCCGCCAGAGGCAGCGGCAAGACGGCGGGGGCCGTTACCGGCTCTGGCGTGGTGGCATTTCCTAGCAACGGGACCGAAACTCCGGACGTCACGCCGCCGGACGGCATCTATGACGCCAGTCTCCGCTCCGTCGGCGGAGCGGCAGGCCTGCGGGACGACGAGGCGGTAAGTGCAGCCGGAGGGGCGGGCCTCTTCGGCGGGGACGGAGGCGATGGCGGATATGCGCTGTCCGAGTCCGGCGACACACATACCAGCAACGGCAGGACCGGCAGCCGCGGGGCCGGCAGCGGAGCCGGCGGCAGTCTGTATCTTGTTGGCAGTACCACGGGCTACTACGCCGGGGCCGGAGGCGGAGGCGGCTACGGCGGAGGAGGCGGCAAGCCGACCGTAGCCCGCAACGACGCCTACTATACCGGCTGGCTGGGTGCGGGGTCCGGCGGCGCGGGATGCGTGCGCATCGAGCGCATCCGATAATTTTGAGGAGGTGACCCATGGAGAACGAGACTGAGTATGTGCGGCGGCTGCAGGAGGTGGATGACCGCTCCCGGCGCAACGAGGGGCGGATCAAGAAGCTGGAGGCAGACCAGAAGGCCTTGCTGGAGTTGACCTCCTCCGTGCGGGAGCTGGCCAACGAGCAGGGGCATGTCAAGCAGGACCTGGCGGAGATCAAGGAGGATGTCAAGGGCCTGGCGGCCCAGCCCGGCAAGCGCTGGGACAGCATCGTAAGCACGCTGCTGGCGGCTCTGGCGGGGGCCTTCGCCGCCTGGCTCATCAGCGGCGGGATGTGAGAGAGGAGCGAGAGCATGAGCAAGGTTACTGAGACCATCAACGCCTACGCCCAGGGCGGCATCACCCTGGAGGAGTGCAACCGGCGTCTTCGGGAGCTGGGCCACCCCATCCTGGTGGACCCGGACCGCCCCCGGCTGACGCCGGAGATGATTGCCGATGGCTGGGGCCTGCTGGATACCGGCACCGGCACCCTGGACCCCGTGCAGGTCCGGGACGATGAGCTGGTGGACTGCGACTGCGGCGAGATGCCCGCCTTCGTGTGCCTTCGCGGCGACTGGTACGCCGTCGAGGGCCGCAGGGTGCTGCGGTAAGGAGGCGGCGATGCAGAGTATCTATGCCCATCCCGGTGTTCACCTGGCGCTGGGGCGCAAGGGTGAGAATGTAGCGCGGCAGGTGGTCTTCGACCTCCGGGCCTGGCGGGCGGCTTACGGAGACGGCGCCGTGAGCCTCTGCGCCAAGCGGGCGGGGGACGCGGAGCCCTATCCCTGCGGCGTGACGCAGGACGAGGACACGGCGGTCTGGGTGCTGCGGGCCGCCGACGTGGACAAGCCCGGCTGGGGCAACGTGCAGCTCTCCTACTACGTGGGAGACACGCTGGCCAAGTCCCAGACCTGGCGGACGCTGGTGGCGCCTTCCCTCTGCGCCTGCGGGGACCCCGGCGAGGTGCAGCAGGGCTGGCTGGACCAGGCGGGCAAGGACGCCGCAGCGGCCCAGCAGGGGGCCAAGAATGCCCAGGAGGCGCAAAAAGCCGCAGAGGACGCCGCCAAGGCGGCGAAGGGCTCGGCGGATGCGGCGGCGGATGCGGCCAAGGCCGCCCAGGATGCCACGGAGCACCCGCCCCGCATCAACGAGGAGACCCAGACCTGGCTCATCTGGGAGGATGGGACGTACCGGGACACGGGCCTGCCCATCGCCATTGACGGCAGCCTGCCGCCCGGCGGAGACCCGGGGGACATCGTGGTCCGCACGGCGGACGGCGCCCGGTGGCAGCCGGACCAGCTGACGGACGAGGAGCTGCTGCAGGCGATGATCGACACCGATACCCTGCCGGCGGTGCATGACAGCGGCGGCATTTTGACGGACGAGAACGGACGAATCATTTTGTGGTGAAAGGAGCAAGACGATGGCAATTGAGTTTCGGGATGTGACCCAGCTGGAGCCTCTGGAGGCGCTGGAGGACGGGGACTACCTGGTGGTAGTCCGGGACGGTGTGGCAAAGCGGATCAGCAAGGCCGACGCCAAGTTCGGCGGAGGCACGACGACGACGTTCTATATGGTTGAGGAGGGCGAGTAATGGGAAGTATTGGTGGTTCTTCCAGCAGCGTTACGCTGTATACCGACGCGGCATGCACTCAGGCGGCAACCGCGCAGCAGGTGATCGATGCGTTTTCCGCTGGGGGTGTTCGCATTTTTCTGGCTTCCGACGGCTCCGAAGGGGTGATGACGGTAGTCTCTATCGCTTATCCGACGGTTTCGGCGACGGGAAGTGGCGGCGGTACTAGTCCGGCTGCAAACTTGTTCGTCGTGGCCCCTGGTACTGGGACGATTCAACAGTTTGATTTGATGGAGTAATCCTATGGGGAAAAATACTTTAACTGCGCTGCTTGAGGATCTGCGGGCGTTGATCCTTAAGTCTCGTCCAGCTTACCGGGATTTTACGGTAGAAGAATCGGAGGTTTCAGCGATTGCGAGCGGGATTTTTGACGAAGAGAATCTTACGCTATTGGACGAAGACTTTACCGGATTCGTCCTCGGAGAAAAATACCGCGTAACAATCAACGGAGCCGAGCAGATCGTCACAGCGGTGGATATGGAGTTGAGCTAGTATGATAATGCTTACCAATGTCGAGGATATGTCCGCGCCCCCGGAAAACGCTTGGATTGTCGGCTGGGAGGAATCTGCAAAAGCAGTCTTAACGATGAGCAGCGGCTCTTTTGTGGGATTACCAGTAAAAATCGACTATATTTCTCCTAAGAAGGTAAAGCGCGAGAAATGGACAATCAAGAAATTGGCCTATGAGCTGCTGCCGGACCGACTCCTCTCGGCGCTTAGCGCTGCTGCCAACACGGCCCGCAAGGCTCTGACTGCGGCCAACGCCGCCCAGAGTACCGCCAATGCTGCCCAGAGCTCTGCCTATGTTGCCCAGAGCTCTGCCAATGCCGTTCAGAGCGTTCTTGATGCGTCGACCCTAACCGCTTCGTTTGCGTTTGACAAGCAAACGACTGCACGCAAATCGTTTATGTACAATGCTTTTCAGTATTACAAAATTAGCGATTTTTCTCCGCGCCCGGAAGATGTAATTAATTTTTCCATCACGCAAGAAAACGGAGACAACGTTAGTTTTATGAAACGCGGTGAAAATGCCTGCGAATATGGCCGATTTATTGTCGTGACCAAAGCAGGCTTGTGCAAGTTGACTGTCGAATCTTTTACAGCTCCAGAGTCAGGATTGTATGCTTTGTTTAATGGAGCAAGCAATGCGATGACAGCAAAAACCGCAGAATTTGAGTACATCAAGAGAGATTTGATTGTAACCAGCCCGACGTACAAAAAATTCAAAATCACCGTCGATGACACCGGCACCCTCTCGGCTACCGAGGTCACCGACACCACCACGTGAGCGGGGGAGACCCCCGCGGAAAGGAGCACACTATGGATATCAACACCCTGGGCATCACGGGGGTGGCGGCCATTACCGTCATCTGCCTGCTAATCGGGCAGGCCGTCAAGGCCAGCGCCGTAGACAGCAAGTGGATCCCCATCATCTGCGGCGTCTGCGGTCTGATCCTCGGCATCGCCGCCATGTACATCATGCCGGACTTCCCCGCCACCGACTACATCACGGCGGCGGCCATCGGCATCGTCTCCGGCCTCGCCGCCACCGGCGCCAACCAGGCCATGCGGCAGCTCAATGAGTAACCCCTGCGCGGTCACCGTGCCGCTCTCCCGGATCGGACGCATCCAGATCTACGTCAACACCCAGAGGCGGACGCTCACCCAGATCATGCGAGAGACGGGGGCGGACTACGGCCTCAACGGCACTCTCTACAACATGCGCACCCTGGCCGTCAACTGCCACCTTAAGGTGGACGGCAAGGTCCTGGCGTCTCCCGCCTACACCGTGGCGGGCTACGCCTGGGACCAGGGGCCGGACATCCGCATGGACGCGCTGCCGGACAGCGCCCACAACTACATCGCCTGCACGCCCCTGATCGTCAGCGGCAAGGCCCTGAGCAAGCTCACCTACGATCCCGGCCAAGGCGGCAAGCGGGGGCGGAGCGCCATCGGCATCAAGGGCGACCGGCTGGCTCTCTACTGCTCCCGGGACGGCTCCGCTGCCGCCCGGACGCCGGAGGCCCTGCGGGACGATCTGGCCCGGGCAGGCTGGACCAGCGCCGTGATGCTGGACAGCGGCGGCAGCAGCCAGTGCGACTTCCAGGGCCAGCGGATCACCAGCTCCCGGAGGGTGCAGCACTATATCCTGGTATATCTCAACGATAACGAGCCGGAGGGAGGCAAGCCTATGGTAGAGATCAATGCATACAGCAAGGCCCAGGACGGCAGCAAGAAGCTGTCCACCAACTTCAAGGTAAGCGAGTTTGCGTGCAGCGACGGATCCGACGCCGTTCTGGTGGCGCCCCGGCTGGTAATGGTGCTGCAGAGCATCCGGAGCCACTTTGGGGCCCCAGTGACCATCCACAGCGCCTACCGGACGCCGCAGTACAACACCAAGGTCGGCGGCGTAGCCCATTCCCAGCACTGCTACGGCACGGCGGCGGACATCAGCGTCAAGGGCAAGACCCCGGCCCAGGTGGCCGCCTACGCCCGGGAGATCATGCCCGACTGGGGCGGCGTGGGCATTTACGCCAAGCAGGGCTTTGCCCACATCGACGTCCGGGAGGCCCGCGCCGACTGGACGGGCTAACAATTTGAGAGGAGGCAAGCCAGATGATGGCGACATCCGCACGGCCCCGCCGTGTCCTGCAAGTCCGGCGACAAGATGGACGTACAGCACCGGGAGATCAGAGCGCTGCTCTCCGGCATGGCCCCACGCCGGGCCACGGAGGCGGTCCGTGCGGCGGGCTTGCCGCCGGACGAGGAGACCTGCATCGTTGAGGTGGACGTCCTGGGCCGCAGCTGCCTGCAGACTGCCGCCCGGCTCAACCTCAGCGTGGATGGGCTCTACAAGCTCCGCCGGAGGGCCTATGCCCACCTGGCGGACGACATCAGGGGATAAGAGGAGGCCGTGCCCAAATTGGGCACGGCCTCTCGCTTTATTTTCCGGTAATTTTTTCGCACGGGATGACCGTCCATCCACCGTACACATGGTATGGGGCTCCATCTTTGCGGGTGGTATTCGACAATCTTTTGAGCCGGGAAAAGGCGGATGTAATCGTTAATGCGTTTCTCCTCGTTTTCTCCATGCCAAACAGGGTTTCGCAATTCTCTTCCGTCCATGCCAAGAGATTTTCTGGGCAGTAGATATTTCCATCTGGAGAGCAGAGCGCAATTTTTGGCGTCCTGTTGCAAGTTGCACACTCCCGGCGCTTTTTGGCCAGCGTTTCCGAGGATGGATGCGTGTAAGATGGAGGCTTCTTGGGGGCGGCGGGCTTGCAGTTCGGCGCACCCCATTTTAGTACCTCCCAGCCATGCCAATGACTGCGCCGCCTTCTTTCCGCGTTGGTGCCCAGTATAGATGATTTGAGATTATATAATTCGCTGCAGACCCTATCCGTAGTTGTTCCGTCAAAAAGTTCGCTGTTTTCACGGACAAATTTTTTGAGATCAACACACTCATATATAACCCCATTGGGAGCCCTTAAAACCCATGATTTTGATTGAGGCAACTTCTCCGGCGGCGTTGCCGAAAGGAAATCTGCGCCTAATTTCGTCATTCTTTCTGTTTGCGACATGCCTTCCACAATAAGCGCTTTGCGAAACGCCGCTTTGCAAGCAGGCGCACCGCAAGTAGATACGACGGAGGCAGATGGCGCACACGGGAATTTCTTCCCGCAGATCGGACAGATCTTGTAATTCTGCCTATACTTTCCGGCGCAAGTATAGGAGCAGCAAGTGCGGCTTTTTTCCTTTACCGGTTTCCCGCAGACCGGACATAGCTTGAGATTCTTCGCCTTCTCCACAGTTTATCCCTCCGGGCGGCGATAAAAACCAGTGACCTGAGCCAGCAGAAGCCGGACATAGTCCGGACACTGACTGTCGCCTCTCTCCCAATTTTCCACGGAGCGGTACGGGATCAGGTAGCGGAGAGCAAAGTTTGTGCGGGTGAGTCCGGTATAGGCCCGGATCTCCCGGATACTGGCGTGGGCCACGTCCCAGAGGGCACCGAGGGCGCTGATCCTTTGATCGGGGACCTCAGCATCCGCGGCATCTCCCCATACGGAGGAGAGTGCCCAATCGGAGATATACTCATCTCGATCATCCGTCTTTAGCGCGGCGCTGAAAAGCGCGCCGAACTTATCGTCCATCATCGCTCCCATCTCTCTATAACCTGTGCGAGCATAGAGATCTTGCTGTCGGTGTTGTGTAAGGCATATGCCAAATCTGTAGCGTGTAGCTGAGTATCGATCTCGCAAAGTTCCACACGACAAGATCCCTTGGCGGATTGCCGCTCCCAAGTCTTTTTGGCCCAGGCGCGAGCCAAATCGATGCTATCACAAACGCCACAGCAGTTGTCCTGCTCATCGGTATCAAAATTGACGTATCGCCAAAAATACATGTCGCTTTTCTCCTCAGAACATCACGGGACGGTTGGTCTCGTCGACCAGCTGTTCAGCTTCTCGGATGCTTTCGGCGCTGCGGTAAGTGTGGCGGACAGGATCATCTCGATAGTCATGGGCGGCGAACTCGTCTGCGGCGGCCTTGGAATCAAACCATGCGGTGCGGGTAAAATCGGAACCCCAAGTACGATAGGTAACGCTCCAAAATGTCTTAGCCATTTTTATATCCTCCTGGGCTGTGCCCCTCTTGATTACATTACCTATTATACCCCAATTTGGTGTATTGTCAAGAGAAAATGCACCAATTTGGGGTATTTTTTGAGGTTTGTAGAGCTGCACAAAACCGGCGGCGGCTTTTGTGCGCTTTGCCATTCCCGCAGAATGCAGGCAGAATCCGGGCAGTTTGACTGCCCGGATTTTTTGTACCATGGAGGCAGCAAGGAGGTGCGCTATGGGATACTACAACAACCCTTACCAGCCGTCGCCGTATGGCAGCCCTTACGGCGGATACCCCTCTGTGGGCCCTCAGAGCCCCGTAGGAGGGCCGCAGCCCTTTGGGGGTCAGATTACCCGCGTCAATGGCCGCAACGGCGCTGACGCCTTCCGGATGGCCCCCAACAGCTCCATCCTGCTGATGGACGAGAATGACCCCATTGTGTGGCTCAAGCAGACGGATGGCGCTGGCTATGCCACCGTCACCCCGTACACCGTGGCGCCTTACCAGGCGGCGGCTCCGGTGGATGTCAACAGCCTGGAGGATCGCGTGCGCAGATTGGAGGAGATGCTCAGTGGCAAATCCGATGATGGAGATGCTAAGCCGCAGCGCAAGCCCAAGGCCGAGTAACAATCCCCTGGCCATGATCGCGGAGTTCCGCAAATTCGCGGCGGGCATGACGCCCCAGAGGGCCCAGCAGCAGATCCAGGAGATGCTGGCTGACGGCCGCATGAGCCAGGATCAGTTCCAGCAGCTCCAGCGCCAGGCGCAGGAGTTCGCCCGTTTCCTGAGATGAGCCGGGTCGACACGGTTTATCAATAAAAATTTATCGAAAGGAGCCTTATATGGATAACTATTCCCTCTCTGATCTCGCCGCCGTGACCAAGGACGCCGACGGCTGGGGCGGCGGTGCCTGGTGGATCATCATTCTTTTCCTCTTCGTCTTCATGGGCGGTGGCTGGGGCAACCGCCAGGGCGAGCTTGGCACCTACGCCACGGCCGCATCTCAGCAGGAGATCCTTTTCGGCCAGCAGTTCGGCCAGCTGAACGATCGCCTCACCAACATCGGCAACGGCATCTGTAACCTCGGCTACGAGATGCAGGGCAACATCGGCCAGCTGGGCAAGGAGATGGCCCTGGCCCAGAATGGCACCAACATGGCCATCATGCAGAGCGCCAACGGCATCCAGGCCCAGCTCGCCGAGTGCTGCTGCACCACCCAGCGGGCCATCGACGGCGTGAACGCCAACATGGAGGCCAAATTCGCCGCTCTGGAGAAGAGCCAGCTGGAGCAGCGGATTGCGGAGCAGTCCGCCCGTATTGCCAGCCTGGAGATGGACAACCGCATGTATGGCGTCGTCCGGTATCCCAACGGTTACGCCTACAACGCCGGTCCGTCCCCCTTCTGCGCCTGCGGAGGCTGCAACGGCAACATCTGAGCATCCCGGCGACATCGCCGAGATGGTAGGCCCCTTTAGGCCGGGAAACGGGCGGGGCTGATGCCCCGCCCTTGACATTATGAAAGGAGCGTATAAATATGTCTTGTAAATCCGCCCTCTATACCGCCCTGCAGACCCCCACGGCCGTGGCCGTTGATGGGGTCATCCCGCTGGGCAGCCTGATCCGCCGGTATGGATGCGATATCTCCCTCAACGGCAACGCCGTCAACCTCTCCGGCGCCGGGTACTACGATGTGGACGCGTCTATCACCGTGGCCCCCACCGCTGCCGGCACCGTCACCGCCACGCTAGTTAAGGACGGCGTGGCCATCCCCGGCGCCACGGCATCCGCTGCCGCTGCTGCGGGCGCCCCCACTGTCCTCAGCTTTCCGGCGCTGGTACGCCAGGCTTGCTGCGCCGCCGGCTCCGCTCTAACGCTGGTGCTGACCGGCACCGCTGCCACCGTCAATAACGTGGCCCTGCGGGTCCAGCGGATCTGACGGGGAGGTAGACTATGGGCTACCTAACCAAGGAGATCATCGCCGCCTACAAGGACAAGCTGGAGCGTGGCATCGCCGAGTACATGGGGATGCCCGCCGGCGAGCGCTCCGCTGCCGGCGTCCGCGGGATGCTGGAGTGCTGGTCTGTAGTGGATGCAGCTGAGCAGTCTCTCTGCGGTGGCGGTGCTGATTTCACCCAGGCCGATGCCGAGGCCTGGTGCTCCAAGATGGTCAACGAGGACGGCACTGTCGGGCCGCACTGGACTGTCGACCAGACCACCGCCGTGGCCGAGAGTGTCGGCGTGATCCTCGACCAGCTTGCCCCCTGGTGCTGGTGGGCTGCCATGTGCATGATGTACTCCGACTATTGCGGCGTCGCCAACCGGTACGGCGTCGGCACGGCGGAGTTCTACGCCGACATGGCCAAGGCCTTCCTCTTTGATCGCGATGCCGGCGGCCCCCGGGCCAAGATGGCGGCGTACTATCACGGCATCGCAGAGCGCGGGAAGTGACGTTGCTGACCGGTTACTAACAAACGCTCAAAATTTCCAGACGCAAAAAGTCCCGAAATCGTTGAGATTTCGGGACTTTTTGCGTGGTGGACGGTACAGGACTCGAACCTGTGACCCCCTGCACGTCAAGCGTGACCGGAACAATATGGTAACGCACAGGGCCGCACAGGGCGCATTATCCCCCGCTCTGTGCGGCCCTGTGCGGCCTTGTACCGTTTTGGTTACTAACAAATCACTAGCGATTCTCCACGGCCCGCACGAGCTCCTGCGGGTCGAAGTGCTGGTAGATGTTGGCCGTCGTGGCGTAGTTTGCATGGCCAAGCATCTTTTGCAGGAGCTCCGGCCGGATATCCGCAGTCACCGCCATGCTGGCGTAGGTGTGGCGGGTAGCGTGCGGCGTTTTCCGGGCAATGCTCAGGCGATCCAGCAGCGGGTAGTAGTCCCGCTTGCGGAAGTTTGCCACGACCTTCTGCCCGCTGTATCCGGAGAGCAGCAGCCCGCCCGGGCGGGCGAAATAAGCGAAATACGCAAAATGCTCCCGCCCTTCCGGCCAAATAGGGATGACGCGATTCCGTCCCGCCTCCGTCTTCTCGCCGCCAATGACATACGTCCCGTGGTAGGCGCTGCGGGGCAGGGAAAAGAGCTCGCCGATGCGCATACCGGTGTAGATCAGCATCAGCACGATCCTGGCGGCCTCGGTGTCGTCCGCCTGCAGCTTGGCGATTTCGGAGGAGGAAAAGACCTCTTTTTCCGTCTTTTTCTGCTCCGGGAGCTTGGTGAAGCGGGCGAAATTTGTGGTGATGAGCTCCTCGCGCATGGCCCAGGCGGACATCTGGGTAATGAGCTGCTTATACTTGGAGACGGTGGAGTGAGACTTGCCCATGTGGGCATCCAGGACGGCCTGGAAGTCTGCCGTGCGCAGCTCCCGGAATTTCCGGCCGTGCAGCGGAGCAAAGACTTTGTACGCCTGCTCATAGGATTCGATGCCGTGCGGGCCGATCTCCTGGTAGTGCTCCTGCTTCCAGGCGTCAAAAACCTGGGAAAAAGTCATATTGTACCGCTCCGAGATATCGACGCCGGAGAGGCGCTCCAGAGCCTCCATGGCCTCCGTTTTCTTGGCGTAGTAGCCGATGATCACCCGGTTTTTTGCCGCCACCCAGGGGCGCTGCCGCCTGCCCTGCAGGCGGTAGACTGTGCCGGTGCCGTTGGCCCGCTTCAGGGCCTTGCGCTTTTCCGGCACCTGCTTTTTCCCGCAGGCGGGGCAGTAGATCGCCCCAGGCGGCAGCTCCGCCCGGCACTTAACGCAGAGGTCCATCGTCACTTTCCTCGCCGGATGGCGCGGACCATGGCCCAGGCGACGACGGCGACAGCCAGGACCAGCAGGACGATGATGCCCCATGCCACAACGGTGGGATCTCCGTCCCGGATCAGACCGGCGTTGCTAATCTGGGCGTCGATGGCGATGTAGCCGCCCAGCGCCGCGCAGAGAGCGGTGCAGAGGACCAGCAGGGCAAGGATCACCGGGCGCTGGGCGTCCACCCGCTCCGCCCCCATGCGATTTTCCGCCTTGAGGGTGTTTTTCTCGCCCTCCAGGCGGACATTCTCCAGCTGAAGCTGGTGCATCTTCTCCCGGGCCTGCCGGGCGCTGCCCTCCGGGGCGGCGAGGCCGAAGAGCTCGTCCAGGGAGAGGCCCAGGACCTTGCAGAGGGCCGCCGAGTTGTAGAGCTTTGGTTCCATCTGCGTTCCCGCCAGCAGTTTGTTGACCGCCGAGGCCGAGACGCCGGAGCGCTCGATGATGTCGCTAATGGTGTAGTGCTTCTCCTCCTTTGCGGCTCTCACTCGATGTGGGTAATCCTCGATATACGGGGCAAGCTCCTGGATCGCTGACATGGTATATCCGCCTCCAATTTCCAAAATTTTACCGGCACGGGCACAAAGAGCCCTTGCCGGTAAATTATTTTCCCAAAAAACTGCCAATTTCACCAGCAAGAGGATAGCCCCGACGGGCTGGAACCTGCTACCATTTAAGCGTAGCAGATGCGTGGTTACAAGGCTATCTGCTGCACGGCCCCTCCGCCGGTTGCAGGCGGCGGAGGGGCCAATCAGAACACAATTGCGACTGGCTCCCCAATCGATATAGTATTACATATTGGAATCTTGTTGTTGACTTGCGATTGCGAATTGTATAAACTAAGAGGAAAGAAGGCGGGGAATTGAAGGAACTGTTGTGTGCGGGATCTTCGGCGCTTGCGCCATCATTGCGACAGGAATTTATCCTAGCGGTAACGAAACTACCGCAGGAAGAGCAAATCAGACTATGGAAGGAGTTACAAAAAGATGGTATTATCCAACCCTAAAATTCTCATCGCTTCCGACGGCGATAAAACCTATGCGATCGTGAACGGGCTCCCGCTTCGCTGCGAGGAGCTGACCTTCCACACGGACGGCTGCGATGTCTCTTTCAGTGTCCAGAATGTGCATTCCGGCAAGCTGTTTTCTGGCGAGGAGTTTATCCGCTTTGTCGAGGACAAATTAGGGTATAAACTGAGCGCCGAATGAAAGCCATTCCTTAATGGTGTCCCAGGCTTTCCCCTCCATGAAAATGATGGCTTTGTCCGTGAGCTGAATATTGCCCAGGATATCGACCTTCACCAGGCCGGCGGCCTTCAGCTCGTTCCGGCTTTCCAAGATATCCTCGGAACAATTCTCAAAAGAAATGGCCTGTGCCTTTTTCATCCCGGCATTTATCCTCTGGCGGTACTCTTTGTAGAGCGCCGCCAGAGATTTTTTTGCCGCACGGGTCAACTCAATCTCCATTTTTCTCTCGCCTTTCCTCCTGAATCGCCAAGAGTTTCCGCATAGCCTTCAGAAGGTCCTCGTCGGACCATTTCTCGGCCTCCGCTTCCCACGCTTCCCTGGTGATCGGCAAGCTGGCGCCTATGTGGACCGGCTCTTCTTTCTGCAGCTCCGCCACCAGCTCTTTCACCCGCTGGATATCCTCCAGGCACTTGGCCGTTTCTTCATCCGTCTCGCCTTCGTGCAGCAGGATTTCTTCCGGGGTGGTTTCTAGGAGGATGCACATGCGGGCGGCTTTTTGAGGAGTTATAACTGCTTTCCCTCGTTTTAATTCGGTTATCCAATACGGAGGTTCTTCCATGGCCTCGCAAAACGCTGTTCTGTTCCTGAAATTCAGGGGTATTTTTTCAACAACAACGCCGAGGTCAACATTAACTTTTTCAATTACTTTTGGCATAAAACACCCTTAATTTTGCGATTTCAATAGTTCAATTATTTTTTCTCTATCCCACAAAAGAACTCTTGTTCTTTTTGCTAACGCTTTGGCTCCTTCAGTAAAATGCCTGTTCGTCAAAACGACAGCGACCTGGCAATTGTACATTTCCTTTCCAGCATAGACCTCCTGTACTGGCGTATTCCCCAAATCTGAAGAATAGCATTTGCATTGTATGGCATAGTATATTTCTTCTTTTTCCGCAACAATATCTACACCTTGATCGTTGCTGCCGGGAGTAACAAGAACATTTTCAAATCCATTTTTGCGAAGTAATGCCGCACACCATTCTTCAAACGCATGCCCTTCCATTTTGTCGATTTCGAGCAACTCATTTTCTATCGGGCTTAACCCTCGTTGCTCTCTTCGCCAGTTTTCTTCGGCCTTAATTATTGCCTCGCAATCTACTTTAGGTTGAGTTTTAATGTTGAGCTTTTTTATCGGGCAAGTTTCCGTTAATTCTTCCTCTGTAGAAGGCTCCAAATGTAATTCGTTTTCTTTTTTTATGGTGTTAATTCGATCGACATTTTGAGGGAACAGAAAGAAATCCGGATCCTCCAGCACAGAATCCAAAAAAACGTTAATATCAACTAGCCTTTGCGTACCTGTTGATTTAATGTTGCCAATTGCCCTTGAAATAAAATCGTCAATGGTTTTATCAAAATTTCTCTCAATGTCCTCAAAATTTCTCCGAGGAGATGGGTACATAAAAACATGCTTAGTTTCGTTTAACCAAATCAACTGATTTATAATTTCCAAAAATCTTTTAAATGAAAATATAAAATCAAATGGATCCATGGATTTGTTTATTTCATTTGCATAATATCTGGCATCATCCAGAAGCGTCTTCGCCTGATCTTTTAACGGCTCATTAAAAAACCTAGAAGGCTTATGAGGATTAATAGCAAAAAATTCCGAAGCAGATGGCTTTGTATCCCTCGAAGCCCTCTCTTTCTGAAAGTAATACTCCTCATAATTTCCGTTCCATGAAAGGCCTACTCTATTCAGCAATTTGTCGACGATGCTCATACAAACTCAGCCTTTCGCAAAATCGCCAAAATTAAACGGTCATTTTTGTGAGCTTTTATGCCTAAAAAATTTAGGGCGAAGCATTGACACCCTAAATTTTTTAGGCTATAATAGCCTTACAGAACTTCACAAGGCAACAAAAAACTAAGCCCCCTCGGATTTCTCCGTTCTGCGGGCCTATGGCCGATATTTTGTTGGCTGACACTTACATAATAGCGGCCGTATCTCTGTTTGTCAAGCTGAAGTTCTTCATATTGAAAGGAGGGTTTCATTTGACATTGAAGGAGCTCCGGGAGGCGGCGGGGCTGAAACAGCCCTATGTCGCACGGAAGCTGTATGTTTCCCAGAATGCCGTTTCCCAGTGGGAGCGAGGAGCCAACGGCATCGCAAGCAAGTTTGTTCCGAAGCTGGCGAAGCTGTACCACGTCACCGACGAGGAGATCATCGCCGCCATCCGTGCGGCGCAGGAAGCAAGGGCGGGTGAGGGCGCATGAAGCGGTTCGTCAAATGGTTTCTGTTTTTCCTTGCATCGGCCGTAATACTCTGTGCGGCCGACATCATTTTTCCGTTTGTTGCAGGGCTGATCGTTGGGACAACGGACAGCGCATTATCTGCCGTCGTTTGCGTTCTTTTGATGTCGTTGGTTGCTGCCGCAATTGCGTCGAAAATCGAGGGGGAATCATGAAAATCGAAGAGACGGCAGAAGGGAGGAGAGCGCATGATCGAGACAATGTCGCTCAATGAGGCCACAGAGTACCTGCGGCAGCACGGTATGCGGATCACTAACACCACGCTGGCCGCCGGCATCCAGCAGGGGCTTTACCCCTTCGGTCTTTGCATCCAGGGGGACATCAAGCCGGTCTACCAGATCTTCACTCGGCTCCTGGATGAGTGGATCGAGAGGCGGGCGACGCCGAAGAAATGAGGAGGACAAACACATGGATGGATACACGCTGGCGCTGGTCATCATCGGGGCCGGGACGGCCACGGGCTGGGTGTTCCGGCTCATCGACAGGATCGAGGGGCGATGAAAGTTCTAGCGGCTTGCGAGGAATCGCAGGAAGTCTGCAAGGCGTTTCGAGCGCTGGGGTATGAAGCCTACTCGTGTGATATACAGGAGCCGTCCGGCGGGCATCCTGAGTGGCACATCTTAGGTGATGTGCTTAATGCCATCGAGGGTGGGCAAGTGACCACCATGGACGGACAGACCCATGATGTGGGGCGGTGGGATCTGATCATCGCTTTCCCGCCCTGCACCAAAACCAGCAACGCCGGAGCGCGGCACTTGTATAGGGGCGGCAAGCTCAATATCAAGCGGTATTATGAGGGCTTGTGCGGCAAAGCGCTGTTTTTAGCTATTTGGGCAGCGGATTGTGAAAAAGTTGTGATTGAGAATCCGACGCCGAGTAAAGTCTTTGAGTATCCAGAGCCAACCCAAGCCATACAGCCCTATCAATACGGGCACCCGTTTAGCAAAAAAACCCTTCTATGGGAGCGTGGTGTCCAGCCGTTGGAGCCGACAAACATCGTTGAGCCGACAGCAACATGGTGTCCGAGTGGCAGTTACAGCCATAAGCATGGGGAACAACATAAAGGTATGTTTACCACGGATAGAGCCAAAAACCGCGCAAAGACCTTCCCCGGCATCGCCAGAGCCATGGCGGAACAGTGGGGGTGTCTATGACCGCTTGGCACAACGATCCCATTTCCCCCGAGCGGGCGAAGGCGTTGCTGGCACTTCCGCTGGAGGACAAGGTGCTGACCTCTTGGGAGAAAATCGACCAATGGTACACCGCCTGGGGCGGGAAGTGCTACGTTAGTTTCTCCGGCGGCAAGGATTCCACGGTTTTGGCGTATCTCGTGGCTCGGTATCTCGCCAGCTATCGGACGCCGCCCTGGCCGCTGAATTTGGTGTTTGTCAACACGGGCCTGGAGTACCCGGAAATCCAGCATTTTGTGAACGACTATGCTGGCTGGTTGCGGCAGGAGTTCCCGCATATCGAGGTCAATCTCGCCCGCCTGCGGCCTAATGTGAACATCCGGCAGGTTGTGTCGAAGTATGGGTACAGCATCGTGAGCAAGGAAGTTGCAAACTGTGTGTGGCTGGCTAGGAAAGACCCGAATGGGACCCGAGCGAAGCGGATACACGGAGAGCTGCTGACGCCGGATGGCCGAAAAAGCCCATACTGCTGCGAGAACTGGGAGTTCCTACTGGACGCTCCGTTCCAGATCTCCTCGGAATGCTGCCGGGTGATGAAAAAACGGACACTGCACCGATATGAGAGCGGGACAAAGAACAAGCCGATTGTGGCGACAATGGCGACGGAAGGCCGTCAACGGATGCAGGGATGGCGGGCGTCAGGTTGCAACGCATTTGACGGAAGGCGCCCGATGGGAAAGCCCATGAGCTTTTGGTCAGAGCAAGATGTGCTCCACTACCTAGTCGGAACTGAGATACCATATTGCAGCGTCTACGGTGACATTGTAGCCAGCGACGGCGAAAATTGGTACACCAGCACCCTGACGGAGCAGCCGCTCCGGTGTACCGGCTGCCAGCGCACGGGTTGTATGTTCTGTGGCTTCGGAGCGCACCTGGAGAAGGGCGAGAATCGCTTCCAGCGAATGAGGCGCACACATCCCCGGCATTACGATTTCTGCATCGGAGGAGGCGCTTTCGACCCGGCGGATGGCCTATGGAAGCCCACGGCTAAGGGGCTGGGGTACGCCAGAGTGCTGGATTTTATTGGGGTGGATTACTGATGGAGGAAAAGAACATGGACCGACTGACGAAGAGAATCAATGGCGTTGTGACTTACATCGGCAAGTGGAACTCCTACGACACCGGCCAGATCGCGGCAGAGCTAAACGTTGCAGCCCGCCGGGAGATCCTGGAGCGCCTGGCCGACTACGAGGATACGGGGCTTTGGCCGCCAGGGGAGGATGGAGGGCAGGATGAGGACTTGGATGGATGATCGTATCCCCGAGCGGCCATTGGAGCCGCCGGAGCCGGAAGAAAATCCCCGCTGCCCCTGTTGCGGCGAGGAGTGCGAGACGCTGTACCGGGTGTTATCCGGGGCCGTAGTTGGCTGCGAAAAGTGCGTGGACGCCCTGGACGCCTGGGAGACCTGCGATTGCCGGGCCGACGTGGAGAAGGAGGACGAGCAATGGTAGGAGTAATGCAAATCCCTACCCGCTCCATGAGCCGCCCGGAGTGGCTGGAGCAGCGGCGAAAGACCGTCGGCGGCAGTGACGCCGCCGCCATCGTGGGGCTGTCCCGGTACGCCTCCGCTTACACCGTGTGGGCGGACAAGACCGGGCGGCTGCCGGACAAGCCGGACACGGAGGCCATGCGGCTGGGCCGTGATCTGGAAGACTATGTGGCCCAGCGCTGGTGCGAGGCAACCGGGAAGCGGGTGCGCCGCCTTTCGGCGATGCTTTACAACAAGCAGTACCCCCATGCCCATGCGGATGTGGATCGGATGGTTATCGGCGAGGATGCTGGGTTGGAGTGCAAGACCACCTCCGACCTGGATCTCCGGCAGTTCCACGGGGTGGAGTTCCCGGAGAAGTACTATGCTCAGTGCGTCCACTATCTGGCCGTCACCGGCTGCCAACGCTGGTATCTGGCTGTCCTGGTCTTTGGGCGGGGATTCTTCACCTATACCCTGGAGCGGGACCAGGCGGAGATCGACGCCCTGATGGCAGCCGAGAATGATTTCTGGGCGCTGGTGGAAGCGGATACCCCTCCGGCCCCGGATGGCTCAGACGCCTCCACGGAGGCGCTGCAGACCATCTACCGGGAGAGCGCCGCTGAGGAGCGGAAGCTTTTCGGGCGGGAGCCCCTGCTGGAGGAGCACACTGCACTGCGGCGCCAGCGGAAAGCCATCGACGAGCGCATTGCCGAAATCGAGAACACCATCAAGGCGGATATGGAGACGGCGGAATTTGGCGACTGCGGGCACTGGACCGTTTCCTGGAAGAGCCAGGAGCGCAGCACCTTCCAGCCCAAGGCTTTCGCCGCCGATCATCCCGATATCGATCTGAGCCCCTACTACAAAAAAACGGTGCTCCGGCCCTTCAAGGTCACGGAGCGGAAGGAGAACGCATGAACGCTATCCAGAAGGCCACCGGCGGGAAGGCTATGACCGCCGAGAATAGGCCCAGTATGCAGCAGTACATCAAGCAGATGGAAGGGGAGATCAAAAAGGCCCTGCCCTCCGTCATCACCCCGGAGCGCTTTACCCGTATCGTGCTTTCCGCACTCTCCACCAACCCTGCCCTGGCGGCCACCACGCCCCAGAGTTTCCTGGGAGCCATGATGACGGCGGCGCAGCTTGGTGTGGAGCCCAATACCCCCCTGGGACAGGCATATCTCATCCCTTACCGCAATCACGGTGTGCTGGAGACGCAGTTCCAGCTTGGCTACAAGGGCCTCATCGACCTCGCCTATCGCAGCGGAGAGGTCAGCACCATTCAGGCCCATGTGGTCTACGAGCATGATACGTTCGACTATTCCTTCGGCCTGGATCCGCAGCTCAAACACATCCCGGCGAAGAGCGACCGGGGAGCACCCGTTTTCGTTTATGCGGTCTTCCGCACCAAGGACGGCGGCTACGGCTTTGAGGTGATGAGCGTCGACGATATCCGAAAGCACGCCCAGAAATTCAGTAAGAGCTACGAGAAGGGCCCCTGGCAGACCAACTTTGAGGAGATGGCCAAGAAGACCGTCCTCAAAAAGACGCTGAAGTATGCCCCCCTGAAGTCTGATTTCGTCCGGGCCATTGCCCAGGACGGGACGATCAAAACGGAGATCAGCGAGGACATGTTCAGCGTCCCCAGCACCATCGATGCGGAGGACGTGGACTACACCGACATTCCGGATAGCGACCCCGCCACCGGCGAGGTCATCGAGGATAAGGCGGCGGCGCAGTGATGCGCCCCGCCAGGAGGAATGCGGGATGCCGAACAGAATCATCAAGGAAAGCATCTGCGATTCGGAGAAGCTGGCGGCGCTGATGGAGGGATGGGAATGCGGAAGATGACTAAAGCCACCGCAATCCCCGCAACCGTGAAAATCGTCGTATGGGCCAGAGACGGCCATAGGTGCATCCTCTGTGGCTCTTCCGCCGGAGCGCCGGTAGCCCACGTTATCCGGCGCTCCCAGGGCGGGAGGGGCATAGAGCAAAACATCGTGACGCTTTGTCCCGCTTGCCACTGGGAGTTTGATGAGGGGCCGCATCGGAAAGAAATCTACAAGCGAATTACCTGCTATCTGGGAGGATTTTATCCCGGCTGGAGCCGGGAAAGCGTGATTTACAAGAAGGGGGGCATTTAATGAGCCTTAACAGAATTTGCCTTATGGGCCACCTAACCAAGGACCCCGAGCTTCGGAGGACCGGCAACGGCACCGCAGTGACATCGTTTACCATTGCTGTGGATCGGGATTTCAAGTCCCAAAACGGCGAAAAAGAGACGGATTTTATCGATATCGTAGCTTGGCGGAATACGGCGGAATTTGCCAGCAAGTATTTCTCCAAAGGCCGCATGGCCGTGGTGACCGGGCGGCTGCAGCTCCGGGATTGGACCGATAAGGAAGGCAATAAGCGTCGGACCGCCGAGGTCGTGGCGGATACCGTGTATTTTGGCGATTCCAAGCGCCAGGAGGGTAACGATAGCCCCCAGGCGGAGAACGCCGCAGAAGGGACGTATGGCGGCTTTGCGGAGGCCGAGGATGACGGAGACCTCCCCTTTTAACGGATGAAAGGAATTGAATGGAATGGAATTGAAGGCATGCCCCTTTTGCGGGAGCGACGATGTAACCGTCCGAGCTATGCGAGGGCGGAGAGGATGGTTTGTTTTTTGCTGCTGCGAGTTTTGCGGATCGCAAGGAAAGACGTTTACTCACAAAAGCGATCAGTGCTCACAGTCGGACGGATCGGATTTTTGGGATGACGAATCCATTGTACAAGCGAAAAAGGCGTGGAATATGAGGGCGAGGTGCTCAAATGCCTAACAGGATTCTGCGAGAAAGCATTTGCACAAGCGATACGATTGATAAACTATCCTGGTTTGAGGAGGCGCTTTATTACAGGTTAATTGTTACTTGCGATGATTTCGGACGCTTTGACGGGCGAACGGCAGTAATCAAAAACAGGCTATTTCCGCTAAAGGACGGTCTCACGTTGAAAACGGTGGAAACTGCTCTTCATGGATTGGCGAACGCTGGATTGGTTTCTTTCTATACGGTAGAAGGGAGGCGCTTCCTCTGCTTACCAACATGGGGCAAGTACCAGACACAACGCGCGAAAGTCAGCAAATATCCTGCTCCCGATACTTCCGATGAAAGCGACGAGCAATCATCTGCAATCATTTGCAAGCAGATGCAAGCAGATGATAGCAAATGTTCCCGTATTCGAGAATCGAATTCGCTATTCGCTATTCGAGATACGGGAATCGAGAATATAGGCACGGAGCCGCAAGCGGCGTCCATGCCGCCGGTGATTTTTTTACCGCTGAATGACGGAACCGAATATCCGGTTTCCCAGGAGCAGTGCCATGAATGGGCGGGCCTGTACCCTGCTGTCGACGTGATACAGCAGCTGCGGCAAATGAGGGCGTGGCTGATTGCCAACCCTCGCAAGAAAAAAACGAAAAGCGGAATCAACCGGTTTATCGTCACATGGCTCTCGAAGGAGCAGGATCGTGGCGGAGTTTACGGGAAGGAGGAAAGCCGTGGGCAGCAAGGAAAGCCCGAATATCGCAACGTGGGACGAGACCTCTGAGCCTTGTTCGCTTTGTGACGGGCTTGGGTACACCGTTTCCAGGACCGAAACGGGTGAGCTTGTAAGCCGTACATGCCAGTGCGAGATTGTTCGGCAGAATCGGAGGCGCATTCAGCGCTCCGGACTGGCGGGCCTCCTGGAGCGATGCAATTTTGCATCTTTCCAGACGCCTGAGGCATGGCAGCGGGCCGCAAAACAGGCGGCGGAAGAGTATCTGACGGATTGCCGTGGGAAGTGGTTTTTTATCGGCGGCTCTTCCGGGACCGGAAAGACCCATCTCTGCACGGCAATCTGCGGGCAGCTGATGGCGGGCGGGATCCCCTGCCGCTATGTCCAGTGGCGTGGGGATATCCCGGCCATCAAGGCCAAGATCAAAGACGCCGAGGCGTATCACGAAGCGATCTGGCCGCTGAAAACCGTGAGGGCACTGTATATCGACGATTTCCTGAAGGGATCCGTGACGGAGGCGGACAAGAACATCGCTTTTGATCTGCTAAATGCCCGCTACAACGATCCCCAGGCGATCACGATCCTCTCCACAGAGTGGCCCATCGATAAGATCCTATCGTGGGATGAGGCCATCGGGAGCCGGATCGCGGAGCGGGCCAGAGAGTATACCCTGAACCTACGCAGCAAACAGAACTGGCGCCTGCGGGAGGTGGCCCGTGGTTGACCATGTGCGGGTGGTAGTAGACGTTTACGGGGTAGACGATTACATGGCGGCGAAGGAATCCGTAGCTATGATGCTGGAACCGCTTGGGAATGTCCGGGTGGTACAGGTGATTGCGGACGGGAAGACGAGCTAGGAGGACGAAATGACTAGAAAAGAAATTTTGGAAGCTGCTGAGAAATGCGTCTGCGGCGACCGGGAGCAGGACTATGGCAGCCCGGAAAAATCTTTTATGGCTATTGGGAAGCTTTGGGAGATTTACTTGCTGGAAAAGTTCCAGCAGCGGAGAGGGACGAAGATTCTCCCGGAGGACGTGGCGGCTATGATGTGCCTTTTTAAGATTGCCCGTATCGCCACGGGGCACGGCAAGGCGGACAACTGGATTGACCTTGCGGGCTATGCCGCCTGCGGCGGAGAGCTGGAGGCGTCGGATGGCTGAATATATTGAGCGGACGGAAGAACTGATACTTGCGATGAATGCCGGGGCCAGGGCAATCGAGAACACGAAGCGATACCACGGAACCAGTTATGCCAAGAAAGATGTGTTTTCTAGGGCCTTGAAGAAAATTTCGTTTTTGCGGGCGGCTGAGGTGTTGAGGGAAGCGAGTGAAGCCGAGGCTGTATGGATAGCGCAAATGGCGCACGGAAGATGGCTCCCGTTTTGCAGTGAGATCGCCGGAAACATCCAGTATTGTTCTTGTTGCGGAATTGGGTGTAATTGGAGGCCTAATTTTTGCCCCAATTGCGGCGCCCTCATGGAGCAGAACGGGGAGCTGCGGGACGCTGCCGCCAAGGAGGTGGAAGAGTGAGCGCCAGAAGGCCTTGTGTGGAGAAGCGGCTGACCCTCTTCCGTACCTGCGGGACCTGCGGAAAGACCATCGTGACCACGGCGGACACGCCCTGGGTGCGGCAGGTGCCCAGGGACGGGAAGAAGATGGCCACTACCTACTACTGCTCCGAGGGCTGCTTCGCCGCCAGCTACAAGCACATCGGCTGGTTTGACGGCAAGGCGGAGGAGCGCCGGAGGCTGAAAGACCAGAACCGGGACCCGGAGAGGGAGCGGGAACGCTGGCGGCGCTACTATGCCGCCCATCGGGAGGAGCGGATAGAGGCGGCCCGACAGCGCCGCCGGGAGAATCCCGGACTTGCCGCCGCCGACAACGCCTACTATCGGCGGAAACGGAAGCTGATGGCGGAGGGGGTGCAGGCAAATGGCTGAATATCATGTTGGATGCGGTGCTTTCGCAATCTATGCCGGTACGCTGAATAGTAAGAATAAGCATCTTTGGCAGAACAAAACAGAATGTACTGACGAAGCTCTTGGCGCCGTTCGTGATTATATTGTTCAGGAATGTCTTGGTGGTTTACACGGGAGTAAGTCCTCTGGCGGCTATGAGTGGACACTACAGGACGGACGAATTGTTGAACTGCGCGTGACGATTAAGGACGGAGGTGCTGAATGAAGATATACAAAAATCCGTGGGTGACACGAGAAAGCTACTTTGTGAAAACCGGAACTGCAAAGTCGGCAAAAATGGAGGCATCAAAATCCAGCGGCTATTCTATTGATTTTTGGGATGGCAAGTGGGTTGTTCACAAAACGGCTTATTATAACAAGTCCTTATCTGAAATGCCTATTGTGTTCGAAAACAAATGCAGTTTGCAAGCGCGAATTGACAGGGCGATTGTGGACACGGTTCTTGAGTTTGTAGCGGTGGCAAAGATGGACGGAGGTGCTGACAATGGCTGAATACATTGACGGGGAAGCGCTGAGGGGGCGAAGCGGCGATGTATGCCCTTGAGTACCATCCGTGCCAGGCAAAGCGACGCTTATGCGTTTAGGAAAAACGGGCGGCAGCGGGTAGAGCGGAGGAAAAATAAAGGGCGGTGAACGAATGGCATTGACAGCGGAAGACCTGGCCCGGCTGGGGCCAAAGGCGCAGCGGCAAGTGCTGCAAAAGCTGGGAGCGCAGCAGAGGCCCAGGGAGAAAAGGACGAATAAATACCACGCCAAGCCAACGGAAGTATGGATGCCGGACGGTACGGCAAGGCATTTCGCCAGCGAAAAAGAGGCGGAAAGGTTTCGGGAACTGGACTTGCTGCAAAGGACGGGACAGATTACGGGCTTGCGCTGCCAGGTGCCGTTTGAGCTGATACCCCGGCAAGAAAGGGGCGACGGGAAATGGGAGAATCCCTGTACCTACATTCAAAGAAATTTAGGAGGAACAAAAAATGGAAGCAAAAAATCAGATGTACGTTGTGCGGTGCGCTCAGGCCGGGGTTTTCTTTGGCGGGATCAAGGAGCGCAAGGGCGACGAAGTGACCATGACCAACGTCCGCAAGCTGTGGTATTGGGATGGGGCCTGCGCCGTGGAGCAGCTGGCGGTAGACGGGACGAAAAAGCCTAGTGAATGTAAGTTTACGGTTATGGTTTCCGAGATGGTCCTTACGGGCGTGATCCAGATTTTGTGCTGCACGGATAAGGCGGCGGAGTCTCTGGCGGCTGTAAGGGAGTGGAAAAGATGATGCTTGATGATAAGACCAAGGCATTTCTTTCTGTAAGCTTGGGCGATGGCTCGGGCTCGGGCTCTGGCTGGGGCTGTGGCGAGGGCTGGGGCGAGGGCGAGGGCTGGGGCGAGGGCTGGGGCT
>ERZ1034973.244-NODE-244-length-39274-cov-166.800658_pt1 | contig 39274 bp, 65 predicted proteins | sample MGYA00520686_ERZ1034973 | MGnify/ENA primary metagenome ERZ1034973 (study PRJEB33766, sample SAMN09781775) | gut metagenome | biome: gut microbiome | host: Homo sapiens | place: Madagascar | study: EMG produced TPA metagenomics assembly of the PRJNA485056 data...
TTTAAGTGCTATATCTACTGCACGCTGCCAAAATATCCGCACGAGGACTTCATTGCGATGGACTATCCAAGGCCACAGTTTTACGGCGGCGGCAAGGTCATTGGCGAGTTTACGTGCGACCGAATTTTTGAGTTGGAGACCAAAGCACGCGGCGGCAGCTACTACGTCAAGAACGAAGGTCAGCCGACGACGAATTTTATCGCGCGGCAATCCTGCCTTGACTTCAAGGATATGCACGGTTATCTGCACGCGGCAAAGGGCTACGGCTGGCACATTACCGATTCGCGCATCTACGACGTGCCGCGAGAGCTGGGGGAGTTTTGGCGAGACTGCTCGGAATACTCGGAGCTTAGCACAAACTGTTGGACCTGCGAAAATGTTTGCGGAGACGGCGACGAAACGGACTGCAACACGGATGGGCGGATATATCTTCGCCGCGCGCCGCAGAGCTGGTGCTATGTGGAGGCGATAGAGGATGTTTGAATTAAAATCTTGCCCCCCAACTGCGGGGCGAAGATGGACGGCAAGGAGGGCGCAGAATGAGATTTCTGGTGACGCTGGCGCTGGATGCGCCGGGCGACGCGGATTCGCAGGGGATCAAGGAAAAAGTGGCGATGGACTTTGAAAAGTATGGCGGCGTGCGCGTGGTCAAGGTCGAGCGCGTGGAAGAGTATCAACAGATGACAATGGAAGGAGATTGACATGCAAAAAATCAACCTGAAGAAAACCACGAAGGAACAAATGCTCAACATGTTGGAAAAGGCGTGGAATGCCAATGCAGGGGCTGCCGATGATATCGCCGCGCTAAGTAAACGAATTGAAGAACAGAACGACGCGCTTGCCAAGTGTGTTGCCGAGAAAAACGAGTTGCGCGATCAAGCGCGAGACGCAACGGGTATGCAGAATATTGGCATAGTCGGTTTAACAACGCCTACAACGTTACAAAGGTACAGCGCCAAAGGATAAAGGAAGACGCTGATGAGCTGCGCCGTGAGCGCGTAAATGTTGAGACGATGACCAATCAAAGGAATGCGGCGATTGCAGAAAACAAGGACCTGCGAATGAAGCTTGCCGATACTGAGACGGCGCTGGGAAAGGCGAATGCAGAAGTATCGCGGCTGACGCATGAGTTGTCAGCAATGAAAAAAGCAGGCGAGCAGTATGCATCGGCATTTAAGTATGCCGTGGAGCATCCGTTTGAAAACTTGTGGAAGTGGGTCGAAAGAAAGCTGAGGTGCGCCGAATGAAAAGAAAACGTATGATCAAGCTGCTGATGAGCATTGGTTTTGATAGAAATGCCGCAGTGCGGGAGGCAGACGCGTGCGACGGAAGCACTTCGCATATACGAGTTATGAACAGATTATGCGTTGAAATTTTGAGGATTTACTACAAGCAGCTGGAAAATACCGTTATTGAGGGCGACATGACCGGCGCGGTCGCCGGGATGGTCGGGAGCGTGTATGGCTGAGCTGTTCTACTGCGTGCGCCAGCGCGCGGGGGATCTGGTCAAGGAGTACCGCGGGACGATGCCGCCGCGCTATGCGCCCTCCGACACCGACGAGGACCGGCGCGCCAAGGCCGACCTCAAGGCGCAGCGGCGCACAGTGCTCAACCGCGACTCCACCGACCGGCTCGAGCTGATGATCGCGCTCATGGGCAAGTACGCCACGCACTACATTCTGGAGTTCGACAACGAGCATCTGCCGGAGCGCTTTGCCGACGTGCGAAAGGCGCTGCGGGCCTTCCTGCGGCGCGTGGAGCGCTATCGAGGCAAAGGCGGGCTTGACTACATCCCGGCCATTGAGGGTCTGCACGGGGCGCACAGGTATCACATCCACCTCGTCGCGGACTACCGGCAGCTCTCGCCGGCGGAGGTGCGGTTACTGTGGCAGTGCGGCGAGGTGACGGACTGGCCAGTATTTAAGCGGCACGGCAAGGCGCTCGGCTACCGCTACCTCGCGCGCTATCTCACCAAGGAGCGCAGCGACGGGATCATCATTCCGGTGGGGCGGCATCCTTGGAGCTGCTCGCGCAGTCTGCGCGCGAAGCTGCCGCCGCCAGAGGTGTGGCTCGACGAGAGCGATGCGATTACGATACCGCTCGACGCGATGCTCCCACAGGTGCGGACCGGCGGAAGTCAATTTGGTAGCTACCGGGCGGCGAGTTGGATCGAGGCGTAAGGAATCGCGTGCGCGCGTGCGCGCGACATTACTTGTAACCTAATGGCTTTTTAGTGACAAACGCAGAAAAGAGGGTGAAAAGTATTGCAAAACAGCACAAAGACTGCTAAACTGGACACAAAGAACGGATTGATTGTCTGCCCGAACTGCGGGCGGCTCACATCGCAGGCCGTTCGGCCAGACACAGAGGCGCGAAACTTAGTCCTCTGGTGCCGGAGATGCAAAGCATCGAACATCGTGGATATCGAACATGGCGCGTGCTCGCTTAGTAGCCACTGCTGACAAACCCGGATCTCGGGGAGTGTCGGCGGTGGCTTTTGTTTTTTGCCCGGAGGTGATAGCCCGATGGCCTTAAAGCCGCTCCGACCCTGCCGGCATCCCGGCTGCTGCGTGCTGGTGAGCGATGGATACTGCGACGCCCACCGGCCGCGCGGCGACCGGCGCAGTGAGAAAGCGCAGTCCTGGCGCTGGATGTACCAGACCGACGAGTGGAAGTTTGATCTGCGGCCGGCGCAGCTCCTGCGCGAGCCGTTCTGCCGCGAGTGCGCCCAGCACGGGCGGCGGGTCCGCGCGACGGACGTGGACCACATCGTCGACCACAAGGGAGACTGGCAGACCTTCTGCGACCGAGACAACCTTGAGAGCCTCTGCCACAGCTGCCATAGCCGCAAGACGGCGAGAGAAATGTATGAGAATCGCAGCAAATCAAAGCGCCGCGGCGCTGCGGCGCGGCAGTAGGCTTGGGCGCTCGGGCGCGTCGCGAGAGCGTCGCGCGGGGCTTCCTTGTAGACCCCTCCCCGGGGTCAGAAAGTTTGGGCGCTGCCCTTGGAAACCGCTGGCCCTCCCTCGTGAGAGAATTTTTCCCCACGGAAAATTTTGGACGGTGGGCCAGATGCGCAGGATCAACAAAACAACGTCCGGTGTGGTCCCCGGCTCTTGAAGCCGGCCATGGCCTTCACGGTTCTGTCCCCTGCGCTCTCGCTTGTCGAGGGCCGGGGACTGCATCGGAGATATCGACAGGAGGCAAGGCATGGGAAAGAAGCAGACAGCAGGACAGACGCCGGTGCGTGTGGCGGTCAAGGACCTGCCGACAATACGCATCGACGAGCTGATCCCTTACGAGAACAACGCGAAGATCCACGGGCCGGAGCAGATCGAGCAGCTGCGGCGCAGCCTGCGCGAGTTTGGCTTCGTCTCGCCGGTGCTGATCGACGAGGACAAGAACCTGATCGCCGGACATGGTCGCGTCGAAGCGGCGCGGGCCGAAGGCATGATCGAGGTCCCGTATGTGACCGTGAGCGACCTGACCGAGGCGCAGCGGCGCGCCTACATCATCGCGGACAACCGACTTGCCGAGACGGGCGAGTGGGACGCGGCGCGGCTCAAGTTTGAGATGGAAGAGCTAAACAGCCTTTCTTTCGACACCTCGCTGACCGGGTTTACGATGGACAATGTCCCACTTCTCTCCGGCGATGAACCAGCGGGCGGGCCGGAGGCGCAAGAGGATGACTATGACGGCAGCATGCCGGAGGAAACCTCAGTGCGCGACGGAGACCTCTGGAAGCTTGGAGGACATCGGTTGATGGTCGGAAGCACTTCCAGCAAGAAGAGCGTTGAGCGGCTCATGAATGGCGTAAAAGCCAACATGGTCTTTACGGACCCGCCTTATGGAGTTGCGGTCGGATCGAAAAATAAAATGCTCGATGATGTGGCCGGCGGAAAAAGCGGCCGGTGCACGGAAAATATTTACGGCGATACGATGAGCGAGAGCGAGCTGCATGACATGCTGCTTGCGGCAATGCGGAATATCCGGGAAGCCTGCGCCGAAGATGCAAGTTATTACGTCACCAGCCCGCAGGGCGGAAGCCTTGGCCTGATGATGATGATGATGGAGGCAGGGCTCCAGGTCCGTCACATGCTGATCTGGCGCAAGTCATCCCCAACGTTTTCGATGGGGCGGCTCAACTATGATTATCAGCACGAGCCGATCTTCTACACCTGGACAAAGCGGCACAATTGGTACGGCAAAGGCAAATTCCACACCTCGGTATGGGACGTGGAGAAACCGCGGAAGTGCGACCTGCACCCAACGATGAAGCCAGTCGCACTTGTGGAAAACGCGCTGTTAAATTCTTCGGCGGCTGGCGATGTCGTGCTTGATGGTTTTGGCGGCAGTGGAACGACGCTGATCGCATGCGAACAACTCGGACGCATTTGCTACATGATGGAAATCGACCCGCATTATGCGCAGGTCATTATCGACCGCTGGGAGAAGCTTACCGGCGAGAAAGCGGAGCTGATCGATGACGATCGCTGAAGCTGAAGCAATTATTGCGAAAACGAGCAGCCCACATCTCAAACGAGATATGGAGAAATTTATCCGTCGGCAGCGCAGAAAGGAGCGCGGAGATGGCAGGAGCAAGACAACCGACCGATCTGGTCGTAATGAACGGGCGCAAGCACCTGACGCGCGCCGAGGAGGACGCGCGGCGCGACCGTGAGGTGGTGGTGCCGGCGCCGCAGCGGGCGAAGCCGCCCAAGTGGCTGCCCAAGGAGCTGCATCGCGAGTTTCGCGCGATCGGCAAGCAGCTCATCGACGTGGGGCTTTACACCGACCTCGACGCGGACAACCTCGGGCGCTATCTGGTCGCCCACCACGAGTATATCAGCGCGACGGCGGAGGTGCAGCGGGCCTTGACTCAATCGCCGGGGCACGCGCGCGACTTAGAGGCGGCGGACGGCTGGGGCCGCGTGCAGGAGCGCTACTTTAAGCAGGCGCGCAACTGCGCGAACGACATGGGCCTGACGGTCTCGAGCCGCTGCCGGCTGGTGCTGCCGAGCAATCTGCCCGCGGCGGCTTTCACGCCGGAGAGCGGCGCGGATGAGTTCACGGAGCGGCTGCGGCAGCGGCAGGCGGACGCGCTGGCGCGGAGCCTGTAGCATGGCATACGTTTTCGACCGCGAGGCGGGGCAGTTCGTGTGCGACTTCGTCGAGCGCCTGCCGACGACCGACACGGGCAAGCCCTTTTGCCTTTACGACTGGCAGCGCGAGGCGCTGATGGAGTTTTACGGCACGATGTGCGCCGATGTGCCCGAATCGGGCACGGATAAGGGCGCAGAGCGGCTGCGCCGGTACTGGTATCTCTACCTTGAGATCCCAAAGAAAAACGGCAAAAGCGAGCTGGCTGCGGCGCTGGCCCTCTATCACCTCTTTGCGGACGGCGAAATGAATGCGGAGGTTTACCTCTGCGCTGTCGACCGGAACAACGCTTCCATTGTTTACCGCGCGGCGGTCTTCATGGCAACGAGCGCGCCGTGGACGGCGAAAATGATCGCCCGCGGCGAGTTGAACATCGTGGAAAGCCGGAAGATCATCGAGTACCGGCGGCGCGTGCGGACCGAGAACGGCGGCTACAAGTGGATCACGCTCGGCATCTTGCAGGTGCTTTCCGCCGAGACGGCGGGCAAGCACGGCCCGAAACCGAGCTGCGTCATTTTCGACGAGCTCCATGCTCAGCCCAACCGCAAACTGTGGGATCTGATGACCGGCGCAGCGGGTGCAAGCCGTCGGCAGCCGGCATGGATCGTACTGACGACCGCGGGCGATGACCCCGACCGCAACTCGATCGGCTGGGAGATCCACGAGAAAGCCGTGGCGATCCGCGACGCGCGGCTGCTGCGGCGCATCCGCGCCGAAGGCGGCGACGTGCGCAAGGTCCTCTCTCTCCGGCATGCCAGCGACGAGGACCTTGCCGACGCCGAGCGCGAGCTGCTATCGCGCGACGAGGACAACTGGTTGCCGATCCTCTATGGCCTGACGGCGACCTTCGGCGACGATCCCGAGGACATCGAGGCGCTGGACATCTGGGACGAGAGCCTGTGGAAACTCTGTAACCCATCGCTCGGTAAGCACCTGAGCCTACGCAATATCCGCCTGGAGGCGGCGAGTGCTAAGCACAACGAGGCCGAGGAGCGCGTGTTCCGCTGGCTGCGGCTCAACCAATGGATCACGACGAAATCGGTCGGCTGGATCTCGCTCAACCTCTATGACAAGACGCAATGGGGTCCGAGCAAAAAGCGCGAGCGCGAGGAATGGCTGCGGCAGCTGGACGGGAAGCTCTGCTACGGCGGCGTGGACCTTTCCACGAGCCGCGACCTGACGGCCTTTGTCCTGCTCTTCCCGCCCCAGCCGGGGCTGGACGCGGCGGTGCTGCTGCCCTATGGCATCTGGCGGCCCGAGGCGACGGTGGACGAGGCGGAAAATCGCGACCACGTCCCATACCGAGACTGGGCGCGTGCCGGCTTCCTCAACCTCTGCCCCGGCGAGGTCATCGACTACGGCGCGGTGGAGGAGCGCATCCGCGAGGCGCGGGAGCGCTATGACCTTAAGATGGTGGGCTTTGACCCGTATCTGAGCCGGACCATCACGCAGCGGCTCGCGCCGATCGTGCCGATCATCGAGATCCCGCAGGACCTCAAAAATATGAGCCCGGCGATGAAGGAGACGGACGACATGATGCAGCGCCACACGCTGCTGCACGTGCACAACACCTGCTTCCGCTGGACCTTCGGCAACGTCCGCTGCCACACGGACGGCAACGGCAACATCAAGCCACTTAAGAACAAATCGACGGGGCGCATCGACCCGGCGGTCGCGAGCATTATCGTGATGGCCGTGTGGATGGTTGCCAGGAATCAGAAGCCCGATCTTGCCGCGGCAATGGCGCGTCCGGGCTTCACGCTGTAAGGAGTGAAAACTGTGGAAAAGCTGCGAGACGCCGCGCTGCTGCTCGGCGTGCTGCTCATTACGCTCGGCGCGGGCATGATCTATATCCCGGCCGGCTTTATCGTGGGCGGCATTCTTTTGATTGCAATGGCTGTCATTGACGGCTTTGATGATAGTGCAAACGACGAAGGGAGTGATGGTCAAGCATGAGCATCATCAAGGGCCTGCGCGCGGCGGCCGCACGCTCGCCCACCGTGAGCAATGCGGTGACGGTGACGGGGCTGATGTCCTCTGGCGGGCTGGCCGTAGGTGAGTTGACCGAGACCACCGCCCGGAAACTGAGTGCGGTGGACGGGTGCATGGAGATCCTGAGCAACTCCATCAGTAAGCTGCCGAACTTTGTGATGGACAGCAGGACCCGGGAGCACGTGGACCACTACCTCCTGCGGCTGCTGAACGTCCGGCCCAATGAGGCTATGACGCCCAGCATCCGGCGGAAGGTGCTGGAGAACAGCCGAAACGAGGGCGGTAACGGCTATGACTGGATCATCCGGGACCCCCGGACGGGGATCATCCGGGAACTGATCCCGGTGCCCTGGTGGCTGGTGCAGCCATGGAGGGATGAGGCCGGGCGAGTGTGGTACACCGTGACCCATCCGGTGACCGGCACGCCTATGGTGCTGCCCAACGAGGACATCTGCCACTATAAGGCCACCACACGGGACGGCCTGACGGGCATCTCTCCCTTGCGGCGGGCCAGCGAGGTGCTGACAGCGGCACAGGCGGCGCAGGCGTATGATCTGGCGTTTTACGCCAATGGTGGCCAGCCCAGCGGCGTGCTGGAGACCGACAGCGATCTGGGCGGCTGGGCGGAGGACGTCAACGGCAAGCACATCCAGAACGCGGACGGCAGCTATCAGTCCCGAAAGGATCAGCTGCGGCACGAGTGGGAGAAGGTCCACGCCGGACCCAACAACAGCCACCGGGTGGCTGTTCTGGATCTGGGGCTGAAATACACCCCCATTGCTGCCACCAACAAGGACGCCCAGTTTGTGGAAAACAAAGAGGTCACCATTCGGGATATCGCCAGATATTTCGGCGTGCCGCTCTACAAGCTGCAAGAGGGCAAGCAGGCCTATGGCAGCAACGAGCAGAACGCCATTGAGTACGTGGTGGGCACCCTCCATCCCATTGTCAACCAGTACGCGGAGGAGCAGACATGGAAGCTGCTGACGAACACGGAGCTGCGGCAGGGCTTGGAGATCCGCATCAACATGATGGCAGAGCTCAAGGGCGACACGGCTAGCCGTGGTGCCTGGTACACCAACCAGAGAAACAACGGCGTGTTTTCCGTCAACGATATCCGGGCTCTGGAAGATCTCCCGGATGTGGAGGGCGGCGATGAGCGCCGGGAGAGCCTGAACTATGTCCCCCTGAAGGACTGGGCACGGCTCAGCGAACAGAGAAACGGAGGGAACGCAAATGCGGGTAACACTTAACGGCATCGTCGCAGCCGATGACGATGTGGAGATCTACCAGTGGTTCGGCTTTGCGGCTTTTTCGCCGAAGGCGGTGCGGGACGCGGTGGCGTCCACCCCGGAGGGTGAGGATTTGGTGCTGGAGATCAACAGCGGCGGCGGCAGCGTATTCGCCGGATCTGAGATCTACAGCGTTTTGAAATCTTCCGGCATCCACACGGTGGCAGAGGTCCAGAGCCTTGCTGCCAGCGCGGCCAGCTACATGTGCCTTGCCTGTGACGAGGTGCAGATATCCCCGGTGGCGCAGATGATGATCCATCTGCCGTCTACCCGCACCAGCGGAGACCGTGGAGATCATCTGCGGAGCGTGCAGATGCTGGACAGCACCCGGGAGGCCATCCTTAACGCCTACGAGCTCAAGGCCGGCGGCAAGGCCGACCGGGCGGAGTTCCGGCGGATGATGAACGCCGAGACGTGGCTGACGGCTCAGGAGGCCGTGGACTGCGGTCTGGCGGATGGCATCATCGGCAAAACGGCCAGTATTGCCCCGCAGAACGTGATGAATGCCATCGGCAGCGGCATCCGGGCACTGGGATGCGCCGGGATGCCGGACATCACGGAGCTGCGGGCCAGATACATGGCGGAGCAGCACCCCGCGCCGGAAAAAGACCCGGCACCCACAGCATCAACGGGCGGTGAGCCCGATGCAAATACCGGAGACTGGCAGGCGCAAGCCCGCCTGGATCTGGAGAAAATCAGATTTTAAACGGAGGTAACACAACATGAGCAATCTCAGACGCGATTTGGTGGATCTGACCACCCAGCGCACCGCCCGTCTGGAAGCCGCGCAGGCGGCTCTGGATGCGGGCAACCAGGCGGACTACGATTCCGCCATGGCGGATGTCCGTGATTTCAACGGCCGCATCCAGAACATTCAGGACCTTATCACCGAGCAGGACCGCCAGATCATGGCCGCTCCCGCTCCCACCGGCGCAGAGGCCCGCGACATGGCCGAGGAGCGCGGCCATGCCCTCATGACCGGCAAGGCCGTGACCTTCACCGCCGACGAGACCCGCCGAGCCGTGATGAACTCCATCACTCTGGCCACCGGCACTCTGGTGGAGCCCACCGGCGCCGGTAGCAACATCCGCGACCCTCTGGGCAACGTGGTCTCCTCCATTGTGGATCAGGTCTATGTGCAGAATTTGACCGGCATGGGCAGCTTTCTGGAGCCCTATGTGATCTCTGAGATCGACGCCAAGGGAGGCAAGGTGACCACCAACGCCGGCAAGGCCCGCACTACCAGCGCCGACCCCACCTTTGGCGTGGCCAAGATCAGCCCCTACGAGCTGAACGTGACCCAGTTCGTTGACCGCAATATCTCCCGCCTGAGTCCCGCCGACTACTACACCAAGATCTACAACATGGCCATGCGTGCCATGCGGCGCAAGCTGGCGGCTTTGATCGTCAACGGTGACGGCCAGGCTTCCCCCGATATGTTCGGCATCAAGAACGCCAAGAATATGGCGGGCGCCGGGATCGCCGCCAGCGTGGACGTGTCCAGCATCGACGAGAACCTGCTGGATAACCTGTTCTTCTCCTACGGCAGCGACGAGGCCATCGGCCAGAACGCCCGGCTGCTGCTGAACAAGACGGACCTGAAGGCCATCGGCAAGCTGCGCAACAGCGACAAGCAGCGGGTATTTAAGATCAACCCCGCCACGGGCAATCCCAACATCGGTACTATCGAGGACGGCGGCAACATTGTTCCCTATACCATCGTCAGCGACCTGACCGCCCTGTCTGCCTCCACCGCTGGCAGCGCTGCCATCCAGACCATGCTGTACGGCGATCCTGCCAACTACGAGCTGGGTCTGTTCGGCGACTACACCGTGCGGGTGGATGACAGCGTGAAGGCTGTGGAGCGCATGGTCACCATCCTGGGCGACGCTATGGTGGGCGGCAACCTGATCGTGGACAAGGGCTTCGTTATCGCGAATCTGCCCAAGAGCGGGGGCTAAGCGATGCTGCGCGAGAAACTGAGCGAGATCGCCGTCTACTGCCACGTGGAGGCGGACGACGCGGAGCTCCCCGGCTTTGTGGATACGGCAGCGGCCTACCTCGCCGACGCGGGCGTGCGCGAGCCGCAGGACGGCTCACCGCGCTATGCGAAGTATCTGCAATGCGTCAAGTACCTTGCGCTCGACCTCTACGACCGGCGCGACGCGGCGGTCGAGGGGACGCTCGGCGACAACCCCGCCTTTCGGCGGATGCTTAACCAGCTCAAGCTCACCGAGCCTGTGCCCGATTCGGGCACAGGCGAGGGAGCAGAGGGAGGCGCGTGATGCACGTCGACGCAGGGAAGCTCTCGAAGCGCATCCAGTTTTTGCGCAGGACGACGAAAAAGGACGCCGACGGCTACGACGTACCCGGCGAGCCGGAGCTCGTGCGCGAGATTTGGGCGCAGTACAGCCAGACAAGCGGCACGGAGCTGGTGCGCGCGGGCGCGGAGTTCGGCGAGGCGAAGGTGCGATTCCTAACGCGCTATTACGCCGACATCCAGGACCGGCGGCTTACGATCCACTATGACGGACGCGACTATGACATCCTGTATCTCAACGCCTACGGCGACGAAAAGACTTACACGGAGTACTGGTGCGAGCGGCACACGCAGGAGGGCAAGGTATGACGCTAAATGAGCAAATCATCGCGGTCGTCGCTCCTGTTGTCCCGGTATGTGTGCCGGATCTGCTGGTCACGGAGGCGGGCGAGACGCCGCCGGAGCGGTATTGCACGTTTAATTATTCAGAGCTGGCGGAGGGGATCGGAGACAACGCTGCGCATCTGACGCGGGCGCTTGTGCAGGTGCACTACTTTGCGCCGCTCAAAGCCTCTACGCTGGCCGTGCGGCACGCGCTGCGCGACGCGATCGCAGCGGTGGATGATTTTACCCTGCCGAGCATCGAGAACGCTACAGACGAGACGGGACAGCACTATGTGCTGGAATTTGACGCCGTGGGACACTGGGAGGCAGATGATGGCCAAGGTCGAGTTTAAGGGCATTGACGAGGTCGTGACATCGATGACGGAGCTTTCCGAGCTGCCGGACGAGGTGATCGACGCGATGCTCAACGCCCGCGCCGACGTAGTTGTTGAGGCACAGCGCGCCGAGGCAAGTAAACTCGGTATGTACAAGACTGCGACCACCCACAACAATACGCGTAATACATCAGCGACCAATTTTTTACACGGGCAGACAAAAAACTATTCGCATGGAACGACTGCCAGGTCCATAAAAAAAGGCAAGGTCAAAGTCAAGAACGGAAAGCGGATGCTGTATATCACGCCGACAGGAAGCCGCCGGCGAGGGAAAACCAAGACAAGAAATGCAGAGATTGCATTTTTGAATGAGTATGGGACACGGACGATCAATGCGCGTAATTTTATCCGAATCGCGAATGAGCAAGCCGCGGACGCCGCGACGGCGGCGGAGTTTGAGGTGTACAGCCGCTACCTCGAAGAAAAAGGGCTGTAGAAAGGAATACCATGCAGTACGGAGCAAAGATGATCCAGTGGGCGCCGTTTGCCGCGACCGATCCGGAGACGGAAAGCGCGCCCCCGAAGCTCGGCACGCCGGCGAATCTCGGCGCGCTGAACAAGGTGACCGAGACGATCAACTTTAATCGCATGAGCGGCCATGGCGACAACGTGAAGAAGGTTGAGATCGTGGAATTCAAGGACGGCTCACTGGCTGTAGAGACGCTGTATCTTTCAAACGAAAACGCAGCGGCGCTGACCGGCGCAGAGCTGGGCACGACGGATGGGGACAAAGACCTCAAGTTTGGCAGCAACGACGTTGCGCCCTATGGCAGCGTTGCCTTTTACACAAATTGTATGAAGGACGACGGGACGAAGTACTACCAGGGCGTCTTCTTCCCCAAGGTCAAGGCCAACATGGAAGGCGAGAGCTACGAAACCAAGGGCGACAGCATCGTGCTGAGCAATGCCAAGCTCACGTTTACCGTTTTTGAGCCGCTCTACGGCAAGTACAGGCACAAAAGCCCTGAGTTTGACACCGAGGCCAAGGCCGCGGCGTGGGTCAACGAAAAAATCAAGGCCGCAGCGGGCGGCTGAGAAGCGAAGAGACGCGGCACCCGCTGCGTCTCTTTTGTGTTTGGAGGAAAAAATGAAGACACATCCTTATGAATTGAACGGACACACGTTTTATCTGTGCCTGAATGGGCAGGCGCTTTTTGACGCCTACGATAAATTCGGCTACGAGGACTTTCTTACGAAGCACATTGAGGGGAAAGACAAGCAGAGCTTTGAGAATACGTGCTGGCTGCTTGCAAAGCTTGCCGAGCAGGGCGAGCTGGTGCGGCGCTGGCAGGGGTTTGACCGCGGGCCAATCGCGCCGGAACAGTATTTCCGTGTCAATCTCAAGCCGCTGGACGTGGCGGGCGCCAAGGACGCTATCCGCGAGGCGATTACCCTCGGTTTCTCCCGCGAGGAGGAACGCGAGAAGCGCGTCCGCGACCTCGGGCTTGAAGAGCTGCAAAAAAAAACGGCAAAAGCGGAATAACGCGCTCGTGGTGGTTAGATCTGTTGACACAATTCCTGCGTCTGGGTGTACGCGAGGGACTGCTGCTGACACCGGGGCAGGTGCTTGACCTGCAGGAGCTGGAGATCCAGCGGCGCGGACTGCACAGGGAGGAGGATAACTGCTGATGGCAACAAGGACGATCACGACAAGGCTCGCGGTCGACGGCGAAACGGAATTCAAGCGGTCGCTGAGCGAGGCAAACAGCAATCTGAAGGTGATGCGCAGCGAGATGAGCCTTGTCGATGCGGAGTTCAAAGGTCAGGCAAACAGTATGGACGCCTTGACCGCCAAAAATAAGATACTGCGCCGCGAGCAGGAGCAGCAGACCGAGAAGGTCAAAGCTTTGGAGCGCGCGGTCAAGGACGCGGCCGATGCCTACGGCGAGAACGACAAGCGGACAGACAACTACCGCCAGCAGCTTAACCGGGCAAAAAAAGAGCTGATCGACATGAACGATGCGCTGGATGAAAACGAGAAGTATCTCGACGAGGCGCGCAAGAGCGCCGACAAGTGCGCAAGCAGCATCGACGAGTTCGGCCGCGAGGTCAAGGACGCGGGCGACAATCTCGGCGACGGAGGCGGACTGCTCAGCCAGCTGGGCGACCTCAAGGGCCTCCTTGCGGGCGGCGCAATCGTCGCCGGGGCGAAAGCCGTCGGCGACGCCATCATCGGCATCGTGGAGGACACGGAAGAGTATCGCAAGATCATGGGCACGCTGGAGATCAGCTCGCAGCAGGCCGGATACACGGCGGACGAGACGGCGGAGGCATATAAAAGGCTCCACGGCGTGCTCGGCGACACGCAGACGGCCGCAACGACCGTTGCCAACCTGCAGGCCATTGGGCTGGAGCAGGGCGATCTCATGACGCTGATTGACGCGGCGACCGGCGCGTGGGCCACTTATGGCGATAGTATTCCAATCGACGGGCTTGCCGAGGCCATCAACGAGACGATCCAGACCGGCAAGGTGACGGGCACGTTTGCCGATGTGCTCAACTGGGCGGGACAAAACGAGGACGAATTTAACGCGAAGCTCGCGGCAGCCAACGGCACCGCAGAGCGCGCGCAGATCGTACTGGATCAGCTCTCGTCCCAGAACCTGCCGGACGCCGGTCAGGCGTGGCGCGATGCGAACGAAGACGTGATTGAGTACAACGAGAGCCAGCAGAACTTGGACGACGCGATGGCAAAACTCGGTGAGCGCCTTGCCCCGGTCGCGGCCGGAATCAAAAATACTTTTGCCGGTGCTGTCAATATCGCCATTGATACGGTGGATGGCTGGATCGAGGCATTGCAGGGCGCGGTGACCTGGCTGGGAAATGTTGCCAACAAAATCCCTGTCATCAAGGAGATCGGGGATCGCGCGGCAAAGGCGAAAGCCGCGTATGACGCGAATCCGTCGAGGAATTCCCGCTCTGCGGGCTATGCGCGGCTCGCGGAGTCCAGGGCAAATGACAGACGGACCGGCTCGTCATCGCAGACGATCAACTTGAAATCAACCGTCGTGCTGGATGGAAAAGAGGTCGGCCGCAGCGTGACAAAATATCAGATGCAGGCACAGAGGGCAAGGCAATGAGAGATATCGTTTTTAAAATCAACGGCAAGGACCGGTCCGATTGCTTCAACCAGTATGAGTTTTTTGCGGGCGCGACGCCTGTTTACAGCGATGAGATCGAGACAATGGACCGTGTACGGCATAGCACGGTCGTCCGCCGGCGCGGGTATTGCATCGCGCCGCTCAATGACATTTCAGACGCCGAGGCTGTGCAGCTTGCCGAGGATCTGTCTGCCGGCACGCTCAATATCACTTACAACAATCCGTGGTTTGGCAGTGAGCCCGTCACACAGAATATGACAATTGACGACTTGCAGCTTGGTTTCCTTCTCCGGGATGTGAGCGGACGATTCTGGAGCGGGCAGATGCTGCGCTTTACGCAGAGGTGACGAGATGCATACAGTGAGTGATCTTTGGCAGCAGATGCTTGCCGATCCGGCACACGCTGTGGAAGCAAAGCTCAAGATAGCAGGGGTAGAGTACGGAGAAGATAAGATCGTGCGCAAGTCGCTCATGGTCTATGGAGGGCTGTACTCCACCTTCGGCATCGGAAACTGCTGTGCACGGCAGATCGAGTTTGAGATCTATCCGCAGGGGACGATCCCGAGGCAGGCAAAAATTGAGGTCTACATGCGGCTGCGGCTAAGCGAGCAGGCGAGCGAGTGGATCCCCAAAGGCGTGTTTTTCTTCTCCACGCGCAAGACTGACCGGATCACGGGCGTTTTGAGTGTGCACGGGTATGATGCGATGCTCAAAGCCGAGGAGACGTGGCTCGACAGCAGCTATGAAGCCAAGACTTGGCCGATGCCGGCAGCGACCGCCGTCGCCGACATCGCGGCGCGCATGGGCGTGGCTGTGGACAGCCGCACGGTATTGGATGCGGCGTTCCCGGTGCAGTACCCCGTGGACGACAAGGGAGATATGACGATGCGCGAGGCGCTTGGGCGTATCGCGGTCGCCAACGCGGGAAACTGGACCATCACGGACGAGGGCAAGCTGCTGCTGGTGGGCCTCAACTCCATGCCCGCTGAAACCCACTATCTTATCACGGAGACCGGCCGCGCCATCACCTTTGGCGGCGTGCGCATCCTTGTGTAAGGAGGGCAACATGGACAAAACCTATTTAGGGCGGCGGCTGGCAAACTTTTCCCCCGGCATCGCGTCGCAGCCCATTACCAAGGTGGAGCTGCTGAACGATACCGGCGATGTGGTCGGTGTGTCCGGATCGGACACCGGACGGACGCTGACGGCCTTGCAGCCGGACGGGACGAATGCAATGGCGGCGGCGATCCTCGCCAAAGTCTCCGGCTACAAGCACATTGGATACGAGGGCAGCAAAGCGCTGCTTGACCCTGCGGCGGAGCTTGGCGACGCGGTGACGGTGGACGGGCTCTATGTTCCCCTCGTCGCGCTGGACATGACGTTTGATCCGCTGCTCGCGCCGGACATCTCCGCGCCGGACGCGGACGAGCTGGACGACGAGTACCCGTACAAATCGCCGACGCAGCGGCAGATCGAGCGCAACATGTCAAAGACGCGGTCGCTCATTACCAAGACCAGCGAGGAGATCAACCTCAAGGTGGAGGGCATCGACGGGCGGGTATCGGACATTACGCAAACGGTCGATGGGATCAGCTTGTCCGTCACGTCAGCGTCCAGCCCGGACGGCCAGACGACCGCTACGATCACGCTCAAAGTCGGTCCCAACAATTACACGGGCTATATCAAGATTGACGGCAACGTGGACGTCTCCGGTCAGCTTTCGGCGGACGCGCTTTACGCTGCGCTCGGCGAGATCGCGGACTTGAGCGTCAACCGGCTGTCGACCTCGCGCCGGGTGGTCAAGTACCTTGCGGGCGACACCTCGGATGACAATTTTATTCGCGTGGCAGAACAGAGTCTTGAGTTCGTCGCGGGCATCTCCAAGGGCACGACGGAGCAAGCGCGCAACCCCAACGGGGAGTTGATTTATTGGGAGGCAGACCCCACGGGCGCGTCGATCGGCTCGGACGGCTATCCCTACGCAAACGGCGAGCGTATTTACACGACCACCAAGCAGTCGAGCTGGCCGGTGATGGTCTATCAGTACGAGGAGCAGGTCAAGCGCGCGATTTCCTTCACTTCGGACGGGAAATACTACTACCCTGTGGACGTCTTCGGAGCGGGCGACAACAACGGCAAGCAGCGCGGCTACCTTGTCAAGAGGCAGAACTCGCTGGAGCTGACGTACGAGACGAGCATGGGCAAGCTGCTCGGGCTCGCCGCGCGGGACGAGGGGTATATGGATCTTCTTGGACTGCGCAAGAGCGCGGCGCTGGACTTCTCGGAGTGGGACAAGGGGTATTTTGCCGAGCTGGTGGACGGAGAAAAAACGCCGTACCGCTACACGGTGACCTTTGACCAGCAGCGCCGCCCGATCAAAATCACGGACAACAGCGGGCACGCGACGCTGATCCGCTGGTGAGGAGGGATGGCGCGTGAAATACGATAAAAACAGCTTTCTTGCTGGAATCTCGGTCGGCAGGACGCTCAAGGGCTGGGCTGCCGGCAGCGACGGATTCAGCGGAGGCGGAAGTGGTGGTGTCGGCGGGCTTGAAATTATCCCGGTGAAAACGCTGCTTGTGCCATATGTCCCAATCTGCGTGGTTGATGCACCAAGCATCATATTTGTCACGTCTTATTCGGAGGGTTAGGTATGTCTACTACACCAAAATACACTGTTACGAAAAACATCAACCGCAACGGTAGAAGTTCAGCGGATATGATGAAACTCATCGTGGCAACCATTCTTGAGATGGATAGCAACTTGAACCTCGTCGATTCCGGTGTCAACAAAGACGGCGTTTATTATGCCAAACTGCGAGTGCGAGACAGCAATGTGGGTTTTTCAATATTTTCCAACTCCAACTATTTTATCAGGAATGGGTGCTTTAAGGCGGATGGGTCATGGGTCGACGGCAAATATACCAACAGCAGGAGTTACTTCTGGGAAGGCACCATTTTTACGATTGGGCATTACAGTATTGGCAACTGCTACAGCGGGTTTTTCTGCTACAACGACAAATACAGCTACCCATATATCTACTTCCGCGGGTGCTACGGACAATTTACGCACTCGACAGGCGAGCGGGAATTTTTTGCAAGCAACGCATTGACGGTACCAAGTGACTCGGACGGTGCTTTGCTGTACAACCCGGAGTTGGATACCTATGAATATGCATCCTTCTGGCATCTTGAGCCTGGTTCGCTTGTTAACAAAAGCAAATATGACTATTTATTGATGCCATACAGCTATGCCGCAACTACCCCGTCCAGAGCGTTTGTCAATCTGCGCTGGGGCGGAGAGCATAAGCTGTACAGACTATGGAATGCAAGCGGTGTTGTGAACGCAGAGTTGGGGACAACTGTTACGATCAACGGCAAACAGGTTCTTGGCACTGGAGGAGCTGTGTTGTATGCAGAATAGCGTGCGCGGAGCGGTGATCGCATACGCGCTCAACCTGATCGACCTATCGTGCACGCTCTGGGCGCTGCATGGCGGGGCGGTGGAGCTTAATCCCCTGATGCGCTCCGTCCCGTTCATGGTCTGCTACAAGGTCGGCGCGGTGTGGGCGCTGCTGTGGTGGCTCTCTACCCGGAGGGAGAGGGCGGCGCGGTATGCGCTATACGTTGCTGCCGTGGTCTACGGTGCGGTGGACGTGTACCATATAATCAACATTTTACGATAAAGGAGGGCAACATGGACAAAACCATTGACGATCTGCTTGCGGCAGAAGCTGTAACGGCGGATGATCTTTTTGTAGTGCAGCAAAATAAGACGGCAAAAAAGGTGTCCGGTGACACTTTGCGCAGATATTTGGGGGAGGAATCCGGGTTACCAAAGCCTGATGGCGCGGAAGAAGGGGCTTTTCTCCGCATCCGGAATAAGAAATGGGTGGCGGAAAAATCACCTGTCCTCATCGACCTGTATTCCGCGGGTGTAGATGCAGACCCATCGCAGCTTGGGACATCCCTCTCATTCGATGTATCTACAGACATCGGGACTCAGCTTGTGGCCGCCGTTAAAAACGGTGGGGCACTGCTCAAATTCGGGTTCTTGGATAATCAAGATCGCTTGCCGGTACAGGCATATTTTGTTGGCATCACGCTCGAAGACATGGGGGCGTACCAACTCTATGGCAAGGCGTTTTACGATCAGTGGGGTGTCAATATTTTTTTCAATGTGACTCTGCAAAATAGCAGTGCCCAAATATCCTCTTTCTGCACAATCGACCAACCGCGGCTACCGGAAGCGGCTGACGACGGGGCGTTTCTGCGATGGAGCATTGAGCAGCAAGAGTGGGTGGCGGAAGCCTTGCCCGCAGCGGAAGGATGGACATTTTAATGGCTGAATACTTAGTACAGGGTGAAAGCATTACGGCAGTCGCCGACGCCATCCGCGAGAAGGGCGGGACGACCGCTCCCCTGAGCTTTCCCGAGGGGATGGCGAGTGCCGTGAGGGGCATCCCGTTGGGCGGGACTGATATCTCCCTCGGCCTAACTGCCGCCACCGTTGGCCAGACTGTCAAGGTCAAGGCCGTGGACGCATCCGGCAAGCCCGCCGCGTGGGAGGCGGTGGATATGGGAGGGGGCGAGACGTGGGAAAAGATTGCAGAAATCGATTTCGATGTCGATGCCGCAAACGATGTTTTTGTGTGGGAATACAAAAACCTCCCAAACTATAAAGAACTCGCGTACAGAAAAATAAGCTTGGTTGGCAGCACTGAGACGGAGTCTGGTATAATAATCTCTATCAATAGTAGTGTTCCGCTATACAGCGGTATTTGGTATGCCAAAAAGGGCGGACAATATAGTGGATGGGGAAAGATTTTACTGCTGCCATTTGGGTGGGTCCATGTTTGCTTTCCTAATGCAATCTCGCCAACTAATCAAGGGATGGGGGGTTTGCAAACGATGCATCACCCGATCCCGTTTGATGGAGACAGTATTACAAGCGTAAAACTTTCCGCTCACGCGATATACAAGATTGCAGGCGGAAAGCTATTACTGTACGGGAGGAAATGACGAGCATGAAAATTTGTGAAAATGGTGTCTACCGCGACATGACCGCCGAAGAAATCGCGGAGTTTGAAAAGCTGGCGGCAGAACAGCCCGCGCCTGAACCTACGCCTGAAGAGCGTATTGCCGCGTTGGAAAAAGACAATGCCGAGTTGCGCGAAGCAATGGAGGCGCTACTGTCGGGGGTGACGGCATGAGCGAGCTAAAAGAGAGAGTTATCAAGTATAACACTGAGGTCAAGGCTGCACTACAGGAGGTCTACAACGACCTCAACCAAGGCCAGCGCAAAAAGCTGCTGCGTAACCCCGCCATCCGCGCCATGTTTGAGCGGCATGGCGTAGAAATCGAAGAGTAAAGGAGAAAGGGAGCGGGATATGGATAATGCAAAGCACTACGATGACGCGACGATTGCGGCGATCGAAAGTCGATGCAAGAGCAATACGCACCGCATCAACGAGCTACAGGAGCATCAAACGGCGCTTGACAGGCTGGCAACGTCGGTCGAGGTGCTGGCGACCAAGCAGGAGACCGTTGAGGGAGACGTCAAGGAGATCAAAGAGGACGTGAAAGCCATCACGGGCAAGGCGGGGAAACGCTGGGACGGGCTGGTCGACAAGGCTCTCGCGGCGCTGGCGGGCGCGTTCATCGCGTGGCTGCTGTCGGGTGTAGCCCTATGAAGAAGCTGAGAAAGCGGGACAAGTACGTCATCGCGGCAGTGCTCAACCTCTGCTGGTACTGCATTGCGGTGCTCGTATTGACCGCGCATGACAAGGTAGTGCCGGACAGCTTGACCGTCGCGTGGTTCGCGGCGTGGACGGCAGAACTCGGCTTGCTGGCGGGAATTAAAATCAAGGAAAAGGACGAATGACATGAACGAAAGAATTATCAAGCGTATCGCAAACCTTTTGAGCGTCAAGAGCATTGTTACGCTGGTGCTGACGGGCGTTTTCGCTTACATGGCGGTGACGGGCAACATCTCGCAGGACTTTATGACGATATATGCGGTCATCATCGCGTTCTACTTCGGCACGCAGAGCCAGAAGACGCAGGACGTGATTGACGGCAAGGGTGACGGCGATGTATCACAGTAGGGACATTGCCGACCTGCGCGCGGACGTGCGCGCAAACTGCGTTATCTTCCTCGACCTCTGCAAGCAGGCGGGCTTGCCCGTACTGGTGACGGAGACAGTCAGGGATGACGAGTATCAGCGCTATCTTGCCGCAAATGGTTACGCGGCAAAGACTGCGACGCGCCCGACGTTTCACGGCGTCAAGGCTGGACTGGCGTTCGATATCTGCAAAAACGTCAAGGGACATGAGTACGACGATCCGTCGTTCTTCGCCCGCTGCGGGCAAATCGGCAAACAGATTGGCTTTTCGTGGGGCGGCGACTGGAAAAAATTCCCGGACAAGCCGCATTTTCAGTGGGACGACCATATGCGATACACAGGGAGCATGATCTTGGCGGGCAAGTATCCGCCGGAAATGGAGGAGTACATGGATCAGGCAACGTTTAACAAGATGATGGACAGCTATTTGGCGCAGCTTGGCACCAAGCCCGTCTCTCCATGGGCGGCAAAGGACTGGGCGGCGGCAAAGGCGGCGGGCATCACGGACGGCAGCGCCCCGCAGAGACTTATCACGCGGCAAGAAGTCGTGACGATGATCCGGAGAGCGACAAAATAACGGTGCCCGAATCGGGCACGGAAAGGGAAACGGGCGGGAGACCTGCAACGTCTCCCCTCGCGTGAGCGCTCTGCAAGCCCCGGCGCACAGCATGGACAAGCAGCACCGAGCGATCCGCGCGCAACTATCCTCTATGGCCCCCAAGCGGGCCGTGGCGTATATCCTGTCTTTTGAGCTGCCAGCGGATGAGGCGGCGTGCATCATTGAGTGCGACGTGCGGCGGAAGTCTTACGCGCAAGTATGCGACGCGCTGCACCTGTCGCCAGAGGCGGTCAACCGCTGCCGCAGGCGGGCATACAAAAAAATCGCAGATGGACAAAGAGAGCACCGAGGTTAATCGGTGCTCTCTTTTGCTTATATAATCTTGTTCGCCTTATCTGCAATGTAGGCGGGGCGCTGGTCTGGGTTTTGCCGGTTAGTCGTTATCCGTCTCAATAATCCCGAGGATTTCGGCGGTTTTGTAATCAAAACGATCGTCATCACACACGAGAATGGGCTCAAAATAGAGTTCGAGCAGGCGCTCCGGGGCGTCCGGGTCGATCACTTGCGCGCGGTAAGAAATTTCCACACAGTCCGCTGGGTCATTTTGGGTTTCCGGCAGGGAGATTTCATCGTGTAAATCTTCCGCAAAAATGTACTCTTTTCCGTCAAAAGAAATTCTTTCGCCGCTTGTGTTCGGGATATAATATTCGCTTTTCATGTGCGCAGCCTCCTTGCCGCAGTTCGGCGTTTTTTTTATTCTTTCTCGTTGCGGTGCTTTTCTAAGTATTTCTTGGCACATTCCGCGAGGTAGCTGCATTTCCACCCTTCGGCGGTATTCAGACCGCAATCGCCGCAGTCGCGGCATCTTTCAAATTCTTCGAGGATCGCTTCTGCCTGGGCTTTGCTTGCAATAAAAAAGCTGCTCATTTGATCCACTCCTTTGTTATAACAAAGATTTTACATCCACGCCGAGCACGTCGGCGATAGCGATCAGGTTCCTGGCTGTCAGGTTCCCGGCTTCAGCCTCTCCCAGCTCTACGCGCTGGATCTGGCGGACGTTCACGCCGGATTTTTCAGCGAGGCTAGCCTGCGTCAGCTCGGCCATACGGCGCGACCACTCTAATCTTGATATTGCGCGGTTATGGCAGTCGCGGCCATAAGAGACGAGCGAGCACGTCGTGCAATCGCCGTCAACCTGTTTGCAGTCAGCATATTTTTTTCGCATATCGGTTATCTTGCCTCCATTAGTAACTCATGGCCTTGCGCATCATTTCACAGTGCGCGTCGTAAATTTCCTCGGCCTTCTTGGCAGCCTCGAATTTCCGCTTGTTTTCTTCGCGCTCCTCGCCATAGATATCAGCGGCAATGTCATCAGGGATAGCAGCCAGCACGCGGTCGTTGCCTTTGCGGGCGATCAGGATGCAGGGGATACCGCGCTCATTCCACATTTCTTTAAGCTCGGTCGGCTTGCCGTTGACGGTGAGCTCGTCCACGCTGTACGTGTACTTGCTGCAATCGCATTCGACGTTCCAGCCATCAGCATAAACGGTCTCGCGGGTGATATGGTTAGAGGTGATCGTTGCAGAGATCTTAGCGCCTCTTGCGGTCGTCCAAGCATAAGTTTTAGTCATTGTTGTATCCTCCCGGGGTGTTGCCCCTCTCTTGTTTACATGCTTATTATACGCTAATATTAGCGCGTTGTCAAGAGGATTTTGCGAAATATTTTTTGACCAAAACTTGACCAAACAATGACCATTTGCGGGGCGCGATTCACGATATGATAGAGGCAACAAAAGGAGGTGCGCGCATGGATCAGTTTGCAATCGCCGGATACAGCGGCGGAAACTGCATGATGTGTGTGATCGACAACGGTGATATTTTCCAGGTTGACTATTTTGGCAACCGGCAGCAGCTCATCGGCAAGACTACCTCGGCATATGCCGAGCTGGAGGCCACCACGCAGGAGTATTACGATAAGCTTGTCGAGCTCGGTGTCATCACGCCGCCCAAGACGCAGGAGGAGCTAATGGGCGAAATGCAGTCGGCTATGAGCGACATGGCTGCGGTCATCAAAAATCTGACCGAACAGGTGAAGGAGCTGAAGGAAAATGGACCTCAAGCAACTCTTAGCGGCAGCGGCGAGAATGTTCCCCAGCGCCGATTTGCAAGGCGCGGCGGAGAAAGCGGAGCAGGCGATCAGCGGGACGGCTGACACGCTCGAGGGTGTGCAGAGCACGGCGCGCCGGCTCGGCATTGATCCGGGCATTGCCGACAGCCTATATTCGCGCTACGGGCGCACAATGCAAGCAAAGGCCCTGTGCGGCCTCCTTGGCACGACACCGGAGGCTTTGCGCTCCGATGCCAACAAGATACTCGGCGGCGCACAGAACGCCTCACAGGCCCCGCAGAAGGGCAAGCCGGGCCAGTCCACAAAATTTCCCCGGCTCAAGTAGCCGTCGGAATAAATAAAATTACGAAAGGAGCACGAACACACATGGAAGATCGCAGCACCGGTATGAGCTGGATCGCAGTCCTGTTTGTCATCATCGTGGTCGTCGCCATTTTCGGCGGCGGTTTCGGCGGTGGCTGGGGCTGGAATCGCGGCGGCAATCCCTATCCCGCCCAGGAGGGCAGCGGCTGCAACCGCGTGAGCAACTGCCAGGTCGAGAAGCAGGGGATCGTCGACGCGGCGCGCACGCAGTATCTTATTGAGCAGCAGAGCAACGACACCCGTATGGCCATCAACGCCAGCACGGATGCCATCACCTCGCAGGCAAGCCGCATCTACGAGCAGCGCCTGCAGGAGACCATCTTCGACCTGAAGATGGAGAACCAGAGCCTCAAGAACGGCATTTTCACCAAGGAGCAGACCGACGCGCTGGCCGCGAAGATCTCCGATTGCTGCTGCGGTTTCAACCGCCGCCTCGACGCGATCGAGTGCCGTATGCTGACGAAGCCGAACCTTTACGGCGTGGCCGCCACCGGCGCGGGGCAGATCATCCCTGCGACCTGCGGCTGCAACGGCAGCACCAACCTCTAAAACCATCCGCCCCGCACGGGGAATATGGTAGGCCCTGCAGGCCGGGAAGCAGGCGGGGCAAATGCCCCGCCTATTTTATTTTGAAAGGAGACACCGAAATGTCTTGTAAATCCGCTCTCTATGCTGCCATGCAGACGCCCTCCGCAGTCGCGGTCGGCGGCGTCATCCCGCTCGGCAGCCTCATCCGCCGCTACGGCTGCGATGTCAGCCTTAACGGCAATGCCGTCAACATCACCGGCGCGGGCTACTACGACGTCGACGCCTCGCTCACCGTTGCGCCCGCCGCGGTCGGCACCGTCACCGTCACGCTCTTTAAGGACGGCGTGGCTGTCCCCGGCGCGACCGCCTCAGCAACCGCCGCCGCTGCAAACGATGCGCTTGACCTCAACATTACGGCTCTCGTGCGGCAGGTCTGCTGCGCGGAGGGCTCCGCTCTGACGCTGGTGCTCACCGGCGCCGCCGCGTCGGTCGAAAATGTGGCGCTGCGCGTCCAGCGAATCTGAGAGGTGCGCTATGATGCAGCTCTTGATCGGTATGCTGCTCGGCGCGATGGTCTCGACACCCACGGGCCGCAGCATCGGCAACCAGATCGGCGACGCGGCGCTCAAAAAAATCAAGGACGCCGTGCAGGCGTCCGCGGACGGAGAGGAGGCTGACGATGGAAAATCTGCATGAGCAGCTCAAGGCGTATATCCCCAAGCTCGAACGCAGCATCCAGTCCTACATGACGCAGACGCCGCCCTCGCCCAATTCTGCGCAGGGTATCATGGCGATGTGGGAGTGCCTAACCATGCTCAAGGCGGCGGAGGCGGGCACCTGCGGCGAGTTCACCAAGGCGGACGCCGAGCAGTGGGCGCAGCACATGCGCAACACGGACGGCAGCACCGGCGCGCACTGGAGCATGGAGCAGACCACCTCGCTCGCCGAGAGCCTCGGCGTGAGCCGCGACGAAGTCTCGCCCTGGTGCTGGTGGATCGCCGTGAATATGATGTACTCCGACTACTACGGCGTCGCCTCTCACTTCGGCGTCGCCACGCCGGAGTTCTTTGCGGAGCTCGCCCGCGCCTTCCTCCTCGACGAGGACGGCCCCGGCCCGAAGCCCAAGATGGCGGCTTATTACTGCGGCATTGTCAAGGGCAAGAATTAACGCAGAATTTTGCACTCAAATCTGCAATCATTTTTTTGTTTTTGATTGTCATTGTTTGCAAGAATTTGTCTTGTGGTTTATGCGGCAAAAATAAGATAAGTACCGATATTGCCTTAATTCTGAGCAATATCGGTACTTTTTCTTTGGTGCCTCGTCGGGGATTCGAACCCCGGACACCCTGCTTAAAAGGCAGGACAAAAGTCAATGTTTACAGCGCTTTTTAGATTTTTGCAATCAAATATGCGCTCACGCCTTGCTTTCGGAATTTTGGACGTAGGCAATCAGTTTGTCGATGGACGCCTGCTTTTTCCGCTGGCGAAGATGCGTATAGATCGCGATGGTGGTCTCAACGTGGGCGTGCCCGAGCAGAGCGCGGGCCGTGTGAACGTCGACGTCCGCCTCAAACAGCGTGGTCGCGTAGCCATGCCGCAGGACGTGCGGCGTGAGCGTGTTCCGGTAGTGGTGCTTCAGGTACTTGTGTCCATTGACGCCCACCGTCTCGGTCGGCGCGTCCGTGAAAAAGCCCATATCCCGGCAGTAGTGGTTCCAGTGCTTGAGATAGGTCGAGCGCGAGAGAAATTTTTTTGGGTCCTTGCCATGAAAAACATAGTCGTCCGGCTCGCCCTGCATCGGTCGGAGCATGGTCTCGGCAGGAGGCAGCAGCGGCAGCGTGCGGATGCCAGCCTCCGTTTTAGGATCGCCGACCTTGTGGACGCCGTGGTAGGAGAGATTTTTGGTGCAGGCTATCTGCTTCGTCTTAAAATCAATGTCGCCCCATTGCAAGCCCAGCGCTTCACCGCGGCGCAGGCCGGTGTAAATCAGGAACAGGGCAAACTCGCCCCAGTACGCCTCTCCTGCGCGGGCTTTGATCGCGTCCACGATATCGTCTTCCGGCGCTTCCCTTTTCTGCGCCGCTTTCGCGCCGGTCGGTATCGCAATGCCGAGCGCCGGATTGGTCTTGACGGTCTGGCCGAAGATCGAGTCGGCCACGGCGAAAGCAAAAATACTCTTGTAGACCGTCCGCTGGGCGCGGATCGTGCGCACGGAATAGTCGGCCTCCTTCATTGCCTGCAGGTGCGCGGCGATGTCGCTGGTAAGGACCTCATCGGCGGGGACGTCGCCGAGCCGTTCGACCGCGCGCTCATACGGCGCCTTATAGCAGTCAATGGAGCCGTCGCGGTATTCCTTCCACTTTTTCTCCTGCCATGCCTCCGCGACGGTGCGAAAAAGCAGCTTCGCCGGCTGCTCCTTCTCCTGAATGCGCCGGTACAGCTTCTCCGGGTCGCGGTCGCAGATCGTGTGCCGCGGGCCCTTCGGCAGACCGTCGGCGTCGAGCTCGTGCCAGTAGCCCTGATAACGGCCATCTGCGCGCAGCGTATAGAGCTTTTTGTAATTGATTTTCCCCATGTGTCCTCTCCCCTGCGCTTGCGAAAATGAAACGACCGCCGCCATGCCGGGCGGCGGCCTTTTGCGTCATGTTCCTACTGTATCGTCTCGGATTTCTGCGGGAAATTCTGCGATTTCGTTGTCCGAAAACCCCGCGTCAGCCAAAAACGATTTGCGCTTTTTTACGGCATTGTCGGTCAGATCATTGACTTTGCCGAGGTATTCCTGAAATTTGTCATAATCGGATGCTTCGCCGCCGTCAATATAGTCCTTTATGGCCTCGCACACAACGCGCGCGTTTGCCGTGTACGCGCGCGCAGCACCGACATAGAGGATAGCCGGCTGGGTGTCAGCGTCAAAGCTGTCGAGCGAATCCTGACTGGATTGAAGCACTGCGATCATAACACCAAGGACGTCTGTGTCACCTCTGTCGGCGGCATCTGCGACAACATCGTCGAGGGCCTGCAGCTGATCGCTTGCGGTTGTGACGACCGCCCACACTTGAGAGTCTAACTCCTTAGCGGCAATCTGGGACTCCGTCTCCGCCGGCTCGCCGCAGGCGGTCAGGGTAAAAACGAGGGCAAGCGCGAGGACTATTGCAAGAGACCGCTTCATAACATTGCCTTCTTTCCGTGCCCGATTCGGGCACAATTTTTTATATTTTCCCGCAAGTTAGCGGGAAGTTAACGATTTTTCTGCCTTTTTCGACAACATCTTGCCGAAAAAGGTGCTATGGTAAAAATACACGCAGGTGCTCCGGAGGTGTCAGCTCGCCTGCGCAGGCCCCGTCGTCAGTTGCAGGGGCGGCGGGGCCGCTCTACAATGGAATATCTGGCCGGTCTAAAATACGAGTAAAGAGAGGTACATAGACATGTCAGATCAGCACAGCGCGCCGCAGGACTTGACCGAATTACACCAACGCCTCATCGAAAAATACCGGCGGCTGACGCCGGAAAACCGTGGGCGTCTCATGGCCTATCTTGAGACGATAGCAGCAGGTCCAGATATTCCTCCAGCTTTTCCCGATTCCGCGCGCTGAGCGCGTCATACCCGGCCAGCAGCCTGTCCTCCTCCGAGGGCGGGCTGCTTTTCTGCGCCTCGCCGAGCAGATCGGAGGTGGTGACGCCGAGATACTGCGCGAGCAGCTGCACCTTTGCAACGGACGGAGTTTGCCCCTTTTTCACATTGGGAAGCAAGTCCTTGCCTGCGCCACTTTCTTTGCAAGCAATAGTTGGCGCAACGCCCTTTAGCTCGCAATACTTTTTAACATTTTGAACAAACAGAGATGTATCCAATGCTTTAAATCCTCGCTTGGAGTTGTTAATAAGCGACAAATATCTATAATTAACGATTTTCCTATTGACAATCGTTAAAAGGCGATTTATGATAGGCGTACAAGGTAAACGCAAGGTTTACACGAAACGAAAGGAGGTGCGAAGCGGTGAAGCGCTTCGACGGATCATGGGCACAGCTGATTCTTTCATTTGTGGCCCTGTTTGTGTCGTTGGCGGCATTCGTTTTCAGCTATTTCGTTTAGGCGAAAAAGCTCTTTACAAAGGACGCGAAGGACATGAGAATTGCCGCAACCGAGATCCAGAACGAAATTTTAGAGCGAAGCTCGCTGGAGAGTGTTAGGTTCGATTCCTCCAGCGCGGCGCGGCCTTTGTCGGAGATCTTATACGCAGTGGACGTTAAGCCCATGATAACCGGGGACACCAGTCCACGATCTACGAGAGACCGGCACCGTTCCGGGTCATAGCTCGGCGCAGTCAGGAGCTTATCGACCAGCACCGGCGAATCCTGCTTTTTAAACCATTTCAGGAGCTCGCGCTCCGGTTTGCTCAAAAGGTCCATAGCGGTCCATCCCCAAAGCAGTAAACTTACAATTTACTGTATATCACAAAATTCACGCAAAATCAAGAGAAAGGACGTGACAAGAATTGACAAGATTCCGCATCCGGGAGCTGCGCGAGGCGCGCGGAGTAAGCCAGTACGGACTGGCCCGCCGGCTCGGCGTGACCAAGATGGCGGTCAGCCGGTGGGAGAGCGGTTCGGCCATGCCAACAGCGGACAAGCTGCCGACCATCGCCGCGCTGCTGGAGTGTGAGGTCAACGACCTCTACGACGACGAGACGCTGCGCGCGGCGAGCGAGACGGCGAGGGCCGCGGTGGCGGCCAAGGGCGCGGCAGACGCGAGAGCGCTGGCCGCAGGAAAGTGAGGAGGGCGTTATGCCAAGGGAAAAGGAGACCTACCGCGCGGTTCTGGCGGACCTTTTGGAGTATACCGGAAACCGCCGCTTGCTGACGGCAAAGGACGTCGGGGGCTACCTCGGCATAGACCCGCGCACCGCCGCGCAGCGCTACTGCATCGACCGCCGCGGGATCGTGGCCCCGGTGCTGGCATCCATGCTGGCCCGCTAAATCGACACTACCACAAAGGAGGAATGAAAACAATGGCAGAGTTATACCCGAATATCTACCAAAGGGGTAGAAAAACGACACTTTTGACGCAGGAGGAGGCGGCGGAGCGGTTGCACATCTCGCCCGAAACGCTCAAGCGCTACGAGGGCGGACGGCTCACACCGCCGGACGAGACCGTGGCGCGGATGTGCGAGGTCTACGGCGTGCGCTGGCTGGCGCTGGAGCACGCGAAGGCGACCGACCGGCTCGGTATTCTGCCGGAGCTGGAGCCAAAGCCCCTGCCGATGGCGACCATTTCGCTGACCAACCGCCTGCGCGACGCAGCGGATCGGCTGGCCGGATTGCTCCGCATCGCCGAGGACGGCGTGATCGACGACGCGGAGCGCCCGGAGTTCGACAACATTGTGCAGGACCTGCGCGAGACCATCGCCGCGGCCTATCAAGTGATCTACGCTGACGGCGCAAAAAAAGAACGCCCCGACGGTGGCACGTCGAAGCGTTCAGTGTCTCAGGCGGTCAGACCTGAAAACGATTGCAAGAACAGTATATCATACTCACACGGAAATGCAAGCCCCATTTTGGCAAAGGGGGCGTATGCACGATGAGCGGATGGGCGATTTTCTTTACATTCGTCGGCGTGGGTACGTTGGTGACGAAGTTTGTGGACTTCGTAGAAGTCATTGGAGGAGATGCACATGGCAGAAGAAAAAGACATGCGGCCATGCGATGACATGAGCGAGAGCCGGATCAAGTCCGGCCGGAAACAGCGCTTCACGGTGCTCTATAAGAGCGCCATTGAGGACAAGCGCTTGCCGCTGGACGCGCGCGGGCTGCTGGCCATCATGGTCGGCCTGCCGGACGGGTGGCAATACTCCGTCAAGGGCCTCGCGGCCTATGTGGGCGTAAGCAAGGACACCATCCGCAGGCTGCTTGAAAAGCTCGAGAAAGTCGGGTATCTGACACGCGAGCAGACGCATGACGAGAACGGCCATTTTGCGGGCAATGTCTACGTTTTGCAGGATGAAGCGCCACCGTTGTCGGAGAACACCGACAACGGTGAACACCGACAACGGGAAAAGCCGTCATCGGGTTTTCCGACCCAAATAAATACTAAAAGAACCAAAGACAGAAAGAATCAAACCCCTATAGCCCCCGCAGAGGTTGAAAAGCTTGTCGCAGAATACTGCGGCGAGGACGATGAGCTGCGCGAGGCGATCATGGGGCTGCTGGAGAATCGCATCAAGGTCAACCGAAAGAAAGCCGTTGTAACCGATGCGGCGATGAAGCTTATTCTCCGTAAGTTGGACAGACTGTCGGACGGGCGGCGCGAGGTGAAACTCGCAATGCTGCGCAAGGCCATCACGTACAACTGGCTGACCGTCTTTGAGCTTAAGCCGGACGAAATGCCGCCGGTCGAGAACGAGGGCAGCGCGGCGCTGCCGCTCGGCTGGGGGGTGTGAGCATGGCGAACACGACGAAGGTGCAGCCGGGGCTGGAAGCCGAGACCGCAGTCGTCGGCGCGATGGTCGCCGCGCCGGAGATCGTCAAGGACGTGCTTTTTGCCGTCCGCGAGCAGGACTTCCGTATCGAGATCAACCGGCAGATCTTCCGCGCAGCCCGCGACCTGTATCTGCGGGCAAAGCCGGTGACGCCGGTGACGATCCGCGACAAGGTCGGCAAGGAGTCGAGCGAGTATCTCGCGCAGCTGCTTGAGATCACGACGACCAGCGCCAACTGGCGCGAGTATGCCGCCATCATGGCCGAGCAGGCCAGCATGCGGCGCATGCAGGAGCTTGCGATGCAGGTGGCCGCAGCCGGCACAGCGCAGGAGTGCCGCGAGCTGGCGACGAAGCTCCAGCAGGAGCAGAGCGGTGGACGGCAGATCACGGCCTACACGATGGAGGACATGATCCAGGACTTCGCGGCGCGGCAGACGGCCAAAGATCCGGTGCGATACGTCCGCTATGGTCTCGCCGAGGTGGACGCCGGTACATACACGCAGCTGGGCGACGTGGTCATCATCGGCGGGTACCCAAGCGACGGAAAGACGGCGCTGGCACTGCAAATGGCGATGCGGATGGCGCGCGAGTGGCGCGTGGGCTTTTTTTCGCTGGAGACCGACCGGCGCAAGGTGACTGACCGTGTAGTCGCCGCGCTGAACGATATCAGCTTTACGGCTATCAAGCGGCGTGAACTGACGGACAAGGACTGGGAGCGATTCGCGGCCAAGAGCGCCGCGGCGTCTGCGCTCAAGTTCACGCTGATCGAGGCGGCCGGGTGGAGCGTCAGCGACATCACGAGCGCTGCCGAGGCGTTTGACTTTGACGTGATTTTCATCGACTACGTGCAGCTGATCCGGCCAAGCTCGACGCGCATCATGCGCAGCGAGCAGGTGGCGGAGATCTCCCGCGATCTGCACGCTTTCGCCCAGAGCCGGAAAAAGCTCGTGATCGAGCTGGCGCAGCTGACGCGCGAAGATCGCGTTGCGGTACCCAAAAAGGGCAAGCCGCAGCAAAACGAGCCGCGCATGAGCGATTTGAAGGAGTCTGGCCAGCTGGAGCAGGACGCGGACATGATCTTCATGGTTTACCGCCCTGTCGAGGGCGGTGATTATAACCCCACAACATCCCGATTCCTGCGGATCGTGAAGAACAAAGAGGGCCTTCTGCTGCGGACGCTGCTGTGGTTCGACGGCGACAAGCAGACCTTTACGCCGATGACGATGACGTCGGCACGCGAGGTCGAGGAAGACAAGAAACTCGTCGAGCGGAATGCTCGCAATGAGCGCATGAGCGGCGCAAAGCGCCGATAGAGAAAGGAGAGACATCATGCCGTATATTGGACAGCCGATCGCCTGGACGCCCTGCGCGTACTGCAATCTGGACGGCAGGGAGAACCCCAAGAGCACGCGAGCGCGGAAAAAGGTGCGCGGCAGGATCGTGTGGATCAACGAGGAACACCACTTTTTTCTGGTAGAGGCGCAGGTCTTCGGGTACACGATGCGCGAGTGCTTCAAATTTTGAGGGCGGCGCATGAGAAAAAAAGTCAACAGCAAGTGCTACATGTGCGAGCGCCGTCATCCGGCGTGTCAGGACAAATGCCCTGATTATCTCGCGTGGAAAGCGAACCTTGATGCGACGAATGCGAAGATCAAGGACGCGAAAAAAGAGTATGAAGACATTGGGAATTACCAGTACGAGACAGCGAAACGGCTGCGAAAATAGAGATAACAGGAGGACGAAATGAAAACGATTGCGATCATGAACTACAAGGGCGGCGTCGGCAAGACGGTCACGACGATCAACTTCGCGGCCGAGCTCGCGGCCGCGGGCAAGCGCGTCATCGTGATGGATGCGGACGGCCAGTGCAATCTGAGCGATATTTTCCGCGCAGACACGCTCCACGGCGGCACGACTTACGAGGTGCTGACCGGCGAGACCGGCTGCTGCTGGGATGAGCTGGTGCAGGACACGCCTGTCGAGGGCGTGAAAATCGTTCCGGCCAGCGCGGAGCTGCCAAAGGCGGACATTGCCGCCCTGACCGGCGAGCGGCTGGCAAAAAACGGCATCCGTGATTTTTGCCTTGCTGTGGCAGAGGATGAGGGCGCAGACTATATCCTCATCGACTGCCCGACCGCCTACAATGCGGCCACGGTGGCGGCGCTGGGCGCTGCGGACGAGATCATCATTCCCGTCGAGCTGGAGGGCTTTTCGCTCCACGGCGCGGGCGAGATCCGCAGTCAGGTCGCCAACATGCGCACGGTCAATCCGCGGCTGCGTATCGCGGGCGCGCTGATCACCAAGCGGCGCGGTACGCGCATCCAGGAGGCCGCAGAGCAGGCCTTGCGCGTGAGCGGCATCCCAGCATTTGAGGCGGCAATCCCGCTGCGGGCTTCCGTGCCGGCGAGCATGTCCAATCTCAACGCGAGCAAGACGCTGAGAGGATACGCGCCTAAGGATGCCGCAACAAAGGCGTATCATGATTTTACGCGGGAGTATCTGAGCAAGGGAGGCGCGGTCAATGGCTAAGGGCAAGTTTGACATGAGCGAGTTTCTCGCGCCGGTTGAGGGTGTACCCGAATCGGGCACACGGGAGCAGATTGAATACATCGACGAGGCGAAGCTCAGCGGCGACGGCGAAAACTTCTACAGCATGGAGGGCATTGAGGCTCTCGCGCAAAATATCGAGCTGGTCGGATTACAGCAGCCGCTGCGCGTTCGCCCCGACCCCGATGACGAGGGAGGCTACATCGTGGTCAGCGGTCACCGGCGCCTGACCGCGATCCGCACGATTTGCAAGGCGGACGAGCCGAAGCGCTGGCGCACGGTGCCCTGCATCGTGGAGCGCGGCGAGCTATCGCCGGCCATGCGGGAGCTGCGGCTGATCTACGCCAACAGCGACACGCGCCGCATGTCCAATGCGGACATCAGCGCGCAAGCCGAGCGCGTGGAGAAGCTCCTTTACCAACTGCAGGAGGAGGGCGTAGAGTTCCCCGGCAGGATGCGCGACCATGTCGCCGAGGCCTGCCAGATAAGCAAGTCCAAGCTTGCGCGGCTGAAGGTGATCCGCGAGGGGCTGAGCAAATCTGAGCAGATCGCAAAGGCGTGGAAAAAGGGCGAGCTGCCCGAGGCGACGGCCTACGCGCTCTCGCACATGCCGACGGAGCTGCAGGATGAGATCGCCCACGTCTACACGCACCGAAAGAACTACTATGGCCACGGCCTGACATATCTGGGTGAGCGGAATGTGACGAAGATTGCCGAGGCTCTGGCGGCGCTCGACGCGCTGCCGTGCAAGAAATTCGGCGGCAATTGCTCGGACTGCGCGCAGGGCAAGCGGGAGCACATCATCTCCACGCTGATCGAGAGTTGCTATTCCTACGCGCCCTGCAGCGCGACCTGCTGCAAGAAGTGCTTGGAGCTGGCCACCTGCAAACAGGTGTGTCCGTACCTCCTCTCCACGCAGGACCAACTCAAGACCGACAAGCGCGCCGCGCAGAAGGCCGAGCGGGAGCGGCAGGCGGAGGCCGAGCGTCCGGTCATCGGCGAGATTGCGGAGCTGTGGCGCCGCTTTGGTGCCGCTCGCGCCGCAGCCGGGAAAAGCGTGGCGGAGTGCTACAACGCCACGGGCGTTGTGTATGGCGTCCCCGACACGGACGAGGTCACGCGGCTTGAAAACGGCGAGGCGAAATACGCAGTCAACACAAAGCTGCCCTATGGTTACAGCTGCTACCTCGACGACATCCACAGCTTTACGCGCGTCGCAGACCTGCTGGGCGTGTCGCTGGACTACCTCTGTGGTCTGACTGATGATCCGTCGCCGACCAAGGCGGCAAGCTCGCCGAAATGGTTGCCGCTGGACGCAGAGCACTGGCCGGAGGAGGGCGCGTTGGTCGTGCTGAGTTATCCGACAGGGTTGGGCGGCAGCGCTTACTTGACGGCGCGGTGCTGCGGGGGCGTGAGCGACCAGTACCCGTTTATTTCGACCGATGCAGGGATCTCGGTGCAGGATATTGTCGAGTGCAAGTGCGACAGCTGGCTGCTGATCAGCGAGAGACAGAGAGGAAAAAATGAAGCGATCCGGATATTTGCAGCAGAGAGACGGGAGAACGCAAGTGCTGCTGGACGTGATGCAGCGGACGATGAAGCAGTACATGCTGGACACGCTGCTGATCACGATGCACGAGGACTTTGGCTGGGGCTATGATCGCCTCAGCCGCCTCGCAGAAAAGTGGGGCGAGACATATGACGTTTATTTCCCGGCGATGCAGAGCACCGACGAGTCGGACGTCTATCAGGAGAGACTTGACCGGGCGACGCGCAGCTATATCGGGGACAACCAGTTTTACCCGTTTGCAGAGCGCTATCCAGAAATCAAACAATTAGGCTATGGGCCGAGGAGGACAAAATGAGAACAGAAGAGATTTTGACCGCGCTGCGGCGCTTAAAAGTGGAAACGGGCTCGCTGGTCTGCATGGGATGCGGACGCGAATACATCTGCGGCATCCACGGCTGCCGAATCATGCGGGAGGCCGCGGAGCTGATTGAGAAGCTGACTGACCGCTGCGCGCGCTACGCCGAGGAGATCGCGGTGCTGCAGGAACGGGAGAAGTGGGTGCCGGTGACGGAGCGGCTGCCGGAGGTTGAAGAAAATGCTGAAACCGAGTGATCTGACGAAGGCGGAACTGCTGCAAGTGGTAGAAATGCTGGCGGAAGCGGCTGACAAATATTATTTGGATCGAGCGCTGGGACGCATCGAAATGCAGCGGAACGATGCCCATTACGCAAGATGCCGAAAGCTGATTGACGAAGAGAGAATACACACCGAGGCATATTTTGAACTCCTCCGGCCTTATGACGGGCAATCCATTACGAATATTCCGCTAGACGTTGCCAAGCAAGCGCAAGCAGAATGGGAGAAAGCCCGGTCTGCGGGAAAAAAGTGGGACAAGCTAAACGGAATACGGCAGAAAGGGAAGAAAATGTGATGGAACGACTGACATACCGCGATAAAGACGGATTCCCGATGATGAAAAAGCGTGGTGGATTCAAACAGGGGGGCGTTGAGCGACTTGCCTCCTACGAGGACACGGGGCAGATGCCGGAGAAAGTTACGGCAATGCGGCACACATTGGATAAGTACCACAAGGTAGTTGACCCGTTGATAAGGGCACAGGCTGACGGTCGGTTAGTGGTGCTGCCGTGCAAGGTGGGCGATAAATTATACAGAGTGTTTGACGGAAATATTTCAGAACATGAAGTCCAAAACATGAAATACTTTGCAAGGCAAAGACGGTTGGGCATTGATATGACTCCGTTCTTCCCGGATGCGGGAAAGTTCATAGGAAAGACCGTATTTTTTACCCGCGAGGAGGCGGAAGCGGCACTGGAGGCGATGATGGATGAGTAAGGCTGTTATGCTGAGCATCCGCCCGAAGTGGTGCGAGAAGATCGTCAGAGGCGAAAAGACCATTGAGGTGCGCAAGACGCGGCCAAAGTTGGACACGCCGTTTAAGTGCTATATCTACTGCACGCTGCCAAAATATCCGCACGAGGACTTCATTGTGACGGACTATCCAATGCCACAGTTTTACGGCGGCGGCAAGGTCATTGGAGAGTTTACCTGTAAGCGGATCGTCCCGATCACATACGATGGCGGCAGGCTATGGTGTCCGACAAATGCCGCCTTTTCCCCTGCGACGTGCTTATCTCAGGCAGAAATTATAGCTTATATCGGCGATAAGGGGCGTTGTTACGGCTGGCATATCTCCGACCTGCGCATTTATGATGCGCCGAAAGAATTGAGCGAGTTCAAGACGCTATGTAGAGTCGACGCCGATTGCTGTGCCTGCCCTTATTACAATTACACAAAAATGGGCTGTGATGGCCGGGTTATCGGTCGTCCGCCCCAGAGCTGGTGCTATGTAGATGACGTGCAAGCCAAATAATGCAAAAGAAAAACCCTCGCTTTTTGAAGCGGGGGTTTTCCGTTCGTAAAACCGTTCGTAAAATCGAAGATAAAACGTCTTTCATTTGATATTTTTATTGACGTAATGGAAAATATTTTTACCATCTGAAAATAGCCGAACCAGTTGAAATATAAAGAAAACCCCACAATCACAAGGATTGTGGGGTTGGTACGCCGTGAGGGATTCGAACCCGCAAGGAAATGGATATAACCGTTGGAAATACAGGGGCGTTGGATGGCGTTCGTAAAATCGTTCGTAAAATGCGAGGCTTGGCGGTGGGGGACATGGGAGAGTCAGGCGGATTCGCAAGGCTTTTGATTGAGGGGGTGTTCTGCGCCCGAAGCAGGGTCATCGCCTCGGTTTTTGTAAAACTGCTCCATTTTGTTTTCGGCGGAGAGGCGGTCCGCATCGGCCAGCTTCAGATAGATTTTGTGGACGGTGTTGTGGTCATTCCAGCCGCCGATCTTCTGAACCTCGAGTTCGCTCATGCCCACATGGAACCCCAAAGAAGCGAAGGAACGGCGGAGACCGTGGGTGCCGCATAGGGGCAGTCCGGCGTTTCGGCAAACAACGTTGATGGAGCCGGTCAAGGAGTTCGTGGTTCCCAGAACGGGAGGCAGCCCGTCGGATTTCATTTGCACCAGCCGGTCATAGAGAGCCGGGATCATGATGCGGAGTTTCCGTTTAGAGGTTATGTTTTTGTTTTCTTTTTTAGTGGTCAGTTTATTGTTTGTGTCCAGCACCACGGAACCGGACACGGTAATGACCCGCTTTTTCAGGTCAATATGCTCCCAAGTCAATGCGTAAATTTCAGATAGCCGTAAACTGTGGAGGGCGCAGAGGGCGGCGGTTTCCCATGGCTTTCCGGCGATGGCATCGGTAAAAGTCAGGATCTGGTCATAGGTGAGCCACGGAAGTTCCGTTTGCTCGATCTGGGGCAAGATGACCTCTGGAACCTCTACCTTGTTTTTCCGCATGACCTCTGTGACCAGCCCCCATGAGTTCTTGATGGTTTTAGGTGAATATGTTTTCCGCGCGTTGTCAATGACGGTCTGCCACCCGGATGTGTTCCGCAGCGGAGTGTTCATTTTTTCCTGGAATCGGTTTTTCTTGATGATCTCATAACCCCGGACGGTGGACGGCGAAAGCGCCTCTCCGTATTCGTCCAGCAGGGCATCGATAGCTTGGCGCAGGGTCAGCCGGGTAGAAGCCATAGCCTTTTCCTCTATGAAGCCGGCGCGGATGGCGCGGGCCTTGGCTTCGCAGAGAGCGGCGGTATCCTCCGTGATACTCTGCCCTTCAGCCCGCAGTTCGATGTTCCACTTGCCGGACTTGAGCTGGCGAGGGGAGGGGACTTTGATCTCGCCCTTCTTTTTGCGCTCCCTGATCTGGCGTTCGCCGCACCACTTGCAGAAAATAGAATCATCGTCAATGGCGCGCTTACAGTTTTTGCATTTCATATTCAGACCTCCCGTGTGCATCAGCCGTGAAAGAACCCAAAATCCAGACAGTGCAAGTCCAGATAGGCGGCGTATGCCAGGGCGAAGATCAGAAGGACAAGCAGCAGGGACAAAAGAAAGTTCCGCATCCGGATGCCGTGGTTCTGATGGTCTACGAACTCCCGCAGGATCTCGTTCTGAGCGTTCAGACCGTTGATCTCCTGACGGTAGACGTCCAGCTCCCGGTTTACGATTTCCTCAATGGTCTCCGGTGGCGGAGAATCTTCTGTTGGCTCCATCCCCAAAAACTGATCGATGGAAATTCCAAGGAAAGCGCAGATGGGACCGAGGGTTTCCAGCGTAGGGGAATGGGTGGTGGCGCGGAACATATTGTTCACCGTATTGAGAGGAACTCCGCTGCCGTCCGCAATTTCCTTGTTTGTGATGTGCTTTTCCTCTTTTGCCGCGCGGCACTGGTCGATCAATGACAGCATCCGAAGTACACCTCCTTGTCAAAATTGCCAAAATGTTTAGACTGACAGTAGAAATCGTGTGTATCAACACCAAAATCGTGTGTATTAAGACTTACAAACTTGGAGACTTGATGGTACGATAATAACAGACCTACCGCACCCCCAAGCAGCAGGTCTCAACGGGCCGCCGCTTTCGTGGCTGGGGCGGCGGCTCGCCATCACAGCTTCAGGGGGTAAGGAAGAAAAACGGAACGGATGGGGAGAAAGGACATGTATGTGTAGACATGGAATCAACAGGAACGGACCTTCATACCGACGCGGGTCTCCGTAAGGAATTGAAGCGCCAGATCCAAGAACTGTCGGATGAAAGCATGAAAAAGCTGTGGGAAGCCATTCAAGGCGGGGCGTTCGGCGCACCGCAATAAAACAGAGATCAGGTAGTGGGCTTCCCCTGACGGCTTTTTAAAAACTCAACGTACTGCGCAAGGTCGGCCAGCTGGCCAGCCTCGCAGGAATCGACAAAATCATAAATCGACTGTGCGTAGGCGCTGCCCGTCCCGCTTTTGGCGGGGCGGGTATTTTTTTTGGCCTGACGGTCAGCCGCAGCCTCGATGTTCTGAATAAAGGTCAGG
>ERZ1034973.246-NODE-246-length-39201-cov-10.810300_pt1 | contig 39201 bp, 30 predicted proteins | sample MGYA00520686_ERZ1034973 | MGnify/ENA primary metagenome ERZ1034973 (study PRJEB33766, sample SAMN09781775) | gut metagenome | biome: gut microbiome | host: Homo sapiens | place: Madagascar | study: EMG produced TPA metagenomics assembly of the PRJNA485056 data...
CAACAACAGTCATAATAATAACAGCAATAATACCGGCAGTAACGGCAATAAGACAGAAGCTACAGCAGCTCCTACACAGGCGGCTGCCGCCCCTGCCCAGGCAGATAGCAATTCCAATGCTAATCAGGCTGCAGCTAATTAGCTATAAAATATTGCTCAAAATACTATTAATAAAACACTATTAACAAAATACTATCAAGTATTAAAAAAAGGCTTCACATTATGTATATCGTAATGCGAAGCCTTTTTGACCTTTTAAATAGTTATTAAGTTAATATGTCAATTAGCTGTTTATAATATTATATGTTATTTACGACATAACCAGCCACCTATTTATTGGCATGTTCTCCATACTTGCCATAGTATTTGCCATAATACTTACCATAGTATTTGTTATCGTCCATATCGACCTTATTAAGTACCACTCCAAGAAGCTTGCAGTCTGTCTTTTTAATCTGCTCCAGACCCTTCTGGGCGTATTTGTAGCTTACATCATTAGCCGCCATTACATAGGCAACTCCGTCACACTCCTGTGCCACTATGGCACTGTCTATTACACTTCCTATAGGTGGTGTATCAATTATTATATAATCATACAAATCCCTTAATACTTTTATAAGTGTCTTAAACACCTTATTGCCAAGAAGCTCTGTAGGATTAGGTGGCACCGGACCAGAAAATACTACATTAAAATTCTCAACATTAGTTGCATACATAACTTCTTCAAATTTATTAATTCCTGATAAGAAATGTGTAAGTCCCTTAACAGACGTATTAATCTTATAACGTCCTACAAGCACTGACTTCCTTAAATCCGCATCAATAAATATAACCTTCTTGCCTGCTTCTGCAAGTGATACCGCAAGATTAAATGATACAGTAGATTTACCTTCTCCCGGTGTCGTACTTGTGAGCATAATAACCTTGATATCCGAACCGCAAAGCTGGATATTCGTTCTTAAATTCTTATATGCCTCATTAGCCCTGTAATCAAGCTTTCTTAATCGTTCTATATTGATAGTCTGCATATTATCTTTTCACCTGACTTTTACTTTTTATTCTTGTTCTTTTTGTTCTTCCTGCTCTTTTTCTTGTTCTTTGGCAAGCCATCATCCATTTCTTCTGAAATTGGAATAACTGCAAGTGTACTGAGGTCGAAATATTTCTCCACATCTTCTGTAGTCTTTACGGTATCATCTAACATTGACTTTATTACTATAACCGCCGCTGACAGCACAATACCTGCAAGAGCACCTATAATTGTCCATTTCTGGACAACAGCAAATGCTGGTGTCTCTGATAATGAGCCTTCCTCAATAACATTTACCTGTTCAATCTTCATAATATCACATATCTTCTGTGATGATACTTTAGCCACACAGTCAGCTATCTTCTTAGCCTGATAAGGATCATCACTAACAACTGTTATCTGCAATACACGTGTATCCGAAGGTGTATCAACAGATATGCTTGAAGCAAGCTGTGAGGCTTTCATATCAAGCTTTAATTCCTTGATGACCTCATTCATAACCGGAGCACTTGTTACAAGTATCTTATAATCTTTCGTAAGCTGTGTAGATAACTGGACATCTGATAAAGTAGTCGCACTGTCGTTAGCCCTGTTTAATACATACAGCTTGGTTTCTGACTCATACTGTGGTGTTATAAAAAACTTTGCCACAAGAAATGCACCAAGTCCCACTATTATGCCTGTTGCAATAATAACCATTATCTTATCCCATAATATAGATAAAATATGTCCAATATCAATTTCTATTTCTTCATTCTGAACATTATCTCTTCCCATTGTCAATCTCCATAATTATTTATCACTTAATCACTCTAAGCATTTAATATAAATCTTTTAATTATATCGGCAACTCCCGATTCATCATTAGATGGTGCGATATAGTCTGCATACTTTTTCACTTCTTCATACGCATTATCCATAACAGCCGCAACACCTGCTATCTTTAACATTGGTATATCATTCATTCCATCTCCACAGGCTATAAGCTCATCTTCTTTGATAGACAGCTTACCTAATAACTGCTGTAATGATTTATCTTTGGCAACCCCCTTTGGTACTACCTCAAGGAAATAATCTTCTGAATAAAATGCATCAAGCACGTCAGAATAATGCTCTAATAAAGCTTCCTGCACTGGCACAAGCTTATCGTGTCTTCCTACAACAAGGAACTTATTAACTGGATAATCTACATATTTCTTTAAATCATCTGTCTTAATTATTGTTGTATTATTGCAAAATGCTTCTTTTAACACATACTCATCATTATCACTCTCTGCTGCTATCTTTCCGTCCGAATATGTAAGTGCATACACATCATTAGCTCTTGCATAATCACATATATCGTCTATACACTGCCTTGGAAGCTCGTGGCTTACAATTACATCTCCATTCAGGCAGTTAATTATCTCACCACCATTGTAAGCTAATATATATCCGCCTCTCTTATCTAACTCAAGCTCATCTGCTATCGGTGTTATCCCAAATAATGGACGTCCTGAAGCCAGTATAACTGTAACATCTTTATCAATTGCAGCCCATACAGCCTCCTTATTAGCCTCTGGAAGCTTCTTATTATGGTCTGTGAGTGTTCCGTCAAGATCGAGTGCAATCGCTTTATATTTCATCGTTAAATACCTGTCCTTTATAATTCTTATATAGGTGTCAGGGATACTTCCCTTACATATGCCAATTAATTGCTTCACTGTTACATCACCCTGTAATTCCTGACAATATATCTGCATACATAATCACTTTATCATATACACTTAATAATTACAATAAGCTAAGCCTTAAGCTTTTATTAACTTATCCTCATCTGGTCAAACGCACCTGCTATATTCAATCTGCCATAGCCATATTCAACATTTGGATAAGCAATATCCCCCGGTCGGTCTGCTCCCCTTATTATATATGACTTAATCTCGCTATTACTTATAACTGATCTGTTATTGTTAGTAACTCCCCAGCTAAAAAATAATGCCGCTGCCCCTGCAACGTGTGCCGCAGCAATGCTTGTTCCTGATCTAACTGTATAGCCTCTTACGCCTCCAACACCATACACATTAACTCCTGGTGCTGCTATATCAGGCTTAACCCTGTTATCCGCCGTATAACCCCTGCTGCTGTTCACGTCGCTTCCGTTGGTATTATGATTATATGCACCAACAGTAATAAGCCTTAAACCGCTGGCAGGCTCTACAAGCGTTACATCAGCATCTGAATTAAGAAAATAGGCATCACAGTCCATAAGCTCTTTTAAAGTTATCCACGCATTAAAATATCCAGGAAGATTAGTAAGACTATATACATCTATCTTCCACAGTCCCTCTGCCGGACGTTCAAATCTCATAAATATAACTTCCTGCCCTGCAACAGTTTCTGTAATCTGGTAATCAACATATATCCTTGAATTCTCCAAAAGAAATGAATATTGTGTACTTGAGCCTATCCTTGCTGGTATTCTTGGAATAATCTCGCCTGTCGGTGATATTATTGATACCGACAGTACATCAAGACTTTTTGCCCATATTTCAAGCACAAAGCCTTTTCCACGCCTCTCAACATTTATCTCCATTTCCTTATATTCAGGAACAACAGAAGCGTAACCGCTAAAATGTGTCCTTTTGACTGCCTCATTGCCAGCAGGAACAACAACACATGTATTAACGTGCATTGTAAGTGAATCAAGAACATTTGATAAAGGACTTCCGCCAGTTCTTGAGCCCAGACCACTACCCAGTCCCATATATATGACAAGAGGCATTTTCTTTAACCCGGCATAATCCCTTAGAAATTTTGCAGCAAGCATAATATCAGTTTCCTCAAAACACACTGCATCATCCCTTATGTAGAAGTAATCCCTTAAATATTTCTTTGCATTTTTTAATCTTACACATACTATGCTTGCCTCTGGTGCAACACCTATGTAATCATCAATTTTTCTTGAAGCAATTACTCCAGCCATAAATGTTCCGTGCCCTGTAATATCGGTTGTTCCCACATAATCGTAAGGATTTAGTCCATTGCGGTATGCTTCAAGTGCTGTATTAATCTCTGCCTGTTCATATATACGACCATAATTAACATATAAATTCTGCCTGTACTCAAGGGTCTGATCCCATATAGCCATAATACGCGTATTACCAGCCGTATCACAGAAGTTCTCACGAAGATAATCAATTCCTGTGTCTATTATCCCCACGATAACACCCTGCCCTTTTGAATTTAAAAAAGGCTGGCTTGTTATGTTGGTGGCATTTACCGCATCAATGCTTGATGTATCCATAAGCCCATACAACTTGGGAATTGTATAATATCCCAAGTCACTTATATTAAAATCCCTGTCATCCGGAAGCCTGCTATGTGCAACAAGCCATTGGTCATCAACATTCTGTATACATACATCAGGGTTGCTTTGAAGCATCTTATTAATTCCCGGAAGATTGACAACTATATAATCATATATATCCTCATCTGTTATCATTTCACTGCATAAAGGCATAAAAAATGTCCTTAAAGATAATCTTTAAGGACATTATATGATTAAAATTTTATAATAATACTAATATACTGACATACTGACATATACATAATAACTTCTGCAAAATAACATCAGCAGAATATCTTGTGCATAATGACTTGTGAAACTGACAGCATTAAGCTTCTGCATTATTCATTGGAAGTCTTTCCTGTCCACGCATCATAATAAGCGGTGTGCCCTTCTTCTCAATGTAATCTGCTGTTATTGTGACACTTCCGATATTATCATCTTTAGGAATTTCATACATTATATCAAGCATATATTCTTCTATTATAGACCTTAATGCTCTTGCTCCTGTATCTTTTTCCATAGCTTTCTTTGCAATCTGTCTTAAAGCAGCATCATCAAATTCAAGCTTAACCTCATCAAGTTCTAATAACTTCTGGTACTGCTTAAGTATTGCATTCTTAGGCTCTTTCATAATCTTAACAAGCATATCCTCTGTAAGACCTTCTAAAGAGAATACTATAGGAAGTCGTCCTAAGAATTCAGGAATCATACCAAATTCCCTTAAATCCTCTAATTCAACCTTTGATAATATATTCTTGTCATTATCATATTTATCCTTAAGATCTGAATTAAAACCTATTGATGACTGCTTATTAAGTCTTGCCTTTATTATATTCTCAAGGTCTGGAAATGCACCACCACATATAAATAATATGTTGCGTGTGTTGACTGTAACCTGCGGAACCATAGCATTTTTGCTTGTAGCACCTACTGGAACTTCTATATCACTTCCCTCAAGAAGCTTTAACATTCCCTGCTGTACAGATTCACCACTTACATCACGGCTTCTTGTTTCTTTCTTCTTGGCAATCTTATCTATCTCATCGATAAATATAATGCCTCTCTCTGCCTTCTCCACGTCATTATCTGCCGCCTGTAAAAGCTTTGATACAACACTTTCTATATCATCACCTATATAGCCAGCTTCGGTAAGTGAAGTAGCATCTGTAATTGCAAGAGGTACTTTTAAAAGTCTTGCCAGTGTCTTTACAAGATAAGTCTTTCCGCTTCCTGTAGGTCCTATCATAAGCATATTAGACTTTTCAATCTCAATATCGTCCATAGTTCCTGTGGCAACTCTCTTATAATGATTGTATACAGCAACTGACATAACCTTCTTGGCATAGTCCTGACCTATTACATATTCATCTAACATTGCCTTTATCTGATGAGGTGCTGGAAGATTAGCCAAATCAAGTGTATCGTCCTTTTCCTTATCTGCAGGCTTGTTACTATCTTCTTTCTTTTTCTTGACTTTCTGTCTGTTGGAAATATCATTACCCATCATATTAAAGCCGCCGAACATTCCCATATTAGGCATATTATTCATAAGGTCATCATAATTGATATCACTGTTATTAATTGTATCAAAGGTCTTCTGCATACAATCTGCACATACACATAAACCACCTGGCATATTAATCATTTTACCAGCCTTAGACTCTGACCTTCTGCATATATAACACACCTTTTCGTATTCATCTGTATTAGCAGTTGTATTGTTCTCATTATTATTATCGTTGTTACTCATTTAATCCTCAATTCTGTGTTACGAGGCTTATTAGTTCTTCTTTCCTAATGTAACCTCCACACTCTTTAGTACATATTCACTACCTTCAAGATGATAGTAGTCAACCTTTACTGTCTCTCCTGCTGAATAATACTGCAGAAGTGACTGTAAACCTGACATTGTTGATATTGACTGGTCATCAAAACCGACAATTATATCGTAAGCTGAAAGTCCTGCCTTCTCTGCTGCTGAGCCAGATGCTACTGTACGAACCATTATACCCTGTGGGTAACCATACATAGAAGCATATGTGCTTGTTATATCTATAGCAGCAATACCAAGATATCCAGCATTATCTGAATCTACCTTCTGTCTTGTCTGCTTGCTCATAAGTGAGCTTATAAGTTCCTTAACATTAGATACAGGTATTGAATATGCCATACCCTCAACACCATCTGATGATGTCTTAGCAAAGTTAATAGCAATTACCTTGCCGCTTGCATTAAGAAGTGCTCCACCACTATTACCTGAGTTAATAGCTGCGTTAGTCATTATAAGTCCTGAAAATGTAACATTGTTAACTGTTATTGATCTGTCAAGGGCACTTATAATACCATTAGTAACTGACTGTCCTTCTCCAAGTGCATTACCAATTGCCACTACCTGCTGGCCTACTGCAATTGTATCAGAATCTGCAAGTTCTGCAATAGCTATTTTACTTATTGTGTCAGACGGAATATCTGATAATGATACAGCAACTACTGCTATATCCTGATCTGACTTAGAACCCTTTACCGTTGCACTTACTGACTGGTCATCCACAAATACACATTTTAAGTTGGATACATTATCTACAACATGTGCATTAGTTACAATAAGAAGCTCTGTATCATTCTTACCAACAATAATACCAGTTCCACTTGTTGAAGCCTCGTACTGCTGCTGTCCCCAGCCATACATTGAAGATGAACTGCTTACTGTAGTTGTACCATTAAGGGCAACCATAGCCGGAAGTGCTGCCTGTGCCACACTTTCTACATTCATTGATGAATACTGTGAAAGATTAGTATCTCCATTAGCATTAATATCATCACTTGTAACTTTATCAATATTGCTTGTCACTGTTGAAATTGTATAGTTCTTAGTATCATTACCACCTAAATATTTCTTCTCAATGTGATAAGTTCCATACATTGCTGAACCAGCTACAACACCAAATACTACTGCCGCAAGCACACCACTTATATACTTCTTAGCCATAGAATTCTTAGAAAAGAAATTGTTAAATGACTTCTTTCTTGCTTCTTTCTTAGCCTGCTTAGCTGCTCTTTGTGCATTCCTATAAGAATTATTCTGGTCACTGCCTATATTATTATTAACATATGAATATCTATAGGTTGAATTATTGTTATCTGATGCATTATGGAAGCCTGTATTAGCACCATTATTATATGCTGTGTTATTATATCCGGCATTAGTTCCTGTGCTATTGTATGATGTATTAGCACCATACTGTGAATTATTCATACCACCCTGATTATATCCATAACCATTATAGCCATAATTATTACTTCCGTTAGAATATTGGTTCTGTCCATTATTCATGCCAGCACCACCTGCACTGTTCTGATTATAACCTGTGTTATGGCTGTATGTTGTATATCCATTTGTTCCTGTACTCTGATTATTATTAGGCTCTCCATTCTCATAATTCCTAGAATTATTATCAGAATTATTGTTCATATAATCGTTATCTTCATTATTATACATATCCAAACACTCCTTACTTATGTCATTTCAACGAAAAAATGAACACATTTCGTTGTTGATACTGTTAGTATATTCACGAAATGTGTTCATATTGTGTATTACTTATTAAGAAAATCTGAACTTATATAATTATGCTATGTAAAACATATCCATCAAATAATACTTACTGATTACTGCCCAACAAGCTCCATAACAGCTTTCTTTAAAGCTTCTTCTTTAGCTGCTGCATCTTCTATGCTGCTGCCCTTAACGCCCATATAGAACTTAATCTTAGGCTCTGTACCAGATGGTCTTGCACAGCACCATGCGTTGTCTGATAAATCATAATAAAGTACATTAGAGTCAGGAAGTCCTGTGCTATGCTTATCGCCTGTAACCATATTAACACATTCGTCCTTCTTATAATCTCTTGCTTCAAGAACTGTCCAGTCACCAATCTTAGATGGTGTATTATTTCTAAGGTCATCCATCATCTTAGCAATCTTTCCAGCACCTTCAGCACCCTTCATTGTGATAGCAACCTGTCCTTCTTTATAGTAGCCATACTTCTCATAGATGTTAATCATCTGATCCCATAAAGTAAGACCATTATTCTTATAGTAAGCTGCTGCTTCACAAAGTGCCATAACTGCAACGATAGCATCCTTATCCCTTGCGTGTGTTCCTACAAGACAACCATAGCTTTCCTCAAAACCAAATTCATATTCATATGTACCCTGCTGTTCAAAGAACTTAATCTGCTCACCGATGAACTTAAAGCCTGTAAGAACTTCAATAAGCTTAAGGTTATATTCCTTAGCAATGCTGTCAGCCATATTAGTTGAAACTATTGTCTTAACAAATGCTCCGTTCTTATGAAGAAGTCCCTTTTCCTGTCTTTGTGAAAGGATATATTCTGCAATAAGCATAGCAGACATATTACCTGTAAATGACTGGTATTCACCTGTCTTAGTATCCTTAGAATATACACCAAGTCTGTCAGCATCCGGATCTGTTGCAAGAACGATATCTGCATCAACTTCCTTAGCAAGCTTTAATGCTAATGTGAATGCCTTAGGATCTTCTGGGTTAGGATATTCAAGCGTTGTAAAATCTGGGTCTGGCTTTTCCTGTTCTGGAACAACATATACATGCTTAAAGCCTAATTCCTTAAGCACTCTTCTTACTGGAATATTACCTGTACCATGGAATGGTGTGTATACAATCTTAATATCATCAGCTACTTTCTTAATGATATCTCCATTAATACTCATCTTCTTTAATGCGGCCATATATCTGTCATCCATATCGTATCCGATTACATTGTAAAGACCACAAGCCTTAGCTTCATCTTTATCCATAGTCTTAACTGTATTGTAGTCTGTTACAGCCTTAACTTCTGATATAATCTGTGAATCCTTAGGTGCTGTAATCTGTGCACCATCTTCCCAGTATACCTTATATCCGTTGTATTCTGGTGGGTTGTGGCTTGCTGTTACTACAATACCAGCTATGCAGTTAAGGTCTCTTAATGCAAATGACAATTCTGGTGTTGGACGAAGTGAAGGGAATATATATGCCTTAATTCCGTTAGCATTAAGACAAAGTGCTGCTTCATCGGCAAATTCAGGTGACATTCTTCTTGAGTCAAATGCAATAGCTACACCTCTGTCTACTGCACCTTCCTTAATAATAAAATTAGCAAGTCCCTGTGTTGCTTTTCTTACAGTGTAAATGTTCATTCTATTAGTACCATTGCCAATTACACCTCTTAAGCCACCTGTTCCGAACTCAAGATCTTTGTAAAATCTGTCTTCAATCTCCTTCTCATCATTAGCGATTGACTTAAGTTCATCTCTTGTTGCTTCATCAAAATACATATTGTCACACCAAGACTTATAAACTTCCATATAACCCATACTCTGTACCTCTTTCCTTGTTATTTAATAATGTCGGGGAAAATGGTATTTTCCCTGACTGATGTACACGTATTGCTACATCATTTTATTTAATTATAATTCAATCCGTAGATTAAATCAATCTTTAAGAGCTTCTTTAAACTTTTCTGATACTATCTTTAACGCTTCTTCTTCATCGCTTCCATCAGCTATTAAAGTTATCTCATCTCCACATTTAACACCTGATGCAAGTATTGATATTACACTCTTTGCATTGGCTGTCTTACCCTCTGCATATTCAAATGATATATTAGAATCAAATTTAATTGCCGCATCACACATAGCACCCGCTGGACGAAGATGTATTCCAAGCTGGCTTGTTACAATTATATTCTCCTTTACCATTATAATCCCTCCTTAAATGGCAGTTCTTAACAAGTTACCTTGTCGCCGATGTAGTGCTTTCTGTTGCTTTGGTACTCTCTGTAGTTGTTTCCTGCTGTATTGCCGTTATTGTAACATTAACAGTAACATTACCTACTACAGTTATTCCATCAGGCAGTGATAACGCCACTGTGACATTATGAGTTCCTGCCCCAAGATTCTTAAGGTCAATGCCTGCCTTTACATCTGATGCACTGACAGCCGATAACACATTATCATTACCTGTTACAGTAAATGTAATACCCTGCATTACCTGTGCATTAAACCCTGTCTGTATATTATTAAGTGTTATCTCTGAAGCTGAAAGACTTATCTGCTTTGTAGCCTTCTGTGCTATCTTAACTGTAACAGTAAGACTGCTGTCAGATACAAATTTAATTCCTGATGGAACATAATCTGATAATCTGAAAGTATATGTCTTATCAGCACTCAATCCATCAGCATTAATATTCTGCGATGGAATTGTTATTGTATCTACTTTACCCAGCAAATCATCTGAACCTGTTATAACCGCAGATGCCTGGCTTAATATTGTATCTGTTATAATATATCCGTCTGCCGGCGTTCCACTTGTCTTTGCTGTTATTGACACCGTCTTCATTCTTGCTATATCAACATTGATATCTGCTTTAGTACATGACAGTTCAAGTGCATCATTTACTATTTCATTACCATCTTCATCTAACATCTTAACATCTGCACTTGTGCTTATGTCTTCCTTAGCACCTGATACATCTACATTTACTGATAATGCTGCTACACTCTCAAGTAAAGATGTAGGACCTGTAACTTTGATATATGTTGGTGATGAACTTGTCGAAGCAACCGTATATCCTGAAGCTGTCGAACCTGTCGTGTTAACATCTAATGACAAAGTCTTGGTATCCCTGTTCTCTATGCTTAGCTTAAGTGCTGATGTTCTTGGAACAGCCTCTACATTATTAAGAACCTGTCCATCTTTAATTACCTGAACCTGTATATCTACATAATCTGTAAATGCAGTAACCTTACTCAAATCTGCGGTTGCACTTATATCACTTGTCTTAAGGTCTGTTACGACACTCTTTGGACCGCTTACTGTAACTGAAATCTTGCCGCCATCAACAACTTCATAACTGTAATCTTTGTCTGTAAGGCTCTGTGTATTAATAAGCTGTACAGTTATATTACTGAATGTATAACTCGTGTTAGGGTCATATATATTAACAATAACTGTCCATAGAACAACTGCAAATACAGCGGATAATAACTTCAGGCTGAAATTCTTAAATATCTTCTCTTTCATGCTTCAACCTGCCTCTCCATATCCTGAAAGACTTAACATCTATATTCTTTCTACGGATATATTCCAGTTTATTCTTTAAAGAATCTGCATCAATATCGTGTATTAATTCACCACCAAAAGCTACGGAAACCTTACCCGTTTCCTCTGATACAATAATTGTCATACTGTCTGTAGCTTCGCTTATTCCGACTCCGGCACGGTGTCTTGTTCCTAAAGCCTTGCTAAGATTAACATTATCTGTAAGTGGAAGATAACAGGTAGCTGCAACAACCCTGTTACCCCTAACTATAACTGCACCATCGTGAAGCGGTGTATTATGCTCAAATATATTAATAAGAAGCTGGCTTGTGACAATACCATCTACAGGTATTCCCGTCTTTATATACTCTTCCAGAAGCATATCCTGTTCTATAACTATCAATGCACCTGTCCTTACCGCTCCCATCCTGTAGCACGCATCAACAATTTCGTCAGCTGTCTTAACACTAAAACGCTCATCTTTATTGCTGTTATCACCAAAATTCAGGAAATTAAGAACAAATTTCTTCCTTCCTAACTGCTCTAACGCCCTTCTTAACTCGGGCTGGAATATAATAACAAGGGCTATAATTCCTACGCTTATCGTCTTTCCTGCTATCCACAATATAGTCTTTAAGTTAAGCAGATATGCAACTACCGCGAATAAACCTACTACTATAATTCCTTTAAGCAAAGCCCACGCTTTAGTATTCATTATCCATAACAGAATATTATAAAGAACAACCGCAATAATAATTATCTCTATAATATCTGTCCATGTAATCCTTGGTATATATAATCTTGAAAAATAATTCTGCAACAGATTACCTGATGTAGTCACATTCTCACCACCCTTTTAATTTCTATATGATAAACATACTATTATTTATCAAAAAATATCATATCTTCGTCTTCTTCTGTGGCAGCAGTTGTTGATTTAGCCTGTCTTACATCACTTATATCTGAGGCTTTTCTGGTCTTTCTTGCATTAATCTGCTTAACCTTTACATCCTCACCTGCTACATTAATCTTAGGCACAGCCTTTACATAATAATAGTATTCGTCATCTTCATACTGTACATACTCTGTTCTTCTGAAATCAACTGCAAAGAACATAACATTACAGATATAACCTGCAAGTGCACCTAATATAACTCCGATTACAATAAGAACTATATTAAATTCAGTCTTAAATACAATCTCGCATACAACAAGAATTATGAACTGTAATACACTTCCTATTCCTATAGCGTAACCCCATGCATAGTCAATCTTAAGTCTTCTTATTATGTATACAACAATTACTGTAACTGCAAGTGCTGCAATTAACACTATCATCTGCTTGTCCTTAACAAGACTTTCTATTAAATAAGAAACCTGTAACATACTCTCTGTTAAAGATTTGTTAGTAACTGCTGCTTCGTAAGCACTGGCTGTATTAATTATATAATAAATTATTACACCAAAGCTTACAGGTATTGCCGCAAGAAATGATGAGCATAAACCTACAGCAACCGGTATAACATAAGGTATCTTAAAACTACACATAATTACTGTTAATATTAGCAGATATCCAAGCTTTGGTGTAAATCTGAAATATAACAGATACATAAGAAGCACTACGCACAATGCAATAAGTGCAAATTCTACTGATATTGCATACAAGTGTGCAATCATAAATATCGAAAGCATTACTATTGTAAAGCCATTAGGCAGAAATGCACATATAACCGATACTAATACTGCTATTATAGGACTATTAAGCTTATCCATATAGCCGATAGAGGCATTAAGCATAAGAAATGAAACCAATGCTGCTATAAACTTAGCCACCGGTACAATATATATATCATATTTGTTGTAAAATCTTTTAAAATTCTCTTTGAGTTCTAATAAAACCGCCATTATATCCTCCATATTTACTTTCTTTTCTTCTGGCTGTTATAAAATCTTTCAAGCTTATTAAGTCTTGAAAAATATTTCTTAAGACCTTTTCTTGAACGTTCATACTGGACATTATATACAACAGCTGCTATTACTGTAAATATAACTAACATTCCTATATAGTATATTGCCACTCTCCTGCCAAATGCAAGATAGTCCATTGAATTAATATTCTCAACAAGTCCCTCTGCATTGCATAATACATACATAATTGCAACTATCATAAATGCAAATGTTGTAGTTATTAATGTCTTTAAAATACCGAAAGCAATGAAATCACCTTTAAAATATTTCGCTGTACGAAGCATTTTCCTGCCCTCGTTCTTTTCATATATAGCCATCTTAGTCATCATCTTAACTTTATTCTCATTAAGCACAACTTTCACCTCATTATTCATTTCATAAATATGCTATTGGTTATATAACAGCATTTTATTAAATATAGCATATTTGACATTAATTGTATATTACAATTTGCGAATGTCCTCCGCCTGCTGCTGTTACAATTCTTACTTTTCTTCCCTCAGCAGTAAATGTTCTGTCACTTGAAGCAGAAAGATAATTGCTCCATACCTGACTATATTCTGATGGGAGAAGCTCACTTAATACACTATTAATCTTGCTGTCAAAACCGCCGCTTCTCTGCTTGATATATATAATAGAAACTTCTGGCTGTATTATTATTTCTCCATAATAAGTATCATTTTCTGTATATATGTATACATTAGAATATTCTCTTGTAAATCCCTGATTACCAAGTATGTCTGGCAGATCTGTACTCTTCATTCCGTCACTGTTTCCAGTTGATGAACTGCTGCTTCCTGTGTTAGTGCTATTGGTATTCGATGAATTAGAGCCTGAATTGTTAGAGGTATTGCCTGAATTATTGTTATAAGACCCATCTGAATTATTAGATGAATCATCTGCAATATAGCCTCCGTCAGAACTACCATTATCTGTACCGCTGCTGTTACCATCATCATAGCTTCCTGCCTCACTGTTATATGAGTAGCCCGTTCTGCCTGATGTGCCACTATTAGAAGCCCCTGATGAGCTGCTGTTAGATGAATTAGAACCCGTAATGCTTCCATTACCTGTGTATACAACATATCCATTGGCTGAACCTGCTGATACACTCTTTATTCCCTCAATAGCTACGGCATCTGACACATCTCCTACTGTCGCTGTAAGTGCCGCAACACCTACATTATTAACAGTTACAACACCATCTGAATCAACCTTCATAATATCCTCATTACTGCTTGACCACACAAGTGCCTTATCAGTATTCTCCGGCTCTACAACTGCAGCTGCTTTAAATGTTGTGCCGACAACAACAGCTGTATCATCCATTAATATCTCAACCTTAGTAAGTGACCTGTCAGCTACACTGTTGTTAGATGAATTATTATGTGGTTTCAAATTCTTCTCTGTCAATGTCATTCCAACAGTATTATCACCACTTTTCTTATTATTAGAACTTACAGCTCCTGCTATAATAACTGAAAAAAGAGCAATTACAGCTATTACAATAAGTACAATCGCAATTGGTGACAGCTTAATTCTTGTATTTGCTGTGCCTTTTGAATCATTATCCTTTTCGTTGTGCATCTTTATCTCCATTCTTAAACTATCTCATCAGGAAGCTTCCATTGTTCTGCCTGATACTTATAATCTTGTGCCATCTGTCTGAACTGTGCTATCTGTTCTATATCTTCTGATGTTTCTGAAAGCTTGTCATAACATCTGCTAAGGGCATACAAAGGCTTATTACCTCCGCTTGTAATATCTAACACGCTTGAAGTTTCATATACAGCATTATAATACCACATTGCCGCTTCTGCATAGTCATTTATATCATAATAATAATTGCCAAGTTCATAACATACCTCTGAGCTTGGATTATCAGCGACACATCTTAAAGCAAGCTTAAAGAATTCTCCCATACCACCTGCTATACGGTATATTTTAACAAGTACGCAGTTCACTTCCTGTCGAATGTCGTCACTTCTGTTCTCATTAATAAGAATATCTGCAAATATATCTTTAAAATCAAGAAAATCTTTATCTGAACCAGAAATATAAAGTTCCTTGCATAACATAGTTATAACATAGTCCTCTAACTGTGTTCCTCTGGCAAATGCTTTAAGATATGTAGAGAAATCCCTCCTGCTGTGGTCTGATACCGGTCTGTGCAGTATCTCTATATCACTGTCATATACTACAGGTGTAAGCCTTACTGTTTCATGAATTGGTGATGTCCATACGAAAGGTCTTAACCTCTTAAAAAGCTTTGGTCTTAATTCTCTGTGTACATTGTACACAGAGTTATAGTCATTATCATTAACATAATACATCTGTACTATATCTATCTCTGGAAGAAGCATTGATTTCAGGTTTTTTAATGCCTGATTATTGCATTCGTCTAATATCTCATCTGCATCTGCACTGAATATATAATCACAGGACGCTAATGAAAATGCATAATTTCTGGCGGCGGCAAAATCATCACACCATTTATAATCATATACTTTATCTGTGTATTTATGTGCTATATCTTTGGTTGAATCAGTCGAACCAGTGTCTACTATTATTAATTCATCATAAGTTCCTGCGTATGAAGTAAGACAGCGTTCTAATATTGACTGTTCATTTTTTACTATCATACATAAGGTGATTGATATCATTTTTCGGGAGTCTCCTTATAATTGTTTCCTGTTCATAAGTATACCATATCAGTTTTTATGTGGATAGATTTTTAAATAAAAAAGGAGTTTGTGTTTGATATTTCACTTGTCTACTGGGACGGGTGGCAATCTGACACAAACTCTTTTTAGGTTTTTCTTTATTATTTTTTTATCATTTCAACACTTGAATTATTTATTCCAGCTATTTATTTTAAGCCTTTTTCAAGGTCTGTAAGCATTATGTCTAATGCCTGTATTCCACCTTCGGCTGTGTACCATACATTTGAATGTTCAAGATATATTATATGGTTGTTTTTGTAGGCATCCGTTGTCTTTACAAGTTCATTTTCTACTATTTCTTTAGCAGTCTTAGCACCTGCTGTTGATATTGCACTATCTCTGTCCATAACGAATATATAAGCTTGTTGTCATACCTACTAATGCTGTCTTTCCTGATGATATCTTCTTTATTGCATCTATTCACTGTTTAATATCTATATTATATTTAATTGTATACTACTTAACTTTTCAGAATTCTTCCAATTATGCAGTTAATTATGAAAATGAGAATATATATCGTTACGATTGTCGAACCTACAGGAGTTGAGGTAAATATTGATATTATTATTCCAAATACTGCCCCAAATACCGAAAGGATTGCTGAGTATATTATAACTGATTTGAAGCTTGTCATTACTCTCATCGCTGACAGAGCTGGAAATACTAAGAGGGCTGTTATAAGCAGTGAGCCTACAAGGTTCATTGCAAGCACGATTATTATTGCTGTTATAACTGCTATCATAAGATTGTATACATTAGTATTTTTTCCCATTGAACGTGTGAAATTCTCATCAAATGTCACTGAAAATATTCTGTTATAGAATATTATAAAAAATGTAACGACTACAAGTGAGGCGATTACACACATAATGACTTCTGAACCTGTAAGTGTAAGGATTGATGTTGAACCAAAAAGTGTTGAACACACATCTCCTGATACATTTGAGGATACTGAGAATACATTTAATATAAGGTAACCAACTGCCATTGAGCCTACTGAAAGCATTGCTATAGCTGCATCACCCTTTAATTTCGTGTTAGTTCCTGTTCTAAGAAGAAGTATCGCACATACTATTGTTACTGGCATAATAAATACATTTACATTAGCAATCTTTAACACTGTAGCTATTGCAAGTGCACCAAATGCAACGTGTGACAAGCCATCTCCTATGAAGGAAAATCTCTTTAACACAAGTGTCACGCCAAGAAGTGATGAGCATAAAGAGATAAGCACGCCTACGATAAGTGCATATCTTACAAATGGATATGACATATAAAACTGAAATTCCTGTATAAAGCCACTCATTACTCCTCATCTCCTTCCATCTGTCCAAATACATTGGCTTTGTCGCTTTGCATAAATTCTTTCTTAGTACCATAAAAGCTGTCTTTACTGTCAAGATAAAGAATATGTGTCGCATATGATACCGACTGAAGGTCGTGGGACACCATGATTACTGTTATTCCTTTATCGTTAAGCTTCTTTAATATCTCGTAAAATTCTGCTGTCACCTTAGGGTCTAAACCTGTAACAGGCTCATCTAAAAGTATTACCTTGGAAGTTGCACAGAGTGCTCTTGCAAGTAAGACCCTCTGCTGTTGTCCGCCTGAAAGATTGCGGTAACATTTTTTCTTAAGGTCTGTAATATCAAGCTCTCTCATCTTCTCAATTGCAAGACTTTTCTCTTTCTTTCCGTAAAATGGCTTAAATCCGCTTCCTGCAAGTGTTCCTGACAGAACAACTTCCCATACAGTAGCTGGAAAATCCTTCTGTACAACTGTCTGCTGTGGAAGATAACCTATCTCATAATCCTTAAGGCCATCACCATATTCTATCCTTCCTGATACTTTATCTATAAGGTTAAGCAGTGTCTTTATAAGTGTACTTTTTCCAGCTCCATTTTCACCAAGCACACATAAATAATCACCTTTATTGACCTTGAAATTAAGACCTGATACAACTGCCTTGCCCTCATATCCCAAAGCCAAATTCTCACATTCTATATATGACATTTTCTTTTCCTTTCTCAATTCCTATTTATCAATTGTTATTGATAAACATTCTCTTATAAGCATAATAAACACAAAAATTATCGTTCACGTCTGACATTAAAATCTATTGTAAAGCCTGTTTTAATACGACAAGGTTATTACTCATAACATTCAGATATGTATAATCTGCATCATCTGTCCCTGCCGACTGCATTGAATCCATAGTAAGTATCTGCTGATTCTTCTGGCTTGTATTGCCCTTAATAGTGTTAGCTATTCTTTTATCGGAACCATCTATTACAAGTATGCTTCCTGTTCCTATCTCATCTATCTTGCCAGAAAGGAATGTAACTGTCTTAAAACTTGCCTCTGTTTCTGCTGAACAGCCTGCAAATGCGGCATAATAATCAATTCCGTAATCATCAACAAGATACCTGAATGGAAATCTGTCTCCAAATACAACTGTCTTAAGTCTTGAGTTCTCACATACATTTTCATAATCACTATCAAGTCTGGCAAGCTGATTTATATACGCATCAGCGTTATCCTGGTATAACTGCGAATTATCTTTATCCAAATCCTTGACTATATCCGCAAGATACTGTGTTAATACAGCCGCATTTTTTAATGAAAGCCATATATGCTCGTCATATTCAATATCATCGTCTGTGTGACTGTGCCCTGCCTCCAAACTGTGGTCGTCTGCGTGATTATCTTCGCTATGGTCATCGCTGTGGTCACCTGCCGTATATTCATCTGCGTGGTCATCTGCTGTATGGTCATCACTATGCTCATCTGCGTGGTCATCACTGTGGTCGTCTGCACTATGGGAATGTGTGTGTGTATGCCTGAACTGGAAACGGCTCTCCTGCATACCTTCTATTACCTCTTCCTCTTTAGTCCTGTCGCTTATAAGCTCCATCATATTGACTTTTATCATTTCTTTGTTCTTAGTTTCCCTTACCGCATCAAGAACCCACGCATCAGACTCACCTCCGACATACACAAACACGTCTGCTGATGAAATCTTAGTCATATCCTTAGCTGAAGGCTGGTAACTGTGTAAATCCACTCCACCATTAATAAGAAGTGTCAGTCTGAATTTATCGGAATTATCACCTATTATCTGACTTAGCCAGTCGTACTGTGGGAATGTTGTACACACAATACTTATCCTGTCATCATCATACCCTGTATCTGATGAACAGCCTGTTAATAACAGCATTGAAAATGTACCAATCAGAAGAACAGTACTCATAAATAATGCTTTTATTCTTTTTCCTGCCATTTTTATATCTATATTAAAATGCTTATTCTGCATATTATCTTTACTCCATTCTAACCCTGCTCCTCTTTGCAATTCCTGCAAAGACCGCTTAAAGTTGAGCCATTACATTCAAGTGTAAATCCATATTGTTTCATAAGATTTTTTCTTATTTCGTCCATAAATGCACAGTCAAGGTGCATAACCTTTCCACACTTACGGCACTGCATATGAAGATGTGCATCACAATTATTATGTTCATCTGATATTCTATAATAATAATTACCACTGCTTGCTGTCTTAAAACGCACAAGCACTCCATTATCTGTCATTCTGTCGAGCGTACGGTACACTGTTGACTGGTTTACATCTACATTGTTGCTTTCAAGGTAATGATATACGTCAGCCACGCAGAAGCTCTTGTCTTTCTGGAGTGAAAGATATTGTTCGATTTCCTGGGTAGCTTTGGTGTGGTATGTTTTGGGCATTGTGTACGGCTCCTTTCTTGTGAGGGAGGGCATTAATTGCTAATTTACTTTAATGACTTCCCTTTTTTATAAAAAATGCGAAATGCATTGTAATTTGCATTAAATTTGCAAATCGTTTGCATTTCGCATATTATCATTTAACTATAGTTCTGTCAATATGTTTATATTTATTTAACATTTAAAATACATTGTTCTATAAAATCTGCCAATAATGTAGATTAGGATTGGGGAGAGCTGGCACAGGCATAAGAAGACGATGGGGAGCCGCCGGCACTTAAGTGCTGTCCTTTAGCACTTTAGTACCGCTGCGAGCGACACTTAAGCGCAAGCGTGTCGCCGTTGCCTGTGCCAGCTCTCCCCAATCCCTCACAACCTACATTCCTCTCTCCCAATTGCCCAATCAAATATTCTTTATCATATTCTTACAACTATTATAAGTTATAACAAAATACCCTCCATATATCAAAAGTATAAACACTCCGGTCATTATTATTGACTGTACCATATATTCCGTACCAAGCAGTTCCATCACCATATAGCTTACCCTCATTCCGAATATTGAGTGTATTATTGCAAGTGACATTGGTATTCCAAAGAATATCGCTGTCTGCTTTAATACTGCGTGATTGATTTTGCTATTGTCTGTTCCAAGATTTTTAAGTATCTTATATCTGCCAAGATTGTCGGCACTTTCTGACAGTTCTTTTAATGCAAGTATTGCCGCTCCTGATATAAGGAATATAAGTCCAATGTACAATGCTATAAATGCTATCATAGCACCAAGTCCCATTGAATTCTCTTTTACTGAAATAAGCGTATTAATATCCATTATAATACCTTCTTTACCAGCACAATTCGCTATCTTTACAATCTTTTTATCAACTGCCTCACGTTCATCACCCTCTGGTATATTATAATTACCAATATAATATTCACCTGTTGGAAGCATTGTTTCAAGTACTTCGTCTGGCACAACCACAATTCCTATATTTATATGGTTAGATGACATCTGGACAAAACCATCCGAACAACGATTATATTTTGGCTTTAACAATTTCCCATTTAAAGCAATCTTTACTCCCTTATCTAAGGCTTTGTTTCGCACTTCTGCCATCGACTTAAAGTCTGCAACAATTATATATTCATCAGAACTAAGACTGTATTGTTCATTACCATACAGAGCTGCCACCTTGTTATAATCACTAAGTTTCATAATATCTTCAGAATAATATGCATCAAAATATGATGAATCAATATTATCTGCGATATCCGGATTATTAGCCTTCGCTGCTTCTGTATTTCCTAAAGTATCATTAATTGTAAGTTCACTTGTATTGTATACATACACATCTACTATATCTTTAAGAATATCTTCAAGGTCAATATCTTTTCTCTTATAATAATCTTTAATCAATTCTGCCTCATCATCTGAATAAAGTTCCTTCTCTATCTGCACATCTGCTGGTGATAGCATATCAATATTGTGTACAAGTGAATTACGCACTGTAAGTCCGCTTGATAATACGCATATTGTTATAAACATCATAAGGCATATAACTGTCATTGCGAACACGTTGCTGTTCATACGGCTGCTCATCTGACGGAACACAAAGCTGTTAAGCCCCTTATAGTACACCTTTTTCATAGAATGTACTGCTGAGAACATAATTCCTGATAATGACCAGAAGAATAAAAATGTGCCTGCACAGCCCATTACTATATATTTGGCAAGGTCAGTAACTAACTCAAGATTCCTGCTATCTGATACCTTATAGTAGGCAAATGCAAGCAGTACAACTGATATTATCCATACAACTGCACATATATATGGATTTTTGTTAGTTGCTTTTTCTGCCTTTCTGCTTCCTGTAAGAAGGTCTATAAGCTTATATTTGTTAATGCAGAACATATTAAAGAGTATTACGATAACATATATAATTGCAAAATATATCAATGTCTTTACAAATGCCTGATGAGAAAATACAAATCTGTATTTCTCAATGTTAACCCCAAACATATTGGCAACAAATATACTTGTAACCTGTGAAAGTCCTATTCCTGCCACAAGTCCTATTCCTAACGATATAACACCTATAATCAGTGTTTCAAGAAACAGTATAAGTGATATTTTCCTTTTTCCCATTCCAAGAAGAATGTATAATGCAAATTCCTTTTTTCTCTTCTTCATAAGGAAATTACTTGCATATATAACAAGAAATCCAAGTATAAATGCAACAAATACACTTACTCCCGAAAGTGTTGTATTAATAAGCTTTACTATCTGTCTTGTGTCTTCTGATATTTTAAGCATAGTTGTCTGTGTTTCGATTGCATTAAAAAGATAAAATATCGCAACACCGAGTATTAACGTGAAGAAATATACCGCATAATCCTTCAAGCTTTTTTTCATATTAGAAAATGATAGTTTAAAGAGCATCGCCCGCGTCACCTCCCAATAATGAAACAACATCTATTATCTTGTTAAATAAGGTCTTCCTGTCATCATCACCACGGTTAAGCTCGTGGAATATCTTACCGTCCTTGATAAATATAATTCTGCTTGCATAACTTGCAGTAAATGAGTCGTGTGTTACCATAAGTATTGTCGCCTGCAATTCCCTGTTAAGCATATTAAACCTTTCAAGAAGAAGCTTAGCAGCTCTTGAGTCAAGAGCTCCTGTCGGCTCATCGGCAAGCACCAGACTTGGACTTGTTATAATTGCCCTTGCAGAAGCAACTCTCTGTTTCTGTCCACCTGACATCTGGTAGGGATATTTATTTAATATCTCTGTTATATCAAGCTGTTCTGCTACATTTTTTACTGCCCTGTCAATTATCTCAGGAGAATCATTTCTGATTGACAATGCAAGTGCAATATTCTCATATGCTGTAAGTGTGTCCAGAAGATTAAAATCCTGAAATATAAATCCCAGCTTATCTCTTCTGAATCTGTTAAGAGCACTTCCTTTAAGCTGTGTGATATTATTGCCGTCTACATATATATTGCCACTTGTAACCTTATCAATTGTAGATATGCAGTTAAGAAGTGTTGTCTTACCGCTTCCCGAAGCACCCATAATAGCAACGAATTCACCCTTATTTACATCAAACGATATGTCATCTATCGCTTTAGTCAGGTTATTCCTGCTGCCATAGTATTTCTCTACATTTTGAATTCTCAAAATATTCTCACTCATATAAAATCCTCCATTTCTGTATACGAAACCTCTAAGGCTCATATCTGCCAATCACTTGACTTCCTCTACATTGTAATAAGGATTTTGTTATCTGTCGTAATTCTAATATTACGCAATGTTACATTTTTGTAATATTGGCTTTGTATAATATTAACTTTCTGTAATATTAATTCTTTATAATATCGGACTTTTCAATATTAACCGGATTGTAATAGCTGTCCCCGTAAAATGTTATTTCAACCTCTGTATATTCTCCCTCAATTGACTTTATCTCTATATTATGTCCAAGCTTGCCACACATATTTTTAGCAATATACAAGCCCATTCCTGTTGATTTGGCGTTATTTCTTCCGTTAGAACCTGTATAAGATTTAATGAATACCTTATCTATATCTTTAGCTGGTATTCCAATTCCGTTATCCTTTATATGAAGCACAGCATACCCCACTTTGTCTGTGCCACTGTCCTGTCTTTGCTCTGAATATACTTCGATGTAAGCCTCTCCTGATGTCTTTTTGTATTTAATACTGTTGCTTATAATCTGATTGACTATGAATTCAAGCCATTTGGCATCAGTATTAACATAAGTATCTATGTCGTGGACATTAAGACTTATGTTGTTGCTTAATATTATGTCTTTATTCTTAACTGCCGTCTTGTTAATAATTGTTTTGAGATTAACTTTTCCAAATGAGTAGTCTTTCTCTGCATTTTCTGACCTCACATAATAAAGTACCTTGTCTGCATAATCATCAAGCCTGTTAAGCTGTGTAATAAATTTCTTATCTATATGCTCTTTGTCATTGTGGCACATAAGCGTAAGGCTTGCTATCGGAAGCTTTATCTCGTGAACCCACATTTCTATGAAATCTTTAAAATCCTGCTGTCCCCTCTCATACTGGTTAATATGCTCAATCATAGATTTATTAATGTCATACATCGCTGTATACACAAGGTTTCCCTCATAGAATTCCGGCTCGTCCAGTGTTTCAATAACAAGATATTTCTTATCAATCCTCTGTGTATTATCAATAAGACTGTTATAGAAATTCCGTTTTCTGCAAAAATCCCATATGAACATTATAATAAAAAATATGGCTGCAAGTACATCCATAAGTGCCGCCATCTGTACTCCGAAGTTAAATGCACACAGAAGCCCACATATAAGTATTATATATACAATAATAAGTATAATTTTAAACAACTCATCTTTTATATATTCTTTTAATTTCATACAAGACAATACCCCTGTTTCTTTCTTGTTTCTATCGCATCTTCGTATCCGAAATCCGAAAGCTTCGCCCTTAACCTGCTTATATTAACAGTGAGTGCATTATCATTAATATATTCCTCATTATCCCACAGTGCCGTCATAAGTTCATCTCTTGATACAATCTTTCCTATATTGTTAAGCAGACTTAAGAATATTATCATCTCATTCTTGGTAAGCACGAGCTCTTTCTCCCCACGGCTTAATGTTCCTTTCGCAGTATTAACAGCTGCTTGCCTATACTGGTATATTCCCTTCTCACCTGTATCTGCCTCACTGCTGTCCTGCTTTCTTGTCCTCTTTATTACAGCAGATATTCTAAGCATAAGTATTGTCGGGTTATATGGCTTGGTTATATAATCATCTGCCCCATAACTCATTGACAGCACCTCATCACTCTCTGATGTTCTGCTCGTCACCATAATTACCGGTATATCCGTCTCTTTTCTTAACTTTCTTAATACAAGCTCTCCGTTAAGCTCTGGAATGTTAATATCCAGAAGCACAAGATCTGGCTTTGATTTTATAATCTGTCCTGCCGTATCTGAAAATGTACTTATATATTCTGCCGCATATCCTTCATTACGCAAAAGTTCAATAAGCTCATTTCGTAATACCTCATCATCCTCAACAACTAATATCCTGCTCATTATTCTTCTCCATTTCCGCTCACATTTCTGCCACGCTTATGTCACACTTATATGCAGCTTTTACCTGCTTTAAAAATGTAATAAATAATCCCTGCCGCATCTGCTAAAAACCAGCCAATAGGAATAGCCACCCATATTCCAATAACCCCAATTGCTGATATTCCAGATAAGGTGTATGCAAGCACAACTCTTGTTCCAAGTGATATCACTGTAAGCACAACTGACATCATCGGCTTATTGATTGCCCTGTAATAGCCATACAACATAAATAATATTCCAATTCCTATATAAAATGTTCCCTCCATTCTAAGATACACAGCTCCCGCATTAATTACTTCCACGCTTGAATTATCAACAAATATGCCCATAAATGTGCCTGCAAATCCACATACAACTGCACTTATGCACATGCAGAATATAATAACGCTTACTACTGACTGCTTTATTCCTTTCTTAATACGCTGTCTCTGCCCTGCCCCGTAATTCTGTGCAACAAATACTGAAAACGCATTTCCAAAATCCTGTACCGGCATATATGCTATGGTATCTATCTTTACAGCCACTGCAAATGCTGCCATAATCACTGTACCAAAACTGTTTACTATTCCTTGTACGCATAATATTCCAAAATTCATAACTGACTGCTGAAGACAGGTAAAACCTGATAAAGAAAATATATTCGTTATATTTTCTTTATTAAACTGCATATCGTCTTTATGTATCCTGTATTCAGGATAAGCCGCAATCATATATATAAATATCCCTATTCCAGATATATACTGTGCTATCACTGTTGCTGCTGCCGCACCCTTAATTCCCATATTAAAACCTGCCACAAACAATATATCTAAAAATATATTAAGCACAACTGATACTGATAGAAATACAAGGGGAACTACCGAATTGCCAATTCCCCTTAATATATTAGACACATAATTATATATGTATATTGCAATAAAACCTATAAACACATATATAAGATATTCTTTCATATCTCCGGCAATTTCATACGGAACCTGCAAAAGTAATATAATCTTATCAACTAATATATAGAACAATGCCATAATCACAACAGCAATTGCACCTATCATAGATGATGATAAAAATATTCCATTACGGATAGCCTTAACATCTTTTCTGCCATATGCCATAGACACAAATGAACTGCTGCCAAGACACAAACCTATAATTACTGATGTAAGAAATGTCATAAGCGTATATGACGAACCTACTGCCGCCAGTGCATTATCACCTACATATCGTCCAACAACCCACGTATCTACAAGATTGTAAAGCTGCTGTAATACATTTCCTAACATAAGAGGAAGTGCAAATCCCCATAAGCCTCTCGTTATATTTCCTTTTGTCAAATCCGTACTTCTTGCCATAATACTGCTCCTTAAGTAATTCTCTTGTAAAAAAGACTTCTTAAATAATAGTTACCAGAAATTAAGCTTTAAAATTATTATTCAAGATTTAATTTCTTATCGAGTATATATATTGAGGCAACCACAAACGCAATAAACATAACTACTGACACCACAACCGAACCTGTCATAATATGTCCGAATTCTTCAAACGTAAATGCCACATCACTTCCCGTTACAGATTCCTTAATCATCTCTTCAAACATATTACCATTCCCCTTTATTGGCGTAAGTAAAAGCACAATAACATTCAATATCTGTCCAACAATATACACTGCAATATATGTTACAAATGAGAATGCATCCCTGTTGCCATTGGCTGTATATCCCATACACATACAGAAAAAGAACATTGCATACATATATATCCCTGACAATATAATCAATATAATTATTAATGTGCAGAAACTGCCTTTATATCCTAACACATTTAACTGCTCATTAATACTCTCTGGCACTCTCCATATCCAGTCCACCCTTGCAATTGATATACATACAGAAACAATAATCACTACAAAATTAACAAGATATATAATATATCCTGATATAAGCTTGCATACATATATAAGCCATACAGGAACTGGAAGTGTGTGGGTAAGATAGCCCTCATCTTTTAACATGCTTCTTCTAAAATATAATATCACAAATACTATGCTTACAATAAATAAAACTACGCATACAATTACATAAACTGCTATCATAACCGGATATGCCACTGGTGTAATGCCATTATCCGGAACATATTCTGACAACATATGTAATGCCCAGCACCCAAATGCTGCAAGTAATGTAACTATATATAATGCAATGTGCTTTTTAAATAATTCTTTCAAATCATATTTTATTAATCTGCCTGCTGTTAATAACATACGAACACCTCCCTGAATAATGCGTCAACACTCTTATTGTATTTGGTTCTTATATCATCAACTGACTCCTTAAGATATACCTCGCCCTGTTTCATAAATACAACCTCGTCAAGAACATTTTCTATATCACTGATAAGATGTGTTGTTATAACAACTGTCGCATCTTCATTATAATTGCTTATTATTGTCCGTAAAATGTAGTCTCTTGCCGCAGGGTCAACACCTCCCATAGGCTCATCTAAAAGATACAGCTTTGCTTCCCTGCTCATAACAAGAACTATCTGCACCTTCTCCCTTGTTCCCTTAGAAAGTGACTTTATCTTATCCTGCTCATTAATTCCGAACTTCTCAAGCATATCAAGTGCTTTCTGCTTGGAAAAGTCCTCATAGAAATCCGCAAAATAATCAACTGCTTCCTTTACCTTCATAGATGGATTAAGGTATGTTCTTTCTGGAAGATATGACACTATCTTCTTAGTATTAACACCAACCGGATACCCATTAATTGTAATCTGTCCTGAAGTTGGCTTAAGCACGCCTGCCATCATCTTAATAAGTGTACTCTTGCCACTTCCGTTAGGACCTAATATTCCTACAATCCTGCCACTTTCCAGGGAAAGTGACAGATTATTCATAACCTTTTTCTTGCCGTAGCATTTGCCTAATTCTTTAATCTCCACCAAATTGCTCATATATCCTCCATTCCAAGATAAATTAAAGCACTGTTATAATTTCCCTGTTATAACTTTTATTCCTCTATACGGCTGATATATTCCTTATACTCTGCAATTGCTTCTTCTGGAGTAAAACCTATCTTTTTCATTCCATTATGAAAGCTCTCACAAAGCTCCAGAGCCATATCCTGCTTTAACCTGTCTATCTGTTTACCTCTGTCTGCAACGAATCTTCCAGATGTTCTCTGTGATTCAAGATAACCTTCTCTTTCAAGCTCTGATAAAGCCTTCTGCATTGTGTTAGGATTAACTCCTGCCTCCAATGCCAGCTCCCTCACCGGCGGAATCTTATCGCCGACCTCAAGCTTTCCGCTGGCTATCTGAACTTTAAAATGCTCCATTATTTGCAGATATATAGGGACATCGTTACTAAAGTTCCAACTCATAACTTATTCCTCCTGCTTATAATCAATATTGATAATTCCCATATGGTAGTAATGCATAAACAATATATGCGCCTTACATTGTATTATTGTATTACTCTATTAGCACAATAATACACAGTTAATAAAATGTCAATATAGTTATTCATCAGATTGGAGGATTATGAAATTTAGTATTGAAGAACTTCGCCCGATAAGAAATGGTATGACTATCTCAAGAGATTCCAGACTTGGTAATTCCACCAAAGTAACTTACTTCTCTATGGGAAAGGATACTTCCATAAGTCAGGAAAGCTATGACAGAATGACTATGTATATTGGAGCTTTCGGCTGGGGAGAATTCATTATTGGAGAAGAACCTAAGACTATTAAATTACAGCCAGATGAACTGCTTATTGTACCTGCTGGTACATTATGCGGAATGCAGACATCTAACGGAATTGTGTATACAGAAATTATATGTACAGGAAAGGATATTAATATGAACGCTAATGTAAAAACTAATGAAGTATTTGCACTTAAGAACCTTATATCTTATGAAGAAGGCAGTATTGCCAATATGGACGTGGTAAGCACTCCTGATATGAAGTATGTCCTTATGGCATTTGATGAGGGAACAGGTCTTACACCTCACAGAGCACCTGGTAATGCTATCGTATTTGCACTTGAAGGCAAGGCAACTATAGGATATGAAGGTAAAGATTATGAGCTTTCAGAAGGTGAATGTTTCCGTTTTGAAAAAAATGGACTTCATAGTGTGACAGCTAATGGAAAGTTTAAGATGGCGCTTTTACTTGTGTTAGAGTAATTCCAAAAAGCAGTGATGAATGACGGACAGCTATTACTAACGGACGTTGCGAGGCTCTGCTATATTACCGCTGGGCACGCTCCCGCTACTTGAAACCGCAGCGGATACTAAGCGGCTAAAGGACAGCCGCTAAGTACCGGCGGCTTCAACAGTACCCAGCTTGCAATATAGCATAGGCTCACAACTTGGTGCAGATTGTTGTGACGTGTGGACACTGTTCTTTGTAGATGAACTCTGTAGAGTGTTATGACTATATCGTATATTATTCGCTTTGGTATGATATTTAAAAATGCTCCTTTCCAGATGATTGGTGAATTGGGATTTACCTGTTAGCTGGATGGGAGCATTTTTTCATATCTTATATTGGCTTTTGTTTCTTACTACTTACCTGTTGGTTTGGCTTTCTTGTGCTTTATTATTATTATTGTGGCAAGAAGTATTATGGCTATAGCGGCGGCTATGTAGTAGATTATTTTGTTGGAGCTCTTGTGTATAAGGGCAAAATCGGCTTCGTATGGGATTACGGCTGTTATGTAACTGCCGTTCTTTTTCGTGTCTGCTTTGACCCAGTTGTTGCCGTCTTTATCTACATACCATATTTCATTGCTGCCATCACTATCTTCTACAAGAAAATGACCTGTAACAGTATCCTGCTGGCTTGTGTGAGAGCTTAATATCTGCCAGCTATAAGCATATACTACATCTCCTGACAGACCGCTTATGTCACAAGTCCTGGTTACAAGCTTGTCATCGTTGTAGAACTTGCCTTCTGCAAGGAATAATATTTTGCCATCTGCATTTTTCTCATTAGATGCAAGACTTTCTGTCCAAAGATGATATTCTGCCTCAACAACTTTATTCTGTGTTATAGGACTTACTGTAATATCTGCCGGCCATTCACCATAGTATCCGTCTTTCTTTGGTATTGACGGCAGATCTGATGTTGTAATATTGCCATTGTAGGCTATTATCTTAGTTCCAACAACGTAACCATCAGCTTTAAATGTTATTGTTATCTGATGAAAGCCTTCTGGAATATTATCAAGTGACATAACATAATCATAAGTCACCTTATCAGCAACACCACTATAATTAATATCATCTATGCCGCCTAAAGTGTCACTCACAAATATATTATTTCTTATGCTTCCCTCTGAATCAGTAGTTCCAGCAATCACACCTTTTTTCTCACCATCACCGCTGATTGTTGCAATTGACACATTATTCTTAACTGTGTATCCCTGTCCGCATATTCCGCCTGTGCAGCTGTCGCTTTCAACATTGCAGAGGCTGTAATTATCTGATACTGCACTGACACTGTTACCAGCTATTCCACCTGCGTAATCACCAGTTTCAGACTTAACACCCCCATAGCCCTCGCAGCCATATATAAGTCCTAATTCCTGCAAACCAGTTATTCCGCCTGCACAATCTTTTCTGGAAGTAACCTCTCCATAATTAACACAGTATATTACTATGTCATTAACTGTTGAACGAAGCTTGACATTTGTTGAACTTCTTAAATCCAGATCATACTCAGGGTCTACATCATATTCAATGTTCATAGTTCCTGTTATTCCGCCTACATTAAGGTCGCCATATACAGCTCCCCTATTCACCGATTTAGTTATAACACCATCCGTATTCTCCGCATTTTCCGCCGTGGAAATATCTTCTATATGGCTGTCATCACCTGTAACAAGCTGTGCTGTATCATTCACTGTACTTCCTATATTGTTAATCTGCGAAGAAATTGTGTTGATACTGTCAGAAATATTCTGTATCTGTTCATCAAGAACATTTACAATCCCCTGAATATCTCCTGTAATATTGCCTGTTCCAAGCTGGTCTGATACATCTTTCACAAAATCTTCTGCTGTATCACTCGAATCTGCCATTGTGTTACTGATGTCCTTAAGATTATCATTAATGATATCCCACTGCTCATCAATAGCATCTTTCTGGGAGTCTGATAAAATTTTATCATCACCCTGAATGTCTTTTATCTTATTAAGTGCATTATTAATATTGTCAAAATACTCTCTTGTATCAGGGTTATCCTGCATAGAGTCAGATACTTCCTTTAAAGAGTCCGATAATACATCAACATCTTCCTTATACTGGTTCGTAATGCTTTCTGCATAATCTCTTGTCTTAGATGAAGCACTGCTCATTGAATCTGACAAGCTGTTTAATGTATTGCTTATGTTATTAACAGAGTCCTGAATTGTATCAATTCTGTCCTGTAAATATTCAGACTCTATATAAGGCTCTGCCTGTCCCACAATACCGCCGACATCTTTTCTGCCGTATATATCGCCCTCGTTGATACAGTTAAGTATCTTTCCATTCTGGCTTCCTGCTATTCCACCAACATTATAACCTGTATGGTTATATCCAATTGTTCCATAATTTGTACACGATGAAATAACACCAGATGAATTACCTGCTATTCCACCCATATCGTTACGGTCTACAACGTGCTGTGTAATATTAAATGTTCCAACATCAACTCCACCGACATCAAATGATGAATCTAATTCATCTGTATTAACGCGGCTTCTTGATACACATTCACTTATAAGCCCTTCATTCTTGCCTGCTATTCCACCTGTCTGGTTAGTCGCTGTAACAACAGCATCACTAAGACAGTTAGTTATATTAGCACCCGGCTTATTAATTCCTGCAATTGCACCTACATATGTTGTACCATTGACTTTTCCATAAAATATGCAGTTAGTTATTATACCATAATTAACACCGGCAATTCCGCCTATATTCTTCTGTGTACCAGATGTATTAATGCTTCCTGATACATTAAGATTGCATACATAAGCATTTTCTCCAAGATAACGGAAAAAACCGTAATCAGAACCTTTATAATCGATATTAAAGCTTCTTACTGTATGGTTAGCACCATCAAATGTTCCATCAAAATATGGTATGCCTTTAAAATCTGTATTCGATAAATTGATATCTGTTACAAGTCTTACCGTCCTGCCCCTGCTGTAACTGTCGTATTTACAGTTATTGGCAAATTCAATAAGTTCCTTGGCACTTGAAATTACTATGACATCACTGTCAGCTTCCTCTGCCTGCACCATATATGGAATAATATTTCCAAATGCCGCAAATATAATGAGCAGTGACAGCATTACTGCAATTATTTTATTAAATTTTGTATTAAGCTTTACCATTACTGCTCATCTCCTTTCTCTGTATTGTTCGTAACATTTTCTGTATTATCCACACCATCACTTTTATCTGTTAATAAAAGATTATCTGTATCTTCATATGTAACCTGTCCCTGACGTCCTGGAATTACTGAATCAACTGATACCTTCATCTGTCCCTGGAATGTTCCCTGAATGTCAGCATCAATCTCACCCTGTACATAACCTTTGACGTGTCCTGTAACTCTTACCCTGCCGGCAACTTCTTTCTGTGGTCTTGCAATATTCATTGTAAGAGCTGTCTTTTCAATAATTATATCTCCAAGTAAAAGTATCTGTGGAAGCACGAATAATACAAGGATAATTGATATTAATGTACCTCGTCCAAGTGCAACACCTATTGAAGCAACTGTCGCATCAGAGGCAATCTCACCTATAAGGAAGCCTGCACAGGTAAGAATTGAACCTGATGTAAATATTGTTGGGAATGACTGGTTAAGTGTCTCAATCATTGCATCTTTAAGCTGCATTTCCTTCTTTAACTGCAAATACCTGTTAGATATAACAATCGCATAATCGATTGTAGCACCCATCTGTATTGCTGATACAATCAGGTATGCAATAAAGAATACTGTCTGTCCCTGTAATGCCGGTACAGCAAAGTTAACCCATATACTTCCCTGAATAGTAAGAACAAGAAGCACTGGAAGTCCTGCTGACTGGAATGTAAAGAACAGAATTATCATAACAAAAAGTGCAGTAAGTACGCTTATAATAATATTATCTGATGCAAATGATGACTCAAGATCGTGGTCACTTGTAGAATTACCAACAAGGACTACATTATCTGTGCCATAATACTGAGCTGCAATACCACGGATTTCTTCCAATGCATCATATGTTTCCTGACCTTCTACCGGAAGTGAAAGGTTAAGCACAAATCTTGAATAACCGCTTCCCTGAAGCTGTAACTGTGCATCGTGTAGTGTATCATATAATGTATTAAGCTTATCGTCCAAATCACTATCTAATTTTACATAACCTTCCCTATACTGGTCATAAAGGAATAAGAACATATCAATAATAGGAACCTCATAATCATTAACTCCTGTAAATACAGGACCATACTGCTCATGATTATAAGCATATGCCATATAAAGCACATCAACTACTTCCCTGTCTATATCAATCAATTCAGCAAATTGTCTAGGATTTAACTTATCCGTAAGCACATAATCATCATTAATTGACACATTTGCAAGACCAAGTGTTGATGTAACATAGCTTAGATTATCTAATTTGCCTAACACTCTCTTCTCTGACTCATAATCGCCCTTTGGCACCATAACAACTAACTGGTTGCTCTTGCCAAATGTATCTTCTATTCTTTCTTCTGCTATCTTAGCATTACTCTTCTTCGCACTCACAATGGAGCTTGTATCATAAATATACTGGCAGTTATTTGAAAATACAGCTGCTGCTATAAGGAATACTATAAATAAAGGTGGAATTATGTATTTGGTCTTATTAGCAAATTTACCAACAATTGTAATCTTTGGCACATAACATTTGTGATGTGTATTATCAATTCCCCTGGCAAATATAAGCAGTACTCCCGGCATAAGGAAGAATACTGATATAAGACTTATAATAATAGCCTTAACCAATATAATACCCATATCATAACCAAGCCTGAACTGCATAAACATCATTGCAACCATACCTGATACAGTTGTAAGTGATGATGAACTAATCTCTGGAATAGCCTTTGAGAGTGCAACCTTTACCGCTTCTTCTGCATTAAGCGTTTCGTGCTCCTCCATAAATCTGTCGCAGAGAATAATCGCATAGTCAATAGCCAGTGCAAGCTGTAACACAACTGCTATCGAGTTGGTGATAGATGAAATAGTGCCGAACCAGTAATTAGTTCCCATATTAAGAATAGCCGCAACACCAAATGTTATGAGCAATACTGGAATTTGCAGATATGCCTTTGTTGAAAGCATTAACACAACAACTATAATAATTACTGCCAGTACAAGAATAATGTTCATATCCTTTGACAATGATTCTGCGCTTTCTTCTTCCGAACCAACCTCCGTTGAAACATATACGTCATAATCTGATAACATATCCTTGACTTCATTCAATGCCTGTTTGCTTATATCCTCATCTTCCGTTCCGTCAAATGTAATATCAAACAAAGCATCTGTACCTTTATAATGGTCTGATGAGTCGTCAAATGTTACCTGCTTAACTCCATCAATATCCTCAAGTTCGCTTACAAGCTTGTCTGCCTGATTATAGGTGACATTGGTAAGCATAATCTTGGCACTGCCATATGTAACAAACTGTTCGTCCATAATAGACAATCCCTGTCTTGTCTCACTATCTGCTGGCAGGTATGATGTAATATCCTGATTGACCTGTACTTTATTGATAGATAACACACTATAAATAATCGCAAGAATAAAAAGAATTTCTATTGCTTTACGTTTATTCACAATAAATGTAGCTGCCGTAAGCCAAAAATTGCCCTTTTGCTTTTCTTCTTTTTCCTTCATAAATTCTTCTGTACATATAATTCACTAAATATCCTGATAATTTTCAATAAACTTTAATTATTAATTAGTTTCTTAAATGTACCATCCTTTCTTCATTTTGCTTATTGTGTTTATAAACATAGTGTTGATTATTTTTATGAAATAATTATAATTATCATATAATATTTGCTCAATAATCACATTTTGATAAAATGTTCATTAATAGACATTACGTTGATAAATGTCTATTAATTAAGAAATATTTAAGACAATAAACAATTACTATATATTTAAAGGATGAACAATATGGAACATAACAAAGACAAGCGTGTAATAAGAACAAAGGCTCTGCTTATCCGCAGCCTTTCTGCTCTTATGAAACAAAAAAACATTAAGGATATAACTGTAAAAGAATTATGCGAATATGCAGATATTAATAGAGGAACTTTTTACCTTCATTATAAAGATATATACGATATGCTCGACTCAATTGAGCAGGAGCTTAGTGATAAGTTTTTGCAGATCTTCCAAAAATATAATTCTGAGACTAATGAAGATTTTCCTTATCCTCTGTTCTTAGAAATATTTAAGCTTGTAGATGACAATGCCGAACTTTTCCGTGTACTAATAGGACCTAATGGTGATATTTCATTCATTATGAAAATATTCAAGCTCTATAATATACACTGTCTGCAATCAGAATTTAATAAACTGTCTCCACAGTTTTCAATGAATCAGGTATATTACAGCAATTTTATACTCTACGGCTGCGTAGGTCTTATTGAACAATGGCTGTCAAGAGATACTAAAGAATCACCTGAGAAAATGGCTGAACTCATAACTAAGCTTGTATCTACTGGTGTTTTATCATTATTCAATATGTCAGATGATTAGGTAATACAAAGCCTATTTTAAGTGCTCTCCTGCAATGTATATTTATCTTAAAGTCTTCTTTTGTTATTTTAAATGACAGATTCTTTTATTCGTGCTTGTACAAAGAAGATTTTTGATCCTGACAATCTCCTATTATTTTGCCCACACAAGCTCCTCTTCTTTGCCATTATAGTCAAATCTTCCATCATTCTTTTCTTCGATGGCTTTTATCATATGGTATGTATACTCATTGTATGGTGTAGGAATTCCAAGCTCATTTCCCATTCTTATCAATGCACCTGAGAACATATCTATCTCAGTATGTCTTTTGGCATCAATATCCTGCAATGTTGAATATCTTGCTGTTGGAAGGACTGCACTGCCCCTGCCGGAAGAACCCTCAACAATGCTTATGTCAATTCCTTTTGCTGCTGCAACGGCCTCAAGCTCCTTACGAAGACCTTCACTGATTGCCTTCATATGTACGCTGTCCCTGTAACAGCCAACACCTGCCCCAAGAATAGCCTGCGGAAGATTATTGCACACATTAAGTCGGAACTTACACCATATCTCCTCTTTAATATGCTCTGTCACACGAAAATGTATACTTCCACTTTCAAAGAGTTCTTTAACAGCATTAACTCTGTCACTATTAAAAGGCGGATTAAGTTCTCCATATATAATTCCAAGAGTTGTCTCAGGATTAAAGACATACCCTTTTCCTTCTTTATATGCTGAAGCTACCTTAATAAGTGAATATAACATATGAGAAGCACCTATCTTTTCAGCGATAACATCTTCACTGTCTACACCATTCATAAGGCTCATAACTATAGTATTATCACCTGTTGCTGCTTTTATATCATCAAGTGCTGCTGGAAGTGCTCCATACTTTAATGATACAATAAGCAAGTCAACACCTTTTGCTTCGTCCGGCGTCCATACCTCTGGACGGTATACATTACCATTAATCTTACATCCATCAGCCTTAAGCCTTTGATTTCTCTCACCTTTGGCTATAACACCAAGCTTTATATCCTTAACATCTGAAAGTCCCCATATAACATAAGAACCTACTGCACCCGCACCTATAATTCCAACTGTTTTAATTGACATAATTACAACTCCTATCTTGATTTTTGATTTTATTTTTTTACTTTTGCTTCTGAATATTAAATACAAAAAGCCCGCAGATACTGCGGACTTTTATTATATAGTTGTATAGCTTTTATGCTGCTTAGTGTTTACCAGACGTCACAATAACTATTCACTATAATTCTTATTCACATAATCTTTAATCTCATTGCTGTCCTCTGGCATTCTACATCCAACAATATAATTGCCCTCGTCATTAGAACATCTTATTATACAGCCCTGTATTTCTTTATCTTTAATAACATCGAAATTATCAATCTCGATAACAATATTCTGACCCTTCATAGTCTCAAATGATGAATCATTAACTGAGAATGCAAAACCATTAGCACTGATATTAACCATATGTCCATAATATGTTATATCTGTACCATCAACGCTTATTGTACACTTATTGTCAAGCGGCATTCTTGGATATTTTCTTCTGTTATATACCTGTGGGTTCGTATCAATAGTAAGCTTGAACTGTCCCTTTTCTCCTGCCTTGACATTATGTATTGCTATATCATTCCAACAATATAACACATTATCTACAACAGCGTTAAATGAACACTTAAGATTTCTTCTCTTATCATCAAATGCTGCTCTGTTATTAATATTTATGTATACATTATTGTCTTTTCTGTCAACAACCTCACCTGTGTATTCTTCCCTGGCATTAGTCTGGTCTTCAATAACCATTCTGAACTTCATACCGCTCTTTATATCGGAAACATTCATAAATCCACCGATACCAAGTTCTTCCATAAGTTCGCCGACAACAGACTCAATATCCGTTGCACTCTTGGCACTTGCTTCATATTTGCTAAGCATCGTCTTAGTTGTCTGTTCTGCATTATTAATGCTCTCTGTCATTATCTGCATTATTTCGCCAACCTGATTCATATTAGCAGTAAGTGTCTCATTAGAATTCTCAACCTGCTTAACTGCACTGTCAACTATCTTTATATTATCGCCAAGACTTGTTGCATCACTTGTTATATCTGATACTGACTTATTAACTGTTGATACCTTCTCAATGTTAAGCTGTATAAGTTCAACTGTTTCTGTAATTGATTCAAGCATTTCATCTGATGTAGCCTCAAGATGTGAAAGTGCTTCCATAATACTGTTAGAAGATTCTTGAGTTCCACTGCTTAAACTTCTTATCTGGTCAGCAACAACAGCAAAGCCCTTTCCTGCCTCTCCCGCTCTTGCCGCTTCTATTGAAGCATTAAGTGCAAGAAGATTAGTCTGTGAAGTAATTCCTTCAATAGTACTTGTCTCCTGCTTAACATTTTCAAATTCCTTCTTAAATGTTTCAAGAATAGTCTCAATCTTGCTTGATAATGCTGACATTCTGTTAGTAATTTCAACAACCTCTGTAAGCTCATCAGCACTTAAGTCAGCATGTTTAACTGACTTCTCAATAAGCTTTGAGAATTCCTCCATAAGATCTGATACATCTTTCACCTGAGTATCAATAACCTTAGTCATCTCTATTGATGAAACTGTCTTATCATTAAGGATACCATTGTTCTTTGCAAGTGTTCCCATATCCTTAACTACATTGTTAGCGCCCTGTTTATTCTCATCTGCAAGTTCTCTTACAACTGTAACACCATCAACAATTGAATTACTTGCATCTTTAACCTGCTCAACTGTCTGTACAACCTGTGCCAGCTCCGATTCAATCGACCCCGTCAGTGCACCATCTGACTCAACCAGATGTCTTATCGCCATATTAGTACAAGCAAAACAACATAATACAATCGCAAACTGAAGTGCACACTCCTCACTTGCAACAAAATCCATCATTCCCTTAGCCACACCTTTGTAAATATTACTGCTGATTAATACAAACAATGTAAACCACATAATCATCTTTATAAACTTAGGATCTTTGTACAATATAAGAATTGATAATAATGGAAGAATAAATATATAAGAAATCTTATCGAGTGCTGTCCATGCTATAACAGCGTAGAATAAAAGATAACATATACCTAATACCCATTTGTACTCTTTAGCTGCCTTACCCTTAATCATAGATACTATATATCCTGTTATGTAAGTAACCCAGCCTACTACTGTAAATGCTATAAAATATCCCCTTGCAATTTCCCCATTCTTTGTCTTGATACCATAATATATGGTCGCAATAAAAATAAGAGCAAGCCAGGTTATACCTGCTCTTTTGTTGGCTTTCGCCCTGAAAAAT